>OFRL01000025.1_pt1 | contig 78526 bp, 78 predicted proteins | sample 1543121 | NCBI WGS metagenome assembly OFRL01 (sample SAMN07774228, study PRJEB24372) | wastewater metagenome | isolation source: Lake Maggiore Cannobio | place: Italy: Cannobio | collected 2016-01
AATAGTAAGCCCAGCATAATTTTTAATCGGTGATGTATTAGGTTGTCCTAATGACTTTTATTACGAAATTCCTCTCGGCAGTGTTCGCGCTCTCTTTACTCGGTGTCGGCTCTTTAGGGCCAAATGCCAATGCTGCTAGTAAAGATCCAGTCATTATTGGAGTGGAAGCACCCATAACCGGCGACCAAGCCTCAAACGGCCAAGACATATTTCGGGGCGTTAAGTTGGCGGTTAAGCAAGCCAACGCTAAAGGGGGAGTGCTCAACCGCAAGATTAAATTGGTAAAACTCGACGACAAAGCATCACCCGATCTTGCTTCGGTCATGGTGAAGAAAGCGCAGGCAAAAAAAGTTGTCGCCGTAGTTGGTCCCTATAACTCCGGAGTAGGGATCATTAACTTGCCGCAATACGTTGCCGCCGGCATAGTTCCTCTCTCGATGGCGTCCGACGACGACACCATTGGTTATGGCTCCACGGTGCAACCCATGGTCGAACAAATTGCTCCGGTTGAGATTGCTTACATCAAATCAACAATGGCTAAGAGCGTGGCGATGCTGGTCGATCCTTCGGACTACACCCAAGGCATTGCCGACAGCGTAAAAACTGGGCTTGAAAGCGCAGGGATAACCGTTACTCAGACTCCGGTCTCGGAAGGTGTTAACGATTACTCCGCCGAAATAACGCGAGCACTTAGTACTAACCCTGACCTTCTTTATTCGAGCACTTACTTCCCCGAGGGGTCATTAATTGCCAAGTCGCTTGAATCGTCGAATCCTGATTCACCTAAATGTTTGATGGGATTAGCCAACGTTGACCCAGCCTTTGTAACCACTGCGGGAATCAAAGCATCGCAGCGTTGTCTATTTGATGGCGTACCCGAAGCCCCTCGCTTTCCTGGCGCGTCGGCCAAGGCTTACACCAAGGCTTACAAAAAAGCATTTGGTATTAATCCTGGAGTATGGGGAATCTTTAGTTACGACTCCGCCAATGTTTTATTTGCGGCCATTCAAAGCACTGGGGGTACCGAGTACACACCAGTATTTGATGCGGTTCGTAAAACAGCAAACTTCGCTGGCGCTACCGGCTCAATCACGATTGCTCCGGCCACTGGAGTGCGTGACGATGTTCCGCTGTTTATTATGACGGTAAACAACAAGGGCAAATACGTAGTCCAACCCTGAATTGGCTAGGTTTTCCGGCTCCCTATTTGGCGTTATTACGCAAAAGCACGGAGCGTCGATTTTTGGCAGACTCACGCAATGACCAGTATCGATCTCAGCGACCCCAAGGTATTTTCCCGAGGCATTCCTCACGCCGCTTTTACGGCTCTGCGCACCGAAGGACCCATCTCGCGCCAGTACGGGATTCACACTGGCCGCGAAGGTTATTGGTGCGTAACTCGTCACGCCGATGTGGTGGCCGCTAATCGCGATTTTGAGCACCTTTCTCCCGCCCCGCTCGGCACCATGATTTTTGATCGCAAAGAACTTCTTAACCCCAAGACTCCCCGAATGCTGATCGAAATGGATCCACCCCAACACACGCGCTATCGCCGATTAGTTAATCGGGGCTTTACTCCGCGCATGATCGCCATGCTCGAGACACAAATGCGTGCCGTGGCCCGCACTGTTAGCGATAGAGCAAATCGTTTACTTGATGAGAACGGAGAGATAGATGTGGTGGCCGATATTGCCGCCGAACTGCCAATGCAAGTAATTGCCGCCATGCTCGGAATCCCCGAAGAAGATCACGACAAAATGTTTGCCTTAAGCCAGCGCATTATCGGTTTTGACGATCCTGAGAGTGATAACAACGGTCTCCCTGACGGTGAAGCAATGATGCAAATGTACGCCTACGCCAATACGCTCGGAGCAAAAAAGCGAGAGGCGATGAACGGTGGCGTACGCACTGACGATATAGTCACTGCTCTTCTCGACGCCGAAGTTGATGGCGAACAATTAAGCGAACTTGAGTTTGATTTGTTCTTTTTACTTCTCGTCGTCGCGGGCAACGAAACCACTCGTACGGCTATTGCTCAAGGGATTTCTTATCTTTTCTCTAACCCCGATCAATGGCAACGCCTGCTTGATGACCGCTCTCTGGTCACTACTGCTGTCGATGAGATTTTACGAGTAGCAACTCCAATTATGTATTTTCGCCGTACCGTTATTGCCGACACCGAGATTGGTGGAGTTGCGGTAGCCAAGGGCGATCGAGTGGTGTTGTGGTATGCGTCGGCTAACTTTGATGAGGCGGCGTTTGTCGACCCCCAAAGTTTTGACGTCGGCCGTACTCCTAACGATCACGTGACTTTCGGTGGCGGCGGGCCACATTTTTGCCTCGGCGCTAACCTGGCCCGACTAGAGATTCGGGTGATGCTCGAAGAACTACTCGACCAAATGCCCACTCTTGGTCCCGCCGGCCCCGCGGTGAGAGGTAGTTCAAATTTCACTAACGGGCTGCGGCAACTCCCGGCTCGCCGTACATGACGCTAACGCCCGAGTTTGAAGGAGTCGTTGGCTCGTCGTGGCGCGAGTCGACTCCGTGGTGGCCGCCCGACCCAGTCGTGCCCACCGACGCCCCCAACGTTGTAATCGTGGTGCTCGACGATGTGGGCTACGCGCAACTTGGCTGTTATGGGTCTGACATTTCTACTCCCAACATTGACGCGGTCGCCGCGGGTGGGGTGCAACTAGCAAACTTTCATACCACCGGACTTTGTTCGCCTACTCGGGCATGCGTTTTAACTGGTCGCAACCATCACACCAACGCTATGGGCCGCATCGCCGACCTAGCTTTGGGTTACCCCGGTTACTACGGCGACATTCCGCGTGAGAACGGTTTCTTGCCTGAGATCTTGGCCGAACACGGCTACGCCTCTATTGCGGTTGGTAAGTGGCACTTAACTCCCGAAGATGAAACTCACGCCGCCGCTTCGCGTGCTTCGTGGCCGTGCGGGCGCGGGTTTCAGCGCTGGTACGGATTTCACGGGGGTGAAGTACACCAGTTCGTCCCGACGATTTGGCAAGACAACACCGCGGTAGATCCGCCCCGTCGTCCCGAAGAGGGCTATCACTTGAGTGAAGATTTGGCCGACCGCGCTATTCGTTACTTGGGTGAAATCCGAACCGCCGAGCCCGACAAGCCGTTCTTCGCTTACTTCGCCACCGGTGCGTGTCATTCACCCCACCACGCACCGACGGAGTGGATCGATCGTTATAAGGGCCAATTTGATGAGGGCTGGGATGTTTGGCGAGATAAAACCTTTACCCGCCAAAAGGCTATGGGCCTGGTCGCGCCTAACACTCAATTGACTCCGCGGCCATCGTGGGTGCCTGAGTTTTCTCGCCTCAAGGCCGAAGATCAAGCCGTAGCAGCGCGGTTTATGGAATGTTTTGCCGGTTACCTTTCTCACGCCGACGCCCAAATCGGCCGGGTACTTGATTTCATTGATCAACTAGGCGAAGCCGACAACACCATAGTTTTGGTCATGTCGGATAACGGAGCAAGCGCTGAAGGGGGAATGAAAGGTTCTATTAACGACGCTCGCATTCATAATGGCGAGCCCGCAGGGCGCCGCGAATTACGGGCTCGCATAAACGAAATTGGTACCGAGAGCGCGCATAATAATTATCCCTGGGGTTGGACCATGGCCGGCAACACCCCATTGCGTCGGTGGAAGCGTGAAGTACACGAAGGCGGGGTAGCCGACCCGTGCGTTATTAAGTGGCCGCGCGCGATCAGCGCCCGAGGCGAAATCCGTCACCAGTTCACTCACGCTATTGATGTGTTGCCCACCATCCTTGAATCAATCGGTATTGTGGCTCCAGAAAAAATTCGTGATGTAGAGCAGTCACCAATCGAAGGAACGAGTTTTTCTTATTTGTTTAATGACGCCAATGCTCCGGGGCAGCACACCACACAGTATTTCGAAATGTTTGGTAGTCGGGCGATTCATCACGATGGTTGGAAGGCCGTTACCTTTAAACCGCTTGCCCACATGTACGACGACGGTCTAGACCCCGAGGCTCCGTTCGCCGATGACGTCTGGGAGCTTTACCATGTCGCCGAAGATTTTTCTGAAGTCAATAACTTGGCTGCGGCTGAGCCAGAACGATTAGCGGCCATGGTCGAGTTATGGTGGCGTGAAGCTCGTCAGCACCAAGTGCTGCCCCTTGATAATCGCCCTATGGCGGCATTGCTAAACCCCCGCCGACCCTTTTCCGACCGTCGACGAGCGGTGTTTTGGCCCGGCGGTGAAGTGTTGCCCGAGCAAGTAGGCATAAGTGTTTATCGTCGCAATCACACCATTACCGTCCCATTAGTAGTGAGCGAAACTCTCAACGCTCCCCCCGAAGGCGTGCTCTTGGCCCTCGGTACGGTGCTGGGCGGATGGTCTCTGCATCTTCTTGATGGACGAGTTCGTTACGTCAGTAATTTTCTCGGCAGCAATGTAACTGTTATCGAAAGTGATGAGATTGTTACTCCCGGCGCACATACGGTGGGGTTTTCTTTTAGCACCCAAGGTGAAGGAGGAATCGCCACTCTTTGGCTCGACGGAAAAGTAGTCGGCGAAGGTTTGATTGAGCGGGTAACACTGTTTCGCCATTCAATTTCTGGCGCGGGCTACACCTGTGGTTGGGAGCAAGGCCCCGCGGTTGGTCCTGGTTATCAAGCGCCGTTTCGCTGCACCGCGCAGATACAAAAAGTAATCGTCGAAGTTGAAGGACCAATTGTGCACGACCCCAAAGCCGAATTTGAAGCAATTATGGCGGAGCAATAACTCCGCTTTAACTCAAACTCGGTCGAGTTCCAACATCTTGATTGCGTTACCCCGCAGAACTTTGTAAGCAACCGCATCGTCAAGATCAGCCACCATCTTTTCCGCGTACTCCCGTGAATAGGGCCACGTGGTATCGGTGTGGGGGTAGTCGGTCTCGAAACAAATATTGTCTTCACCTACTAAGTCAAGGTTTTTCAAGCCCACTCGGTCAGCGGTGAAGCAACCGAAAATGCGCCCGTAGTAATAACTCGACGGCGGGTTAGGAACACGCTCTTTAGAATGCTGCCACGAGTCGTGCTGATCCCAAACGGTGTCGGCTCGCTCTAGCGCGTAAGGAATCCAACCAATTTGGCCTTCGGAGTAAGCGAGTTTGAGTTTGGGGAACTCAATGAGCTTGCCCGAGAACAAGTAGTCGGCCATTGACGCCATGGAGTTATTAAACGCCAACGTACCCCCGACACCGGCGGGGGAGTCGGGTGAAGCAATGGGGTCAGTCGAAGACGACCCGATGTGCATAGCCAGAGTTACTCCGGTGTCATTGCAGGCAGCAAAAACTGGATCCCAGTGCCCAGTGTGAATGCTGGGTAGTCCCAGGCGAGTAGGCAACTCAGAGAAACAAAATGCTCGCACGCCCCGCTCGGCGTTACGACGAATCTCGGCCGCGGCTAACTCGACATCCCACAATGGCATTAAGCACAACGGGATGTTGACCCCTTCGGACGGCTCACAAAACTCTTCGACCATCCAGTCGTTGTAAGCCTTAACGCACGCAAGACCAAGATCTTTATCTTCCGCTTCATAAAAAGTTTGTCCGCAAAACCGTGGAAAAGTTGGAAAGGGTAGGGATCCGTCGACCCAGTTGCGCTCAAACTCAACCATACGCGCGTCGCGGTCATAACAACCCGGTCGCATCTCGTCATAGGTCAGTGCTTCCATCACCATTTTGGTGCGATCAAACTTATTAATGTCACCATCGGGAGTGGCGTCAAGTGGGATAGCCACGAAACGCTTATGAACATAAATAAGCCGATCTTCAAAAATCCACGCGTCGCCCCACATGCCTTCGGAGTCTTCGGTGTTCGTGTACTTCGCTCCCGGCTTAAGACTGAAACTTCCCCAACGCTTGCGCTCAATGCGGGGTCCTTTTTCGCGATATTTTTCGGGCAACCAGGTTTGCCATACATGAGATGGTTCGACAACGTGGTCGTCGACGCTGATGATCTTGGGAATAGGCATAAGACCCCCGATTGAGTTGGCTGACGTTGGTGTCAGATACAACATAGCCCCCCGACTGCCTTAAGGGAGAGTCCAAGCCTCTCGTTGTCCCATAAGCCAGTAATGCTCAGGACCGCGCTCGGCCGGCCAAAATCGCCTAGACCTATCCCATGGTCTGGGCAAAAGGAGGGGATTTTTAAGTGGGATTTTTTTCCGACTTTCAAGCCCGTAGAGCTACTAAGCGGGCTGAGCGTAAGGCGGCGCAGGCTGCGCGCGCCGCGCAAAAAGCGGAGGTCACTTACACCACCGCTTTAGCCGAGTGGCAAGAAGATTACGACGAAGCCGCCATGATGTTGGAGTGGGCTCGTCACGGAGCCACCGGATCTAAAGATGACGATTTTAATACCGGAATTGTTTTAAAAAAAGGTGAGGTACTGGTGGGAGTTTATGAAAAAGCGGCCCTCATTGAGCCCCGTCGCCAGCCGGGACATTACGCCGGTGGGTACCAAGGATTTTCGTTTCGTCTGGCTAAAGGTGTGCGCTACAACGTTGGTGGCTCACGCGGAACTTATGTTCAGGGCAACGAACTCCCAACGGCAGTTGATTTTGGTCGCTTGGTAATAACTAATCAAAGAGTGGTTTTCCAGGGCGCTAACAACGCGCGCGAGTGGGCTTTTTCCAAAATGCTGGGTATGACTCACAACGAAGTCAATCCAACCACCGTCATGGCCGTCTCAAACCGACAAAAAGTTTCGGGTATTGGTTACGACAAAGAGAACTGTGCGGGCTTGCGTTTTCGTCTCGAACTGGCTCGGGCACTATTTTTGGGCGACACCAGCAGTTTAGTGAACGAACTCCAAGGCGAACTAGAAGTTCTCAAAACTACCAAACCATTACCACCTACTCCTCCGCCACCAGCATTACCGCCAGGTGAAGTGAGTTCTTAGTCTTTTATCGCGTGAGCTTTTAGTTCCGACAAACTAGCCCACTCCAAAGCCAACGCATGGGTTGCTTCAAGTACGACTGCGGGAGCTGCACCGGCGTCGTACGCTTCTTTCCATCGCGACGCGCACAAACACCATTGGTCGCCGTCTTTCAAGCCAGAAAAACCAGGTTGAGGGGTACTCAAGTCGTTTCCTTGGGCTTTACTAAAAGCCAAAAACTCGTCAGTCACTCGCGCGCACACCACGTGTACACCCATGTCATCGGCGCCAGTATCGCAACACCCGTTGCGATAAAAGCCCGTAACTGGGTCGAGGCTGCATTCTTTAAGATCAGTTCCGAGCACATTTTTTGCCATACCTGATGTTGCCACGTTAGCGACTACCCGCGTGGGTATGTCTCTTGGGGCTGGACGGTGGGGCTAGTTTTATCTCGTGGCTACTAAAAAATCGCGCCAGCGGCGCAATAAAGTAGTTGGCGTAGTCGTAATTCTTGTTTTAGCAATCGGTGGAGGGTTGGTCTATCTCAGTAATTCTGATTCTAATAACCAGGCCAATAGAGCAAAAAACAAACCCAGTTCTTCGTCTACCACTGCCTCGTCAACTGTCCCCATAATTACGACAACTGTCCCCGCTACCCCCACGACTTTGCTGGCGGCATTGCCTTGTGGCGGTGCTGCGGGGGCAAAAGCTGCTTTCGATCAGACTGATCCTGCCCAAGGAGGATTTAGCGCTGAGGTGACAATGTCGCAGGTTGACAATCGTTGGGCTCTAGTTGTCAGCCGCCCAGTGCCGGGTTCGCCTGCTAGTTCAAGCGCAGGCTTCACGCTTGCTTTATGTCAAGACGATAACTGGCGCGCCATGGATTTTGGCCCGTTAGAAGATTTATCTTTCTGCAGTGCTCCCCCCGCTGCGGTCAAGCAAGAACTCTGTCGCTAGGACATACCGAACGAGTTATTCAAACGACGGGGCCGCTCGCAGTGAGCGTTTTAACTCGGCAAAGCCGGGCACCGCAGCCATTGTTCGCACTGCGTCCCACAACTCAACGGCTTGGGCGCCGCGCGGAATAGTGGCAATGACTGGACCAAACAGAGAGTTTTCGGTGTCGGTTCCCGGAGCAAAAGTGAGAATAGGGGTTCCGACGTCTTTACCGGTGCGAGTGAGCGCAGTTTCAGTCTCGGTGCGAATGAGTTCATCGTACGATTCGTCTTCACCCGCCGCAGCAAGTTTAGGGTCAAGCCCGCTAGCGGCAATTGCTTCGGAGATGAGCGAAGAGCGCAAAAGAGCCAAATCAAGACCAGGGTCGGCGGCTATTTTTTTACTCAGTCCGCCGGTATGGATGCGATTTCCTAACTCGGTATATAGGCTCGCGACCGCCTGATTGCCACCACTTTTTCGAGCCGCCGCGCAAATCCGCAACAGGCTAAACCCAAGGCCGTGCACAGTTGGGTAGTAAGTCGGGAAGTCGGTGCCGTAATCGCGATCTTCGTTGATGATCTTGAGTGAAATAAATCGCCACTCGATCTGGTAGTCGGTTTGCTCGGCCACTTCAGTCACCCAACGACTGGTAATCCAAGCCCAGGGGCAAACGGGGTCAAAAAAGAAATCCAGGTCAACCGCCACACCAGCCAACCTAGTGCTTATTTTTAGACTAAGACGCATTGTCGGCATCAATGGCTTGGTTGGTAATACTCTAAAGGTCGACGACCAAGGAGATGCCCATGAAAACAATGCGGAACAAACTTGCCAAACGCCGTTCGATTGGCTCGATACTTTTAGCCGGCTGGGCGCTACTGATGACTCTGATAACTCTAACGAACCTTACCGATTTGTTGTATTCGTTTGGTTGGATTTCGTGGCCGTTTCGCTCGGGCACTGTTGATTATTTAACCAAAGCGACTTCAGCGTATGTGTCGGATAAGGCGCTCAGCCAGTGGCTATTAGGCGTGATCGTAGTCGGCCAATTCGTGATTGTCGCTATGTTGTGGCGCTCTGCCCGCAGTTGGAAACTAAATAAACCGAGTGCGGCTCGTAACGCTCGTGCGGCGCTAGGTCTATTGGCCGCTCAGTGGTTCGTATTCGCTATTAGCACTGAATTATTTGTTTCTTATAGGGTCCTTCCCGACACCAAAGATTTTATGCTTTGGCTAACCGCAACTCTGGCTACGCTTCTGGTAGTCGATCTTGTTAGTGACCCTGATTGAATAATCGATACTTTTAAGCCGCGCTAATTAAATCAAAGTTCATAATAAAAAATGCCACTCCAGCGGTAACGCCGAGGGTATGCCACACTTCGTGGTAACCAAACCATTTTGGCCAGCCCTGGGGTTTCTGCGTGAAAAAAAGTACTGCCCCCGCGGTGTAAATCAATCCTCCGATGCCACCCAATAAAAGAATTCCGGGGCGCGACCACAACGCAGGCAAGCAAAGAATGGCCAGCCATCCCATAGCGATGTAAAGAGTTCCCCCTAATTTAGGGAAGCGCTCAAGGGCGCTGATTTTTAAAAAGATCCCAAGCAGCGCCACTGCCCAAACCGCCGCGAGTAAAAACCAGCGGCCGACTCCGTTGAGAGCAAGTAGGCATACGGGGGTGTAGGTGCCCGCGATAAGAACAAAAATCATGGAGTGGTCGATGCGCCGCATTACTTTTTGTGCTTGGGGGCTATGAGCCAACAAGTGGTACGAGGAACTAACTCCGTAGAGCAAAACTCCTGCTAGCCCGTAGATGATGGCGGCCACTAGGGCGGTTGGAGTGGAGGCCACCACCACTAGAGCGACCAGACCAATTACCGATGCAATCGCCGCGGCTAAATGGATCACCCCCCGCAAATGTGGACGAACTCGTCCGTGCACATCAAGGCGTTCCATCTTTAGAGTCTCGCAGACTCGAAGGAGTTTTTAACTACCAGCCCCAGGGGTAGTCGGAGTCCGGCCAGTAGACCACGCCAGCTTTGCGCAAGTCTTCTTGATCAGATCCGGAGTAACCGAGGTCTTCGAGTATTTGCCGCGAGTGTTCTCCTACCAGTGGTGGAGGTCCAAAAATGCGCCCCGGAGTATCAGAGAAGTTAACGGTGGCTCCGAACTGGCGGATACGGCCCAAAATACTGTGCTCGTAGTCGGCTACTAATCCGAGGGCAACATTGTCAGAATCGAACAACAACGACTGTCCACCTAAAGTGTCAACCGCAATTTCGTTAGGCACGCCCGCGTCGTCAAGAATGCGCGACCAGTTAAGGGCCGTGCGGGTTAGAAAGGCCGCTTCGATAGTGGTGGTGTGGTTTTCTCGCTTTCCGGTGTTGATGGCATCGTTTTCTATTCCTACCGCGGCCCCTAACGCAGTCCATTCGGCTTCACTCACGGCGCAAACTTGGAGCCAACCTTCTTGAGTGGGATAGAGGCGATAGCCCGGTCCAAATCCATAACCGTTGGCATCGATGACGGGGCGCTCCGATGGGGTGCCGTCGGGGCGGATTAACACATCGGAGGCAAATACTGCACCGCCATCCATCAAACTGGTCCACAACTCTTGGCCTTCACCCGTGCGCGCTCGGTGATAAAGCGCAGTCAGCACGCCGACCACACTCAACATGGCGTTAGCGGCATCACACATTCCGAAACGGTAATAAAGCGGGTCGTGGCCGTGAGGTACCCCGCCGGCCTCAAACTCGAGCCCGGCCGAAGCCTGATAAAGCGGATCAAGACCACCGAAGTGGCCGAGCGGGTCAGCCAACCCGTAGGCGTAGGTGTTGCAGTAAATGATGTCGGCGCGGGCTTGGCGGCACGCCTCGTAGTCAATACCGAGTCGGCTGGCGGTGCCACGCGTCATGTTGTGGTGCACTACGTCAGCCGTACCCACTAACCGCATCGCGATTTCTAATCCGGCAGGGTCTTTTACGTTTAGGGCGAGATCACGTTTACCTCTCTGGCAACCAAGAAACGGTGTTCCCGCCATGCGCATGCCGTCGCCAGTAACGGGTTCAACTTTTATGACATCCATTCCAAAATCGGAAAGAATCATTGGCCCAAATGGACCCGCTAAGTACTGGCCGAAGTCGATTAGTCGTAAACCTTCTAGTGCGTGAATCTCAGGGGTTTTATTGTTGGTCATCGGCGCAGTGCGCGGCTCACTTCGCACTGGGGTAGTTGGGCGCAAACTAGGGGCACTCGCTTTAGCTCCACTTATCGTGGCAAGGTCAGAGTCGGAGTAGCCGAGGCCACTCCAAATGTTTTGATTGTGTTCTCCAATTTCTGGTTGGCCCGACTTAATAGACCCCGGTGTTCCGAGAAGATGTATCGGTACACCAATCTGAGTGGTCGTGCCGACTCCTGGCTGTTCAACGGCGGCAACCATTTCATTGGCTTGTAATTGAGGGTGAGCAAATTGTTCGGCGGGGCTCACTACGGGTTCAACGGCAATATTGTTAGCGCGCAATTCATCAACTAAGGCCGATCGCTCTTTATTCTGGCAAGCGGCTCGTAAACGATCGGTCATCAAAAGCTGAATTTCTAGTGGCAGTAGCCCCTCAGTTTCATTTGCCGGCGGGGGAATAACACCCAGTATTTCGTCTAGGGGCTTCATCGGCGGAAGCCCACTCATAATCGAAACGTGAATGAACTCACGGTTGGCGCATTCAAAAATCATTCCTTGATGAACACCCGGGGGATAAGTTTTTGCCATTAAGCCAAGTAGAACCGCGTCGGCTCGCTCGATGTACTGCTGAATTTGGGTGGTGTAGAGCAAAGCGCCTTGCAACAAACTGGTGGCTACGTGCTGACCGCGACCAGTTTTTTCCCGAGCGATTAGTGCACTAGTTATTCCTCCCGAAAGTAAAAAGATTGCTCCCATACTTGGCATGGGCATAGGTAAAAAAGTTGGTCCCGCTCGCCAACCAGGCTGCTCCCACTGTTGGCCCGCGGCCGCTTGGATTAAGGCGTCGTACGCGGGTCGATGCGCGTTGCGATGACCTGCGGGCCATCCCGGAACCGAGGCTAAAACTAAACGCGGATTAGTGGCGTTTAGAGTTTCCCAGCTAATTTCGAGACGTTCCATTACTCCGGGACGAAATGACTCCACTACTACATCGGCAGTCTCGACTAGTTTCAGAAAAGCGGAACGGCCGACATCAGACTGCAGGTCGCACGTTACTGATCGACGCGATCGAGTCCAGACGGCGTACCCCTCATAAGCGCGAAAGGGGTCTCCACCGGGGGGTTCGACCTTGATTACATCGGCGCCTTGCTCGGCGAGTAGCAGTACTCCAAGTGGGCCGGCACAGCCCGTGCTTAGATCGAGAATCTTTACTTGGTCAAGAGCTTGGTTCACAGAATCCTCCCTAGATCTCGCATCATTCCACGGCCTTGTCGTTCTTGTCAGATCTGCGATTTACGATTACACCTAAGTTTGGTTAGACTGTTTTAGATGGCCCAGAAAAAAAAGTCGAGGAAGACGGTCGCTAAGCGCAAGCCAGTCAAAAAAAGCCCGGCAAGGAAGACGGTCGCTAAGCGCAAGCCAGTCAAAAAGAAGAAGGCCGCCAAGAAAGGCTCCGCTCGATCAACCTTGCGTCCCGGAGGGTCTTCCGCCAGCCCACTAACCGCCCCACTCGAGTCACCTCGGTTTGTACCGCCGCCTTCTTGGAACGCCGCCGGAACGTCTCGTCGCGTGCCCCCAACCCCACCCGAACCGATTCAACATCCCGTTCCAACGGTAGGAGTTAGTTCATCGGCATTCCCAACTCGTCCTTTGCGCTCACCGGCACCAACCCCTAGTCCCGCAACTCCGGTAGGCGAATCGCTTACTCCAAAGATAGTTACTGCCTCGGCGCGCTCTGAACGAAGCCGCAGCCAAACCAATTTCAAAATCTTTACCTCCCGTATGAGGGAACGCTCGATTCCAGTCGGTGCTTTTGTCGTTTCGGTGGTCGCCGCGGTAATCCTTTTGATTATCGTCCTCACTACCGGCGGCGGTGCCGGTGGCCTGCTGGCTAATTCTGGTAGCAAACCGGCGGTATCGGCCACGGAGATTCAAACCCTTGGCCGGCAAATGACAGAATGCGACCAGACTCTCTCGGTTCTTCAAGGGCTAGCCAAACGATCGGCTACTGCGGGGGGAACTCCCAGCGCCGACGAGTTGCTTGCGACCGATTCCAGCCTAGAGTCAACCTGCGGTCAACTGCGCGCGAGCATTAATCGGCTAGTTACCGCGAGCAAATAGGTCAGTCGATCTGGGTCTTGGTGATCAATGCGCTAGCGTGCCTTATTGACCAATGGCTCGGCGGTACTTGTACTAGGAGGAAATTATGAATGTCCACGACAAACTCTTCATCGGCGGCGAGTGGGTTGCCCCCGAAGGTAAAGGCGTTATCGAAGTGGTTTCTCCCCACAGTGAAGAAGTCATTGGTACCGTTCCTGATGCATCGACTGCTGATATCGATAAGGCCATAGCGGCCGCTCGCAACGCGTTCGATAATGGGCCGTGGCCCAAGATGAGCCCCGAAGAACGTGGGGAAGGGATAAAACGACTTTCCGCCGCGCTGAGTTCACGTGCCCAAGACATAGCGGATTTAATTTCTGCGCAAAACGGTTCGCCAAAATCTTGGTCAATCATGGGCCAAGTTTTTTCGGCCACGATGGTGCTTGATACTTACGCCAACCTTGCTTCAGGATTTAACTGGGAAGAAGAACGCACGGGTGCGCTGGGCTCTCCGGTACGAGTACGACGCGCTCCGGTTGGTGTGGCCGCCGGGATCATCCCGTGGAACGTTCCCCTATTTATTTGCGCCCTCAAACTCGGTCCGGCGATGGCCGCGGGTTGTCCGATCGTGTTAAAGCCCGCCCCCGAAACCCCGCTTGATGCCTATCTTTTGGCCGAAGCAGTTCTAGAGGCTGATCTTCCACCCGGCGTAGTCAACATCGTGGCCGCGGGGCGCGAAGTGAGTGAGCACATTTTGACTCACCCCAGCATCGACAAAGTCAGTTTCACTGGTTCAACTGCAGTGGGCCGGCATATCGGCTCAGTTTGTGGTGGTTTACTCAAGCGAGTAACTCTTGAACTCGGTGGTAAATCGGCGGCCATTGTGCTTGACGACGTAAATCTTGACGAAGCAATGATGAGTCAACTTGTTCAGTCGGGAGTTATGAATAACGGTCAAGTTTGTGGAGCGCAAAGCCGTATTTTGGTTAGCCGTAAGCGGTACGACGAAGTAGTCGAAGCGCTGGGAGCGGCAGTGGGGGCACTGAAAGTGGGTGACCCACTCGACATCGAAAGCGAGATCGGGCCACTCGTCGCTGCTCGTCAGCGGGATCGAGTAGTAGGTTTCCTTGAATCGGGCGTAGCCGAAGGTGCTCGGGTCGTAACCGGTGGTGGCACTCCTGCCGATCTCGACAAGGGTTGGTACGTAGAGCCCACCGTGTTCGCCGATGTCACTAACGATATGAAAATCGCCCAAGAAGAAATTTTTGGACCGGTGCTTTCGGTTATTCCGTTTGACGACGAAGCCCAAGCCATCAGAATTGCTAATGATTCTGATTATGGGCTTTGTGGCTCGGTGTGGACCGCCGACGCGGAGCACGGAGCGGCGGTTGCTGCTCAGGTGCGCACTGGAGTAGTGGCGATCAACTCGGCGATGATTCTTGACTTCAATGCACCTTTTGGTGGGTTCAAACAGTCGGGTATTGGTCGTGAGCTCGGACCCGAGGGCATCGGTCCTTACACCGAGTATCAGTCGATCATTTTGCCGGCCTAGCAACTATTGTTCCTAGCCCTATCATTTGTTCATAATGCCGGTAGAGTCGTAATACTTAAGTCAATCTTGGAGGTCATAATGAAGAAACGTTCCATTTTTATCGGCGCTTTAGTAGTTTTGTGCTCAATAGCACTAGCCGCCCCCGCAGGGGCATTGAGCGAAAAAGACTGGCGCAAGCAGGCGGACAATGTTTGTCGGCAAAGCCAGACTTTATTGAACGAGGATGCATCGACCATTCCGGTTGATTCCACCGGAAATCCGAGCGCCGCTGACTTTTCTGCCTTCATGAACGATGTCGTCAAGCCTAATTACACTCAGGTTATCGGGTCTATTAAAGCTCTACCGGCACCGAGTTCACTAAAAGCTAAAGCTAAGAAAATGTTGGCCCAACTACAAAAAGCCACGAACGCCATTTCTGCCAGTATCACTCTAGACGAATTAGATAAGTTGTTTGCTACGCCTACCAAAACGGCCAAAAAACTTGGTCTTAAGGTTTGCGGTCAGTAATAAAATGCCCGCGCTGACCGCAGTTCGTTTCAACTGCGTGCAGCCAGGGGTTGAACCAGTAGCTATGGCCGAGCGCTACCAAGCGTTCGTTGAAATGGCGGGATACGCCGATGATTGTGGTGTTCCGATGCTCACGCTCGAAGAACACCATGGCGCAAGCGATGGGTGGAGTCCCGCCCCACTGATAATGGCCGGTTTAGTTTTTGGTCGAACCAAAAATATTGGTGTCTCGGTTTCGGCGCTGCTGGCTCCACTGCACGATCCGTTACGGATTGCCGAAGATATTGCGGTACTTGATTTGGCTAGTGGCGGCCGGCTGACAGTAATAGTCGGGCTGGGTTATCGGCCCTACGAATACGCGGCTCACGGCAAAGATTGGGAAAGCCGGGGCGCGTTAATGGACGAGTGTCTTGATGTAATGATGGCCGCCTGGACGGGTGAACCATTTGAGTATCGCGGCACCACGGTGCAGGTCACCCCTCGACCGTTTACTCAACCCCACCCGATGCTGTTGGTAGGTGGTACCAGTAAGCCCGCGGCTCGTCGAGCCGCTCGTCACGGATTGCCAATGTTTCCCGCGGCCCATCTTCCCGAAATCGAGGCTTACTACTACGAAAAGTGCGCCGAATACGGAACGCAAGGGTTTTGCCTGATGCCGTCGCCGAGCACAGCAATGGTTCATGTGGCCGAAGACCCTGACGCAACCTGGAGTGAGTTGGGTAAGTATTTCTTGTACGAAGCCACCACTTATTCACATTGGCAAACTCCCGACATTGCCTCCGCGGTGCACAGTCACGCTGACTCAGTCGAAGCCCTACGGGCTGAAGGTATTTACCAAGTGCTCACTCCCGACGAGGCCTTAGGCGCGGCTACGGCTAACGGGGCAATTAACTTGCATCCACTAGTGGGGGGTATGCCCATTGCTGAAGGCTGGAACAGTTTGCGGCTGTACTGCGAGCAAGTATTGCCACGGTTGCCGGCTTGAGTTTGACCGGTTGATATTAAGGTGGAAGAAGAAGTCACCTATAGCGTTACCGAACTTGGAAATGCAATTCAAGGTGCGCTACTTAATGAGTTCCCTCGAGCCTTTTGGGTACGAGGTGAAGTGTCGCAGTTCCGTGTCCCCGGCGGGCGGCACGCGTATTTTGATTTAGTAGAAAAAACCGAAGCGGGTCGCCAACCAGAAGCCAAATTGGGCGTGGCTCTGTGGCAGGCTAAACGCTTAGCGGTAGAGAAACTTTTAGCTGAATCTGATCTCGAGTTACGCGATGGGGCCGAGGTACGAATTCGAGTCCGCCTCGACTTCTATGCCCCCCATGGAAAACTCCAGTTGCAGATGGACGGTATTGACCCAATATTTAGTGTGGGAAAGTTGGCCGCCGAAAGAGCGCGGGTCCTTGGTGCACTGCAAAGCGAAGGCTTGCTAGATCGACAAAAAAAACTATTAGTCCCGCTAGTTCCTTTGCGAATTGGGTTGGTTACCAGTAACGACAGCGCGGCTTATCACGACTTTGTCGAAGGAATAAAAACTAGTGGTTATGCATTTTCAATTATTCTCTCGTCGAGCACGGTGCAGGGTGCCGATGCCCCCGAAAGTATTTCCGTCGCGCTTAAGGCAGTCGCGAAAGCTAAACCTGATGTCATTGCTTTAGTGCGCGGCGGTGGGGCTAAGACTGATTTAGCCGCTTTTGACGCTGAAGTTGTCGCTCGTACTATTGCTAGTTTGAAAATTCCAGTTTTCACCGGAGTCGGCCACGAAATTGACCGATCAATCGCCGACGAGGTAGCTAATTCCGCTTTTAAAACTCCTACTGCGGTCGCTAGTCATTTAGTAGAGCTTGTGGGTGAATACGCATCAGGGATATCTCGGATAGGAGAAAGAGTTTTAGCGTTAGCCGAGACCGTTTGCGTTGATGCTAGATCTGATTTAGCCGATGTGGTGCAAAGAATCAGTCGCGGAGTTCCCCAGGCGCTAATGCGCGAGAGCCGCAGTCTCGATGCTTCCCAGCACCGTTTAATTGAGGGAGCCCGGCGCAAGTCGCGTGATGCCGGGGTACGCATTGGTGGGATAAGCGACCGGTTGCGGGCTCTCGACCCAAAGCGAGTCTTGGCCCGCGGCTATTCAATTACCCGCACCGAGGATGGCCGAGTGTTGCGCGCGGCCGCTACCGCGACCGTCGGGAAACGTTTGTTGACCGAAACAGCCGCCGGAATTGTTGCTAGCCGAGTGGAACCGACCGAATAACGAGGTAATTAAAGGAGAATGTATGGCTAAGAAACAACCGGGCTACGCCGAAGCGTTGGCCGAACTAGAAGAAATTCTCGAACAACTCGAGGGCGATGATCTCGATGTCGATCAGTTGGCCGCCTTGGTGGGGCGGGCGAGTGAGTTATTGATTACTTGCCGATCCAGCATCACCGCCGCTCAAGAAGATGTAGACCGCATCGTCAAAGAACTCGACGAACTTGAAACCGAACTCGACGAAGAGGACGAGTAAGTATCCTGATGCTTAACCGGTTGGGCTTATAGCCTAGGAGTTAGTAAATCACAGGGGTCTCACCTCGAGACTTCTGCTAGAGCGTCACAGAGGGGAACGGGGTTAGTGCCGCAAATCCTGGGTATCCATGCTGCTCGTGATGCGGTTTCGTTGGAGATGCGCGAGATTGATACCGGCCGAGTTTTAGTTTCGGGCCGTTCTAAGTTCCCCGATGCAGTGGCGGAAAATTGCGAGCAAGACCCAGCCGTTTGGTGGCAGGGGCTAGTGGATGCCCGCAATCAAGCTGGCGGGGCGTTAGGGGTTTCCGCCATTTCCGTTGCTGCTCAGCAGCGGGGTCTTGTAACTCTTGACGGCCAAGGAGCGCTTGTAGGTTCGGCACTAGTGGGCGATTATCTTGCTGCTCGCGGGGAAGCGAACGCACTACTCGACGGGCGAACACCCAATGAGTGGGCAACCGCATGTGGATCGGTCCCCGACTCTTCGTTTTCTATTTCTAAATTGGCGGCTATTAAAAAAAATAAACCCGACGATTATAAAAAAATCGCCGCCCTACTTCAACCTCACGATTGGTTAACTTACCGCTTAGGCCGAAGAGCGGTCACTGATCGGGGCGATGCATCGGCTACGGGATATTGGTCACCCCGAGAGAACCGGTGGCGGCCCGACTTGCTTTCCCAAGTTGACTCTGAGCGCGACTGGGGCAGCGGTTTACCTCGCGTGCTCGAATCGGGAGAACCCGCCGGCGACCGAGAAGGAGTAACAGTGGCGGCCGGAACGGGTGCGCCTATGGCGGCTGCGGTTGGTCTTTCGTTAAAGCCCGGCGACGTGGTGATTGACTTTGGTTTAGGGGCACAAATATTTACGGTGCGGGAACTTCCCGTCGAAGATGAAACCGGAAAAGTTTTCGGTTTTGCCGACGCTAGTGGCCGGTTCATGCCGCTGGTCCCCATCGTGGAAGCTCGTTCTATTTTTGATCAAACTGCTGCTGTACTCGGCGGAGACCGCGGTCGTTTCGATCAGTGGTCTTCTAACTCAGAGCCTGGAGCGGGTGGCTTAGTTTTTGCCCCCCCGAGCATGAAGTCATCTATCGACGGCGGTGGAGTTGTCGCGGGTCGACTCTACGGAATAAGAGATAACATCACTCCCGAAAAAGTGGCCCGAGCGGTAATGGAAGGCGTAGTGTGCGCTGCCCTTGAGGCCATCGATTCTCTTGCCATTGTCGATGCCGCCAATCAGGGTCGGCTGTGGTTGATTGGTGGCATTGCTCGCTCACACGCTTTGCAGCAGTGTGTGGCCGACCTTTCTGGGCGCACAGTAATGGTGTCTAAAAACGACCCCGTGGTAGCGGGCGCTTGCCTTCAGGCTGCCGCGGTTGCTACGGGCGAGAAAGTCTCGACTTTGGCTGCGGCTTGGGGGCTTCCTGAATCCCGCTTAGTTGAGCCCAACCCCGATTTAGATCCCACAGAAATTCGTGCGATTGGTCGATCTGCTCAACAACGACGCTAAACGCTACCGTAGTGAGGTGGAGAATCCCTCAGACGCGCGCGAACTCCCTCTAGAAATCGTCGATTCTCCGCTCGATTTGATTGGTAACACTCCTTTAGTGCGGTTGCATCGCGTAGGCGCCGATTTGGCCTGCGATCTAGTGGCCAAAGTGGAAATGTTCAATCCGGGGGGAAGTATCAAAGATCGTCCCGCAGTAGCCATGATTGACGCGGCTGAAGCCGCGGGGTTGTTGGCGCCGGGCGGAACGATCGTGGAGCCGACTTCAGGTAATACCGGAGTGGGGCTGGCTATCGTGGCGGCGCAGCGGGGTTACAAGTGCGTTTTTGTTATGTCGGACAAAATGAGTGACGAAAAAATTTCGTTGTTGCGAGCGTACGGCGCTGAAGTAGTTGTTTGCCCAACTGCGGTTCCGCCCGATCATCCTGATTCTTATTACTCAGTAGCTGATCGCCTTACCGAAGAAATACCCAACGCGTACCGGCCTAACCAGTATTTCAACCAAGTTAATCCTGATGAGCACGAAAGGTCTACCGGCCCTGAGATTTGGAGGCAGACTTCCGGGCGTATTACTCACTTCGTTGCTGGCGTCGGCACGGGAGGAACAATTACTGGCGTAGCGCGGGTACTTAAAAAAATGAATCCCGATATTCAAATTATTGCCGCTGACCCTGAAGGTTCAGTATTTTCTGGCGGAACCGGTCGGCCGTATTTAGTGGAAGGCGTGGGGGAGGATTTTTGGCCGCCTACTTACGATATGAGCTTGGTTGACAAAACCATAATGGTGAGCGACGCCGAATCTTTTGCCGCGGCGCGACGCGTTACTCGTGAAGAAGGCTTGTTGATTGGCGGGTCGTGTGGAACCGCCATGCACGCGGCATTAGTGGCGGGCGCTGAACTTGGGCCCGAGCACTTGATGGTGGTATTGCTTCCCGATTCCGGTCGAGGTTATTTATCGAAAATATATAACGACGATTGGATGACCCGCTACGGATTCTTGATTTCCGATGGACCAACCGCCGGAGATGTTTTGGGCGCTAAACGCTCCGCCGCGCCAGATAACGCTATTCCGGAGTTGGTGCTGATATCACCCGACGAGCCCGCCCGTCGAGGTTTTTCTATGATGCGCGACTTGGGTGTTTCGCAACTGATAGTAAGTGTGAGCAAAGAGTTGCCGTTGGCGGCCAAAGAAGTGAGTGGAACATTGTCCGAACTCGAATTAATGGATAAAGCCTTTAGAAACCCATCAGTTTTGGACAGCCCAGTGGGTGATTTGATGGAGCCGGCTATGCCCATGGTCGGAATTGGCGAAACGGTAAGCGATGTGGTTGATCGTCTCGATACCGCCAATTCAGTGCTGGTGCTCGAGGGCGGACATCCGATTGGTGTTCTGACCCGACAAGATGTGTTGAGTTTCTTGGCTGCCGGCTTGCCCGGTTAGAAATGAGCGCCTGGTGACTGACGAGAAAGACCAGATTGGCTTTGGTTTTGAAACCCGGGCGATTCACGCGGGGCAAGAACCTGATCCGGTAACCGGGGCGGTAGTTCCACCCATAACTTTGGCTACCACTTTTGCCCAAGATGAGGTGGGAAAACACGGTGGTTTTGAGTATTCCCGATCGGGCAATCCCACTCGCCGTGCGCTTGAAGTCTGTGTGGCTTCGCTAGAGGGTGCCGACTTCGGTTCTGCTTTCGCTAGTGGTCTTGCGGCCGAAGATGCGGTATTGCGAGGATTATTACGAGCAGGCGATCATCTGATTATCCCGGATGATGCCTACGGGGGAACTTTCCGACTGGTATCGCAGGTGTTGGCCGAATCGGGAGTGGAGTGGAGTGCAGTTGACCTAACCGACTCCGGCGCGCTCCTCGCAGAATGTCGTCCTAGCACTAAGGCGATTTGGGTTGAGACTCCCACCAACCCGATGCTGACGATTATTGATATTGCCGCCGTAGCCGAATTTGCTCATAAAAATAACGCTCGGTTGATTGTGGACAATACTTTTGCGACTCCCTACTTACAAACCCCACTCGCTTTAGGGGCTGATGTGGTGGTGCATTCAAGCACTAAATATATTGGTGGACACTCTGATGTTGTCGGAGGGTTCGTAGCTACCAATGACTCAGAGATCGGCGAACGCATTGCTTTCTGGCAAAATGCTGTCGGTGCAGTTCCGTCACCCTTTGACTGCTATTTACTGCTGCGAGGAATCAAAACTTTAGGTGTGCGAATGGATCGCCACTGCGTAAACGCTCGGGCTATCGCGGAAATGCTTAACTCTCACGCTGCGGTAGATAAAGTTTTGTGGCCCGGATTGCCTGAGCATCGTGGCCACGATATAGCGGCCCAGCAGATGCGAGGCTTCGGTGGCATGGTCAGTTTTATTGCTGCCGGTGGACAAGATGCCGCTCTAGCTTTAGCGGCTCGCACCAAGGTGTTCACTTTGGCCGAATCTCTTGGCGCGGTTGAAAGTTTGATTGAGCACCCTGCGCTAATGACCCACGCCACTACTGCCGATTCTCCGTTAGCGGTGGACACCGCTCTGATTCGCTTATCAGTAGGAATAGAAACGACTAGCGATTTAGTCGAAGACTTGCGTGCGGCGCTTGATTCAGTGCTTTAGGTCTGACTGGCAAACCGGCGCTGCTTGAATTGCGCTTTAACGTAATCGCGGTTCATCATCGCTATGAAGTCAAGAGAGATTTCTTTCGGGCACGCAGCTGAGCATTCACCGTGGTTAGTGCACGATCCAAACCAGCGCTCCATCTCGTTCACCATAGACACGGTTCGCTTATAGCGTTCGGGTTGGCCTTGGGGCAACAAGTTGAGGTGTGAGAGTTTGGCGGCAGTAAATAGTTGCGCGGCGCTATTGGGACACGCCGCTACGCATGCTCCACAACCGATACAGGCCGCCGCGTCCATTGCGCTGTCAGCAACTTCTTTAGGTACCAAAATTAAGTTGGCGTCGGGAGCGGTTCCCGTCGGAGCGGTTATGTAGCCTCCCGACTCGATAATGCGGTCAAACGCTGAACGATCGACACAAAGGTCACGAATAACCGGGAATGCTCCCGCTCGCCAAGGCTCCACTGTTATATGAGCACCGTCAGCAAATTTGCGCATGTGAAGTTGGCAAGTAGTCGTTCCCGTTTCGGGTCCGTGAGCTCGTCCGTTGATCATCATGGCGCACGATCCGCAAATTCCTTCACGACAATCGTGATCGAACGCTATTGGTTCTTCACCTTTAGTTTGCAAATCTTCGTTTAGGACATCGATGAGTTCGAGAAACGACATATCGGGGCTCGCGTTAGGTACTTCGTAGTTATGAAATGCACCCGGAGAGTCGGGCCCACTTTGGCGCCAGATCTTTAGATTTACCTGCACGATGCCTACTCCAACTCTTAGAGGTTATTTATACGAACGCTGGGCGACTGCTACGGATTCAAACTCAAGCTTTTCCGTATGAAGAACGGGTTGGGCAGTATCGCCGGTATATTCGTAGGCCGATACGTGAGCGAATTGATCGTCATCTCGCAACGCCTCGCCCTCTTCGGTTTGGTGCTCAACTCGGAAATGACCGCCACAGCTTTCTTCTCGATCGAGAGCATCGCGACACATCAACTCCCCGAATTCGAGGAAGTCAGCCACTCGACCCGCTTTTTCTAGCGACTGATTGATCGTTTCTTCGTGCCCCATTATGTTGACGTCATTGTAAAATTCTTGCCGCAAAGTAGGAATTTCCACCAGTGCTTTTTCCAGGCCCTCTTTGCTGCGGGCCATGCCGCAGTTATCCCATACGATCTTGCCTAGTTCGCGGTGGAACCAGTCGACCGAACGACTTCCCTTAATCGCCAATAATGATTTCACTCGTTCTTGCACTTGGCTTTGGGCCTCAACGAACACTGGTTCATCGGTCCCGAGGGCCGAATTGCCTAGTTGCGGAGCGAGATAGTCGCCAATAGTGGCGGGCAGCACGAAATAACCGTCGGATAGTCCTTGCATTAACGCACTCGCTCCGAGTCGGTTGGCTCCGTGATCAGAGAAGTTGGCTTCACCCAACACGTAGAGGCCAGGAACATTGCTCATTAAGTTGTAATCAACCCAAAGCCCACCCATGGTGTAGTGCACCGCAGGGTAGATGCGCATCGGAGTTTTGTAAGGATCTTCGCCGGTAATGCGTTCGTACATCTGAAACAAGTTCCCGTAGCGTTCTTTAACCGTTTCTTCGCCGAGCCGGTCTATGGATGCAGCAAAATCTAGATAAACACCGTTCTTAAGCGGACCAACGCCTCGACCACTATCTACCTCACGCTTCGACGCTCGTGAGGCCACGTCACGGGGAACAAGATTTCCAAAGGCCGGATAGCGTCGCTCGAGGTAGTAGTCGCGTTCAGATTCAGGGATACTGGCGGCCGAACGCTCGTCACCAAATTCAGTGGGAACCCAAATGCGCCCATCATTGCGTAGCGATTCGCTCATCAATGTGAGTTTTGATTGGAATTCATCCCCTGCGGGTATGCAGGTGGGGTGGATTTGGGTGAAACAAGGGTTAGCGAACAGCGCACCCTTGCGATGCGCTCGCCAAGTTGCTGAGGCATTGGAGTTCATGGCGTTGGTTGATAGGTAAAAAACGTTTCCGTAGCCCCCGGTAGCCAAAACTACTGCGTGTCCAGAAAAAGACTGCACGGCTCCAGTTATGAGATTGCGTGCCACTACACCAACGGCGCGGCCTTCGTGAGTTACCAAGTCAAGCATTTCAGTGCGATGAAATAGTTCAACGTTACCGAGATGGATTTGGTGCGACAATGCTTGGTAGGCACCTAGAAGTAGCTGTTGTCCAGTTTGGCCGCGAGCGTAAAAAGTGCGTGATACCTGAGCGCCACCAAAACTACGGTTATCTAATAAACCACCGTATTCGCGGGCAAAGGGAACCCCTTGGGCTACGCACTGATCGATAATGTTCACACTTACTTCAGCCAAACGGTGAACATTGGCCTCACGAGATCGGTAGTCACCACCTTTGATGGTGTCGTAAAACAGTCGGTGCACGCTGTCGCCATCGTTGCGGTAGTTTTTAGCTCCGTTTATGCCTCCTTGCGCCGCGATACTGTGCGCTCGTCTCGGCGAGTCGTGATAAGTGAGCATCTGTACGTGGTAGCCCATTTCGCCTAGTGAGGCCGCTGCAGATGCCCCCGCGAGACCACTTCCTACGACGACGATTGAAAACTTGCGCCGATTAGATGGGTTAACCAACTTCACATCAAACTTATGGTTGGTCCACTTGTCTTCTATTGGTCCGCTAGGGATTTTTGAATCAAGATTGATTTGGCTCATGGATAAACCCCAGTCACGACGAGTAAGGGCATGCTTACATTTCCGATCAAAATAATGGCCGCAATACCAATGGCACCGTTCTTCCGCAGCGCCGAAAAACGAGGGTTGCTCCATCCGAGGCTGGCGAACATTGAAGAGAAGCCGTGAAAAATATGAAAGGCCAAAGCCATATTGGCGATTATGTAAAAAATCGCCACCGGCCAACGCTGAAAACTGGTGATTATGTTGTCGTAGACCTCGCCACTGCGCCACGACGAGTTACCAACGCCCCAGGTGAGGTCGAGCAGGTGGTAAATGATGAATAACAAAACGATGATTCCAGTCCAGCGCATGGTGCGGGAGGCGAAGTTGGCCGCGGCGTAATCTCGCCGGGATTGATAGCGCACAGGGCGCGCTTTGCGGTTAGTGATGGTAAGGCTGGCTGCGGCAGCAATATGGACAACTACTGCCGCCAATAACCCAACGCGCATGATCCACAGAACCACTTGGTCGGGAAGTACGGGGTGTCCTAGAGTGCGCAGCCATTCGGCGTACTCGTTGATGTCAGCTTTGCCGATAAAAAGTTTCAGGTTTCCGATCATGTGCACGATAACGAACCCGATTAGCGCCAAGCCGCTCAGCGCCATCAGCCATTTTTTGGCGATATCGGAACGCCAGAAAACTATGAGCCACGGTCCATCGGTGCGCGCCGGCGGTGGAACGGGGGCTCCGGTGTAATGAGCCAAACTTTCGGCCGCGTCCGCCCCTTCTTTTTGGTTGGCGGTAGAGATCTCTTGGTGAGTCTTAGTCATCTCGTCTTTCGCTTTGGTGATGAAACGCTACCGCCGTAGCGGCTCAGATTCCGGATTCAGCGTTTCTTCGAGTCCGCCCGAGCTGTCGGTTAGCGCCAGTTGGGCGATTATCACGGCCCCGAGAATTCCGAGCATCATGCCCGGCACGATAACTCCCGAATCGTTGAATCCGTAGCCCAAGATGGCTAAAACCGCAAAGCCGATAAACGAGGCCCGCAGCTCGGGAGTACGAGCCGTAATGGCCCGCAGTTGGGGACGGGCTTGAAGGGCCAAGTAGATCAAAAATCCCAGCACGATAGGCAACATCCAGACCCAGACCGAACCGGTAAAGGTGGCGATATTTTTGTTGAGTTTTCGTAGAACTACGTCCGAAAATGATCCCAACCCTTCGTTTTGGACGCGCTCAACCAGTTGCCCAAGATGCGTGCGTTCACCTTTGGGTTGAGCCAGGTCGATTGCCGCCATGATCGTCAGGGCACCAATGGTGGCCAATGCTCCAATTACTACTGTGCGCATTCGCAACTGAACTCGACCACCCAAAAGCAAAATCGCGGTTAACCCAAACGCGGGCACCATGGCGATTATTCCGCCAACATCGCCACCAAACATTGGTGCGATGTCAATTATTAAAACTGCGGCAAGAATCACCCAAGCAATTATCACGCCTCGCGAGAATTTTCGTTCGTTGCCAAGTCGGTTAACTAAAAACCCAACAAAAATTACTGTCGAGGCACTAATTGCTGAAAACCCAATATTTCCAATCCCAGAGAACCGAGCGCCAACAGTAGGCGAGTAGCCAAAGGCGTTATTGAACTGTAAGTTCCCCCCAGTAATTATGTCTATCCCTATAATCACGACGATTAACCCAAGAGCAATGAGCATGTCGTCGTTGGCTCGCCGGCGGTAAAAAGCAAGGCTTATCGTGCCAATTATTGCGGCTACGGCTACTACAAAAAGCCAATAGAAAAATTTTGAGGTTTGGTGAAACGAAAATAATCGCGCGAGATAAACCGCGGAAATAAAACCCAGGGTAAATAGCGAACCAAAGTGAAGAAGATTTCGAAGTTGATTCCTATTGGGGCGATTCAATGAGATTATGGCCCCAACAACGAGAAGGGCAATCATGATAATGAAAACAGTGGCAACTGGAGCAATCATCGAATCACGGAATTGCGAAGCCTGGTCGCTATCGATGAGGAAATCGCGCCTAGCGTTAGCGTCCATATCAGTTTGAGCAACGGTAAAGGGTTTTCCGTTCATAGTCTCGGGAACCTTGATGCCCAATTGGGTCAAGACGGTTGGGGCAATGTCGACTAGTTGAACGAACCCATCTCGTCGAGTAGTAGCCGAGCGGAGCAGGCCAGCATCAACTCCAGGCCCCGCCATTCCGGCTACGCCTAATGGAATAGTGGTACTCGGAGGTGATGGACTGAAAATAATTACTGTGTCGCGCTCAAGGTTAACTTTGGTCATCATTTTTTTCACCATGGCGTCGGTGCGGCGCAAAGCTGTACGCGTGATGGCCAAAATTTGTTTTGGGCTTACCACGTTACGGAACGCGTCAACACGAACTAAGTCTGACCCCTCGACTAGCACTACCGAGCGTGGTTTCCATGCATTATCAAATGCAGATACTGCGGCATCAATATTTATTTGCAATCCAAACGGTGCTTTCACGTTGATTTCGATGAGTTCACTGCCAATTTTACCGCCACCTAACTGGCCATGACTGTCCATCAATGCAGTGACCAACGAACGCTCGTATTCAGGGACTGAGGATTTACTGGGAGTGCGGTCAGCATTTCCAATGGCGGCTGAGTTGTAGCCCGCGCGTTTTAGCGCATCGCCAAGGGCACCGATTTTGGCGTCGTAGGTTTCTTCTTGCTGAGCGGCAATAGCCGCGGCAATTCCAAGATAAACAATGGGTTGCCTTGCCGATTGTCCGGTGCGTTGCTCGTAAGCATCAGCGGCCGTCCCGGTTCCAAACTTCTCCCCAACTTCAAGACCCGCGTCTTTGCTGGTCAAAAGAATGGGCGTCGGCCCTGTCCCGATTGCTTTGGTTCCCGCGCCGACGGTTAGGTACCCCTCGGTTAGAGCAGTGGCCCGAGTGATGGTTCGAGTAGTTAGCCCACCTACCGCTCCTTGATCAAGAATGCCTCGAATCGTGGGCGCGTCACGCTGAGTGAGGTCGGACCAAGTGATTTCGGGCAACGAAATAATCAGTACTCGCCCATTAGGTTTGGGTTTATCGGACGTATTGGCCCCAGCCCCTTGAGCAGTGACGATGAGCAGTAAGAACGCCCCGGCCACGGCCGCTAGTCGTCGTTTGGTCATGGGATAAGGATACGTTCGGTCTCTTGCGCTGAGCGGTCCCAATCAAAATCGCCCGATTCGGTAATGAAAGCACGACCTCGAGCCCCAATTCGGCTGGCTTCATTGGGGTCAAAAATCAATTCACCTAGTGCGGTGGCGAGCTGATTTACATCACCTACCGCAGTCAAGACACCGGCTTCGACCATGAGCTCGCGATGAGCGACGATGTCGCTGGCTACGACCGGAATACCAACGCTCATTGCTTCAAGGAGTGCAAGGGGTTGACCTTCGTGAAATGAAGGAGAGCAAAAAATGCTGGCACCCCGAAATAAAGCGGCCAAAGTATCACCCGTTTGCGTTCCAAGCATTTTTATATTTGACCCCGAAGCGTCAGCTCGCACCCGCAGAGATTTTACGTATTCGTTTTCGCCGTCACGAGCAGCCCCCACTACCACTAGTTGATAATTCTGGTCACGGTTAGAGGCTCGCAATTGATCGAAAGCATCAAAGGCTAAGTGAATACCTTTTTCGGGGACTATTCGTCCAACGATAAGTACGTAACGATTAGGAGTTATTCCAAAATCAGATAGCACCTCGGTCCCGACTTCAGCAATAGGAGATATCCCGTTAGCGATGTAGTGGATCGGTGCAGCCTTGGGGAAGCGCTGCGCACCCGAGGAGGCCAGATTTTTAGAAACAGCGATTAAAGCGTCGGCAGTATTCATAGTGATGCGCTCATTGGTTCGTAAGAGCGCGCGCGCTGTTCGCCCCCATTTTTCGTCTTGCCACTCAAGACGGTGGATAGTGGCGACTACTCGCTGATGGTTTTTAGGATGAAGCAAGTGGGGAAGAAAACAAAAACCCGACGAAGCGAAAGAGTGATAATGAACAACGTCAAAATCGCCTCGGGCGGCGGCGAGTGAAGCAGTCAGTCCGTAGCTAAGGCGGTCCCAGCGCCCTTTTTTTATCATCCCGACCCGCTGGAGCCGCACACCACGGAAATTTTCGGCTTCCGCGTTCCCGCACATGATGGTCACATCGTGGCCATTGGCTGCTATTCGCGAGTAAATCTCAATACAATGCCGGGACATCCCCCCCTGCACGGTGGGCATGGTCAGCGGACCGATCACGGCAATTTTCATGTTCCTTTAGACTAGATGGGCAAAGTCAGACCAGAGCTCTAGGTCAAGATCCGCAATAAGTTCACTGGTTCTCCGTACGTCTGATTCGTAGGCTTTTACTAACGCCGACCGAGTTTCCCGTCGAAGCTCCATTTTTTTACCCCGATCAGAGTTGCGAGGGGTACTTATGTCGGGGGGAATAAATGACGGATCAAGCCCAAGAAATTTATAAGTTCGCGCGAGTTCGCCCCCCGTATCGGCAAGACATTTCTCGAACTGCAGTACCAAAACCTGACTTCGTTCCACGCAAGCAAATAAATTTTCTAGTTGGATTGCGTAGCACCCAAGTCGAAATGCTCTGTTGGCCGACTGAGCGTTACTTCTTGCAGTTTCGTTTTGCAGTTCGAGCCCCGACTGATATCGGCTGACTGGATTGCGCAAAAGGATCACGAATTTGGCCTTCGGTGCCGCGGTAGACAACAGAGGCGGAATCCAAAAACAGGAAAGGTAACCGGGTGAAAATTCTCCCGTTATTTTGTGTGCGGGTCTAGGAAAGTATTGCGCATATTTTTCGTGGTCATCGGCCGTGAACGGTTTATTCCAGTATTGGCGCAAAAAATGGAGTTCCTTAAACGGCTGGGCGTGGACATCAAAGTGAGAGCCAATCAAGTGATTCCACCAAGTGGTGCCCGCTCGCTGAACTCCGAGGCCAACGAAGTCGGGTGCCCCCGTCGACCACCCATCGGGGCACTTAGGGGGTTTATGCCGAGCTCGTATTTGGCGAGCCCGCTCGGTTATTCCTCGTAGTTTCACAATTTGGAAGGTATCAGGGGTTAGTTGGCTACGCTTCGCATTCAGATCTAATTCTCATTAAAGGAGCATCTAGTGGGTCAGCCCGAGACGATCGGACAGTTACGAGCAACCGGGTGGATTTCCCGGCCAGTGAAGCAAGAGATGCGAGAAAATGCTATTCGTCGAATCGCCGAAGGTCGGATGGTGATCGACGGTGTGGTTGGTTATGAACATACGGTTTTACCTCAACTCGAAAATGCTCTTCTTGCCACTCACGACGTCATTTTTTTGGGTGAGCGTGGCCAAGCCAAGACTCGAATGATCCGCTCTCTAGTCAATCTTCTTGACGAGTGGATGCCAATTGTGACTGGTAGTGAAATTAACGATGACCCTTACGCTCCGGTGTCGCTAATGGCGCGCGACTTAGTAGATGAGTTGGGTGACGAAACGCCGATAACCTGGGTCCATCGCGATAGAAGACTGAGCGAGAAACTCGCAACGCCCGACACAGCAATTTCTGACCTAATTGGTGAAGTCGACCCGATCAAGGTAGCCGAAGGGCGCTATTTAGGCGATGAGTTAACAATCCATTACGGGTTAGTTCCGCGAACCAATCGAGGAATTTTTGCTATCAATGAGCTTCCTGATCTTGCCGAACGCATTCAAGTTGGATTACTTAACGTTCTCGAAGAGCGCGATATTCAGATTCGGGGATACAAGATTCGTTTGCCGCTCGATTTGATGTTGGTGGCTTCGGCTAATCCTGAGGACTACACCAACCGCGGCCGCATCATCACTCCTCTTAAGGACCGTTTTGGATCACAGATTCGCACGCATTATCCCCTTGATGTAGATCTTGAAGTGGGTGTAGTTGAACAAGAGACTGAGATAATCGTTCCCGATGGAATGACCGTCAACGTCCCTGATTTCATGACTGAAATTGTGGCGTCAATTAGTCAGCTGGCTCGGCGTTCTCCGCACGTAAATCAGCGCTCCGGCGTTTCAGTGCGAATGTCGGTTGCTAACTACGAAATTATGGTTGCCAGCGCTACTCGACGGGCGATACGCAGTGACGAAACCGAAATCGTCCCTCGAGTGAGTGATCTCGAAGCCCTAGTAGCCAGTACATCCGGGAAGATTGAATTTGAAACGGTTGACGATGGCCGAGAAGAGCAAATTCTGGTTCGACTCGTTCAGGCTGCCATTCTCGAAACTTTTCGCTCGTCCTGTGCGCCAGAAAAGCTCACTGATTTAGTGGCTGCTTTTGAGGAGAATCTTGTCGTTCACACGGGCGATGACGTACCCTCGGCTGACTACACCGAATTGCTAACCAAACTTCCAAGCATCAAAGGTGTATTGAGTGATCTTAAAGTTTCGGAAACTCCTGCGGAGGTGGCATCAGCCCTAGAGTTCATACTCGAAGGTCTGCATTTGTCGAAACGACTCAATAAAGATGCCGTAGGAGGCAAGGCGACTTATAGCGGGCGTAGTCGATAGCAATTCTGTTATAGGCCACTGTCGCGTTTGTAAACGTTGCACGCTTGATTGGCGTAGCGATTTACTGCGTCAACTGCAGCTTGTACCTTGGGGTTGTCTTTGAGCGAAGGATTGCGTTCAACGTTCTTTAACGCGTTGGCGAAAGTCTCCGCATCATCCTTTATTTTTTTCGGCGCAGTGCGGGCAAGTTCTTGAACAATGGGCAACTGACGGTCAACGTCAGCCTCGCCCAAGCGTTCGGCGTTCTGGAGCTCATTGTTGTAGCGCTCGGCGGCCTGGCAAAATGCTTTCGAGGCAGGAAGTTTTTCTTTTTCCGAGCAAGCTGTCAGCAAGGACAAAAGGCTGACCAAGACGACGGCGAGGGCGAGCCGATTAGCTAGGTAAACGAATTTATTCACCTACGTATTGTCGCCGCTAGATGCGCTTGAGGGGCTATCCGGCCTTTTCGCCCTTAAAGGGCTGGGTCCCATCAGGGGAGTACGGTTCGGGTTATGAGTTTGCGCCGCAATCGAGGTCAACCCCCCAAGCCGAAGTTTCGCTATTCGGCGTGGGACGGAACTCAAACCGGTTTTGACCTCGATGCTGATGCGTTGCTCGATGAGATCAACGACGACCTTCTTTACCACGGCGATATCAACGCGGCCTTGCGTCGGCTTATGCAACAGGGAATGCGCGACGCTGATGGAAACGAGCTTATGGGCTTGCGCGAAATGCTGGACCGTTTGCGAGAACAGCGCCGAGAAATGCTTGATCGCTACGACTTAGGTGGAGTCTACGAAGATATTGCTGAGAAACTGCGGGAAATAATTTCCGCTGAGCGCGAAGGGATAGATCGTCGAGTAGACGAAGCGCTATCTTCTAACGATCGCCGGCGAGAAGAAATAGTTGAAGATTTGGCGAAGCAGCGGCGAGAAGAACTCGACCAGATCCCTCCTGATTTAGCGAGCACTGTTCAGGCGTTGCAAAATTATGACTGGATGGATGACTCGGCCCGCGCCCGTTTTGAAGAATTAATGCAGGAACTGCGTGACCAACTCATACAGAGCACATTTAGCCAAATGTCTGAGGGTATGGAAAACATGAGCCCCGAACGAATGGCACAAATGAAAGATATGTTGGCCGATCTAAATGAAATGCTCGATCAGCGCGCTAATGGTGAAGAACCCGACTTCGAAAAATTTATGGAAAAGCACGGAGACTTTTTCCCTGGGAATCCTAAAAACCTTGATGAGTTGTTGGCCCAGATGGCGCAGTCGATGGCCCAAATGCAACAAATGCTTAATTCCATGAGCCCTGAACAACGAGCGCAGCTACAGGCTCTTTCGCAATCCTTGCTCGAAGATGTGGATTTGCAGTGGCAAATGGATCAACTCAGCCGTAATTTACAAGGAGCATTTCCTGATCTCCCATGGAATCAATCTCAAGAGTTTGGCGGCGATAACCCTCTTTCGATGGGTCAGATGCCCGGGCTGCTTGGCCAACTAGGGGATATGGACGATTTGGAGAATCTTTTACGCCAAGCCACCCAACCCGGCGAATTGGCCGAGGTTGACCTTGATCAGGCTCGCTCTCTTCTAGGTGAAGATGCAGCTAAATCGCTCGCGCGTCTAGCCGAACTAGCCAAGATGCTCGAAGAAGCGGGGTTGATTGAACAGCGCGAAGGTCGGCTCGAGATGACCCCTCGAGGCATTAAAGCTCTTGGGCAAAAAGCTCTTGGTGATCTTTTCCAGAAGTTAATGAAAAATGGTGCGGGAAGTCACGAAATTAATCGAGAAGGAATTGGCCACGATCCTACTTACGAGCATCGACCTTATGAGTGGGGTGATCCGTTTCGTCTCAATGTGCAGCAAACAGTTAAAAATGCGATTTGGCGTCAAGGAGCAGGTACGCCAGTAAAGCTCACGGCAGAAGATTTTGAAATAGAAAGAACTGAACAAGTAACTCGGAGTTCTACGGTGTTACTGCTCGATGTATCTATGTCAATGCCTATGCGGGATAATTTTTTACCGGCTAAAAAAGTCGCGATGGCACTGCACTCGTTAATTACCAGCCGTTATCCGCGTGACTATTTTGGTTTGGTCAGTTTTGGCCGTGTTGCCCGTGAAGTTGCCCCCGAACGATTGCCCGAAATGAGTTGGGACTTCGAATGGGGAACTAATATGCAGCACGCGATGTTGCTTGCTCGACGCATGCTGGCGCGTGAAAGCGGAACAAAACAAATAATCATGGTTACTGACGGTGAACCCACCGCCCATATCCAAAATGGCGAGCCCTATTTCAACTATCCGCCATCGCCGATCACTATCGAAGAAACATTGCGAGAAGTAATGCGCTGTACTCGTGATGGAATTCGAATTAACACTTTCATGCTGGACGAGAGTTATTATTTGCGTGATTTCGTTGAACGCATGATGCGTCTTAACGGGGGGCGAGCGTTTTTCACCACCCCGGACAATCTCGGCGACTATGTTTTGGTCGATTTTTTAGAGCAACGACGCTCGTCGCGCCGTGCGGGATAATCTCGCCTAGCTCGGCAATAACGATGAAACTAAAGGGTCAGGCCTAAAAAGAGCCATTTGCCCCAAAAAATATTCCTCTAAATACCCCTAAAACGGACATTTCGCTGGGGATAATGAGGTTTCTTCTTGCATTGCGGTGGCCATCGCGACCACCATGACAGGTATGGAATTCCAAGGATGTTATTTCTAGGGATTCTTGTTTCTAGGGTTGGTAATGCTTAGGCGAGGGGCCGAGCAGAACTCTAGAAACCAATGCCATAAGGCGACATCATCCAGGCGGAGGAGATGCCATGCAGGTCCAAGACTTTATTGAGATGGTCAAAACTCAGCGAGCCGATCCCAGTGGCCGCTGGCAGGAGAGAGCTAACTGTCTCGGGGTTGATCCTGACTTATTTTTCCCTGAGCGAGGCGCTTCTACTCGTGAGGCGAAAGGTGTTTGCAAGGGTTGCGAAGTGCGTCTTGAATGCCTTGAGTACGCCCTTGCTCACGGAGAGAAGTTTGGTATCTGGGGCGGGCTATCCGAGCGTGAGCGCCGGCGGGTTCGTCGAGAGCGGGCTATGGCTCGCCGTCTCGCCACTGCTTAATCGCTCGGATAAAACCTTTTAGGGTCAAATCCGTTTTCGGCCCTCAATGGTGTCGTTGTTACTTAGTCGGTGACGGGTAACGAATTCCTCGCTGAGGCGAGCGAATTCCGACTCGGGCATTAAGCCAATAAGTTCCATTTCTCCGATTGAGCAATTGGCTGTTGCCGCCGCCCGCTCTACCGCCTCTGCCGCTTGTTCGAGGCCAGTGCGCTCAAGGTCGGTGAGGTTAAGTGATACTTGCGCGCACCCTCTATCTGCCAAATTGAACCCCAACGCTCTGACTCCGGGTAAACCCCCGTCCCGTTCGCGCAGCATGTGAGCCATTTCCTGCGCCGCAGTTACGTCACCGGAGGCGAGAAAAAAATTAACCGCTATAAGTGGCCGCCGGGCGCCAACCGCTACTGCTCCCAATCGCGGATTGGGTTGGTTCGGTCCCGCGTCGGGTGCTCGGGAGGAAAAAGCCTGAGCGCGTAAAACTGGGAGTGAGCGTTGTTCGGGGTCGGCCTCGTCGTAAAAAAATACTGGCAAATCAAGCTCGGCCCCAGCCCAATAACCAAAAGCGCGGGCCGCTTCTACCGCTATTGCCATTGGGCCCTCTATTTCACAAAAAGGAACCACATCGAGCGCTCCCAGTCGGGGGTGAACGCCGTGATGGTTGGTTAAGTCGAGACGCGAAGCTACGGCTCGAGCGAGGTCGACGGTGGCCGCAATAGCATCGGCGGGTCCAGGTCCGGCCAAAGTAAAGACGCTGCGATTGTGGTCGTAGTCGATGTTTTGATCAAGCAGTGTTGGCCCACATACTTCGGCCAGTTCGACAAGAGCGGACCGATCGCGACCTTCCGAGATGTTAACTACGCACTCCAGCACGCTCTTGAGGCTAGCCATTTAGTTGGGCCCAAATCGAGGTTTGGATTAGTAGGGTTAGCCCATGCGAATCGGTTTGGCTTTGCCGCAGTACGACTATTCAGTCGCGGGCGAATCTCCCCTGACTTTCGCCACTTTGCTTCACTACGCTCAAGCGGCCGAAAGTTATGGGTACGACTCCCTCTGGCTTTCGGATCACCTTTTTTTAGATATTAAAAAATACGGGGGGACATCCGAGCCCCAAGGAGCGTTTGAACCCATTGCTACGTTGGCGGCTTTGGCGAGGTTGGTTCCCCGCGTACGGTTAGGAACATTGGTCTTGTGCGAAGCGTTACGACCACCAACGATCGCGGCGAAAGCACTATCTACTCTCGATCGCATCGCCGACGGCCGGTTAGACGTCGGCTTGGGCGCGGGTTATTACGAACCGGAATACGCTGCGATCGGGATGGACCTTCCCAGTCCCGGTGATCGAGTGCAGAGGTTGCGTGAGGCAACCGAAATTATTGTCGCCCTCTTGAGTGGGGAAAATTTAAATTATTCGGGTGATTTTTTTTCGTGCACTGATGCTCATCTCGACCCTCCCGCCCAGCAAAAACCTCGTCCGCCAGTATTTATTGGTGGTAAGGGAGACAAAGTTTTGGCCACTGTGGCTGATGTGGCTGACGGTTGGAATACTTGTTGGGTGTGGAAACCCGAGGATTATCGAGCGCGCGCGAATGTATTAGATCGCGCTTGTGAATCGATTGACCGAGATCCAAAGTCAGTCGTACGCAGTATCGGCCTTTACGCCTTGGTCGGTGAAAACGAATCTGATTTGGCTGCTCGTTTTGAGCGTTTGCGGGCAGTCACCCCCGCGGGAGTACTCGACTCGGTCAGTCTTGACCAGTGGCGTCAGGGACGGCTAGTGGGAACGGCCGAGCAAGTGCGAGAACAGGCGGCCGTGTGGGCTGAGTTGGGCGTCGAAACCATAATCTTGGGAGCGGGGGCATTACCTTTTCAGGTTGGCGCCCTTGAAGACGTGGCCGCTCTATCTGAGGCCCTTAAGGACATCTAGAGGCTGCCAACCAAGCAACGAAGGGGTAACCTGTTAGCACCGACCGGAAAGGATGGGATCGATGAATCTCGGACCCACCGAACTAATCATTATCTTGGCTATCGTGCTACTGGTCTTTGGTAGCACCAAGCTTCCCAAGTTGGCTCGTTCTATGGGCCAAGCACAAAAAGAGTTCAAGAAAGGCGTCAACGAGGGTGCAAAAGATACGGAAGATCCCGACGCCGGCTCCTCGGGTGAGGCCTCAAAGACCTGATTCCCGCTGGGCTTGCCTGATTTTTCGGCGAACTCGAATATTTTGCTGTTCGGGAACTACCTCTCTCTAGCCAGCGTTTTTATTTATGGTTGACGGAATTCCCACGTGGGAAGAGGTGGCCCGTGATTACGGGCGATTTCTTTACACGGTGGCGTACCGGCTGACCGGAAATGATCAAGACGCATCGGATCTGGTTCAAGAATCGCTATTACGGGTCCGTCGGGGCCTTGAGCGTTACGAGCCGGGTTCACTGAAAGGCTGGTTAGCCCGAATCGTGACCAATGTTCATATTGACAATAAACGCCGACAGACGCGCCGACCTACGAGTTCATTCCCTGATGATCCCGATTTGGTTTTGCCGGCCAGCCCCGCGGCAGATGAGTTGAGCGGAGATTTGAGTACGGATTTACAAAATGCCTTGTTGGCTTTATCCGATGAGTTTCGCATTCCGGTAGTGATGTGTGATGTGGCCGATCAGTCGTACGAACAAATTTCTGCGACCCTTAACATCCCTATCGGCACAGTTCGATCTCGCATTCATCGCGGTCGCCGAATTCTACGCACCACGTTGGCAGGTATGGACCGATGAGCGATATAAACATGAACGAAGACATGCTGTCGGCTTATGTCGATGGTGAACTCAACTCCAATGACCGGCGCGCCGTTGAGGAGCAGTTGGCGGCTTCATCCGAGTGGCGAGAAGTACTTTTTGAAATAACTGCTGTGCGCAATTCATTACGCAATTTGCCCGAGCGCGATGCCCCCCCAGGGTTTTGGGAATCACTCGACGAGACTGCCGCAGTAGTTGATATTGAGACTCAGCGTTCCCTTAAGAAACGGCGCACCCGGTGGGTGACTGCCGTCGGGGGAGCGGCGGTGGCGGCTGCTTTGATAATAGGAATTGTTGTCGTTCCCAGAACCGAAAATTCTCCTCCTCCAGTTGGAATATTTAGCAACCGGCATGCCGCCCAAGCATCTAAAGGTGGTTCACCCATAGTCAATTTGGCTTCAGTCGCAACTCAGAATCGATTTTCACGGTGATCAACCGGCGCAAACTCACTATTGGAGTAGCAACAGTTTTGATTTTGACCGCCGGATCGGTCGCGTTAACTAATTCAACAGTCAGCGCGTCTAGCGACCCGGCCGCACTTCTTATTGCCGCTCGCCAATCAAGAGTCTCTTTTAATGCTGAGGTAGAAATCCGATGGCGATCAGGTGGCTCAGTTAAATCGAAGCAACTACAGGCTCAATCAGATAGAGGACGTTATTGGATAGGCGATAGCGAGTGGGGTGCCGGTGGCGATAGCGATTCACGCTGGGTTACCAACAATGGTGTCACTACCGAATGGAGTTTGAACTCAGAAAATGCTTGGCCAAGCCCAAGCGCTAAGTGGAATCTCGTAACGATAAATTCTGGCGTTAAAAAATCTGGGCTAGTCGTAGACTTTATTGATGTCTTAGATCAATCTGGGCGCCGTCGTGCTCGTATCGGAATAGATCGGGTGAGCGGAATGGAGGTAAGTGAGGATGTTTTTTCGGCTTCCGGGTTACTGGTTCATTCGGTTCATCTGAATTTACTTACCACCGCTGAACTTACGCCAGTAACAATCCCCACTAGGAAAGTTGAAACGGGGGATAAGGATGCGCCCAGTGGAGAGTTCGCCAGTCCTCGTCGACTAGGCCAAGGATTTGAGCTAGTTGCTCGCTATCGATTTGCTGATGGCATTAGCCAGTCGTTTTACTCGGACGGGATTTTTACGCTGTCGGTTTTCGAGCAAAGCGAAAGTATCGATTGGTCGGCACTTCCTAAAGATGGGAAATCAGTAGACCTAGGAGATGCGACTGGTCGGCGGTACAGCACTCCTTCGGGGACAGTAGTGGTGTGGTCCGACGGAAACCGAGGCTTTACCGGAATTTCTGATGCTCCCCCCGATGTGGCGGTAGCGGCGTTACGTCCTATGTCCCCTCGGTCACCTTCCGCCGCAGAAAAAATTGCCGACTTTGTTACCGCTCCGTTTGATTGGAACTAAAACTATTGGGGAATTGCTTGGGCTCGACGCCTACTTAATATGCGTCGTCGCTCACGTTCAGAGCAACCACCCCATACTCCGTGTTCAACTCGATAGGTAAGGGCGTATTCCAGGCATTTAGTCTTAACTGGACACTCCGCGCACACCTTGCGGGCCCGATCAACTCCGGCACCGTCGGAGGGGAAAAATTGGGTGGAAGCCCCGCCTCGACAGCGAGCGTGCTCCATCCACGAGGGGGTTTGGTGGTCAGGAGTCACTTCTTGTTCGGTTACTTCACTGGTTTTCATCAACCCTCCACCCTTTCGGTAATTTTTAAATCTCTTGTTATAAACGCTCTCACGGGCCACGGAGTTCCCAAAATCGCCCGTTAATTCCTTCTCAGGGTCACCTCAGGCGAACTCTGGGAACTTAAAAAGTGAGTATGTCGTTTTAACTATCGATGACCTAACCTGATTGTTTCGCTCGCTCGAGCGGGACAGTCCTGACACCATTTGAGGACGGTTTATTACTATGGCTACGAGCTTGAAGGACACTCCTATGACCCCCACGATAAAAACTCAAAAAGCGGACAAAAAGTCTCGACCCGTTGTTATGGCGGCAATCGTGGGCGCATTGGTTGGCGCTCTGGTGAGTGCGGGAGTATTAGTGGCTTTCCGCGAAGACTCAAATACTAGAGTCGTTCGAACAACTCAAGTAGCAACGCCTGCCGATACTTCCTCGTCCGCGCTGTCAGAAAAAGTCACAGTGGCCTCAGTCATTGATGCTGCCGGCCCAGCAGTAGTAGCCATTTCGGTTACGACTAATTCGGGCGAGGGGGCGGGGACAGGTTTTGTAATTACTGAAGACGGATACATCGTAACTAATAATCATGTCATCGAAGATGCCACTTCAATCGAAGTTTCGTTTACTGATGGATCAATCAAATCGGCCAAACTTGTTGGTGCCGACCCTGGGGTTGATCTTGCGGTACTAAAAGTGTCCGGGTCGGGTCTTCCGGTCGTAGCAATAGGCGATTCTGACGCTGTGCAAGTAGGTGATGACGTTGTGGCTATTGGCAACGCGTTGGCGCTTGAAGGTGGCCTTAGCGTCACTCGAGGAATTATTTCGGGAACTAATCGTACAGTCAATACCAATACCGGTGCATCACTTCAAGGAATGTTGCAAACCGACGCATCAATAAATCCTGGAAACTCCGGCGGACCGTTACTTGACGCCAATGCCCGAGTGATTGGAATAAACACTGCTATTGCTGACCCCGGTTCTTCCCAAGATGTGGGCTTCGCTATTCCGATCTCTTCGGCTAATCCCATCATCGCCGATCTTCGTTTGGGGCGTGAACCAGCATTTCTTGGCGTCTCCACTCAAAGTGTCACCGCCGCTCTAGACCGAGAACTTTCGCTTGGTCTTACTTCGGGTGCGTATGTGGACAAGGTGACCGCCAGCTCGGCCGCTAAGGACGCGGGGTTGAAAGTGGGCGATGTCATTACCAAAATCGACGGATCGAAAATTACTGATTCCACCGATGTGCTTACGGCAATCCGAGGTAACCGTCCCGGCGAAACGATCTCTATCACAATCAACCGTAAGGGTGAGGAAATCACGGTTCAGGCGAAGTTGACGGGTCGGCCTAGTTAGGCAGGGCTGCTCTCGTTGGGGCCAGAGAAAACGGATAGTCTAAGAACTCCACTCAACGTCAAGGAGCTTTAATGGCCGTTAATTCCGACGAACTACAGAACCTCCCTCCCCAAGGGCACGTGCGTATTACCTACCTAGGGCCTTCGGCGCCTCATTGGGAGATAACTGGAGTTATTGGTGAAGGTCGAGTAGTTGATCAGTTTCGCCAACGGGCGCAGGCTCGCTTGCAACTCTTGCCTCCTCACGATCCGCAATTTCGTCGCAATCGGGAGCGAGTCAACCGCGACGCCGAGCGAGAGCGGTTAGTGCTGGAATGGGATCTCGGTTACACCGAAGAAGAAGAGGGGTAAGTCCCGTTAATCATTGATTCGAGCAGGCCGCGGTGCGGTATCACCGAATCGACGTCTTCCGGCCAAGTGGCTTGTTCGAAATGAACGTTCCGGTGATGAATGCGGGCCATGATCATGGCGTGGCGCAGGGCGCTGTAGACCTCGTACCAGAGCAGGTCGGACAACTGATAACCCGAGAGCTCTTCGTATATTGCCGCTACTCGATCACGTTCTAAAAAATTAGGTAATCCGGGTAATCCGAATCCTTCGGTTATGTACTGGAAAAATACGTGAAGAACAATCAGCCATCCAACGTCAAGTTCGCGCGGGGCTAGTCCGGCCATTTCCCAGTCGAGTATTGCCACCGGAGAAAAGTCGTCGTAGATAACATTTCCAATGCGCGAGTCGCCCCAAGAGATGACCGCGTCCCCTTCGTTCTCGGGCCAGTTGTTTGCAAGCCATTCAAATCCCGCTTCAATGACGGGGTGGCTTATTCCCCCTCTAGCCCACTCGTAGTAGCGCTTTTGGTTTTCAAAATGGCGTTCAAGAGCAGTGTTGCCCGGAACATCGAGTTCAAGAAACTTCGTATCAATATTTTTGGTGTCTATAGCGTGGAGTTTTGCCAACACGTCAACGGTGGATCTTTCTAGTCGGGATCGTTCCTCGTCGCTAGCATCCACCATCCACCCGACCATGGTGTAGGGAATTATGTCGGCGGGTATTTGTCCATCAATACGATCCATAATAAAAAATGATGCCCCTAGATGTTTGGCATCAGGTTCTAACCACCGAATCGGCGGAACCGGGACCTTGCTGTGTTGTCCGACTAGTTGAAGAATTTTATACTGACTAACTAAATCATAAGTAGGGAAAACGGGCACGTCGCTCGGGTCAGGCTCTAGGCGAGCCACGAGAGGAACGCAGCGGTGTTCGCCGTCCTGCATCCACTCGGCTTCGAACAGCAGACTTTCGCTCGACATCCCGTTAGCCGAAGGACTTTTGACTTCTGAGACCGACGGCTCGGCTCCAGACGGGAGAACGCCCGCCAGCCAGACCCGCAGTGGTTCGCGCAGGTCAGTTCGGTCTCGACTGGTGCGAGTCGGAGACTCGATGCCCAGAGCTTCGTTTAATTCTTCACTCATTTTGTTATCTCCTGTACTCAGTCTTGGCCACTATTAGGAGCCAATCGTTTACGCTCAAAAACATATTCAAGTAATTCTTGGCCAAAATCTGAAGCGGTGGAAATATCTTGTATGTCCACATTGGCTTGGTGAAGATGTTGAAATCGCAGTATGTCTCCGTCTTTAGCCTCGGGGATAATTCCACCAAAGAAAAACCCCAGTTCATCATGAATTTCAATGGGCAGCACCCCAGTGGCTGGATCCGAAAGTTCAAAGTCAAGATAAATAGCGTTGTACCCTTCACTTTTCAAAGTGGCAGTTTCGTGCTCAATCGCGTTCATTAGATCCGAACCTTGCCGCAAAACAGTAATGAAGGCGTCGTTGTGATCATCAGCTCGTTCGGTCGCAAGTAACGAAGTTATTCCTTTAATGCTCTCAATCCCTGGCGATATAGATCTGGTCAGGTCATTGTGTTCATAGAGTTTTTCGATGACGTCCCGGTGCCACGTCGGCGGATAGGACGTTCTCGTTGGGAGTTCGGACGTAGCAAGCCAAAATAAAGCCACACTCAATCGTTGGCTGGTTTTTTTTGTGTCAATTTTTTTATAACTAACTTCGGCCGGTATATAGCCCAATAAAAAACCCGTTTCAGTGGCCCCAAGATGGATATTGGCTACTTGACTGTAAGGGTGAGCGGCCGTCGCTTCGCTGTACATGCCGAGCACTCCTTCCTCTTTACACCACTGCGCGAGTCGTGCCTTTAGGGTGGGAAATAAGTTGTTGCCCCGCCAATCGGGGTGGACTACGGCAAGCCCTGATTCGCCTACGGGATCTTTATTCGAATCACGCAGTAACCCGGTATGGCCAACCACTTGGCCGTCAGGAGCGCAAGCGACAAACGAAACCATGGTTTGATTTTCCAGTCGTGCTGCTACCGCCTCAATGTCGTAGACCCAAGCGTGATCGTAAGAGTCACCGTAAGAGCTGTAGATGGCTTCGATAAGAACATTGGCTCGCGTCGGCTCAAGCCGTTCGATGGTGATACTGGCTTTTACCGGATCCCCCATCTAGCAATATCGATATTTATGGAACCGGTAGATTGCTAAGTGAGGCGTAACCGTTATTGAACGCTTGGATGTCGCTGACAGGGTTCATTAGCGTCGATGCGCAGTCAGTTGGGTTGAGCAAGGCATCGGTGGCGTCAGTGGCAACCGGCACCGCTTGTAGACCTCGCACTAAAGTGCCCGCAGGGCAAGAAGGGACGTTGAGGTTGTCTAAGACAACTTTTACCGTTTTCCCTTTAGCGGGGGTTAGCGCTTTTCGATGCACCTTCAACCAGCGCACAACTTGTTTGGCGCTTGCGGGGTAATCAACTGTGGTTCCGAGCCCTTGGCTGACCGCAAGGGCAGGAACTCCTCGAGCGGCGGCGGCGGTAGCTGCTCCGACTGTCCCCGAAAGCGCAGTTATCGACCCAAGATTTTGACCCTGATTGATTCCGGAAATAACCAAGTTAGGTTTTTTCGCTATTCCACCTTGGTCAAGAGCATAAACAATTGAATCAGCGGGAAAGCCAGTCACCGCGGTCGCAACATAGCCCGAAGCAGTAGTGGCGGGCGCAGTTACCAAAGTTCCGCCCGTTACTTTTCCCCCAGTGCCGGATTGATTGGTCGCGGGAGCAATCACCGTGACTTTAAGCGTTTTATCTTTGCGTAATGTTTCTACCAAGGTATCGATCCCGGGCGAGCCGATGCCGTCGTCATTAGTTACTAATACAGAAAGCGGCGCGGGTTTCTTAGCCGCAAGCGAGGCGTTGGCAAAAGGAGCGCTAACTCCGGCAATGGCGATAAGTACAATTGCGCTAACGGCAATACGACGAAAGTTCACTGCTTCCTCCTAGGGTCAAAAGCGCATTTCCTTAGCGGCAGACTAACCGTCTCGGCGCCAGTATTCCACCAGCTGATTATTTGGCAGTTCCGAACACCCCGGCGGCGCGCAACTCAGATATTTGGTCAGAGTCATAACCTAAAATTTCAGCCAGCACCGAGTCAGTGTGCTGACCAACCGTGGGGGCCCGATCGGGTATGGGCTGTTCGTGGTCAAGCACCTGAATTGGAGTAGGCAACTGGTCGGCGCCGAGTCGATCTTGAGTAATCCATGGCAGCCGATGTTGGAATTGTGGATCGCGAGCAATATTTTCTGGAGTATTCACTGGAGCTATAGGCGTGTTTACCTCGCTCGACCAAGAAATCCACTCAGCCGAGGTACGAGTTAGGAAAATCTTACGCAGTTCAGTTCTAAGTTCGGTGTTGTTGCGGGCATGGTCAGCAAATTTCTCTCCGGGCCAGCGTTCGAATAAATCAATCCGATCGACACCGCGGCAGAAGTTTTCCCAAAACTCGCGTTCAGAAGCCATAAAAAGGACGTGGCCGTCAGATGATTCATAGATCTGGTAACGCACTCCTTCTTTCATACCCGCAGTCCCCGGCGCTCTTCTCTCAAAATTGTCCGACGCGTTGCCCGTTACCTCTGATTGTGGGCGTTCGTAGGCTCGCCACGATTCGGACCGATACCAATCCATGTAGGCCGCGGCGTCGGACTGGGCGATTTCGAGTCGACAACCAGTTCCGGTCTCGCGCGCGCTGATGATTCCCGCAAGAATTCCAAAGGCGCCAAATAATGGACCCGCATGAATTCCCATTGACGGATGTTCGGGAATAGAACAAAACCCCGCTTCGTCGTATTCCGGCTTAATCAATCCGGCCCAAGTGTCGTAGGCAACCCCGTGGCTAGGCATTTTGGCGTAGGGGCCAGTCATTCCGTAACCAGAAATAGTTATAAAAACGACTCGAGGATTAACTTTTTTTAACGCTTCGTATCCCAGACCTAGTTTTTCGAGCGTTCCGGGCCGCATAGCCTCGACGACTGCGTCGGCATTTTTAGCCAACTGGAAAAATATTTCCTTAGCTTCAGGATTTTTAAGGTCAAGCGTGATACTTCGCTTGCCTCGATTTATATGCAGGTGCATCAACGAATCACCCTCGACGATTGGCCAAGTCATCTGGCGCACGTAGTCGCCTTGGGGAGGCTCTACTTTTATTACCTCGGCCCCAAGATCAATAAGATGCGAAGTTATTGCTGCTGGCCCCAAGAGAGAACATTCAATAACCCGAACCCCTTTAAGCAACCCCGAATTATTTCCCACAGCCAGTCCTTTTTGGTAGAAAAATATTTACTAGACGCCCAATGTCTGTGTAATCTAAGTGATTCCGGCGTGCGTTAGCCATTCCGGCTACCGTTCGCGGGCCACACTGAATATAGAGATTTAGGGGAGAAATGAATATAGACATTTACGATCCTGATATCTACGCTTCCGCAACCCCTTACGACGACTTCGCGCTTTTACGCCGAGATTTTCCTGTTTATCGACAAATTATGCCCAATGGGTCTTTTTATTGGGCGGTTACGCGTTATGCCGATGTAGTCGAAGTCTCTCGTCAGCCAGAAAAATTTTCCGCGGAAGTGGGAGGGGTAATACTTGAGGACCAGTCGGCTGAGCAGCTTGAGCAGTCGAAAAATATGTTGCTAATGATGGATCCGCCTCGACACAGCAAGGTACGAAAGACTATTTATCCCTATTTTCGCCCGGGCGAGATATCTCGACTGGAGGACCGCATTCGAGAGATATGCATTGAAATTCTCACTGTCGGCTTAGCGCGCAAAACAGTGGAGTTTGTTCATGATCTGGCCGCTCAATTACCCGCGCAGATTCTTGGCGAATTGATGGGGATTCCTCCTGAAGACCGAGCCCAAATAAATCATTGGGCCGAAATAATGATCGGAAGTCAAGACCCGGATATCAATCCCTCCACTTCTAATGCCGCCGAGAAAATTTTAAGTCCCAACGAGGGGTCCGTCGCTATGGCGATGTACGGGATGGAGTTCGCTCGTAGTCGGCGAGAATCAAATCGATCCGATCGCGATACCGACCTGGGTGACTTATTGCTAGCAACTCAAGTCGATGGGCGGTCTATGACTGATCTCGAGTTCGCGTATTTTTTCGTTCAGCTAGTTACGGCGGGTAACGACACCACCCGAACCATGATTTCTTCAGGTTTGTTAACCCTGATTGAGCATCCGGACCAGTTAGCGGCGTTGCGAGAAACCCCCCATCTTTGCGGTTCAGCGTTGGAGGAGATTTTGCGCTACTCGCCACCTTTGCATTACTTCCGGCGCACAGCTACTGCAGATACTCAAATTGGTGAGCAGGTAATAAAAGCCGGAGAAAAAGTTGCCCTTATATATTCGTCAGCCAACCGTGATGAGGCAGTTTTTTCTTGCCCCGACGAGTTTGATATCACTCGTAGCCCTAACGCTCATCTTTCCTTTGGCATTGGAGAACACTTTTGTCTAGGTGTGCACTTGGCCCGCATGGAAGGGAGAGTTTTTTTAGAAGAGATGCTTAATCTATGGCCTAAAATTGAGCTCTCAGGTGCCCCTAAACGACAGCGCTCTAATCTCAATAATGCATTAAAGTCGCTGCCGATTAGAGTTGCTGGCGCTTAAGTCGCATATTCTCACGCTCAACCCACTACGGTTTTTGTTGTGGGAACACCCAATTCAGATATTGCGTCATCAAATCGCCGACGCTGGTCGGCGGGGCGAGTAGTACTTCTTACCGTCACGGCTGTTTCGCTTTATCTATTTTTCCCCAGTATCGCCGAAGTTTTTTCGGCCTGGGACAAATTGGGACAAGTTCACCCATTGGCGCTTCCCGTCATCTTCGCGTGTGAAGCAATGAGTTTTGTTTGTACTTGGGTAGTCCAACGCATTGCTTTACGCACTCATGAGTGGTTCTCGATTAGTACCAGCCAACTTGCAGGAAACTCGTTTAACCGAGTCACTCCCGGCGGTGGAGCCACCGGAACTGCTCTTCAGGCTCGCATGTTGATAGACGCTGGATTCGACGGTCCTAAAGCAGCCGCGGGTCTCACTGTGCAGTCGTTCCTGATAACCGCGGCAGTGGTGGCTATGCCCATCCTTGCTCTTCCCGCCATCATCGCGGGAACCCGCGTTCCTAATTCGCTCGTCGACGCAGCCTGGATCGGCGCGTTGTTATTTGTGGCCATTATCGTTCTTGGGGTCGTACTGCTCGCGACTCGCAAACCTCTCGATCGGTTGGGTCATGTAATTGAAACCACCGCTAACTTGTTTCGGTTCCGTCGGCCACCAATTCACGACCTGGGCCCAAAACTGCTTGACGAGCGCGACGAGATACGTGTCACCATGGGCTCAAACTGGCTAGCGGCGGTTGGGGCGTCAGTGGGGAGGTGGGGTTTTGAATACCTTGCTCTACTGGTAACGCTTTACGCTATTGATGCCAGCCCCGATCCGTGGCTGGTTCTTTTTGCTTTCGTCGCCGCGTCGGCTCTCGGAATGATTCCGTTCTCTCCCGGCGGTCTTGGATTCGTAGAAGCAGGGATGACAGCATCTTTGGCGGTTTCGGGCGTTACCGTTGGTCAGGCGGTTCTGGCCACCTTGGTATTTCGTTTGGTCTCTTTTTGGCTACCAATACCAATCGGGATTTTCGCCGGCTGGTTGTTTCGCCGGCGTTACCCCCGAGTTCTCGTTGCGGAGGATTAATAAAAAGAGATTGTTTATGGATCCACCAACTCGGGGTTGATCACACCCTCAGAACTCAAATTTTCCAGTTCAGAATCAGAAAGTCCTAAATCGGAACGAAGAATTTCGTAAGTGTGTTCACCAAGCCAAGCCGGTCGAGTTTCGGGTCCTTCGGTAACCTTGGTCATCTTTACGGGGTTACCCGGAATGAGTATTGGATCTTTCACTCCATCAGTGCGCGGGATTTCTACGATCATGTTTCGGGCGGCAACATGAGGATCAGCGATAACGTCTTCCGCGTTGTTGACTGGACCAGCTGCTACTCCGGCGCCGTTGAGAATATGACAACACTCAAGTTTGGTTCGCCCTTGAGCCCACTCGTTGATTGCGGGTCGGATGATGTCGTCAAGATGAATACGCCATCCCTTACGCTCGGCGAGGCGAGGATCTTCTAACCATTCTGGATGGCCAATGATTTCGGCCAACTTAGCGAACTGATGTTCGCGCCCTACTTGCACTACGAACCAGCCGTCGGTAGCAATAAACCCATCCATAATAAGCAGCGGCCCAAGACCATCAGGACGCATCCCCATTGACCAAAAGTTGATCACCAAGTCCGACATAGCAACCATTGAGTCGAGCATTGAAACATCTACGTACTGACCCTCGCCGGTTACGTCTCGATGGCGCAGTGCGGCCAGTATGCCAATTGTGGCAAATAGGGCACTCGAAATATCGCCGAGTGCTCCGGCAGGAGAAAGCATGGGTGGTTCACCTTCGACTTGTTTGTAGCCGTAGAGACCCGACATCGCTTCGGCTATAGGCGCGTAAGCCGCCCAAGTGTCGTAGGGCGAATCAACGGTGTTGCCGAATCCGGACACTGATGTATAAATAACGCTTGGGTGCACTGCGGCGATGTCTTCGTAACCTAAACCAAGTCGTTTCATGGTCCCGGCGCGAAAGTTTTCGGCGACAACGTCATAATGCGGGACTAGCGCGAGAAGAAGTTCTTTCCCTTTAGGATTTTTAAGGTCAATCCCTACGCTGCGTTTATTGAGTGCGTTGCGTAAATAAGTTGCTCCACATCGACGCCCCCACGGGTCGTCCATAGCGGGTAGTGAACCACGCCCCGACTCGCCGTCAACGGGATGCTCAACTTTCACTACGTCGGCGCCCAGACGAGAGAGCAGTTGGGTTCCGTAGGGCAAAGCCTGCATTTGTTCGACCGCGAGAATCCTCACGCCATCGAGCGGCTTGCCAAATTCGGATGCTGCGGGGTTAGCTATATCTCCAAGTTTCATGGGTGTATCGTAGAGCCTCCCGCCCCGACCTGACAGCAGCGTCATCTAACGATGTACGCTTTGGGCATGAGAGGAATCCTTGATCTAGCGGCCTACGTTCCCTACTGGCGCCTCAATCGATCCGAAATTCGAGCCACTTTCGGCTCCGGGGGCGGGAAGGGAACCCGAGCGGTGGCTTCGTTTGACGAAGACACCACCACGATTGGCACCGAAGCGGCCCGATTATTGGGTTCCGTCAGCCCGAGCTCCCTGTGGTTCGCCACCGTTTCTCCGGCCTATCTCGATAAAACCAACGCCACCACGATCCATGCGGCTTTGCGGTTTGATTCCGATGTAACTGCTCTTGATTGGGGTGGCTCAATCCGATCGGGCGTAGGCGCGCTTATGACCGCACTGCGGGGCAACGATCCGGTTTTAGTTGTTACTGCTGATATTCGTGACGGTCTTCCTACTAGCGCTGACGAATCTTCGGGCGGTGACGCGGCCGCGGCGATCATGGTGGGGTCTGATTCAGAAGGTCCGCTATTGGCCGAAGTTTTAGGAATGGGCTCAGCAACCGAAGAATTCATCGATCGCTGGCGTTTGCCGGGCGATCGGCGTTCAAAAGTCTGGGAAGAAAGATTTGGTGAAACTCGCTACGTACCGTTAGGCGAAGAAGCATGGAACGCGGGATTAAAAGATGCTGGGATTACTGCGGCTGAGATTGATCAGGTAATCATCACTAGTTCGCATGCCCGATCAGTGCGAGCGATCAGTTCGCGCCTAGGCGTTGAAGCCGACAAAATCGCTCTCGATTATTCCGAGACTATTGGTTACACGGGTTCTGCTCATGCGGGATTAGCTCTTACTGGTTTACTTGAGACTGTGGGAGCACAAAAAACGATTGCCTTACTTTCTTTAGCCGACGGAGCCGATGTATTGGTTTTGCGTACTACTGACGCGATAACAAAACGCAAACCGGTTCGTAGCGTGGCCACTCAGATCGAAGCCCGTGCCGATGTTGCTTACGGAAAGTTCCTTTCGTGGCGAGAATGGGTAACCCTTGAGCCACCCCGCCGTCCCGAACCTGGTCGAATTTCTGCTTCCATATCTTCTCGGCGAGAAGATTGGAAGTACGGTTTCGTTGGTTCGCGTGACCGCACCAGTAATGCATTTCATCTTCCCCCGGCGCGAGTCTCAATGAAGGGCGGGGCAGTCGACGACATGGATCCCGCCCCTATGGCAGCAGAAATTGGAACAATTGCCACCTTTACGATCGATCGGATTGCTTATTCACCGAGTCCACCAATCGTTTTTGCGGTAATCGATTTTGAAGATGGTGGCCGAACGGCAGTTGAGATGTGTGATGTTGATGCTGAATCGCTCAAAATGGGAGATCGCGTCGAGATGACATTTCGCCGCTTGTTTACTTCCGACGGAATTCATAATTATTTCTGGAAAGCTCGACCGGTTAGAGACGGAGTAGCAAAATGAGTTCTCATGGCATTAAAGATCAGGTAGCAATCGTTGGTATGGGCTGCACGAAGTTTGGCGAACACTGGACTCTCGGCACCGACGATTTGTTGTTGTGGTCGACCAGCGACGCCCTCGAATCAGCCGGAATAGAAAAAGATGAGGTTGACGCTTACTGGCTAGGAACGGCTATGTCGGGAAACTCTGGGCAGACACTCAGTCGGCCACTCAGTATGTGCAAGCCAGTTACGAGAGTAGAAAACTATTGCGCTACTGGTTCAGAAGCGTTGCGCAACGCTTCTTACGCCGTAGCTTCGGGAGCCTACGACGTCGCTATGGCGGTCGGGGTCGAGAAAGTTAAAGACAGTGGCTATCAAGGCTTGGTGGGAGCATCGCATGCCCCGACCGATGGGACCGCCCGCACGCTTTCAGCCGCCGCCATGTTTGCTATGTGTGCGCCCGCCTACGGAAATAAGTACGGGGTAACCGATGAACAAATGCGTGAAGTTCTCGCTCGTATCTCTTGGAAGAATCACCAAAATGGCGCTCGCAATGAACGAGCTCAATTCCGTAAAGAAGTTTCTATGGAAACCATTTGCGGCGCGCCGCTCATGGCGGGCGATCTAGGAGTTTTTGACTGTTCGGGGGTGGCCGACGGTTCGGCCGCGGCCATTGTGGTGCGAGCCGAAGATGCCCTTCGCTACACCGATAAACCGATTTACATAAAAGGATTATCGTTTCTCGCCGGTGCGGGTACTGGTAACGCTGACCCTGATTATGACTACACCTGGTTTCCTGAAATCAACGCCGCGGCTAAAGACGCGTACGCCCAGGCTGGGGTTACCGACCCGCGTTCACAAATTTCTATGGCTGAAGTTCATGACTGTTTCACTCCTGCGGAACTATTGATTTACGAAGACTTGGGTTTCGCTGAGCGGGGCACCGCGTGGAAAGAAGTTCTTAACGGAACTTTCGATCTTGATGGGTCAATGCCGGTCAATCCCGACGGAGGTTTGAAATCATTTGGTCACCCAGTAGGGGCTAGCGGTCTGAGAATGTTTTTCGAAAACTGGCTGCAACTGCGTAACGATGCGCCTCCCGAGCGACGAATCACGACCGCCGACCGCGGGTTGGGGTTAGTCCACAACTTGGGTGGTTATCCAGGCGAGATGGTCAGTTTCGTCGGGGTAGTGGGAAATCAACTCGGCTAAAAAAATCTTTTATCGGGGCACTCGCCCCGGAAGTAGAAACGGATAGGGCCGGCGCCTAATGTGCCGCTGCCAATAACGATCTAGGCGTCGGGTCCACTGACCAAAACCCCAAAATCGAGCGTCATGGCGGTAATAGTTCTTAACTTCATTGCTTGTTATGTTGAGCGTGAGTTGGTGATTAAAGGTTTCAATCGCTAGCGGAATCGCCGCCTCTAGATTTTCCTTATAAAGGTTTCCGATCAAATCAAGAACTGACGCTCGGCGAGAAAAATAAGGGTTAAGGATTCGTTTCAGTAAAAAAGTGCGAATCATTGGTCTAGTTACGGCTGGAAAAGAAGCAACAAATAAATCAGTGTCAAGGCGATCGTTTCCTGATTCGTCGCGCAACATAGGGGTGGTGACGTCTAGGTAAACCAATCCAGATTCCCCTAAGCCCCAATTTGAAATCTGAGCATCAAGCCCTACCTGATCGCTAATAGCTGCGACAATTATTTTGCTTAACGCAGTAAATATTTCTCTTCGCTTGTTGTCGTCAGATAGACGAATAACTTCGGGCAGCAATGCTTGACTTAGAAGTGCGGGTTGAATGCAGTAAGCGGCAAAGCGTCCGTCATCTCTGTTTACAACTATCAGTTTTGATTCGATTACGTTTATCTGGCTGGCTCGTAAAGCGCTTATAAACTCATCAAACTGCGATTGATATCTGAACAGTCTTTCGTTGGTATCAAAAATAGGCAGTCGTTTAACCGCCAGAAATCCTTCCGAACTTGACCACCTCAGAACTGGGTTTATTTCTCCGTAACCCAATATCGGCAAGTCGTCTTCATTGCCGGTGATTAAAGCCCGTTCAATCTCTTGATCTAACTGGTTGAGGTCAGCAGTCAGAATCACGAGAGGGCCTCATTGACGATATTTATTATTTCATCAGCTTCAGAATCGGTAATTGTCAGGGCGGGGAGAAATTGCAGTACCGAGGTATCGTTATTCGCAAAAACCGCGAATACTCCTGCGTCTATGCATGCTTTAGCTGCGAGTATGCCCGCACCTTCATCAGGCCATTTGATGCCGATAAATAAACCCCGCCGGCGTATTTCACCGCGACAAGAAAGTTTTTGCTCAAATCGATCGCCAAGTTCTTCAACTCGGGCTAAGAAGCCCGGAGATTCGACTATGTCCATCACGGCCAATCCAATGGTGCAGCCGATGTCTGACCCACCGTAAGACGAAACCTGTACGAAGGGTTCGTCGTCATAAAACTTATGCACCTCCGGAGTCATGAGCGTGGCCGCTATGGGGTAGATCCCCCCGCCTAATCCTTTACCGGTAACCACGAGATCGGGAACCACTTCGTCGTATTCGTAACCCCAAAATTTTCCTGACCGACCGAGCCCAGTTTGAATTTCATCAAGAATTAAAAGCGCGCCGCGCTCTTTACATATTTCCTTGATGCGAGCCAAGTAGCCCTCATGGGGTATCGCCATTCCGAGAGTGGCGGGAATGGTCTCCAGTATTACCGCCGCGGTGGCATCGCTGATTCGATTTTCCATCGCGGCTAGATCGTTGTGGGGAAGATGAGTGAAATCGGGAAGATCTATTCCGAAAGGTTCGTGGTAACGGGCATCACCGGCCATGGCGGCCAACCCGGTATGGCCGTGATAAGCGCCGTGCACCGAGATTATCTCGGGTCGACCAGTAACGACGCGAACAGTTTTAAGCGCCACCTCCACCGCTTCTGAACCGGAAGGAGAAAAAACTACCCCTGGGCAATGGTCTTGAGTGGTGGCGGCCAGTCGGCGGGCGAGTTTTGCTTTCCAGCCCGAGATCAAGTGGTGATTACCAACATCAATCTCATCTTCGTACAGTGCTCGATTTAACGCGTCAAGGATTTGCGGATTGCGATGACCCAGGTTAAAAACTCCACCGTTGCAGTGACAGTTCAGGTACTTGCGGTCGTTGTAAGCGTCATAAAAACTGGCCCCTTCACGGCGGCCGATAACGATGTCTATTCCTAATTCGTTAAATACTTCAACTTTCCCTCGGGACAAATGATCGGCAAACGCCGCCATTGTTTCATCACGAGAGGCAAAGGGAATCAATGCAAGTCACTTAGGCTATTGACCGGAAAGTAATTGGGAATTCAGTTATCCCTCTAACGAAAGAGTTCGGAAGCCGACGCGGACCAATTTCGTCTGCCCAAGCCCACCGGTCGAAACGGGCAAGCAACTCAGTGAACATAATCTTGAGTTCAAGTCGAGCAAGCGATGCGCCCAGACAAAAGTGGGTGCCAAATCCAAAAGTGATGTGAGGGTTGGGCGCTCTAGTGACATCAAAGCGGTCAGGGTTTTCGAATATTTTTTCGTCTCGGTTCGCCGAGCTGTACATCAAGACGACTTGTTGCCCTTTTGCTATCGGAACCCCTGCCACCTCAGTGTCTTTTGTCGCAACTCGACACATATTCAAAATGGGGGTTGTCCAGCGAATCAACTCTTCGACGGCAACAGTCATTCGCTCGGGCTCTCGACGAAGTAAATCTTGTTGCTCGGGGTGCTGAATCAAAGTATTGATTCCGTTGGCAATAACAGTGCGGGTGGTCTCAGCGCCACCATCGAGTAGTAACAAAGCGTCAGACGCGATGTTGTCGCTACTGAGTGGGCATCCGCCAACTTCCGCTTTTGTCCATACCGATAAAAGGTCGTCGCCGGGAGTAGCCCGCCGCTGTTCGGAGACAGCTAAGGCGGCTTCAGCAAATTCAACCGCAGCCATAATTCCTTCGTCACTCACGTAACGCGGTCCACCCCCTAAAGCGATAGTTGTTTCCGACCAGTGCACGAGTTTCGGCCACTGATTTTCGGGGAAACCCAGCAAAACTCCAATCATTCGTGCGGGTAGCGGTGCGGCAATTTGCTCGACAACTTCGGCCGCTCCTTTATCAGATATCGCGTCTAGCAATTCGTTGACGATCTCTTGAATGTGAGCCGTATGAGCTTCGACTGCCCGCGGCGTGAAGCGGCGGGCAACTAACCGGCGGCGCTCAGTGTGCTCGGGATCGTCAAGACCGATTATCGAAGGGTCCGCTTCGATGTTGGGTCGATAACCCCCTGAATTTTTCCAAATGCGAGCATCTTTTTCAATCGCCACAATGTCTTGGTAGCGGCTGATTCCCCACAGTTCGTTGGTGGCGTCAAAGTAAACCGGTCGCTTATCTCTCAGATAGGCGTAGACCGGTTCGGGGTCGCCGGCATAAAAATCACCGTCAAGAAGATCTAATTTTCCGCTTTCGACTAGTTCGGCTGCTTCAGAGTTTTCCATCACCTTCACCGATCGTTCGATTAAATCCTGTTGGCTTGGTTGATACTACCCCTTGCTTCTTGACGGTTAAAGGGCGCTCCGCTCTTTCTTATTGCATCTCAATTGCGTCTAGTCTGAGGCATACCTTAAGTGGAGGAATAAATGCGTCATCTTTTTGCCCTAGCCGCGACCGAGCCGTCCCAGTTAATGCCCGCTCGCATGCAGATGGCTTTCACTTTGGGTGTTCATGTTGTTTTGGTCCCCCTCGGCGTGGCCTTTACTTTCATCACCCTTATCGCGAACTATCGCGCTATTCGCAAAGGCGACGATGTTGCTTTACTCCTCGCTCAGCGCTGGTCGAAAGTAGCGGGGGTTCTTTTTGCTGTGGGGGCAGTCACCGGAACGGTGTTGTCCTTTGAGATGGGTCTGCTTTGGCCTGGCTTAATGGATAATTTTGGTGCGGCCTACGGGATTCCTTTTATGGTTGAAGGAATTTTCTTCTTTTTAGAAGCAATTTTTCTCGCCATTTATATTTACGGCTGGAACCGTATGTCACCGTGGCTTCATTTTTGGAGCGGAGTCCCTGTAGTGATTACTGGCTTGGGCGGAACTTTGGCCATTGTTTCCGCTAACGCATGGATGAATCAGCCCGGTGGATTTACTTTGAAAAATGGGAGGGTAGTCGAGGTCGTTCCGTTAGAAGTAATTTTTAACCAAGCATTTTGGTACGAAGGACTACACATGTTGCTCGCGGCGTACTTGGTAGCCGGTTTTATGGTGGCCTCGGTTTACGCCGTAGGAATGTTGCGAGGGCGCCGTGATCGTTATCATCGCCTAGGTCTTCTAATCCCACTAACTGTGGCCGCCATTGTGATGCCGTTGCAATTTATCGTGGGCGACAGCACGGCTAGAGCGGTATATAAAGATCAGCCCATTAAATTCGCCGCTCTGGAGTTGGTACCCAAAACCGCCACCGACGTTCCAGAAACTATCGGTGGGCTCTGGATCAACGGTGAGATAGTCGGCGGAATCCCTATTCCGGGTATGGCCTCTTTACTTTCGGGCTACAGCACTGACACCGAGATAACTGGTTTCGAAACTGTCCCCGAAGAAGATCGACCCCCAATAAACGTTGTCCATCTCTCTTGGGATGTCATGCTCGGTTTGGGAACATTCTTGTTATTTATTTCAGCTTGGTTTGGATTCGTTTGGTGGCGCAAGCGTGATATTCCTAAAACGAAATGGTTTTTACGTATCGTCGCTATATCGGGAGTTGCGGCCGTGCTATGCATGGAAGCCGGCTGGATACTCACCGAAACCGGCCGCCAACCTTGGGTCGTTTATAAAGTTCTCCGTACTTCCGACGCAGTGACTAGCGCCAGCGGCATCTGGGGGTCCTTTGCGATTGCGATGGCCATTTATGCGGCGGTCATTTCTGCTGCCGTTATTGTTATACGCCGCATGACAAAACGGTGGCGAGAAGTTGGAACTAGTGACCATGACGTTCCTTACGGGCCACCCCCCACTGATATCGATTTGACCCATTCACGATCAACTAAAGCGAGTTCGTAATGGTAAATACTGTCGCCTTGATACTTTGGGCGGCGGTAACGCTGTACGCCATATTTGGCGGTGCAGATTTCGGGGCCGGGTTTTGGGATTTAACTGCGGGTGGGGCCGAGCGTGGTCGGCGACCGCGAGCGCTTATTGACATCTCTCTCGGCCCAGTCTGGGAAGCAAACCACGTGTGGCTCATTTTTAGTTTGGTAATTCTTTGGACGGGTTTTCCGCCGGCCTTTGGAGCAATTATGACCACGCTTTATGTCCCGTTAACTATTGCGGTTTTAGGAATCGTGTTGCGGGGATCAGGCTTCGCGTTCCTGCGGGTTTCTTTGCGCACTAACGAGAAACGGATATTCGGAGCTGTTTTCGCTCTGTCTTCAGTAATCGTTCCGTTTGCCCTCGGAGTAGTGGCAGGCAGCATCGCCTCAGGGAAAGTCCCCACTAATGGTCAGGGCGATCCGATTGATGCTTGGTTTAACCTTGAGTCTTTGGTTTGTGGTCTATTGGCCGTAGCGGCCTGCGCTTATCTAGGCGCAGTGTTTCTTACTGCGTCGGCGCGTTGGTTGGGGGCTGAAGATCTTGAAGAGGCGTTTAGAAAGCGATCCATCGGCGCCGCCGTAGCCACCGGCGCGGTCGCAGCGGCGGCAATGGTGGTGTTTTTAGACAATGGGCCCAATCGGATGGAGCGATTGATCGGGGTGGCACTACCCGTGGTCATACTTTCTGCGGTTTTGGGATTACTGGCTCTCTATCTACTTGCTCGTCGGCGAGAGAAAACTGCCCGGTTCTGTGCCATTGGTGCCGTAGGGTCGATTATGGCGGCCTGGGGTGTGGCGCAATATCCTTACCTTCTTGGCGATCACCTCACTTTGGCGGAGGCCGCAGCCCCGTCAGGGACTCTTGTTTTCATGATCGGTGTCGTTATCGTGGCTGCCTTCACCGTGGTTCCTTCTCTGATTTGGCTTTACCGCCTTGATTTTCAGGGTCGTTTAATGGAAATCCCCGATACCGCTCTGACTAAGGGGTAAGTTTCTCTCTAGCAGTTTTGTAATCACCGATGAGGAGAAGTCATGCTGAACCCAACGAACCAAACCGAACTAACTCACGCTGACGCAGTAGAGATCTCGAAGACTTGGATACTCCTGCTCATCTCGGGATTGATCTCAGTAATCGTCGGAATCGTCATTCTTAGAGTTAACTGGACTAAAGACGACTTGGCTCTAGTAGTAGCCATCCTGTTTATTCTTAGAGGTCTCTTTCGGGCCATTGTTCGACCCATCGACGGCAGTGGCCGCGGGTGGAATGTTTTTGTCGGTGCACTTGAGGTTGCCGTTGGTATCGCGTTTCTTGTGTGGTCAGGACCGACTCTCTTGGTTCTCGCAATATTCATTGGTGCTTGGGTTGTGGTGACGGGTATCTTCGATTTCGTTGGCGGAGTAGCCAATCGGCACAACACCTCGCTGTGGTGGCTGTTCGCAATCTTTGGTGTTATTGAGGTCATCTTAGGAATTATTCTTCTTAACAACCCCGAAGGAACTTTGGCATTAATTGTTTTGTTGGTTGGTATTTGGTCAATCGTGGTCGGTATTCTTCAAATAGTTGTTTCTTTTGAAGTCAAGCACCTACCAAAAATGGTCAAGTAATTTAGGAGCTCCTCTCCTCCGGCGATCGTTTCCCGCCGTGACCTTCGGTGCCGAATTTAGAAACCAAACGCGCCAGCATGGTCAACAAGAAAACTTGGCCAATGAGTGCCTCGAAGATGATAAGTGAACGAGAAAAATCACCGTTGGGGACAACATCGCCAAAACCGACTGTGGTTAAGGTTATGAAACTCAGATAAGTAAGATTGGCGGCGCTATTTTGACTGTGCGGAAGTGCAAATGTGCTTGTGCTGATGCTGTTTACGGTCCCAAAGATACCGGCAAAAATGAAACCAAGTAACAAGTAGACGCACAGGGCTCCTAATATTGTTTCTATTGTAACTTTTTCGTGCCCCAGTATTCGTCGCAATATCGCCACCGGAAGATAAAGAAGCACTAGTACCGAGATAACCCCAGTTACTGCTCCGTACCAATCGGGTGTAGAAGTGGGGTCACCACCTTGGACAATGGTTCCCACTAGCCCGATACCGGCTGCCACCATCACGAATGCACTTAAGTAGTAACCCCAACGCATAACCCGCTTAGGGGCGCGTGAAGTATGGAGTGTCAATAGCAATATAGAAACAGCAAATGGAGCATTAACGAAAAAAATCCAGTACGGCGTGTAGGGCAATCCGACTACCACAAAAAGATCGATGACCAGCAGCACGAACAGCAGCCCGTAACTGTCGGCCGAGTGAAACGCCGCTTTTAGCGTGTGGTGCCCCTCCACCCAGCGAGGAACTGGGCGAGGAGAGTCGGCGTCAACCTTTTTGCGAGTCATGGGCATCAATAATGGCACTATTGGGCTTGGGCCGTGAGAGTCGGGCTCCTCGCTCTGCGATACTGGCCGTTATGGCTGATCCCACCCCACCTGAGATGCGTGATTGGGGGCTAGTGGGCTCGGCTGAACTAGATCGAGTGGTGGTGATCTCCCCCCACCCCGATGATGCGGTTTTGGGCTGTTCGCACCTTATGAGTGCTCATCCGGGAGTGACGGTGATTACGGTTTATGCGGGTCGACCGCTCGAATATCCGTCACCCATGGAACGTTGGGATGCGCTTTGTGGTTTTGTTGCCGGTGACGAAGTGCACGCCGCGAGACGAGCCGAAGACGCCGCCGCTCTTTCGGTATTGGACGCTCATCCGGTTTGGCTCGATTTTGTCGAGCACGCTTATCTTCCCCGCTCCGAGTGGATAGGAGCGAACGACATTGTAGATACCTTGACGAAAACTATTAGCGATCTAAAAGCAACCGCAGTATTTGCTCCGTTTGGTCTCGCTAATCCAGATCATGATTTCACTCACGAAGCCGCGCTAATGGCTCGCGACCGAGTCGATCCGAACACGGCATGGTTTTTATACGAAGACATGGGTTACAAACACATACCCGGCTTACTGGCTTGGCGTATTACGCAGTTGTTTCGTAAAGGAGTATGGCCAACGCCAGCCGCAGTTCCAGTTGATGTTGATTATGCTCGTAAACAGCAAGCAGTTGATTGCTACCAGTCACAAATGCGGGCCCTCGAAGCCGAGTGGGGCATTAGAGAAAAACTCTCCGCCCCCGCCCCCGAACAGTATTGGCGCATTTCACCACCGCCACCGGGCTGGGAAGGTTTGAGCAATCCCTCCAACGACCAACGCCAAGACGACGCCTAAGCCCTAGAGTGCGGTTATGACCATCACTAATAGTTCACTTCCTTCCGATTTATTTCTTCCGGAGCCCCAGCCGGCCAAGGTTAGATACACGGTTATTTCGGTGGATGATCATTTAGTTGAACCACCTCATATGTTCGAAGGGCGTCTTCCTAAAGCGTTAGCCGATCGAGCACCCAAAGTAGTAACTACCGATCAGGGCCACGAAGTCTGGGAATTTGAGGGCGAACGTCATTTCCAAGTCGGACAAAATGCAATAGCCGGACGACGACCCGAAACGGTAAAAATCGAGCCTTTCCGATTTGATCAGATGCGACCCGGATGTTTTGATCCCCACGCTCGGGTGCACGATATGGATCTTGGTGGCTTATGGGCCTCACTCAACTTCCCGTCAATGATCACCGGATTTTGTGGGCGGGTTTACTCGCAGATCGCTGATCGCGACTTGGGTAACGCGGTTACTAAAGCTTGGAACGATTGGATGTGCGAAGAGTGGTGGGGCGCTTATCCCGAAAGATTTATTCCGCTCGGAATTACCGATTTAGCCAACCCCGAAAGTGGGGCACAAGAGATTCGCCGCAACGCAAATCGAGGATTTGTGGCCGTATCTTTACCCGAACGCCCACACCGACTCGGGTTTCCATCAATTTTCTCTGACTACTGGGAACCAATTATTCGTGCTTGCGCTGAGACCAACACGGTGGTTTGTCTACATGTCGGCTCAGCAGGTATGCCCGACTTCCCCGAAGGGTGCCCACCGGTGCAATTAGGAGCCACACTTTTTGGTGCCCTGTCACTAACTGCGTGCGCAGAATGGGTTTGGTCTGGATGGTCAGTCAAGTTCCCCGAATTAAAAATCGCAATGTCGGAAGGAGGAATCGGTTGGGTGGCAATGCTTATCGATCGTTTAGACAATATTGTCGATAGGTCTGGATACGGGCTCGAAGGTTTTAACGGCCAACGTCCGGCTGACGTATTGCGGGATAAATTTTGGTTCTGCACTATTGATGATCCGTCAACTATCGAAACTCGAGCCGCTATCGGGGTTGACCACATCATGGTTGAGAGCGATTATCCTCACGGCGACGGAACTTGGCCCAATACTCAAGATGTAATTGAGCGCTATTGGGGGCATTTACCCACTGAAGACTTGCGCAAAATGACTCACCAAAACGCAGCAAAACTATTTCGCCATCCGCTCCCTGAGGTTCCACTGCCCTGAACCACTGTTGTCCCGCCAACAGATGAGAATTGACGAGTGACTTTCCCTCCACCATCCCCCCGCTCAACTAAACCCTCAGGGGTTTCTATCCCTTACCAACCTGGGCTTGACGGCTTGCGCGCGGTGGCAGTTTTGGTCGTGATGGCCTATCACGGTGGGGTAACTGGTCTGCGGGGCGGGTTCTTGGGAGTAGATATTTTTTTCGTTCTCTCGGGCTACCTAATCACCACCTTATTATTGGTGGAGTATTCCCGCACCCAGACTATTGCTCTAATAGCTTTTTGGGCCCGCCGAGCTCGCCGACTTCTTCCTGCCCTCGGAGTCGTTTTGATCGGTATTTTAATTTACGCAACGCTTGTTGCCAAGCCTGATCGCTTGGACTCCATTCGTGACGATGCGCTTTCTTCGCTCACTTACGTAGCAAATTGGCGCTTTGTATTTTCCAACCAAAGTTATTTTTCCCAGTTTTCTGTTCCGTCACCCTTGCGACACATGTGGTCACTGGCTATAGAAGAACAGTTCTATTTTATTTGGCCGCTGGTGATCTTGCTCTTGTTGAAACTACGAGTTCGTCTGGCTCCCATGACGATAATATTCGGCGCAGCCGCAGTTGCCTCCACCGTATTGATGGCCGTACTTTTTAGTTCTGGCTCTGATCCTTCGCGTGTTTATTACGGTACCGATACTCGAGCGCAGGCACTTTTGATTGGAGCCACTTTGGCCACCGGGCTTTTGTACCTACGGCAGCGGAGTGAAAAACAAGCGCCTTCGGCACCGTGGGTTCGACTCGGCTTACTGGGCGCAGTAGTGGTTGCGTTGATGCTGGTATTCGTTCGCGACACGGCCTCGTGGATGTATTACGGCGGATACCTTTTAGCGGCCTTGGCGACAGCGGCAGTTATCGCCGCCGCAATTCAACCGCGTCGTAATGCCATTAAATCAAGCCTCAGCCCAGTGTGGTTACGTCAGATCGGGAAAATTTCTTATGGGCTTTATCTATGGCACTGGCCAGTGTTTCTCACTCTCACATCGGAACGCATCGGAGAGTCGGGAGTGGTCTTGCTCGTTATTCGTTTCGCCGTAACTTTTGCCATTGCCACCACTTCTTTTTATGTAGTTGAACTCCCTATTCGTCAGCAACACTGGCGAAAAGGTCCAAGAAAAGCTGTGCTTGTCACCGCTATGGCCGCAGGGGCCCTGGCAGGGCTATTTATTTTTCTGCCCATCGTGCGCCCGACTAGCACTCCGAATAAAGCAGTAGCAATTGAACTAACTGGAACATCTCCACCCCCGGCTCGAATATTGGTGGTGGGTGATTCAGTCGCTCAAACGGTGGGCCAAGGGTTTGAACGGGGAGCAAATGATCTAGGAGTGGATTTGTTTAATCGTGGCCAGTTGGCGTGTGGGCTGGCCGAAGGTGGGCAACTCAGCCGCGGCGGACGCTGGGTTGACGTAGAGCCCACTTGCACTAACTGGAAAAATGATTGGGCGAGTTACGTAAAAAAGTTGAAGCCTAAAGTTTCATTAGTTTTATTTGACGTGTTCGTCATCTCTGATCTTCGGCTTAATGATCGTGATCTTGCGTTTGGAGAACCGGCATCAGATAAATACCTAACCGAACAATTAAGTAAAGGGGTAGATATCCTCCGCTCTGACGGGGGCTCGGTAGTTCTTTTGACGGCTCCTTACAACAATCGTCCAGAACGGTTAGGGCAGCCTATTGAATGGACTGAAGACGACCCGGCTCGCGTTGATCACTGGAACAAACTTTTGCGAGATTACGCAAAAGGTCTCAATGACCCACAAGTAACAGTGGTCGATATAAACGAATATCTATCACCAAAGGGTAAGTACACCAACTCGGTAAGTGGTACCGAGTTGCGCTACGACGGAGTGCACTTCAATCCTGATGCGGGGGAGATGTTGTTCGGTTGGTTAATTCCTAAGCTTCCGGCTTCGGCTTAGTGATTTATCGCCGCTAACGCTTGGTCGGCAAATTCAGGCCGACAAACAATCAGGTCGGGCAGCCATGAGTCAGGTTGGTTGTAAATCATTGGCGACCCGTCAACTCGACTGGTGTGCAGCCCCGCTGCTTCCGCCACGGCTATTGGCGCAGCGGAGTCCCATTCGTATTGTCCGCCGGTGTGCACATAAGCATCTACTTCACCTCGAACTACGGCCATTATTTTTGCCCCCGCGGAACCCATGGATACCAATTCGGCGTCTATGGCCTCGGCTACAAGTCGGGCCGCTTGTGATGGGCGAGAACGACTGACGACAACTCGCCGCGGTCTACCCGCCGCTTCGGGAACCGTGGCCGAAGGATTAGTTCCGAAACCTTGATTGAGCGCGGGGAGGGTCACTGCCCCCGCAGTTAGGCCCCGATCGCGTTCCCATAAAGCGACGTGCACGGCCCAGTCGGTGCGGTCTAATTCAGAAAACTCGCGCGTGCCGTCTAAGGGATCAACAATCCAGACTCGGTTGGCGTTGAGCCGGTCAGAAACATCGCTTGATTCTTCGGACAAGATGCAGTCGTTGGGATGATCGCCCGCGATTTGCTCAAGCAGATACACATTGGCTTCGTGGTCGCCTCGATCACCTAGCGACCACGAGCGTCCTTTGTTGGATTCCTCGGCTCGTAGAGCAAGAAGTATTTCTCCCGCTCCGAATGCGTAACGCAAGGCATCTTCGTGATCGCTCATTAGTGCATTGTTGCCGATATCTGAGTCACCAGTCGGACTGGATACCTTAGGAAATGCACCAAATTGACCGGCTTAACCGCTAGCATGTTTATCCATGAGCATGCCTCCAGGAGCGGGTAACCCTGACCCCACCGTTCCCATTGTGCCGGTAGGCGGGCCAGAAAGTTTTGCCAGTGGCGACCCTACGGTTGCGGTTCCCGTTGCTACTGGTGGTCCACCTCGTTCCGGAGCACCCGGTGGAGGCGCCCCCGGCGGACCCCAAGGGGGCGGAACTGGAGATGACGAGGCGGGCGACAACCGCAAATGGTGGTGGATTGTTGGCGCGGTGGTGGCCATTATCATTATTGCGATCATCATCTTGCTGGCTACTGGCGGAGATTCTGGTAAATCAACTTCATCGAGCACTTCTTCGACGAGTTCAACTACGACTACTGCTCCCAAAGTGTCGACAACCGCTCCAGCCACCACTACCACGGCCGCACCGGCTCCACAGATACTTCAGTTTTCTGCCAGCCCTAATCCAGTCACTTGTCCCGACGCATCTGCTTCGGGAACCGTAACTCTTACTTGGTCGTCACAGAGTGCGTCGAGTGCCACGGTGAGTATCGACAACCCAGGTTCGTCAGTCGGAACGTTTGGTCCGTCGGGGCAACAACAGTTTACGTTTGCTTGTGGCGCTAGCCCACTGCAACATACTTACTATCTTCAGGTCTCTGGATCTGGCGGTCAAACATCACAGAAGTCAATTCTCGTCGCTGGGAATATCTCGCCCTGAGGTATCAGATAGACCTAAGTTTTAGCTAAGTAAATCGGCAACATAGCGAGTTTTAGGATTATTGCGGAGTTCATTCGCCGATCCAGACTGTACGACTCTTCCATCTTCTATTACGACAAAATGATCACCGAGAGAGCTGGCTTCTACTGGGTCATGGGTGACGAGAACGCGAGCGCCAGAATAGTCATCAAGCACTGATCTAAATTTTTGCCCCATATCAGACCGATTAGTAGCATCTAACGAACTAAAGGGCTCATCGAGGAGAAGTACTCGAGGCTCGATAATCAACGCTCGAGCAAGAGCGACCATCTGCCCCTCACCTCCCGATAACTGTCTGGGTCGCAACTTGGCTACGTGCTCCATTTCTAAAAGACTCAAAATTTCATTCGCCCGGACTTGAGCCTCCCGCCGAGGTACTCCTTGAGCCTCTAGACCAAAGGCAACATTGGCCCGAGCACTTAGGTGAGGGAATAAGTTGGCTTCTTGCATAACCATAGCGATCGGTCTATTTTCGGGCGCCACCCACACGCCCCGCTCAGGGTCTTCAACATCTTCACTATCAATAGAAATGCGCCCCGCACTTAATTTGGTAAGGCCAGCGATAGTTCGTAAGGCAGTTGTTTTCCCCGAACCATTAGGGCCAATAATTACGGTGGTCTCATTGGCTTCGGCCGTTATTTTTATATCAACTAATTGGAACTCTTCGGCATTGGTTGATATGAGTGCGTCAAGAATCATCGGAGAGGAGTGAGCCAACGCTCACGTAGTGATACCAGTATCAAAATCGAGATAAATACTAAAACAACACTTAAGGCAATAGCGCGGTCAGGATCGAATCCCAGGTCAAAGAAGACGGCTAGAGGAAGAGTTTGGGTGCGCCCGGCCACACTCCCAGCAAAAGTGATGGTGGCGCCAAACTCCCCTAGGGCTCGAGCCCAAGCCAGAACAGCTCCGGCCGCTATCGAGGGAGCAAGCAGAGGAAGGGTGATACGGCGAAATATGAATCCAGGCTTCGCCCCCAAAGTGCGAGCCGCATCTTCGTAACTGCGATCAATGCTGCGGAATCCCGACTCAACGGTAATAACTAGAAAAGGTAAAGCGACAAATGTCTCTGCGAGCATGGCTCCGATAGTGGTGAACGGAAGTTGTAGCCCCAACCAATCAAAAAGTGGCGCGCCAACTAGACCTTGGCGACCAAAAGCTAAGAGTAAGGCCACACCCCCAGCCACTGGGGGCAATATAAGAGGGAGAATAACCAGTGCTCGCAAAAGCCGGCGGCCAGGGAAGTTGGCTCGAGCTAATACCCACGCCAGCGGAACTCCAGTAATTAAGGCTAAGAGTGTCGCTCCGAACGAACACACCAGAGAAAGCCGCAACGCTTCGGTCGCCGCTTTGTCAGTTAGAAGTCCTCCCAGATCTGACCACGGTGCTCTTTGCAGCAACGCAACTATAGGGATAATTAAGAAAAGTCCACCCACGATGGCCAACGCGATAATTACTAATGGTGGCCCTGAGCGAGTCGTTTGCTTAGTCAAAGTTTTGCTTTGGGCAAAAACCCGTATTCGCTAAGAATTTTTTGGGCTTTTGGTTCGTTAAGGAACTTTACAAATTCTCTAGCTGCAGTTTTATTACTCGAATTTTTTATGACCGCTGCCGGATATTGAGCAGTTATGTTTTCTGATTTTGGTATTTCTATACCTTTAAGCCGTGAATTACTGATCGCTTCGGTGCGATAAATAAGAGTGGCATCGGCTTCCCCTAAAGCCACTAAAGATACTGCTGCAGCAGCATCAAAAGACAAGATTGGATGACTGATTGACACTTTTGCTTGCCTCAATATTTGGTTGGCGTATACGCCACACGGAACCCCTGGCGAGCACAAAACAATTTTCTGCTTATCGTTGCCTAAATCAGCGAGAGTTTTTATCTTGGAGGGGTTTTTATTTTTGACCACAATAGCAAAAGTGTTCTTGGCGAAAATTGTACTTTTTTTAGCAACTAATGACGATTGATTGAGCAAAGCCATTGTTTTGGCATCAGCGGTAGCAACAACATCCCCACCGGCCCCTTCTTCTAACTGTTGTCTTATCTGTGAGCTGGCCCCAAAACTAAATCTAACTTTTACATCGTTGTGTTCAGATTCAAATTTTTCTCCTATTTTAGTCAACGAATCATTTAGCGAAGATGCAGCTAAAACCATTATCTCGCCCGATATTTTCTTACTTGGCTGTGTCTCTGCGCCATTAGCATTTAATGGTGTGACCGTCAATGCGATTAACGAAGTTAATAATAAAAATACTCCCCAAAATCCAGCAGTCACTCTATTTTTCACCCGAGGTCGCGTTCAACGGTAACGTTGGTGGCCTTGATCACCGCCACTGCCAACACGCCTGGTTCTAAACCAAGTTCGTCGGCCGCCTCTCGGGTGATAAGCGACACCACTCGGTGGTTACCCGACTGAATTTCAATTTGCGCCATTACGGTGTCGCGCACGACGCGAGTAATGATTCCCGTAAAACGATTTCGAGCCGATCCGGCAGAATTTGACTCCGCTTCAGCGAGGGCGTTGTTGCGAGCCACCGCGAAAGACGCGAGGGCGACTCCGTCGATTAATCTCTGCCCACCACCAGTGCGCTTGGTGGGGAGTTCGCCCGCATCGGCCCAGCGGCGCACGGTGTCGACGCTTACCCCTAGCAACTCTGCTGCTTGTCCCATGCGAAACTCGCTCATACTAGATAACTTAGTAAATTAACTAGCATAAGCACGAGTTTTTGACGATACCCCGCTCTACATTACCGAGGAGTAACTTAGACAGAACCAGTTAAGTATTGGCCCTAAAACCCAACTGGGGCCCAACCCAAGGAGACCGCCGTGGCCGAATTTTCTCTTGATCTCAACGAAGACCAACTCCAGATTCAACAGTGGGTCCACGATTTTGCGCAGAACGTTGTCCGCCCAGTAGCCGCGGAGTGGGATGAGCGAGAAGAAACTCCTTGGCCCGTCATCGAAGAAGCGGCCAAAGTCGGTTTGTACTCGATTGATTTTTTTGCCGATGCCGTTGGCGATCCGCAGGGATTGAAAATGGCTCTTGCCAGTGAAGAGTTGGCGTGGGGCGATGCGGGTATAACTCTCGCTATTTTGGGTAGCACGCTTGCCGTCAGCGGCATTATGGGCAGTGGCACTGACGCACAAATTGGTGAGTGGGTTCCGCAATGTTTTGGGACACCCGACAAGATCCAACTTGGGGCATTTTGTGTTAGCGAGCCCGACGCGGGAAGCGATGTCAGCAGTTTGCGCACTAGGGCGGTCTACGACGAAAAAACCGACGAGTGGGTATTAAACGGAACGAAAGCATGGATCACTAACGGTGGTATTGCTGGAGTTCATGTTGTAGTCGCAGCAGTAGAACCCGAGTTAAAAGCTCGTGGGCAGGCTGCGTTTGTAGTCGGTCCTAACACGCCTGGGCTTAGTCAAGGCCAGAAATATAAAAAAATGGGTATTCGCGCGAGCCACACCGCCGAAGTAGTCCTCGATGATGTGCGTATTCCCGGGTCACATTTGTTGGGCGGTAAAGAAAAACTAGACGCGCGGTTAGCTCGGGTGCGAGAAGGAAAGCGTTCAACCACCCAAGCTGCCATGAGCACCTTTGAGGCAACTCGACCGTTAGTAGGTGCCCAAGCACTAGGGATAGCGCGGGCAGCTTATGAATACGCTCTTGATTACGCTAAAGAACGCAAAGCTTTTGGTCGAGCGATCATCGAAAACCAAGGAATTGCTTTTAAGTTGGCCGATATGAAAATGGATATCGACTCAGCTCGACTTCTCGTTTGGCGAGCCTGTTGGATGGCTGCGACTAAGAAGCCGTTCGTCTCGGGTGAGGGGTCAATGAGCAAGCTCAAGGCGGGCGAAGTAGCCGTTCGAGTTACTGAAGAAGCGATTCAGATCTTGGGAGGCTACGGATACGTGCGGGAGTACCCCGTAGAGCAATGGCACCGAGATTCCAAGATATACACCATATTTGAGGGAACTTCCGAGATTCAGCGTTTAGTGATTGCTCGTTCAATCTCGGGCGTTCACATCCAATAGCCCAAGCGTCTAGATTTCTCTCTAGGTCCCGATCCTGATACCGAAAGAAGAGGAGTTAAATAATGTCTGTCTACGACCACTCAATCGCTGCGCTTGACGGAACCGCCGACCAACTTGGAAGCCAGAAGGGCAAAGTAACACTGATCGTAAATGTCGCTTCTAAATGCGGCCTTACTCCTCAATACGAAGGCCTAGAGAAAATCCAGAGGCAATATGGCGACCAGGGTTTTTCGGTACTGGGTTTTCCTTGCAATCAGTTTCTTGAGCAAGAGCCAGGTACAGCTGATGAAATAAAAGAGTTTTGTTCAGCAAATTACAATGTCACCTTTCCACTATTTGAAAAGATTGAAGTAAACGGCGATAACCAGCACTCGCTTTACGCAGAACTCACTGAAACTGCCGACGCAGAAGGAGTATCTGGAGATATCCGGTGGAATTTTGAAAAATTCTTAGTTTCGGGCGACGGTGAGGTGATTGCTCGCTTTGCTCCTCCAGTAGAGCCAGATGCGCCAGAAATAATTTCTGCTATTGAATTGGCTTTGGCCGACTGACGCTCTTGAAGCATCTTGGCTTCTATAACCACGAATCTAATTAGTGATCAGAGCAAATGGTAGATAACCCCGCCGGCAAGTTTTCGGCAATGCGGGGTAAACCTCCCGAGGAGGCCAAGTTTTTTTGGAACGATGGCCCAATTGCTCTTGGTGAGCGCACTTGGTTCGCTTCGCTGCTTAGTGGGGTGACGGCTTTCGAAACCGATGAAGGACTAGTGCTGGTTGATAGTGGGACTGTGGCGTTTGCTCCCCAATTAGCTCAAGAGATTCGTTCAGAAACTTCTAGTCCGGTCCATACCGCCATATTCACTCACGGCCATGTCGACCACGCGTTCGGCTTAAGTGCATTTTTACTTCCAGACCAAACGGCTCCACGGGTCATCGGACATCGGGCGATGCTCGAACGCTTCGATCGCTATCAGCGCACCGCTTCGGCTAATCAAGTTTTAAACGCTCGACAATTTGGTGGCAGTGCTCACACGCCGGCTATGGGAGTCGCTTGGGAAGCACCGACTATTGGCCCCGACACGCTTTACGATGACACGCTCGAAATAACTGTCGGGGGGATTGAATTTCAATTATTCCACGCCCGCGGTGAGACTGATGACCATACTTGGGTTTATTGCCCCGAGCGCGGCGTGCTTTGCCCGGGTGATTTAATTATCTGGGGGGTACCTAACGCTGGCAATCCGCAGAAAGTTCAGCGTTACCCCTGGGATTGGGCGAATGCTTTACGGGATATGGCCGCCAAGAAACCCAAGACTCTCGCCCCTGGGCATGGCGGCCCAATCGTCGATGACCCCAAACTCGTAGCGCGTGTTCTTATTGAGACCGCAGACTTTCTTGAGGCAATCGTCGAACGCACGATAAAAGTTATGGAAGATGGATCACCACCTCACGTTGATATTGTTCATTCGGTTGAGCTTCCAGTTTCTGACTCTCCGTGGCTTCAACCTATTTACGATGAAGCCGAGTTCATCGTGCGCAACGTAGTGCGTTATTTTGGCGGTTGGTTTTCTGGTCGTCCTAGTGAACTGAAACCTGCAGCCCGAGACCAAGTAGCCCAAGCGATAGCGGGTTTGGCTGGCGGCGCGGCGGGTCTTGTTGTTGAAGCCCAGCGATTTGTCGCGCTGGGTGATCTGGTTATGGCCTCACACTTTGCCGACTATGCCTTAGAAGCGGCACCGAGCGATCCTGCTGTTGGTCAAGCGGTGGCCGAGATTTACGATGCTCGGGCTGCTAAAGAGACCAGTTTGATGGCTATAAATCTGTTTCGTTCGGCTGCGGCTTACGCTCGTGAAGGCCGGCCGTTCGTCTAGCAGCAGTTAACGGGAAATCGGTTCGTCAATCCGCACCCCGCGCAGACCGAACCACGCGAGTTCGGCTACCCAATGAGCCAGCAGGGTGGGATCAAGCGCGCTTCCGTCGTCGGTTAAAGCGTCGCGACTCGTCGCCTCTGCTATTCCGATTAACCCATGGGCCAGTACTCGACGGTGTTGAGGCGAGCCCGGTATCTCAATCAGATCAGCGATTTTCTCGGCCGCATCATCGAGAACCCTTTCGGCCACGATGCTGAAATCGGGATCATTACGGACTGCAGCCCCAAATAGCAGCCGAAAAGCAGATTCATTCCCAGTGACAAAACGAAAATAAGCAGTGAATCCACTTTCGACTCGAGCTCGTTGCGAGTTGGCTGCTCCCGTGGCATTAGACAACTCAGTCAATAATTGAATCCCAACGTCATCCAGTAATTCTAGAAAAAGTGACCGCTTCGAATCGAAGTGCTGATAAAGCACAGGTTTAGTGACTCCAACCGCAGCAGCAATGTCGTCCATTGATGTTGAATGAAAACCTCGGTCGGCAAATATTTTGCACGCGGCATCAAGAACTTGGCGCTTACGCTGTTCGGCCGGAAGCCGTACCGTCATCGAATATCGCTCTATACGCTCGATTTAAGGGGCATCTCGTAACGATCTTCATGATCAAAGTTGCGAGACCACATTTCTTCGAGTCGCTCGGCTTCGTCGACAGTTAGTGGTAGATCAGATCCGCCCGCGAATTCAGTAACTTCTTCAGCCGTTGTGCAGGTGGGGAGGACAGTGGCGAAAGCCGGGTTAGCTAAAATCCCCGCTATGGCTGCTTGCCCGATAGTGCGGCCAGTACTTTCCCATAAAAAACTCAGAGTGTCCGCTTTTTCAAAGTTGTCAAGCATGTTGTCGCGGTTCCGGTGCGATCGGTGATCGCCAGGAGGAAACACCGTGTCCGGAGTAACTGACCCCGAGAGCGCATCCGAGGCGTGCGGAACTCGTGAAATCAGTGAAACTCTCTTATCCATCACCGGCTCGGCCGCAGCAAAAGTGATTCCAGGCTCTTGTTCGAGGATGTTAAATACCGTCTGAAGAGAAACGATCGGCCGTTCCTGTATGGCCTTTAGTCCCTCTTCAACCCAACCGATGGCTGGTCCGAGAGCAACGCCTAATTCAAGAATCTTTCCCTCAGTGCGGAGTTTGCTCAGTTCATCCCAAAGGTCATCGGCGAGGATTGGGTCAATGCGAGTGTTGTGGAGTTGATAAAGCTCAATACGGTCAGTATTGAGTCGCCGCAAGGAGTCCTCTAGTTGTTTACGTATTGATTCCGGCCGCCAATCGTGGGGTCGCTCAGATTGTCCTGGATGTTTGCGCGACGCGTCAATGTCGTATCCACACTTTGTAGTTAAAACGATGTCGTCGCGATTTGATTTTAGAAAGTCGGATAAAAGAGTTTCTCCCACTCCTTCATCGCCGTACACGGGAGCAGTGTCGATAAAGTTAATGCCAGCATCAAGAGCGGCGCGCAACAAAGAAGGTTTATCGTCAACCTCGCCCCACCAATTACTGGCTAATGTCCATACGCCAAATCCCACTTCCGATACTTCGAAGTCGGCTGACCCCATCCGGCGGTAGCGCATAGTTGCTCCTTTTTATTGGGCTCAATTTTGTGATCAATCAGACGCTAGACCGTCGGGCGGATCGTTGACGAATACACCCTCGGAATCAAGCCTTAATGAGACGGTGGATTATCTCGGTCCTCTCGCTCCGCGGCCTTGATTCCGTAGTCCAAGACAATCGGAAGGGGAAGAATCAAACACGCGGCAATTAGCCCCCCGATGCTGATCGAAACGAGCCACTGCGGAAAACTGGTGACCGACCCGATAAAAAAAGCCACTACGGCAATTCCTAAAGCTAAGTAGCCGATTCGTTTAGCCAGCTTTACTCCTCGGGCTATTTTCCTCCGACGAGTCAATACTGGATCATTTGAATTAGTCACCACTGTGTCCAACCTATCGCAGTGAACATTTCGGTGATTTTATTAGGTAGATCTTCCAGGTTGAAGTACTGGCGAGCACAAGCAAGGTTGTTCGTTACCATTTTTGGGCTCGGACTGCTTAACTCCTCGAGAATTCCTTCTAGGTTGTCAATGTCTAAGAATTTCATACCGGTCTCAGTCAGTTCGTCGAGGACGGGGTAGTGCGCAACTACCACCGCGCGACCAGCCACGGTTGCTTCAATAATGGGATTACCAAAACCCTCCCAACTCGACGGAAGCACTACCAAGTCGGCTGCTGCGTAGGCGTCTTCAACTCTTTCCACCGAACCCTGAGTGATCGATACGCGGGCGTGTTCAATTAGACGGGCCAATTCCTCGTCGAACCCATCTTCAGTTTTTCCAGTAATCCAAAATCTTACGTTTTGATCGGGCCAGCGTTCAGACACCGAATCGGCCAGCGCGATTGCCCGCCCTACTTCTTTTCGGGGTATTGCTCTAGTGGGTTGCAGAATAACAATATCGTCACTAGCAAAACCCATTTGCTTACGGGTTTGTTCACGGTTCCCAGGTTCAGGGTTTAGATCAAAAGAATTGCGAATCAAAAAAGAATCGATTTTCCGAATCGCCATTTCTTTTCGGGCATGCTCATTAATGACTACGTGAGCCGAGTCTTTTCGTATCGGCGGAAATTCGCTTAAACGCGCGAACTGGGATCGCTCCCAAGGAAGGTCGTGGTGATGAAAAATTACTCGTCCGGTATGTCGCTTGAGAACGTCGGCTGCGGTGCGGGAGGCATTGAGATTGAGTGGGAGAGAACAGAGGTTTTCAACTACCACTAAATCGGCTCCAGCAATGGCGGCCGCCAAAGCGCTGGGTTCGGTCTGCGATCCTGGGGCCGGATCAATGGCTAGAAACGATAGCCAGGTGTCGTCGGGTCGGATTCCATCGAGAAATTCTCCCGCCACCCTTCGGGTCGTAAATCCGAGGTCATTTAGAGCCCACTCCCATTTTCGAGATTCGACCGAAACCCCGTCAGTGCTACCAAAGCGAAATGAACAAAAAACTGCTTTGGGTGAGGTCATTGGTGAACTCTAAAAAATGAGAGAGATTCAGATCGGTTAGCGGCCACAAACGAGCGTAGGCCGGAACCGTACGGTTTATCCGTTCAGTCGTTAATGCCACTCATGGTATTTAGGCTAATCACGTTGCTATTGTCCAAACAAAATTTATGTCACACCGATTGTGAAACATCGTCTCCTTTTCGACGATGCCGTTAGCGGTCGTCTCTAAACGACTCAATTCAATTCATATTCATCTAAATCAGATGAACGAGCGAGGGGAAGTAGTGCAATGCAAAAAACAATGGTTCGGTTATTGGTCATCGGCTCAAGTTTGGCCGCCCTAGTCCTAGCTGGCGGTGCAAGCAAAAGCTGGCGCTAAGCCCGCTTACGGTTTTGACCTCTGCGTCTACGCCGGCGGCTGCCGGCGTAGACCAGTTGCCATACTCCTAGCGCTACAACCACATCGCCGATCGAGATCACTTCATCAAAGGGTTCCGGCAAGACGATCTTGTCGCCCAGAAAGCCCAGCAAGTCGTTACTACTAGCGGGACGGTGTTTAACCGAACGCTCGATTGGTTCTTGGACGCGTCGGCCTTGGGCGTTGTTGCCAACGGGCTCGGTGGGCATTCCTTGGTTGAGGGCAATAACGAGGGCGTTGAGGGCAATCCCCACAGTAATCAGTTTGATTCCTGGGGTTGGGAGATTTACGAAACAGAAGGCGAGGATGAATGCGTACGCCGCCATCAATAATGCGTATCCAATGGTGTCAATCTGGCTTTTCGGGATTTCAACAAATTCCAGAACTATTTGGATCCCTAACCCAACGAAAAGTAGCCAGGTGCCCCGCAGGCGAATCCGAGATAATTCGCGCGGGTCACCTCGAGTCACCACCACAACGACGATCGCTCCGAGGATGGTCAGGATCAAAAGCCACACGTCCGAACGATAGCGGCCATGGCCAATACCACCGAGGCATACCTCAGCCATTAAAAGGTGAGCCACTATGGAACTAGCTGGTGGGTCGACTCCAGAAGAGTTTTACGAACTTATTGCGCAATATAGTGACGACGCTTTTCGTTTAGCTCGCCGCTTATCTCGCAATACGGCTGAGGCGGAAGATATCGCTCAAACGGCGATGTTTAATGTTTTGCGCCGAGCCGAATACATTCGTGACGAAACAAAAATTAGGTCTTATTTACTCACTTCTGTGCGTAACGCTTGGCGCAATCAACTGCGCTCTAAGGGACGGAGAAAATTTTTAGGGTCTGACATCGCCGAACTTCTTCCGTCGGATGACATGCAGCCCGAGGAAGAAGTATTAACTGTTCTCGATGCCTCGGTCGCCTCGGCGGCCCTGGCCGCTCTTTCGCCCAAAAGTCGTGAGATCATTGAGTTGCGCTACGTCGAAGGGTTGGAGTTTCAAAATTTAGCGGATCGATTAGGCATTAGTGCGGTTGCTGCTCGCCAACGAGCGCATAGGGCACGCGAAGAACTCGTGGGCGCGTGCATGGAAATAGTGGCTTGCCACGGCGAAGGACTATGCCGCACGGTCCGGAGTCGCCTTGGTCGTTATCACCGTGGATTGTTGTCTCGGTCGGTTCGCAGCGAAGTTGAGATTCATCTTGAAGAATGTGAACCCTGTTTTTCGTGCTACGACCAGTTAATTGATCTTTATGGGCACCGTTTAGGGAGAGCAAGTGGGGGAGGGAAATGAAAAAGTTGAAAGATAACTCAACTTTACGACTAGTTAGTGGGTGTAAGCCTAAATATCGCTATCTACACACCTTTCTTTTTTTGGCACTTATATTTATTTGTTTATCAATTTTAGTGCATAGAGGTTCAGTATCATTTTTATTTATTCTATTAGCGCTTACTTTTGTATCGATTCATAGAGAAACTTTACACAGCGACGAAACATCTATAAGTGGAAGTATTGCAGTCATTTGTGCAGTAATTGTTGGATGGAGTGAGTCGTCACTTGTAGTACCAGTTGCTTGTTCGGCTGTAGCTGCACTGCACTGGGATCATTTACGAAGTTTCCAAATAAAAAAAATTGCTGTTAATTTATTATCAACAATGCTTTCAACGTGTTTAGCGATTGTAGTATTTCTTGCATTAATTCAAAGCAAGGAATTTTCGCTTGATGTACTGGCCGTACTTTTAGTGGCAGTGGTTTACTGGTGTACAAATAATATAATTGTTTCATTCGCTATTGCTATATCAAATCGAGAAAATATTTTAAAAACTATTTGGCTGCTTATTCGCTCTGACTTGGCGATGCTGGTATTTGGTTTTGCGGGAGCACTCTGTGGAGTGGCAATGCTTACGGTTAGCCCTTGGGTGGGAATCGTGGCACTGGTATCTCTGTTGGTGCTGCTTGATGTTTTTGTTATCTCCGCCCCTACGGGGTTGGCGGCTATTCGGCAAAACTGGTTTCTGCTGACGGTTCGTTTTGGGGCGACAATCATGGCGGGAATTGTTGGCGCGGTTGTTACTCGCGCTTTCGATATTTCTGTTTTGGGTGTTCTCTTAGGTCTACTGGCTGCTTTCGTTTCGGCAGTACTCGTTGTCGCGTTGGCGGTGCTGGCTCGTTTGGGTTCAAGTTGGCCCGCTTGGCGCCGGCCCGACTCTGCTCTCGTCAGCGGAATTGTTGCGCTGGAGATATTGATACCCCTTGCGGGAGGGTTGATCGGAGTTTTGTGGGTTACTGCTGGGCCCACCGTCGCGATCGTGGTGGCATCGGCGACATTGATTGGTATCTCTCTAGGGGTGCTTTGGCGCCGTCATCGGCCTGAATCCGAACCAATTGATGAAGAGTTGGCTCTTGGTGCAGTGATGCTGGCCATGTTTGATGGCCTACCTGATTCGGTGGATAGCCATTGAATTGGTGATAGATCAACTGTCTTAATCAGCCGACCGGCGTTACTACTACGCTGATTCGCCGTGCACGCCATTCGGGCCGGATCGCCGGCGACGGTAATTGAGTTATTGGTTGATGAAGGTCAGATGGTGGCCGAACTCGACGCTCTCGTTATTCTCGACTCTAGTAACGGTGAGGTGGTGGTTATTACCGAAGTACCAGGAGTAGTGCGAGAAATCCATGTCGAACCTGGAAGTTCGGTTACCGAAGGCTCTCTGATTGCATTGATTGACGAGTCCTGATCGTGCCCATCTTATGGAAAACGCAAGGATCAATTGGCGTCGCCCTTATCGACCGCCCCGAACGCCGCAATGCTCTTGATGCCGCTCTCTGTGATGAGTTGCGTGATTGTTTAATTAAAAATCCTGATCTGGGCGCAGTAGTAATTGGCAGTACTGGAGATCGCTCTTTTTGTGCGGGCGCCGATTTAGGCCAACGCTCCCAAGATGTGGGTGGTCTTGAACCCGGCGGCGGCGATACTTTTCGTCCAGCTTTCGAAGCCCTGCTCGATGAAATCGTTACTTACCCCACTCCAGTCATCGCCGCGATAAACGGAACTGCTCTGGGTGCTGGAATGCAACTAGCGGTGGCTTGCGATTTGCGGGTTGTCTCCGACAACGCGGTATTTGGTATTCCGGCCGCTCGGCTGGGGGTTGTTATCAGCGCCGCTAATACTCAACGTTTAATGCGGGTAGTCGGATCAGCGGCCGCCCGCGACATTTTGCTGACCGCCCGTACTCTAAATATCGATGAAGCCGAACGGTGCGGCCTGGTACAGCGCAGAGCCAGTAATGCTTTAGAAGCAGCAACGGCCTTAGCGATTGAGGTGGCCGCCCTCGCTCCACTGAGCGTTCGTAGTAATAAGTACGCAATAGGTATCATTGAGTCCACCAACCAACTTGATCCGAAAGCAATCGCAGCATTAAAAGAGCGCGAAACAGAGGCTTTTTCTAGTGAAGATTTACGAGAGGGCCTGGCAGCATTTTCAGAAAAACGGGTGCCTAAGTTTCGCGGTTTCTAAGTAATGAGCTTGCCAGTGTCTTCAGTTTCTCTTCGTTCAGTAGTTTGTTTAATCGACCGTTTTCCCGCTCTTACGGACGTAAATCTTGAGGTAAGCGAAGGCGAAGTAGTTTTACTTTCTGGTGGCAACGGTGCAGGCAAGACCACCCTTTTGCGCCTGATCGCGGGTTTAGTCCCAGCATTTTCGGGTGAAGTAATCGTTTTGGGAAAAAATCTTCGGATCAATTGTCGTGCCCATCGAGATGAAGTCGCACTGGTTGCTCACGAAACTGGCTGCTATGACGAACTTACGGTGCGAGAAAATCTTTATTTCTTCACTCGTTCTCGTTCGCAGCCCACATCCGTAGCCGATGACGCGCTAGATCAACTAGGGCTAGGTCGTTTGGCCGACACTCTGCATGGCAAACTGTCGGCTGGCCAACGACGAAGGCTTTCAATTGCTAAAGCATTGGCGGTTTCTCCCCGACTCTTGTTGCTCGATGAGCCCCACGCGGGTCTCGATGCCGACGGTCGAGAAATTCTCGACGAAGTGCTACGAGATGCGGCTGCCAAAGGGAGAACTGTGATTCTGGCCTCTCATGAGATAGATCGCAGTCGGGCACTGGCCGATCGAGAGATTGAGCTTCAGTCCGGTAAGACCCTTCCGGTGCCAGCAGGCGAGACTGAACCAGTGAAACCGGTGGAGGCATGAATCTAATACAAGAGGCCAGCCTTATGGCCGGTAAAGATTTGCGAATTGAGGCTCGATCGCGGGTAACTATTCGCCAGATTATTCCTTTTGGGCTAATTACTTTGGTGCTATTCGCATTCGCGCTTGATCCTGACCGCGGGATATTGGCCCGAGTGGCGCCTGGGTTATTTTGGATCACTATTTTGCTTGCGCTTTTATTAGCTATATCGCGCGCGTTTTCAATTGAATCTGCCAACGGCGCCAGCGATGCCTTGCGACTGTCCGGCCTTGACCCTTCTGCGATATTTTTAGGCAAGGCCGCTGCTATCGCGGTTGAGCTTGCTTTGCTCGAAGTAGTTCTTACCGTTGGCGTGATTGTGCTTTTTAACGTAAGTGTTGCCTCGGTTGGCTTCTTGATCCTGGCCGCATTGGTCGCGACCATTGGGCTGGCTTCTATCGGTACTCTTTACGGGGTGTTGGCCTCGGGATTGCGAGTACGAGAGACACTCGTTCCAGTTTTATTGTTGCCGGTTGCCGCCCCCATTCTTTTGGGAGCAACGCGTGCGTGGGAAATTGGAATAGATGGCTCTATCTCTGACGGTTGGCCGTGGATTGGTATTTTGTTTGTATCAACATTGTTGTTTACCGCAATAGGAATGCTGAGTTTCGGCTCTTTGTTGGAGGAATCGTGATTTTATTTAAACCCGCAGTACGACGGGCTTTAGGTTGGGCCACGATCATCGCTCTAATTGCGTTGGCATTGTTTGGCCTCTGGGGTGCACCACCTGATTCAATACAAGGTGACGCCCAGCGTTTGATGTACCTCCACGTCCCTACCGCTTGGGTCGCCTATCTCGCCTTTATGGTCACCGCGGTTGCTTCGGCGCTTTGGCTCTGGCCTCGCACTCGAGCAATGGTGTGGGATCGAGTGGCCGGAGCTTCAGCCGAGATCGGAGTTTTGTTCACCGCTCTCACCCTTATTCTTGGATCGCTTTGGGGTCGCCCAGTATGGGGAGTCTGGTGGGCGTGGGACGCGCGGTTAGTTACTACTGCAGTTTT
>OFRL01000026.1_pt1 | contig 78301 bp, 89 predicted proteins | sample 1543121 | NCBI WGS metagenome assembly OFRL01 (sample SAMN07774228, study PRJEB24372) | wastewater metagenome | isolation source: Lake Maggiore Cannobio | place: Italy: Cannobio | collected 2016-01
ACGAGATACTCCATGCGCACCCAGCCCGTGCCGTGATTAATCATTTGTTCAAGGCGACCTTTGCGGAGCGCTAAAAGTTGAGTGACCACACCCAAGAACTCCTCAGGGACATCAATAGCGACTCGCTCAACCGGCTCATGAATCTTGCCATCAATTTCACGGGTTACTACCTCAGGCTTGCCAACTGAAAGTTCGAAACCTTCACGCCGCATCATTTCTACTAGTACTGCTAATTGAAGTTCACCTCGACCCTGAACTTCCCACGAATCGGGGCGTTCGGTGGGCAAAACTCGCAAAGAAACGTTACCGACTAATTCACTCATCAGACGGTTTTGCACTTGCCGAGCGGTAAGTTTTGATCCGTCAACGCCAGCCAAAGGCGACGTGTTAATACCGATCGTCATCGAAAGGCTGGGGGCATCAACGTTAATTACTGGCAACGGGCGCGGGTCATCGGGGTCAGCCAAAGTTTCACCAATAGTTACATCGGCTAATCCAGCAATCGCGGCGATCTCGCCTGGTCCGACTTCGTCGGCGTCAACGCGATCAAGCCCTTCGGTTATATAAAGCTCTGTGATGCGAACGGTTTCTATGGTTCCGTCAGCTCGACACCAAGCGACCGGCTTACCGCGTTGCAAAGTGCCGTGACGCACGCGGCATAAAGCGATGCGGCCTACGTAGGGTGACGCATCAAGGTTAGTCACGAGCGCTTGAAGTGGATGCTGAGGGTCATAAACCGGGGAAGGAATTCGATCAAGAATTACCTCGAATAGCGGCTTGAGCCCATCACTCGACGCGCCTTCGGAAAGCGTGAGAGCGGGGTCAGAAGGATCTAGTGAAGCAACCCCCGCACGAGCGTTGGAATAGACGATAGGAAAATCAATCTGGTGCTCATCGGCGTCGAGATCAAGAAAAAGCTCTTCAACTTCACTAACCACTTCGGCAACTCGAGCGTCAGGGCGGTCGACCTTGTTGACTACCAAAATAACGGGTAGGCGAGACTCGAGCGCCTTACGAAGAACAAAACGAGTTTGCGGCAGTGGGCCTTCGCTGGAGTCGACCAAAAGAACTACCCCATCGACCATGGTTAGCCCTCGTTCAACTTCGCCACCAAAATCTGCGTGGCCTGGGGTGTCGATGATGTTAATTTTTACGTCTCCGTACACCACGGCGGTATTTTTGGCCAAAATCGTGATGCCTTTTTCGCGTTCTAAATCCATTGAGTCCATGACTCGTTCGGCTACTTCTTGGTGCGCGTCCCAAGTACCGGTTTGGCGCAACATGGCGTCAACCAAAGTAGTTTTACCGTGGTCGACGTGAGCAATAATGGCAACGTTGCGAAGATCAGAACGGGTTTCCACTTAATACCTTTCGAGGTCTCTGGCCGGGCAAGCCGGGCGACATTCAGGCCAGAACATCGGGCCAGAGAATGAGTTAAGAGATTAGTCTAGCGCACTCTGAGGGCTAAAACGATACTCGCGTTACGAGCCCGATAACCTCTAGACCAATGGCCGTAGACATCATTGACCACCGACTCATCGGCGCTCTTCACGTTTGCGCTATGCGTCGCGACGGGTTTGACCAAGATCCCACCGCCAGCGGCGTGGTTTGGCAGACCAGCACCCTCGATGCGGTTATGGATGGCCGCTACGACGGCGATATAACCGTGGGCGAGCTGCTCGCCCACGGCAATTTCGGAATAGGGACCCTGCAGCGTCTTGACGGAGAAATGCTTATCCTCGACGGTGAATGTTGGAATATCAATTCGGGGGGAGAAGTTTTAAGAGTTGCCGCCGATACTCTCACTCCTTTTGCCGTGGTTTGCGATTTTTCTCCGGCTCATCAAATTCAACTAACGGGACCGCTTGACTTAAAAAGCCTGAACGGCGCTCTTGACCGCCTAAGTCCGGCCACCGATATCGTTTCGGCCGTAAGGGTCGACGGTGAATTTAGTGAGTTGCGATTACGCAGCGTGGCTGCGCAAACACCGCCCTACCCTCCTCTGCTCGAGGTAACCGCCCACCAAACCGAATGGAATCTATCTACGGCTACCGGGACCCTCTTGGGGTTTAGATTTCCGGATAACACGGCCGGACTAGAAGTCCCGGGGTACCACCTGCACTTCATTTCTGATGATCACCAACACGGGGGACACGTTTTGGCCGCCACGCTAATAAAAGGAAGCGCGGCGGTAGACATCATGAGTGAAATACACGTAGAGCTTCCCGAAGGGATAGAGATTGGCCAGCCCGGCACCGGCACTGATCGCGATGCGATACGCCGAGTTGAGGGCGGCTAAACGAAAATATTTAAGAACTAGAAAAACTTGGCCGGCTCACCGGTGCGTTCGGGGCTACAAGAACCCCGAACCCACCGGATCTACCGAATGCTTTAGTTCAGATGATCTTTACGTCGCGAGCCTCTTCGCCTTTACGGCCGGGGCCTACTTCGAACTCGACGCGCTGACCCTCTTCGAGGGATTTGTAGCCGGTTCCTTCGATCGCAGAAAAGTGAACGAAAACATCGTCAGCCCCTTCACGGGAGATGAATCCGAAACCTTTTTCGGCGTTGAACCACTTAACGGTGCCCTGCGGCATGGTATTGCTCCTTTATTTTAGTATTTCTTAGTTATTTACTATTTCTATTGCTTTCCCTCGAAGCCACCTACGGGTGTAGGCGCATCGTGGATCGGTAACTCGCTATTAATTGCTCGCGCGAGCATAAACGGAGCGCGCGAGTAAATGCGAGTCTGAGAAGGTGAGCCGAGGCTAAAACCCCAACTTGTGGAGTGGGTGGTGCAGAAATTCACTTGTAGATATTCTCCGGTACTAAAGGTTCAAAACCACGGTTAGGTATCACGAGAGGTAAAGACCACTTCGTGTTAGGAAAACCGTAGCACGATCAGTTGCGGGCCGTTGCGTCGAGCAGGTCTGACCCCCAGGCATCGAGTTCGCTGGCCACGCCCATATCTCCCGTTGGCGTTACTGGGCCTAGACCCACCGAGGCCCGCATATCGTTGTAGATACGCAAGATGTTTTGCCCATAAGTGCTTCCGGGGACGGCCCACTTGCCGTTGAGGTCAACCCAGAGCGGAGCTTTGCCTTTGTAAGTAAATGAGTCGTACGAACTGGCAGTTAAATACGGCCGGGGCTCCATCGGGTAACCCAGATTGGTTGAGCGCGAACCCGCGTCGGCGTAGTTGCGTAGATGTTGGATTTGAGCTCGCACCCCTTGGTAGGGAAAATCTTTACGCATAAAACGAGTGCTGCCACCGTAAGCGCCCATACCGCAATAATTATGGTCACGCGCTAGTACGAACCCCGCCCAAGTGTTATCGCCGGGGGCGGGAACGGGGACGGTGGCGGGATCAGGTGAGTTAGGCCAAGCAAACCAACCGGTTTCCCAGATCGACTGGACAAAAGCAATATCACCACGAACACCCGCCGCATTGCCTTCGTCAATATAAAGCTGGGCCATCTGTTCAGGAGTTATCTCGGGCTTCCACGACGGGGGAACATTTGAACCGGGAGCACAATTTTTTACCGAACACACATAGGCGGCGATCTGGGCAGCGTTAAGTTCGCTTGGTCCGGCGATAGTTCCCGGTCCTACCGGAGGTGGCGGCGGGGGAAGACAACCCGACAAAACCACCGCGCCCGTGAGTATCAGTGCACCAGCAAAAAAACGGCGAGGGCGCGCCGAGACCCGCTTGAGACTTTTCATGAACTTACTATCGTATCGGACAGAGAAATCGTTTCGGAGTCGGCGGATCCGCTTTATCCGTTTAGGATTTAGCTATTCTCCCCGCATCAGCCGAGACGGGACAAGAGCATCTACGCTCTAGGATAAGGATTAGTCGCAACGATAAAGGGGAGCGCTATGGACGCCGACAACCTCGGGTTTCCGGTCTTTGACGCTGATAATCACTACTACGAAGCCCTCGACGCTTTCACCCGCCACCTTGACCCCAAACTCGGGTCTCGCATAGTTGAGTGGTGTGAAATTAATGGGCGGCAATACCACGTGGTCGGAGGAAAAGTAAGCCGTGCGGTGATGAACCCGACTTTTAATCCCATTGCTAAAGCGGGAGCCATGCACGATTACTTCCGCGGTAACCCTGAGGGTAAAAACCCGCTGGAGTTTTTGCGAGAGCGGGAGCCAATCCGCCCCGAATATATAAACCGCGACGCACGAGTTGGGGTAATGAACGAACAAGGTTTAGAAAAGATTTGGTTATTTCCCACTCTGGGTGTTCTATACGAAGAGTTGCTTAAGAACGACCCCGAAGGCGTAACTATTATGGCTACCGCTTTCAACCGTTGGTTGGAAGACGATTGGGGTTGCAATTATCAAGACCGCATTTATGCGGCCCCTTATATTTCGTTAGCCGATCCCGAGTGGGCAGTGCGCGAACTTGAATGGGCATTAGCGCGCGACGCGCGGGTAGTGGTTATGCGGCCGGCGGCACCGATCACGGCCACGGGTCAATACCCTCCCACTCACCCGATGTTTGACCCGTTTTGGGCTCGAGTCAACGAAGCGGGAATAACCGTAGTGATCCACGCAGGCGATTCGGGATACTCCAGCCAGGGTTACGCCGACGATGCCTTTAGTTCAAACTTTAGTGGTGGTGGTTTTGGTCCTTCGGTGCGGATGTTTGCCATAGAACGAGCCGCTTACGATTTTCTGATCACATTGGTTTTCGGCAAATTGTTTGACCGGTTCCCCAACTTACGAATTGCCTCGGTAGAAAACGGGGCGGAATTCTTGCCCGATCTAATGAAGAAACTTCGGTCCATAAAAAACAAGACTTACAACTACTTTGACGAGGACCCAGCGGAAACCTTTTTGCGCCATGTATGGATTAACCCGTTTTGGGAAGATGACGTATACGAAGTAGCCCGAGTAATGGGAACTGATCGAGTGATTTTCGGATCCGATTGGCCTCATATTGAAGGTATGCCCCAGCCGCTGGACTACTTAACTGAGTTGAAAGAGTTTGATGAAAGCGACCACAAACTTATTTTGCATGATAACGCGGAGTTCTTAAATACTCCTCGGCCCGTCTGACTCTAAATCTATAATTGCGAGCAGGGCAAAATAATTAAAGTGAGTAAGCGCAGCACGACCATAAAGCGAAGGCTCGTTAGCGTGCCAGCGATCTTTCTAGCCGCCCTAGCCCTTACAGTTTTATTGCCGCTATGGGTGATAGTGCTCGGCGCCTACGATCTCGTCCGTGCTCCGCGGCGAATGCCGCATTTGCGCTTAGTCGCCTTTGCCTTTTGTTGGGCTTGGATAGAGGTAGCCGGGCTAACAGTTTCTTTCTTTATATGGGTTACTGGTCAAGTAAACAATCAGGTGCCGCTCAACACTTTGCAGCGCTGGTGGGCGGCCCGAGTGGTTGGAGCGTTGCGAATAACTTGTGGCCTAAAACTGACTATTGACGGCAAGGGACTCACCTCACCTGGGCCGGTGGTGGTACTGGCCCGCCACGCCAGTTTGGCCGACTCGGTGGTGTCGCTATTCATCGTTGCCCCTACTGCGGCCACAATCCCGCGCTACGTATTAAAGCGTGAGCTGTTGTCGGACCCTTGTCTTGATGTGGCCGGCAATCGAGGCGACAACCATTTCCTTGATCGCAATGCGGTCGACGCCGCCCCTGAATTGGCCGCGCTAAAAGCGCTTTCGGCCGGAATGGGAGACGATGGAGTGGCGACTATTTTCCCCGAGGGAACTAGAGCTAATCCAAAAAAAGTTGCTCGGGCATTAGAGAAAATTGGTGAGCGCGACCCAGAGCGAGCAAATCGACTGCGAGCGCTAAAACACCTCTTGCCTCCTCGCCCAGCTGGGAGTTACGCCTTGGTTTCGGGGGCACCCACGGCGGACATAGTTATTTTGAGCCACGTGGGTTTTGAAGGGCTAGACACCTTCAGCGGAATTTTAAAGGGTGTTCCCGGGAAATACCCGATCCATTTGTGGCTTCGTCGAATTGCGCGGGCTGAAGTTCCTCGCCAAGAGGCCGAATTCACTTTATGGCTTGACAACACTTGGTTGGCCGTTGATCGAGAGATTGACGACGCATTATTAGCTCGACAAAGTACCTTTAGTAACTAATGAGCCCTGCCGCTACCGCTCTCGTTGTTTCCGCCGCCGCCATAGCGGTTTTGATGCTCACGACTTGGGTTGTGAGTTTGATTAAACGCGACGCGTCGATCATTGACCCCGTATGGGGATTTGGTTTCGTCGTCGTGGCCTGGGTAGTTAGGGCGACGGTTTCGGGTTACGACCTACGCCAGTGGGTATTAGTAACCATGGTTACGCTTTGGGGATTGCGGTTATCGATTTATCTAGGGTGGCGCAATTGGGGAACACCGGAAGATTTTCGCTACCAAGCCATGCGGCGCCATTGGGGTGAGCGATTTTGGTGGGTAAGTTTATTTACCGTATTTGCCCTCCAGGGGGTGTTGATGTGGATAGTTTCGTTACCGGTGCAACTCGGGCAAGTATCTAATGATCCGGGTTTACGAATTCTTGGAGTAATCGGGATCTTGGTTTGGGCGTTAGGGCTGGGCTTTGAGGCTATTGGTGATGCTCAACTCGTGCGGTTTAAAGCCAACCCCAACAATGCGGGAAAAGTAATGGACCGAGGATTATGGCGGTACACCCGTCACCCAAACTATTTCGGCGATGCCTGCGTATGGTGGGGCATTGCCCTAGTGGCCGCGGAAACCGGACTCGGAGCAATTGGTTTTATTGGCGCTCTGGTTATGACCATATTTTTACGAAGAGTTTCGGGGGTGACGCTGCTCGAAAAGTCTTTAGTTAAAAAGCGCCCCGGCTACGAAGAATACGTAGCTCGCACCAGCCCGTTCGTCCCTCGCCGGCCTCGGCGTTCGTAATCAAAGCGATCAGTACGCCCCCGGCCATCCCCAGCCCGAACGCACCGCGCCCGAGCGATTGCGACCTACGGCATTATTCGTAGAGCCACCAGGAACCGCAGGAACGCTAGGCGCATCACTCCAAGAAAAACTGGGGATCGCTACGGAAGCCCGCGTAGCTACATTTCCACCCGCCACCGGTGAATAATCTCCCCCGGCCGGATTAACTAGTTGTGGCAAAATGGTGTTAATAGCGTTATCGGCTCGTATCTGAGTGGCATTGCAAGTGGGGTTCGCAGCATCACAACCGCCTTCCAGGCCAAGATCGAGATCGACGGGTCCGTTGTAAATTATGTTTCCCGCGATGCGTAAGTCTTCATCGGCTCGAGCCGGATTAGCGACATTGCTTCCCGACGGAGGAGTCAAAGGACCGTGTACCGAAAAGTGAGACCAGCGTGATTGAAATCCGGCGGGGTTATAGACAATGTTGTTGAAGAAATAGATGTGTTTACTCGGGATAAACTGACCCTCAGCGCCAGTGCCACCCCAACCCCCCGCACTTTGATGGGCCGCGCAAGTGGCCGTATCGCCGTCACAACCCCGGGCACCATGGACAAACTCCACTGCGTGGCTGCGTGACCCCACTCGATAGAGGGTGTTGTAGGCCATGAGAATGTTGTAGCCACCGTTGACGCCTAAGCCCGCACCTTCAGTGTCGTGAATGATGTTATTGGTGACCGAAATCCCGTAAGCCTCGTAGTGCAACCACGGGCTGGTCATGAATTCAAACCCGGTACCTTGGCCACTGGTGAACCCGCCGGTGCCACAGTTGAAGATCTCATTTTCGGAAACACTTATATAAGCTGAGCCACCTTTGGTGTAAACACACCAGTCTTGTGCGTCGTGGATACGGTTACCCCGGATATGCCCGTACTGCACCGCGACAAAGTCGATTGAGTTGTCGTCGGCACCATGAATATTGGAGTCTTCAATGTAGACATGATTGGACTGATTGACTTTGATCGTTTCGTGAGCAGACCGGGCGCCACCCGATAGTTCCATTTGGCGCAGAAGGATATAACTGCACTGTTCACAATGGAAAGCGTCCCGATTAGGCAAAATATCAACCCCGATTACGTATAGATAACGAGTGTTAAAAACATTCATGTCGCTACGGAATACTGCGGTGTGGGGGCCATCGACTGCGTTAAGGATTATTGGATTCGTGGCCGTACCCCAACGATTTTCCCAGTAATTGACGAGCGAGCTTTCAGGGTATTCACCCGCCACTAGTTGAATGCGGTAACCCTGAGTTAAAACAACTGATGCCGGTACGCGCCGCCACGCTTCGCCCACGCTCCGCAGAGCTTGAGTGCGAGTTGCCCCGCTATTGGTGTCGGAGCCACTAACTGGATCAACCCATATGTCAGTAACATTTATTGTGCCAATGGAGTAGCGCTCCCCTACGCCGGGCGTTACTCCCGGAGCCGGAGGTGAACCTGGAGTAGCGGGCGGTGCCGTAGCGGGCGGTGCCGTAGCGGGCGGTGGCGCGATTGGAGCGCACGCCGCCAGCGCGAATAATGCGACCACACTGATAACCGTAAGAAACGAAATTCGGAACCGCAACTCTTTAATCATCATCGTCCTCGTTGTCTATGGGATTGACGCCAGTTGGCATCACTAGCCCTGACGATTGAGAGGCCAGCGCGCTTACGGGCGGAAAAACTGTGTCCGCAATGGCTTTAGCGGCTAAAGAAGTGAAGGTCGGGGTGAACGCCTTCGCTGAGGGTTACGTAGCCGGTGCTGTCGGCCAAGAACGCCACCGCTTCGCCTTGCCCTTCGGCCGCCACTTGAGCGGAACACGAAGTCCCACTAAGGGCAGTGGCAATCGAAGTAGCCGCGGGCCGATTAAAGACCAGCAGCGATCCGTAGGTGCGTAAAGCAATAGTTTCACCGTCAGGGGCCACTTCACCACCGGTAACTAGAGTTCCGGCGCCAAGAGAGATCTGTCCGGCTCGGGTCAACGCTACGGACGATCCCCAAGATGGGGGGGCGGTATAAATCCCTGCGTTGCCGGATGCTTCTTTAGTAACAATCACGATTGACCCATCGGCAGGGTCGACCAATAGCGCTTCGGCGTTATGGGGGCCGTCAGAATAAGTAAGGGTAAGAACTTCCGCACTCGCAGTTGTGCCGCCGCCAGCGGTGGGGTCGGGCTCAGTTACCCGATACAAAACCACCGTTGCGCGCGCTAAGGAGTTGTTGCCGATATCGGCAATGTAAAGCGCGTTGGTTCCCGGAGATGCACCCGGGCCAATAGCAATATCTTCCCAGTCAATCGCGCTAGCACTGGGGACACTCCAGGCTCCAAGGTCGGCCCCGGCCCGACTGACGGCAAAAATCCGTGCACTATCGCCGGAGTCGTTGTGAACCCAAAATACGTCAGCATGATCTCGACTAGCGGTTATTCCCGAGGCTTCTGTAATTGCTGCGCTCGCCACCGTGGCCGATGCCCCCGCGACCAAAGTGCGGGCGCACGCGGCACCATAAAGGATGCTGGCGGGAGTAGCCGGAGCCGCAGTAGTGGGGGTGGTTGAAGCGGGGGGATCGCTGGGAGCGGGGGCGGTTTGGCACGCGGCGGCACCCAAGGCCAGCAGAGCCACCGCAGTGGCGGCCAGTACTCCTCGAGTCAATAAACGAAAGCGATGCTTAGTTGTCGGCACGCTATTGGTATCGCACTAACATCGCTTGCGTTTCACCAATTCGACGAGGCTAATTATCCTTTGCCGTGCGCTCCCTAGCCGCGACCAAAGATGGAGATTCGCCTAAAGCCCACCGCAAAGTGTTGAGCAAGGTGCGTAAAGCCGGGCGAACTGCCACCGGCCCCGCAAACGGAGGCGAAATTAGGCGCAATTCGATCTGAGCGGTAACGGGTAGTAACTCAATCGCCGCAGCGGTCACCAATCCGTAAGCGGGTCGGAGTTTCCAGTCGAGCGGAGGGAAAACTAAGAACTTCAGGGTTTCTCGGGCTTGGGGACTAGCGTGGATTCGGTAACGAGCGATCACCTCGGCCAACTCAGCGGTGGTTTCGGGTACGGGGTCAGAATCAAGCGCGCGACCCACGACGGCCATTTCGGCCACATACTGGTCGGCATCGGCCGGTGAAAGACCAGGCCCGTAACGGTTGTAAGCCGCGAGAAAACTGTCGACTTCGGTGGCGTGAACCCACGCTAAAAGATCTGGGTCGTTGGCACTATACGGCCGTCCATCGGGGGCAACCCCTTTGACGTGTTGGTGCACCCGCTTAACCACTTCAACCGCAGCTTGAGCTTCTTCACTAGTTCCGTAAGTGGTGGCCGCAACAAACTCGGCTGTGCGGTGCAATCGACCCCATGGATCGTGACGGTAGTCCGAGTGTTCAGCCACCCCCGCTATTGCTAATGGGTGCAAGGTTTGATAAAGCAAAGCCCGCAAACCACCTACCAAAGTAGAGAGGTCGGAATGAACTCTCCACACCACCGATTCGGGACCGAACCACCCCGCGTCACCTTCGGTACTAAAAGTGGATACTTCGGGATCAACCCGTAACGCGCGTATAAATCCGGTGCGCAGTGTGCTAGCGGCCACTTCAGCCAATTCACTAGGGATCGGAAACGCCATACCTACATGATGGCGCACTTCTCGTCTATTGGTCGTCTCGGGCGGCCGGATCAGGCTGTTTCGGTGCCGGCGGGGGCACAGGCTCGGGCTCGATACTCCTCTAACCGCAAGTAGACGCCTGATGTTTCAATAGCGACCGATAGTTCAGTAAAAGCCGGGTCAAGATTAGTGGTGGAAAAATCCCAATCATGACTGGCGAAGATTCCGTTAAATTTCTCTTGGGCAACTACTGCGGCCATTGCGTCGGCTTTGATTGAAGACGGGGAAACCCGAGCGGCCCGGCGAGTTAGGCGCAGCATTTCAGCCAGACCCGATTTGATCGCCGAAGAGGAAACGTCAGAAAAAAGATCAAGGGAATCAAGACGATTGACCGTTTGGCAGTAGGGCGAAGGGGCAGAAGTGGAACTTGACGAACAGCCCGCCCCAAGGCCCCCCACGGCCAAAAATCCAATAAGGGCGGGCAGGAATAACTGAGGGCGCAGGCGAGTTCTCACTAGAACAAGTTCTATACCCATCTATCTAGTGGAGGGTAATTATGGCTACTAATACTAAGAAAAGTCGGTCCGCCGACAGCGGCGACAAGGACTCCGTAGGGGCATATCTAGAAGAGATCGGTCGCTATCAGTTGCTCACCAAAGAAGACGAAGCCCGACTGGGGCTGGCGGTGAAGTTGGGGCAAGAGGCGTCCGAAAAGTTGACCGGCCGCACCAAACTCTCCCCGGCCGAGCGCCGCAAATTGGAATTGACCATGCGTAAAGGTCAGCGAGCCCGAGAAGATTTTGTCTGCGCCAATTTACGGCTAGTGGTATCAATTGCTCGCCGTTATTCTGGTACTCGTTTGCCGATCGGCGACTTAATCCAACTGGGCAACGTGGGATTGATGCGAGCAGTAGAACTATTCGATTTTGAAAAAGGCTTTAAGTTCTCCACCTACGCAACCTGGTGGATTCGCCAATCTATTAGCCGAGGATTGGCCGACAGCGGACGCACTATTCGCCTTCCGGTACACGTGGAAGACGATCTGCGCTTAGTGTCGCGCACCGCGGACGAATTAGAAACTCAAGCGGGACACCGACTCCCCGACGAAGAACTAGCCATTGCTACTGGGTTAACTGCTCCACGGGTAACTGAGTTGCGATCGTTACCGGCAGCCGTCGCCAGTACCGATCAACCTATCGGAGACGACAATGACGGTTCTATGGTTCTTGGAGATACGGTCGGCGACGAAGACTCCGAGTTTTCTGATTCGGTAATTAACCAAAAAGCCCACCAGTCGGTGATTAGTGAACTCTTGGGAATTCTTTCGCCTCGAGAACAGAAAATCGTTGAATTGCGCTTTGGTCTCGGCGGTCAAACCCCTTTGAGCCTTGATGAAATTGGGGCCGAGTTGGGAATCACTCGAGAACGAGTGCGACAAATTGAAGCACGCTTATTGTCGAAGTTGCGCCACCCGTCGCTGGCGTGGGTTGAAGGACGAGATACTCTCGCAAGTTAACCGCCAAAACGGATAAGGTTTCTTAATGATTCCTGAGGTCGAACCGCTTGAGGCAATGAACCGAATTGACGCGGGAGCGTTTTTGCTCGATGTACGCGAAGCCGACGAGTGGGAGATGGGTCACGCCCCTGAGGCCGTATGGATCCCTCTCGGCGAACTGGCGAGTCGCGTGAGCGAGATACCGGCCGACAGCGAGATTTTGGTGATCTGTCGGTCAGGGGGCCGTTCGGCCACCGCCGCCGAAGCACTAATTGGATCAGGGCTAAACGCCATTAACTGCCAGGGAGGAATGCAGGCGTGGGCGCAAGCCGATCTCGGCGTTATTACCGCTGACGGATCGGCCGGCCAAGTCGCCTAGCGCCGTCAAAGCGACCAACAACATCTCGCGTCGGTAGCCTAGGGCTAATGGGAATCTCTGATTTTGACCGCGCCACGTCATTAGCGCGCCTCGCCACCGAAGAGTTCGATGTTTTGATCGTGGGCGGCGGAATAACTGGAGTGGGTTGCGCACTTGATGCCGCCAGTCGAGGACTGCGCACCGCGCTAGTGGAGCGCGACGATTTCGCTTCGGGAACGTCATCGAAATCATCAAAACTAATTCACGGTGGCATTCGCTATCTCCAACAACGCGAATACAAATTGGTATACGAGTCTCTTTTAGAACGCCAGATTGCTTTGCGCAATGCACCGCATCTCGTAAGGGTGTTGCCATTTTTGATACCAATCTTGAGTAAAGATGGGCTAATCAATCGCAAAATTGCCCGGGCTTTAGGGGCGGCGATGTGGATGTACGACTTAACCGGAGGCTTGCGCATCCGCAAAACCCATAAGCGCATCAATCGGGGCGAAGCGTTAGCGCATATGCCCGAACTCCGGAGCAAAAATGTGTCCAGTGCTTACATTTACTACGACGGTGAGGCTGACGACGCCCGTCTCACTTTGGCTATCGCCCGCACGGCGGCGGCGAACGGAGCAGTAGTAGCTAATGGCGCGAGCGTTACTGAACTGATTGGTGGAGGTGAAACACCGGTTAGCGGCGCGCGGGTGAAAGCCGACGGGCAAGTGTTTGACGTACGGGCTCGAATCATTATCAATGCTACGGGCGTATGGGCGGATGAAATTAGAACCCTTGATGAACACACCGACCCTAATTCCATTCGCCCCGCTAAAGGCATTCACATCACGGTTCCGTGGGGCAAAATTCGCAATGATATTGCGGTGGTTTTACCCGTAGCCAAAGACCGGCGGTCAATTTTTGTCGTTCCGTGGGGCAATACCACTTACATCGGAACTACTGATACTGACTACGAGGACGGAGTAGAAGAACCCCAATGCACCGACCAAGACGTTGAGTATCTTCTCACGGCTATAAACGCGGCCATTAAAGAACCACTGACTAAAGATGACGTAATCGGGACTTGGGCCGGGCTGCGGCCACTGTTGCGTCAGGCTGATAGCGAACGTACGGCCGACCTTTCGCGCCGTCACGGCATCAGAGTCTCAGCCAGTGGAGTAATAACAATTACTGGCGGGAAACTAACTACCTACCGCCGTATGGCCTCCGACACGATTGATGCTGCTAGTAGGGAACTTAACCAGAAAACAAAATGTCGTACTAAGAATCTTCCCTTAATCGGGGCCGATGGTTTCAAGCCCAGCATGAGCAGCCACAACGGATCTACTGACCCCGAATTCCATTTAACTAGTCGTTACGGAAGCGAGTCTAAAAAAATAAAAGATTTAGTTGCTGGTGACCCTCGTCTTGGGAAACCCTTGGTGACTGGACTCCCTTATTTGCGAGCGGAAGCAATATTTGCTGTGCGTTACGAGATGGCTCAAGATATTGACGATGTATTAGATAGGCGTACTCGTGCTCGATTGTTGGCCCGAGACGCGACCAGTGCGGCGGCTATCGATGTGGGCAATCTCATTGGGCCAGAACTGGGTTGGGACGAAGCGGAAATAACTCGGCGAGTTTGCGCCTATCAAGAGTCAATTACCGCCGAGCGCGAAGCGGCTCATTTACCAGAAACTCTGTTGCCGAGCGAACTCACCTAATGCCCGAAACGGTTATAGGCGCTCCTACCCCACCGATACCTTTTGGGGATAACACCACAAAAATAAACGATCACTTCATCACTAATCGAATTATCCCAACCCCCGAGTTACTGCAAGCAATCGCTGCTACTGGCGCGCGCGTTATGACTGACGACAACGAAATCGCTGAGGCCAGTCGCGATTGGTGGCCGCTGGCAATGACTTGGGCCAAAAATAACGAGGTTGGCGTACGGGCGGGCGCGGTAGTCAGCCCGACCACGAGCGAACAAATCGCTGATGTTTTGGTGCTCTGCAATCAGGCGAGAGTTCCGGTGACCGCCGCGGCGGGCCGAAGTGGGGTAAGCGGTGCGAGTATTCCCATTTACGGCGGCATAGTGCTTGATTTAACTGGCATTACCGGAATTATTTCGGTTGACCGTGACTCAATGATTGTTGACGTTTTCGCGGGAACTTTTGGAAACTTGTTAGAGGAAACTCTGCGCCGTGACTACAACTGCACACTTGGTCATTGGCCGCAATCCATCGACTTATCTACCGTAGGGGGTTGGCTGGCGTGTAGAGGCGCAGGACAATTTTCGACCCGCTACGGAAAAATTGAAGACATGGTGATCGGACTCGACGCAATTTTGGCTGATGGCCGTACGGTTACTACTGGCGGTGCGCCCCGAGCGGCCAGTGGACCCGACTTGACCCAACTGTTCGTCGGCAGCGAAGGAACTCTTGGAGTCATCACTAGCGCTCGGCTGCGATTACATCCGGCCCCGGCGGCAGAACGGCGAGCCGCTTTTGCTTTTCCCACCTTTAGCGCCGGTCTAGATGCTTGTCGACGCATCATGCAGCGAGGGGCGACTCCGGCCGTGCTTCGGCTTTACGACGCCATTGAAGGAGACCGTCATTTTTCGACTGGGCCCGACCTTCATCCCCTGCTGGTTATGGATGAAGGCGACCCCTTAATCATTGATGCGGTAATGGAAATAGTGGAACAAGAATGTGCGGGGGCCGAAGTCCTTGACGGTGAAAGTTTGCTTGAACAATGGTTAGCCCACCGCAACGATGTCAGTTCGTTGGAGGCACTTATTTCTATTGACTATGTAGTCGACACTATGGAAATTTCTGCCCGCTGGAATGCACTGGACGCGATTTATGAAAACGCGCGGGCGGCAATCAGCGCCGTTTCAGGAACTGCTCAAGTTTCTGCGCATCAGTCGCACGCTTATTCTGATGGGGCATGCCTGTATTTCACTTTTGCCGCCAAGCCAGAAGATAAAGAGCAGTACTACCGAAATGTATGGGATGCCGGAACTAATGCTGTCCTTGCGGCCGGAGGATCCCTTAGTCACCATCACGGGGTCGGACTAAACCGCGCTCGCTTTATGCGTAGTGCTCTTGGTTCTGGACTCGATGTCTTGGCGGAGATTAAAACTGCGCTCGACCCCAACGGTATCCTTAACCCTGGAAAACTGGGACTAGCCAGCGAGTTTGGGGCTGCACCCTCGTGGCCGTAAGTACGGGGAAAATACTCGTCGTCGATATCGGTACCTCGTCGGTACGCGTTGCGATCATCGATGGCGACGCCCGGGTAATCGAAGAGCGCCATCGATCGCTTTTACCGCAAACCCCCGCACCCGGATTGGTTGAATTCGATGCTGCGGCCATGGCTCGATCCAGTATTGAACTTTGCCAGGGTGCGCTCGAAGCCCACGGCCCAGTGGATGCCGTGGGGATTGCCAATCAGCGAGCGTCGGTGGTGGTGTGGGATAGGAAAACTGGTGTTCCGGTGGCGCCCGGAATTGGCTGGCAAGACTTGCGTACAGTCATGCGCTGCTTGGAACTACGCGGTCAAGGGCAACACTTGGCTCCCAATCAATCGGCGACGAAAATTGAATCCATTCTTGACCTAGCTGACCCCGACCGAAGTCGCGACCTTTGCGTCGGAACGGTTGACAGTTGGATTATCAGTTCCCTTACTAACGGAGAGTTGCATATCACTGACGGAACCAACGTGGCGGTTACGGGTCTTAGGGAAATAAATAATCGTGAATGGAATACCGAGTTACTGGACATTTTACGAATACCCGAATCTTTACTACCAGCAGTAGTTGATTCGTCGGGGTTACACGGTCTAGCCACCGCGCTTTTGGGGGCACCGCCAATTGCGGGCATTATGGGCGATCAACAAGCATCCCTGCTTGGGCAAGGCTGCGTTACCCCGGGTGACGCCAAAATAACTTTTGGCACCGGAGCCATGCTTGATCTCGTACTGGACGGAACTATCGATGACGTAAAGGAGTCGCGTTATCTAGGGGGAACTTTTCCAATTGTTACTCGCCGCCAGAACGGAAAAGATTTAGCCGGCCTCGAAGCCATAATGCTGGCGGCAGGCACAAACATCGAGTGGTTGCGTGACGATATGGGCCTGATTGCTAGCGCAGAAGAATCGGCCGAGATTGCCGCTACTTGTTCTGACACTGGTGACGTTTGGTTTGTTCCCGCCTTGCTTGGGCTAGGAACACCTAATTGGGATTATGGAGCTCGGGCATCTTTTGTCGGGATAACTCGAGGGACGACGCGGGCCCACATGGTGCGAGCAGTCCTTGAGGGGGTGGCTCACCGTGGGGCCGACCTAGTAGACGCGGCCGAAGCGGATTCAAAATTTACCATTGCTCGACTACGTATTGACGGTGGTATGAGTGCGAATCCAGTTTTTGTTTCTGCTTTGGCCAGTGCCACGCAACGGCCAGTAGAAATATCTCCCGTACGCGAAGCCACCACGCTGGGGGCAGCTTTTAGCGCGGGACTGGCCGTAGGCATTTGGTCGGGCGACGAAGAGATTGCCGCCACTTGGCGGCCAACCCAAGTGATCGAACCTGGGTCTGCCCTTAACCGTGACCGCTGGAGCGAGGCCGTGCAGCGATCAGAGAATTGGATACCGGCATTATCGGGATTGGAGTTTTGATGACTTTGTCGCGCCCGGATCCAGTGCGCATTGATGACCTAGCCAACCCTAAGTTCCCCACGGCCACGCAAGAAATTATGGACATGGTTGCGCCCCTAGCGGCCGACTTATCTTTTAAACCCGACGATATTTTTTCTGCTGCGAAGGACGAAACCGGACTCAGCGATTTTGGAGATGATTGGTTTCGCGAACCACTTTCGGTCGCGCTGCGCGCCTACGAAGATGAGGCGGGGTTCTCCGCGTGGGGAAAACTGGGAGCACACACGCAGATGGTGGGGCACATGCGCAATCGCCTGCGGGTTGAGAATTACATCAACGAAAATCCCGAAACAGTTGACGAACAGATCGTGGCTCCCATTATTGTCATCGGCCAACCCCGTACGGGCACCACTCATCTCCATAACCTGCTGGCTCAAGATCAGACCTTGCGTTCACTGCCCTACTGGGAAAGCCTAGAGCCAGTCCCTAGTGAGGCCGAACGACAAGCCAGAACTGCTGACGCCGGGCGCCAAGAGCGATGCGCGGTGGGTTTAGATGTACTAAATACCGCCATGCCTTACTTCAAGCGCATGCACGACATGACCGTTAATCATGTGCACGAAGAAATTCAACTCATGGCTATAGGCGGATCAACTCAGTTATTTGAAACTCTTTCTCTGGTTCCGTCGTGGCGAGACTGGTACCTGGCTAACGACCAAACTCCCGCCTACGAATATCTTCGGCGGGTGTTGGCTTGTTGTCAGCATTTGCGAGGAGGAACTCGTTGGGTGCTCAAATCACCGCAACACGTCGAGCAAATCCCTGCGCTCTTGAAAACTTTTCCTGATGCCACATTTGTTTTCACCCACCGCGATCCGGTGGCGGTGATTACCTCTACTGCCACCATGATCACTTATCTCACTCGTTTTAGTGCCCAGGACGTCGACCCAAGGCGTATCGGAGAGTACTGGGCGGATCGAGTTGAGACAATGCTAAACGCCGGAATGCGCCATCACCAATTATTACCCCCCCAGCAAACAATTGATGTCGACTTCAATGAATTCATGTCCGACGATCTCGCCATGGTAGAGCGCATTTATCAACGCGCCGACCAACCTTTTACTGCAGAGGCACGCGCGGCAATGGACTTATTTATGGTCGACCACCCACGCGGGGTTCATGGGGGAGTCATTTATGACCTCGAAGGTGACTTTGGTCTCGACTCGGCTGACCTGCGTCGGCGCTTCACTCCCTACACTGACTATTTCGGTGTTCCTCTCGAGGCCTAGTCATAAAAACTTTTTAAGTGATACAAACCAACACTGCTACTAGCCAGCCTCCGACTAAATATGGTCCGAGGGCAACCGAATCGGTGCGTTTGAGCCGATGAGTACACAAACCCCCGATCACCACTAAAGCGGCCAACGAAAACGCGACCCCCATACCTAGGAGTAAAGCATTTAGGCCCCACCAACCCAAACTGACTCCGAGTAAAGGTGCGAGGTGAACATCACCCGCACCCAACGAGCGAGGGTTTAATCTTCTTGCCCCACCGAAAACTAAAATTGATATCAACGCGCCTAGAAATGCCGTGAGAATACGGTGGGGTTCACGACTTGCGACGGCGATAAAGATAAAAACGGGGGCACTTATTGATAACACTAAATAACTAATCTGGCGTGGTAGCCGACGAATGCGAATATCAATAGCCGCTTGAATAAATAGAGCTAAGGCTATGAACGCGTAAACCGCCAAGGTCATTAACTAGATTTTCCCCTCAAGGAGGAAAGGTGAAGTTGTCTACTTGACGCTCCCAGTAAAACGAGGGACGGACGAGATATCAACCACTTCAGCAGAAATAGTTTCCGGAGTGGCCGCAGGATAAAACCAACGGAACCAAATTCGGCCCCGAGGATGACCCGCAGTAGAAAGCCAGTTGGGGTGGCCGGGGTCGCAAGCGGCCACCACCAAAGTCCAAGATCCATCATCTTCGTAGACAGTCTGGGCGCCATTGATTGTGACGCGTTCGTAGTCGTAGTTATAGGTGTGCATAAATTGGTTCCACAGACAGCAGTTCCAAAACGCACACTCAGGGGAACGGCCTCGAAGAATCAACGCCTGATCGTCAGCTAAATCAAAACTGCCCATGGCGTAAGCCGCATCACCGGCAGCCCAGCCAAAAGTTATCTCGGCGACTGGGTAAGGATCATCGACGTGGTTAAGGGTGCCCAACCCCAGAGGGACCATCTGAGATTGGTCTTCGAGCCAAGTGATCGCAGTACGAAAACGCCGAGCAAGATCAGAATCATCTTCCCGATAAGTCGTGGGCGGGTCTACCGCTTCGATTACCCACGAACACCGCTCTCCCGATTCAGGGTGCTCGAGGTAATCACGAGTAATAGCAGCAACCGCGTCGTCGGCTAATTCGAGAAAGGCGCCGGTGTAGCCCACCGGGCGAGTACGGGCGAGTACGGCCTCAAATTTTCCGTCGGGGCCAATATCGAAATGGTCACGATTGTTGAGCGTGCCCACGATGCGCTCGGAGTAGTGCCCGTCTCGGGGCCCGCCGTAAACCGTTAACGATAAATAAACCGCGTCGCCGGTGCGGCCGTGAACACGATAAGTGACATCGGGATCGATGGGTGAAAATTGGTAGAAGGCATCGGAGTTATCCCCACCCCACTTTTTATACGGCCCGACTATGTCGACGAAACGCGGGTTGGCGGGATCGGCCCAAAGTTGGGTATCGAGAGCAACCTGCAAAATAGAAAACATCCACTTGTAGCCTTCAAGAATCTGCTGATCGTCAAGATCGTGGTCACCACCACGAAAACGATTTTCTAGTTGGCTGAGGGTGGCGATGAGGTCGCGAACCGCATCGGCAGTGGCAAATTGATCGCTCATGACTACCGAACTATACGCGTCCGAGGATGCGGTCAACTTTGATTGCTATAACTACCCTCTCGGGATTTTCTGACGGGACGCGATAGCGCTCGGCGTAACGGGCCACTGCTTCGGCCACACTTTTTGAGTCGTAAATTATTTGGGCCGGACCTTCAAGCGCGAGCCAGCGGAGTCCATCGACTTGAGCCACTACTGCTCGAGCGTTGTCGCCGTGAGCCAAAACATTGCGAACCTTGACGCTGTTGGCTCTAGTGATGATAAGGGCACGACCAGTGATGTTGTTCCAGGTAAAGGCAATCGCACAAACGTGTGGACGGCCATCAGGCCGCAAAGTAGTAAGCGTTGCTAGGTGACGCTCAGTAAGAAACTCTTGAGCTTCACCGGAGAGCGCGGTTGGATCTAAGGCCATGGAGTTAAACCACAGTTACCTTGTCGGCAACGACAATACGGCCGCTAGTAAGAACTTCGGCCCGTAAACCGCCGCGATGTATCAAAGGCTGACGGGCTTTAACTCCAGAGATTTCTTCTAGGTACGCACACGGCTCGGCGAGTCCAACTCCAAGCATGCGCACCTCACCCACCATAAATTCGCGACCGACTAAGTGGTTAAGCGCTACACCCTCAACCACAATGTTGCGCCGAGTGAGCTCTTCGCCTAGTTCAATTCCGTATTCAGTAAAAATTGCTAGCAGGGCTTCGCGTTCAATTAAAGTAACGGCGCGCTGTTGGTCGGGCCGTTTGTGGCCAGAAAACTTTCCCTCGGCTCGAGCGTAGCGATCACCGTCTAACCCCTTGTTAGCCAGTGCTTCGACTTCGGAGCGTGACTCCATGGGCGCGCCCGCTTCGGGGGCTATGTAAATTCCTACTACTGAGCCAGAAAACATAGTTTCCATCATGCCTTATTTTTGGCTATTCTAAAAAGTGATATTCACTCTGGACAATAAGCCGAAGGCTAAACGAATGGAAACAAGCCAATACCGCACTATTGATGGAATTCGCGCTCATCGGGTTACTTGGCGCCCACAGACCGATAACCGTGCCACGGGGGAAGACAAGGTGCTTTTAGTACACGGGCTTGGCGCCAACACGCTTTCGTGGCAGCCGGTGGGACAACCTTTAGCCGACGCCCTCGGAGCCGAAGTAACCGCGGTCGACCTAATCGGGTTTGGCCGCACGCGCGCGCCCGATCGGAGATCTACCGTTGCGGCCAATAGCGACCTAGTGATCAAAGTGCTCGAAGAAATGGGAGCGGCAACAATTATAGGTAACTCCATGGGTGGAGTCATAGGCAGCAGAGTTACCACCGAGCGTCCCGATTTAGTTAAAGAGTTGGTACTGGTTGACCCCGCTCTTCCTTGGCCCCGAGTGGGGCGGAAAAATTGGAAAAGAAGTGCACGTTTTGCTCCCATTTTGATTCCTCCCGTTGGACGCTTCACTATTGCCACTCGCGCTCGCATCCTTGGCCCTGAACGACTGGTTGATCTGAGTTTGTCTTGGATTTTGCACGACCAAACCGCCCTTGACCCTGAGTTACGCACCCGATTAATAAACTTAGCGGCAGAGCGTTTTGCTTACCCCGAAGCATCATCCGCTTACGTGGACGCCGCGTCGTCGTTGCTACGAACCCTAAACCGAGAAATGGACGGCTACCTTGCCGCAGCTTCGGCGGCTCGCCCAACTTTGTTGATTCACGGCGACCGCGACCGTTTGGTTGACGTTGACCTCGCTTACGCGGCAGCCGAACGCCACTTGGGGGTTGATCTCCAAATAATCCCAGAGATTGGGCACGCCCCTCAGTTAGAAGCGCCCAAAGTCTTCGTTAATCAAGCGTCAGATTGGCTAATACGCACGCGAAACAAACCTCGGGCGTCGACGATATCGGTAGGTGAATCTTCATAAACCAAAACGGACCAAATTGGTGCGGCTGGCTTTAGCCGTAGCCCTGAGCGCCACTATTGCTTCAGCGTGCCAAACCCTTCCCGTAGCTCCACCTTCCACGACCCCAACCACCAGCCCGGCCGCCCCCGCAACTCCAAGTTTTCCGGCCCCACTGGCGGGCACAACCGCAGGCTTTGTGGCTTTCGGCGATGGCGGTTCGGCCGAATCGGTGCAACAACAAGTGGCGGACCAAATGGCTAACTGGATCAACTCGGGTCATCGAGCCGATGCGCTAGTAGAAGCGGGAGACAACGTTTATCCCGACGGCGACCCGAGCCGATTTTCGGCCGCCCTAGATGTCCCCTACTCGGCTATTCGCAGCCAAGATCGACCGCTGTGGGTGGCGCTGGGAAACCACGATACCCAAGCCGGTCACGGAGCGGAACAACTGGCTTATCTCGGACTACCTACGATGCCGTACGCCAAAACTATTACTGGAGCGCAAATTTTATTTCTTGACGCCAATAATCCCGACGCCGCTCAAGCCGCGTGGCTAGAAACACAACTGTCAGCCCCGGGGCCCGCCTTACGTATTGTTGTGTTTCATCAACCGGCTTACTCGTGTGCGACTCACGGGTCTACCGCACTGGTCAAATCGCTGTGGGTTCCCATAATCGAAGCCCACCACGTGGCACTAGTAATTAATGGCCACGACCACTACTACGAGCGTTTTCGCTCATCATCGGATGTCACTTACGTCGTAACCGGCGGTGGCGGTTATGCGCTCTACGCGCGCAAATCTAGTTGCGCCGGAACTCCCCCTTCCCAAGCCACTACCAGTCGGCACCACTTTGTCGGCATTGAAATCGCGGGTTCTACTTTGCGCCTAACCGCCATAGCTCGCACCGGTGAAACTCTTGACCAAACAACTATTACTCGCTAATCCTTATTTCTTAGGCCGCGATCGACCCTTAGTGGGTGAAGTTGCTTTCTTTCGGGATTTTTTAGAGTCAGGTGTTCTATAAGGATCATCAAACGAAGCCAGCGGATTATTAAATATAAAACGGGCCAAAATGAGGCCGACAATCCAGATTATCCACGCTTGTTCGGTGAAAAAAGCAACTGGAATCGAAATCAAAAAAATGGCGGGGATGGTGTAAGAACGAGGACGCGCCATCACTAAAAAATCAGGTCGGACTTTAGGGTCAAGCAACTTTTTATTATTTATATGCTCAAACAAAAATATCTGAACAATACCCACCAAAGAAACGGTCAGGGCGTAAATTACTAACGCGCTGGTGGTACTTTGATAACGACCGTAAATTTCGGTGGAATAAGGCATGAAAGCGATTAACGATAACAACGCTAAGTTTAAACTGAATAAGCCTGGGTCAACTCGGTGAATCAGTCGGAATACTCGGTGATGAATTAACCAGTAACGGCCAATGACTACGAAACTTAAAAAGTAAGCAAACATTTCTGGGTACTGATCTTTAATGGCTTGCCAGAGTTGTTGGTTTAGGTTAGAGGCATTGTTATTTAACTCGGGGATACTAATGCTCAAAACTAAAAGCGTCATAGCAATAGCAAAAATGCCGTCGCTGAAAGCAACTAGCCGATCAATATCTCGCCGTGAAGTTTCACTTCCCGCAGAGTCGGTCATAATTAAAACCTTTTAGATAAGACCGAGGCTTTTAATTTCGTTGCGTTCCTCTACTAATTCTTCGGTCGTGATTCGGAGTTTCTCTTGCCCGAAGGCATTATGTTCTAGACCTTCGACTACTTCCCAAGTGTCGCCTTGGCTGCGCACGGGATAACCGAACTGTAATCCTTCAGGAACGCCGTATTGTCCACTACTAGCCACTGCGAGTGAGTGCCAGTCCCCTTTTGCGGTGGGTGACCAAATACTGTTCACTGAATCTATGGCCGCTCGGGCTGCTGAAGCCGCCGACGAGGCACCCCGCTTTTCTATTACCGCCGCTCCGCGCTTCTGAACAATTTCTAAAAACTCACCCTCTAGCCACGCGGTGTCGGTGATTACTTCTGGCACGAGAGTGCCACCAATTTTGGCGTTAGCGAAGTCGGGATACTGGGTGGCCGAATGGTTTCCCCAAATAGCAAGATTAGTAACCGCGCCCACGGGGGCTCCCGCCTTCTTGGCCAGTTGAGTTTTAGCCCGATTCTCGTCGAGACGAGTCATGGCGAACCAGCGATCTGCGGGCACATCCGGAGCATTGGCACGCGCGATCAGGCAGTTGGTGTTGCAAGGGTTCCCCACCACTAATACGCGCACGTCATCAGCAGCATTGTTATTGATGGCCTGGCCTTGAGGTTTGAAGATTCCACCGTTAACCGAAAGAAGGTCTCCTCGCTCCATTCCGGCTTTGCGAGGAATCGAACCAACCAATAAACACCACGAAGAACCGCTAAACGCGTGGTCGAGACTGCTGGTGGCTTCGACTCCCGCAAGCAAAGAGTGCGCTCCGTCTTCGAGTTCCATTACGACCCCTTCGAGGGAAGCCATCGCCGGTTCGATCTCGAGTAATCGCAAGATCACGGGTTGGTCCGGACCCAGCAGATGCCCTGCGGCCACGTTGTGCACCAAGGCGTAACCGATTTGTCCGGCGGCGCCAGTGATAGTTACGTGAACCGGGGCATTGGCCATAAGTGCTCTCCTAGACGAGTCGGACGAAATTATCGCGTAGCCAATAGATTGGCCGGTTTGATGCGTCTGACGCTAACCGGTGGGAGCACTGGGAGCCGATTCGGGCTCAAGATCATCGATATCAAGTAGATCGCAAACCGTAAGCAGTACACGACGGGCATCGCTGAGTTCGGCTAATCGCTCGGCCGCCCCACTAGAGCCAGCACCGTGGTCGGGGTGAGCCACCCGCACTAACCGGCGGAAGCGAAGTTGAACTTCTCGGCGGACTAGAGGTTCGTTAGGGGTAAGACCGAGAACCTCCATCGCCCAGCGCCTATCGGCGGGCACTCCAGCCCAAGCCTTTGTAGGGGAAATGCCCGGAGCGATGAACTCGCGCAAATCGGGGGCACCTTCGATTAGTCGACGCACCACAAATCCCGCGGGGATTTGTGGTGTCAACCAAGCGGACTCAATGGCGTTAAGGGCAATATCGCGCGCGCTCTCGGGAAGCGACGACGCGGCCAACACCGCTCCTAGAATCTGAGGGACCGCTCGGCCGTGAAGATCGAGTTCTAAAACAATGGCCGGCACTCCAATCCCATCAAGTGAATTTACCGTAGAACCGATAATGCGATGGCGAGAGCGATCAAGGCCATGAGTGTCAGTTTGTATTCGATAGCGCAAAGCAATACGAGGGGTTCTTAAACCTTGACGAGCGTCGCGCAATAAGCGGGGCACGAGGTCGCGTCGCTCATCATCCAGCTCGGCGGCAAACTCAGAAACTACCGCCGCCAACAACGCGGGTCCGTAAGCTGGACCACTGGTAGGTATAAAAGTGTCGCTCAGTGCCACCCGTCGCGTCGGCACGTGATGCCGAGTGTGACGGATATTGAGTTCGGCGAGTACCACGTTTTTGCGCTACACCGAATAGTCGTCTGATTAAAGACGCTCGGCTATAGCCTTTGCGAATTGCGAGGTCTTTACCTCTTTCGCTCCGTCCATAAGTCGGGCGAAATCGTAAGTAACAATTTTGTCGGCGATAGTGGCCTCTAACGCGCGCACGATGTCGTCGGCTACGTCTTGCCAACCGAGATGTTCGAACATCATGACTCCAGAAAGAATTACCGAACCCGGGTTCACCTTGTCTTGTCCGGCGTACTTTGGTGCTGTTCCATGAGTGGCTTCAAAAATTCCGTGGCCGGTGACGTAATTAATATTTCCCCCGGGAGCGATCCCGATTCCACCGACTTGAGCGGCCAGTGCATCGGAAAGGTAATCTCCGTTTAGATTAAGAGTGGCGATGACATCAAATTCGTCGGGGCGAGTGAGCACTTGTTGCAAAGTAATGTCGGCGATGGCGTCTTTTACCAGAATCTTGTCCCCCGGATCGCCGTTGCAGTCGTCCCAGCCCACCGCTACATCAGAAAACTCATCTCGCACTAATTCGTACCCCCAGTTGCGAAATGCTCCTTCGGTGTACTTCATAATGTTTCCCTTGTGAACCAAAGTTACGCTCTTGCGATTACGCTTAACTGCGTATTCGAGGGCAGCTCGCACTAACCGCTTAGAACCACTTTCAGATACGGGCTTGATGCCGATTCCTGAATCAGGCTTGATCTCCCAGCCAAACCCATCTTTGAGCATCTCGATAAGTTTTTTCGCTTCTGGAGTTCCTTCTTCAAGTTCAAGACCGGCGTAAATATCTTCAGTATTTTCTCGGAAGATAACCATGTCGACTTTTTCTGGGTGCTTTACCGGTGACGGCACGCCAGTGAACCAACGCACGGGCCGTAAGCAAACATAAAGGTCCATAATCTGACGCAGCGCTACGTTGAGGCTACGAATACCGCCCCCAATCGGAGTGGTTAGCGGACCCTTGATGCCGATGAGGTGATCGCGAAACGACTGAACCGTAGCCTCGGGGAGCCAATCACCGGTTTCGTTGAATGCTTTTTCCCCCGCCAAAACTTCTTGCCACTCGATTGATTTTCCCCGCTTAGCCGCCGCGGCATCAAACACGAGTTGTGAGGCCGGCCAGATGTCGACTCCGGTGCCGTCGCCTTCGATGAAAGGAATAATGGGATCATCGGGGACGCTTAGGACTCCATTTTTGAGGGTAATTTTGGTGCCCATTCAGTTTTCTCCCTTATGAATCGCGGAACTGGAGTGCTAACGAGTAATTGCGACGATAGCCAGCGTACCGAGATAAACGCCGGCGAATCCGATCAGAGTAAACCACCAAGTGCGCCGCGAAAACGGGCCGGACCGCCCAGACTGGCCCGCCATAGTCATCCCGCACACTAAACATCGAATATCGGTCAAAGCCACGGACGAACCGCACTGCGGGCATATATCGGTAGTGACCGAAGCCGCGAATCCTTCGGTCATCCGTTCACCTTACGCTCCGCCGCAGCCACCGCGTTGGCGAGCAACATTGCGATGGTGGTTGGCCCCACACCTCCTAGCCGAGGCGTAATCCAGCCGGCGACTTCGCCGACCGCTTCGTCAACATCGGGTACCAATCGACGACCGTCCATAGTGATGCCCGCACTCACCACCGCCGCTCCGGAGCGGACCATGTCGGGGGTGATTATCGAGGCCCGGCCCGCGGCGGCAATCAAGATGTCGGCGGTACGGGTGTACTGACCTAAATCATCTACTCCGGTGTGCACCACCGTTACCGCCGCGTTAGCGTGCGGCTCTTTTAGGGTCAGCAGTAACGCCAGAGGGCGGCCGATAGTTAACCCTCGTCCAACGATCACTACGTGGCGACCGGCGATTTCGACTCCGTTAGTGGCGAGCAAAGTTTGAATGCCGAGAGGAGTGCACGGGCGCGGGGCGCTTACCCCCATCACTAAACGGCCCAAATTCACTGGGTGTAAACCATCAGCATCTTTATCGGGTTCGATAGCGAGCAAGGCGGCTTCTTCGTCAAGATGACCGGGGAGAGGTAGTTGCACGATAAAGGCGTCAACCGCGGGGTCAGAGTTGTAATCAGAAATGGTGGCGTGCAGGTCTTCGGGGCTGACTGATTCGGGAAGTTCAGTGTGGCGTGAAACCATACCGATCTCTTCGCACGCAGCTCGCTTACCGCGAACGTAAGCGTGGGAATTAGGATCGGAACCCACCAAGATGGTTCCCAGACCCGGAGTAATGCCCCGCTCGCCCAAGGACGCGACGCGTGTGGCTAGTTGAGCCTTAGTCGTTTCTAGAAGAGCAGTGCCATCGAGCAATTTTGCCGCCACTATTTAACCACCCCTTAGCGTCTATTCATCTCAGTGTAAAAAATGGCGCTCGCCGGTAAACACCATTGCTAGATTTAATTCGTTGGCCCGCAAAATAGTGTCTTCGTCACGCATTGCGCCGCCGGGCTGCACTACTACTGCCACCCCGGCGCTAGCCGCAGCATCAATGCCATCGGGGAACGGATAAAAGGCGTCGCTCGCGCACGCTCCCCCCGCGGCTCGGCCGTCAGCTTTTTTCGCCGCAATTTCTCCCGACTCCACTCGGTTTTGTTGCCCGGCGCCAATCCCGACGGCCTGAGCGTCTTTGACTAATACGATGGCGTTAGAAGTTACGTGACCGCAAATTCGCCACGCCACTTCGGCGTCGAGCCACTCGGATTCGGTAGGTACGCGGTTAGTAACAACTGACCAGTCGGCCCTAGTGGCAGCAAAGTGGTGAGCGTCTTGGACAAGCATTCCCCCCGTAATAGGGCGATAGTGCAAACCCGGAGCTTCGGGACGAGGAGCTTCGAGCAAGCGGGTATTTTTCCGTTTAGCAGTTAACGACTCGAGAGTCCCGGGCTCCCAGCTCGGAGCAATAATTACGTCGGCTTGTGGACCCGCGACCATGAGTTCGGCCGTAGCCGCATCGACGGGGCGATTAAGCGCCACCACCCCGCCAAAAGCGGAACGCTCATCACCGGCCAGGGCTCGAGCGTAAGCCGAGGCCAAATCATCGGAAATCGCTACCCCACACGGGTTGGCGTGTTTAATGATGGCGCAAGTTGGGCGATCACCACCACTAAGCGAAGCTAAATCGTAAACTAGTTGCCACGCGGCATCAACGTCGTAGTAGTTGAGATAACTAAGTGCTAATCCTTGGTGCTGTTTGGTGCTATCCCAAAAACTAGTGGTTCTTGCCAAACGGTAATGGGCCCCGTGTTGGTGGGGATTTTCTCCGTAACGTAGAACTTCGTCGGTGCGAGTTAGCGGGAGAATTATATGAAGGGGCAAATCTTCATCGCTAAGCCACGCCACTATGGCGGCATCGAAAGCTGCGGTCGCGGCAAAAGCCTCCAGTGCGAGTTTGCGGCGCGTGGCCTCACTTAGCGATCCATCATTAGCCTGCAACTCAGCCAGTACCGAGGCGTATTGGCTTGGAGCGGTGACGATGCCCACCCACGCATGATTTTTAGCGGCGGCGCGCACCATGGCGGGTCCGCCAATATCGATTGTTTCTATATCGGGGCGCTCGCCAAACGGATAAAGATTAGACACCACTAAATCGAAGGCACCAATTCCATGATTTTCTAAGTCGGCTAAATGACTTTCTTTGCCTCGGTCAGCCAGAATCCCGCCGTGAATTTTTGGGTGCAGCGTAACTACGCGGTGGTCGAGCATTTCGGGAACACCAGTCACTTCGGAAACTTCGACTACCGGTATGTTGGCCTCCGCGATTGCTTTGGCGGTTCCACCTGATGACACCAACTCGAAACCGAGATCATGGAGACCCCGGGCGAAGTCCTCTACTCCGGCTTTGTCAAAAACTGAGATCAACGCGCGTTTAGTCATTAATGGCCGATTCTTTGATGAGAGACAACAACACTTCAGGATAGAGCCGCCGCTCCACCTCTTTGATGCGTTCGTGGAGAGACTCTTCAGTATCGCCGGGCAACACCGGCACTGCTTCTTGGGCCAGAATCGGCCCGTCGTCTACCGCCAAAGTAGCGAAATGCACGGTACAGCCAGTAGTGGTTACTCCCGCCGCTAGCGCATCGGCAATCGCGTGGGCCCCTTTGAACGCCGGCAGTAGCGAGGGGTGGGTATTGGTAATACGCCCGCCGAAAACATCGTGTACGGGTTGGTCGAGAATAGTCATAAACCCCGCCATGACTACTAAATCGACTTGGTGGTGCTCAAGAGCTGCTACCACTCGTTCGGTGTAAGCCCGGCGATCAAAATCATCGCCAAAAGAGTCGCGAGTTACCAGCTCTACCGCTAAGCCTGCCTCCTCGGCCCGTTCAATCGCACCACACGGACGGTCAGTAATCATCACTACCAGCGGAAGGCCGGCTTCGCTTAGGGCCTGAAAAATCGTCCCGCTCCCTGAGGCTAAAACTCCAATTCGGCGCACACCTACGAACTTAGTAGCCCTACTGGCCTTACCGGTAGCCGTTTAGCGAAATCCTTGATTCGAGGCCTAGTTCGTGGTCAGGTATAGGTGGTACCCGAAATTCGGGATTGCCTAATAACCCTTGGAGGCCTCCATGGATCTCAGCAAAATGACCACCGGCGACAAGTTATTCATCGGTGGCGGAATCGTATTGTTCATTGCTTCTTTCTTCCCTTGGCTTGGCGTTGACGTCGACATCAAAGGAATAGGAAGTTTTGGCGAATCGGCGAGTGCGTGGAGTTTCACGCTTTTGTGGCTGGCCGTTATTATCGGAACCATCGGTACGGTGATTGCCATACTAAAAATTGCCGGAGTCGATCTACCCGACATGGGCGGAAGTGTTGGAACTCGCCAGCTCATCGTTGGTGCTACGGCTTTGGTGTTAGTAGTAATCAAAACCGTGGTCGGGGTCAGCGGATTGCCAGACGGGTTTTCCACTACTCGTGGCATTGGGCTTTGGATTGGTTTGTTGGCCTGCATCGTGATGACCGCGGGTGGCTTCTCATCCATGAAAGAAGAAAAGGCGGGCGGATCGTCAACTCCGCCGATGGCCTAAACAAAACGCAAGGTTTAACTACGAGAGACCCTCGCTTACAAGCGAGGGTCTCTTCGCGTCTAAAGGCTCGCAACAACCTCGACCATGCGGTCACCCGCTTCGGTGGGGTTGTTGCCGATTATGACGCCGGCGTCACTTAATGCCTCCATCTTGGCCGCCGCGGTGCCTTTGCCACCCGAGACAATTGCTCCCGCGTGGCCCATCTTTTTCCCGGGCGGAGCGGTAACTCCCGCGATGTAGGCCACCACCGGTTTAGTCATTGACGACGCGATGTACTCAGCCGCTTCTTCTTCGGCGGTACCGCCTATTTCGCCGATCATCATCACCGCTTTGGTTTCGGGGTCCGCTTCAAACGCCTGGAGGCAATCGATAAAACTTGTGCCCGGAACGGGGTCGCCGCCGATTCCGACGCAAGTAGTTACCCCAATGTCTTGAAGTTTCAATTCATAGAGCGCTTGGTAGGTCAGCGTTCCTGAGCGACTAACGATTCCGACTGGGCCACCGGGCTTAGCAATCTGCCCCGCGGTGATTCCGATGTTAGTTTTTCCCGGACTGATAATACCGGGGCAATTGGGTCCCAATAAACGCACCTGAGGGAAATCACGCCGCAATATATTAAAGAACAACGCTTCGTCGTGAGCGGGAACTCCTTCAGTAATAACTACGATGAAGTTCACTCCCCCTTCGGCGGCGTCGAGTACCGCGGCCTTAACTCCCGCCGCAGGGATAAATATGCACGAAGCCGTTGCTCCGGTAGCAGACACGGCGTCGGCTACTGAGGCAAAAACTGGAACACCGTCAACGTTCGTACCCGCTTTTTTAGGATTAGTGCCCGCGACTACTTGAGTGCCGTACTCGCGATTTAGCCGACCATAAAAACGCCCCTGCGAGCCAGTTAGGCCTTGGTAGATGACCTTGGTGTTTTCGTCTACGAAAATTGCCATTAGTTTTCTCCTAGGCCTTTGCGAGTTCGGTTACGACGCGCGCCGCGTCAAGCATGGTCGATTCGATCCGTAATTGATCAGAAACGCGAGGAGCAAGAATGGCGTGTCCTTCTTCGGCGTTAGTGCCGTCGAGACGAATCACGATTGGGGCTTTTATGTCTACCCGATCGAGGGCAGCGATAATTCCGTTAGCCACTTCGTCACCCTTGGTGATCCCCCCAAAAATATTTATGAAGATAGCCCGCACATTGGGATCGTTAGTAATAACTTCAAGCGCACCGGTCATTACGTCCGCGTTGGCGCCACCGCCAATATCTAGGAAGTTAGCGGGAGAACCACCCACTTGGCTAACAATGTCTACGGTACTCATGGCCAACCCGGCTCCGTTGGCGATAATGCCTACCGAACCATCTAAACCCACGTACTGCAATCCTTTTTCGTGGGCCGCAGTTTCTCGCGCGTCACGCACTTGAGTTGCGTCGTAGGTTTCGTAGTCGGGATGACGAAATAACGAACTGTCGTCGAGGGTGACCTTAGCGTCGAGAGCGTGCACTCGGCCGTCGGTAGTAAGAATCAGTGGGTTAATCTCAACTAAATCAGCATCCGCGTCAACGTAACAACGCCACAACTTAGTAAGTATGTCGATGGCACCTTCCGTGGCCGCAGGGTTGAGTTGAGCTTCTTCGACCCACGCTCGACACTGCTCGGGAGTTAAACCATCAACGGGATCAACCCAAATGCGAGCGATGGCCTCAGGATTTTCTTCGGCCACCTGTTCAATCTCTACTCCCCCCGCGGCCGACAACATGCCCAGATGTTTTTTAGCCGAACGATCGAGGGTGAACGATGCGTAATACTCTTCGGAAATATCACTAGCGGTTTCGATCCATAGCAACGCCACTACGTGGCCTTTGATGTCGAGACCCAAAATGTCATCGGCGTACTGTCGACATTCATCGGCGTTACTGGCCAACTTGATGCCGCCCGCCTTGCCGCGACCCCCCACTTGAACCTGCGCTTTGACTACTACGGGATAGCCGATCCGATCAGCCGCGGCCACCGCCGCGTCAACGCTTTCGACGGCTTCGCCGTTAGACACCGGGATGTCGTAACGCGCGAATAGTTGCTTGCCTTGATATTCATAGAGGTCCACAGCGGCTCCTGGTATTGGCGGCGATTTAGAACGGTAGCCAAACTAAGGCCCAATAAGCGAGTTGACCGAAGAAATTGGCCCCTCCGGCCCCGCAAGGCTTTACCGGGCTGGGTGCCACTCCCGGTAACCATATGGTGGACAATGGCTCTATGCCACCGTCTCGCAGTGACCGCCAGATCATCATCTTTGCCACCGTCTTGGTTTTGGTGGCGGGTTTAGTAGTGGCGGGGCTGATCTTTTTTGTTACTGGCGGCACCAAGGACACCCCCAAAGCCGCCCCCCTCTTTTTGGGTCTCGAACCCGAACTCTCGGCCAAAATTGATGAAGGGGGGCCGCTCTATTTCGCCAACCCTTTCGGAGGAAAAGGCTTTTGGCTAGACGCAGAGAATAATAAATTGGTCGCGGTGGCCATCGATCTTCCTAAGGGAAGCAACTGCTTAGTTAAGTGGCGCGACACGCGTAAAGCTTACGAAGATTGTTACGAAAATAAATTTCAAGTTGGCAGCCTCGACCGCTATGCCGTATCAGTTGGTCCAGTGGGTAAGGGCTCGCCCAAAGATTCGGTATACGTAGACTTTCGTGTTCGCACTCCGCCACCCACCGAGTGATTATCTAACTTTCAGCTCGGCGCAACGGAGCCCACGCTAATAGCAATCGTTTTTCCCCCGCATCGCGGAAGTGAACAAGAACTTCAGCCCGATCTCCGGTTCCTTCCACACCCAGTATTACCCCTTCACCGAACTTTTCGTGCACAACATCGTCACCGGCTACTAGCCCAAGATTTTCTGACCCCCGTTCGCCCGCAGGTTCTCCATCACGGCGCATTGCTGCACTAACAACCGTTTCGCGATGAGCACCGATACCGGAAGTTTCTCTAGTTTCACCAACCACGGCAATTAGATTTTCGGGTATTTCACCCAAGAACCGGCTAGGTGAGTAGTACTCGGTATTACCAAATAATGTTCGACTCCACGCGTGGCACAGATATAGACGCTCTTCGGCCCTAGTGACTCCGACATAACAAAGGCGACGCTCTTCTTCTAATTCGTCTGGGTCAGAAAAAGAACGCACGTGAGGAAATATTCCGTCGTCGAGCCCAGTCAAGAAAACCACAGGAAATTCAAGACCTTTGGCGGTATGAAGCGTCATGAGAGTAACGGCACTTTGGTCACCGTCGGTTTCGGTGTCGAGAGTGGTTACCAGTGCCACCACTTCTAAAAATACTGAAACCCGATCGAGCCCCTTGGGCGCTTCAGGGAGGACACTATTTTCCTCCAGTTCGATGGCCGTACCAATTCCGGCTATCTCGGATAAACCCGAGAAATCACCTGCGTCGAGAGCGGTATCAAAATTACGGCACACTCCCACTAGCTCGGCCAAGTTTTCTATGCGCCCTTCAGACTCAATCGAACGTTCGGCTTCGAGTTCGGCGACATATCCAGTGCGCTCACCAATGTACTGAACCAACGGGCCAATACCATCTTCGGCATCGACGGAGAGGCCCGCCATTAACTCGATTATGTCTTGTACTCCCGTAAGGGCTCGACCCGTTACTCCCGCCGTGTGGGCTGAAGCCATGGCTTCACGAAACGTGATTCCTTCACGCTCGGCATAAGCAGTAATTTTTGCCACCGAAGTTTCCCCCACGCCTCGTTTAGGGGTATTGATGGCGCGTTTCCAACTCACTTCGTCGTCGGGGTTTACCAACGCCCGCAGGTAAGCCAGAACGTCTTTGATTTCTCGACGGTCATAGAACTTTGTCCCACCAACAACTCGATAAGGAATGCCGCTCTGAACAAAAGCCTCTTCGATTACTCGGCTCTGGGCATTGGTGCGGTAAAAAACTGCAACATCGTTGAGGACACAAGTCGAATCTTCTACTAGTCGCTGTATTTCTTGAGCCACAAAACGAGCTTCGTCGCGCTCGTCTTCCGCTTGGTAGCGAGTTATGAGCTCACCTCCACCTTGTTCGGTCCAGAGGTGCTTAGGGGTGCGAGCGGCGTTATTGGCGATAACGGCATTGGCCGCATCCAGGATATTTTGGGTAGACCGGTAGTTTTGGTCGAGAACGATTACCGACGTTTCGGGGAACTCTTCTTCGAAGCGCATCAAGTTACGCACGTCGGCCCCTCTGAATCCGTACACGCTCTGGTCGTGATCGCCCACGACCATGACGTTGCGGTGCTCGGTGGTTAATAAGCGCATAATTTCCCACTGAGCCATGTTGGTGTCTTGGAACTCATCAACTAAAACATGGGAAAACCGCTGCTGCCACCGCAGGCGTACATCTTCGTGATCGCGTAATAACTTAACCGTCAGCATTAGCAAATCATCGAAGTCAACCGCTGAGGCCACTAGCAGGCGGCGTTGGTACTCAGCGTAAACATCGGCTAAGCGAACTTCGGGGGGCGTGTAAGCGTCGGCGCGGGCTTGTTCAGGAGTAATTAACTCATTTTTCATCGCCGAAATACGCGCGTGTAACTGCCGAGCGGGGAACCGCTTTGGATCTAGATCAAGATCGCGGCGAACGTAATCAGTCAGTCGGACCGCATCGCTTTGATCGTAAATAGAAAATGAAGCGCGTAGCCCTAGATGCTCGGCTTCTCGCCGCAAGATTCGTGAACACGCAGAGTGAAACGTGCTTACCCACATCCGGTTGGCTATCGGGCCTACTAAATCGGTGACTCTCTCTTTCATTTCGCCGGCGGCTTTGTTAGTAAAAGTGATGGCCAAGACCGAAAAGGGGGAGGCTTGTTTTCCGGCTACTAAATACGCAATCCGGTGAGTAAGAACTCGTGTTTTCCCCGACCCCGCGCCGGCAACAACTAATACTGGACCATCAGGAGCACTTACCGCCTCGCGTTGAACCGGATTAAGCCCGGCGAGGAGGGCGTCGGCGTCGATCAGACGGCTGACTCCAGGTCAGATGAGTATTGTCCCGAGCGCGCCTTGCCGTTGAGTAGGGCGCGATGAGCGAAAGCCGCTTGTCCGGCGCCTACGTTGCTGGCTTGTCCCTGCCACGCTTTAAGCGCAGCCGACTGCAGAGCCCGACCGTAAGAGAACGAGATCTGCCACGGATGAGCGGCGCCCCGAAAGTCTGATGAGTTCATCAAGTTGAGTCGGCTAGTGGCTTGCTCGTCACTTTGCCCCCCCGATAAGAAAACGATTCCGGGTACTGCGGCGGGAACAGTGACGGCAAAACAAGCCAGCGTTTGTTCCGCGATTTCCGCGTCGCTGGCTTGGGTTTTGGCCCCGTAGCCCGAAAGCACCATGTTGGGTTTAAGCAGCGTTCCTTCGAGATTTACCCTCTGGGCTTCAAGTTCGCGAAATAACTCTTCCTGTACCGCTTGAGTAACCGCGAAACTTCTTTCGATCGTGTGGTCACCGTCCATAAGCACCTCGGGCTCAACGATCGGAACGATATCGGCCTCTTGACACAAAGCGGCGTAACGGGCCAAAGCGTGGGCGTTTACCGAAATGCAATAATCCGAAGGAAGCACGTCGGTGATGCTGTACGTAGCCCGCCATTTAGCAAAGCGGGCACCCAGCGAACGGTATTCGGCTAAGCGTTCGCGCAGTCCGTCGAGCCCTTCGGTGACGGTCTCACCCGGGGCTTGGGCTAAATCTTTTGCTCCTGCATCAACTTTGATGCCCGGGATAACTCCTTGATCGGCTAATAACTTAGGAAACGGCGTTCCGCTCGCGTCAGATTGGCGAATGGTTTCGTCAAAAAGAATCACTCCACTAACGTGATCCGACATTTTGGGAGTAGTGAACAAAAGTTCACGATAGCCACGGCGATTGTCTTCGGTTGATTCAGTATTAATGGTGTCGAAACGCTTCTTTATCGTGCCGCCCGACTCATCGGCGGCCAAGATCCCTTTGCCCGGCGCAACTAGGTCTTGGGCGGTCTTTTTAAGCGCAGCTAGGTCCATTGTCTTTCTCCTTTTATTCCCATTCAATAGTGCCGGGAGGCTTACTGGTTATGTCATAAGCGACTCGGTTGATTCCGTCAACTTCGTTAATAATCCGCGAGGCCATAGTTTCGAGCACGTCATGAGGCAGGCGAGCCCAGTCGGCGGTCATGGCGTCATCGGAGGTTACCGCCCTGATGATGATCGGGTAATCATAAGTGCGGCTATCACCCATTACCCCCACGCTACGAATAGCGGGGAGCACCGCAAAACTCTGCCAAATCTCTCGCTCAAGACCAGCCCGGCGCAACTCCTCAAGAACAATGGCGTCGGCCGCGCGCAATTTTTCGAGCCGCTCGGGCGTGACCTCGCCGATGATGCGCACTCCTAGGCCGGGCCCGGGGAAGGGCTGGCGCAAAACAATGTCGTCGGGAAGACCTAGTTCGCTACCAATGGCGCGTACTTCGTCTTTGAATAGTTCTCGTAAAGGTTCAACTAGATCGAGGGCCATATCTTCAGGCAGCCCACCGACATTATGGTGAGACTTTATGACCGCGTTATCTCCTCCCCCAGATTCGACCACATCGGGGTAAAGCGTTCCTTGCACTAAAAACTGCGCATTAGAAAGATCGCTCTCCGACCCTTCGGTGTGACCCGCAACTTCTTCGAACACCCGCACAAAAGTTTCGCCGATTATTTTGCGTTTAGCCTCGGGGTCAGTCACTCCGACTAAGGCATCGATGAATCGGTCCGCGGCCTTCACGTGTACGAGGTCTATATGAAACTGGGCCCGAAATGTTTCTTCTACTTGTTCGGCTTCACCTTGACGCAGTAACCCCGTATCAACGAAAACACAACTGAGCTGATCGCCAATGGCTCGATGAACTAGCGCAGCGGCCACCGCCGAATCGACTCCGCCGGATAAACCACAAATCACTTTGGCGGTACCCACTTGGGCCCGAACGATGGCGACGGCTTCATCGATGATGTTGGTGTTGGTCCAAGTAGGGCGAGCGCCGCAAACATCAAAAAGGAACGTGCGTAATATCTCTTGGCCTCTTTCGGTGTGGCGAACTTCGGGATGAAACTGAACGCCATAAAGACGCCGTTGAGGATTTTCGAACGCAGCCGCGGGTGCGCTCGGCGAGGAAGCGGTGGTGCTAAATCCCTCCGGAACGCTAGTTATGGCGTCGCCGTGACTCATCCAGACCGATTCTTCGGACGGGATTTCGGCTAGTAGCACCGATGGCCCGAGGCGAGTAATCGTTGTACGACCGTACTCACCGTCACCGGTACGGCTCACTTCGCCACCAAGATCACGAGCGAGCAACTGCGCTCCGTAACAAATCCCCAGTACGGGAATTCCTGATTCGTAAATAGCAGTGTCAATTGCCGGTGCATTTTCTACGTGCACCGATGCCGGACCACCAGAAAAAATAATTCCTTTGGGCCGACGCGCGAGCATTTCGGAAATTGGCATCGTGCGAGAAACGATTTCAGAATAAACCCGCGCTTCGCGTACGCGCCGCGCGATTAGTTGCGCGTATTGGGCACCAAAGTCGACCACCAGAACCACATCGTGGTCACCGGCCGTGGTCGGGTCGGGCGAGTTAGCGCTCAGCGTCCCATTCCGACGCCCTGAGACCGCTGGAGCGACTTTCCCTCAGTCTGGAGCGACGGGGCTACCATCACTTCAGCCTTCTGGAATTCCTTCAGGGTCTGATAACCAGTTGTTGCCATTGATGTGCGTAACCCGCCAAATAAATTGAGCGTGCCGTCGTTCTCGTGCGCGGGACCGAGAAGGATCTCTTCCATGGTCGCTTTCATGCCCGAGAAAACTCGTGCTCCCCGGGGCAAAGTGGGGTGAAAAGTAGCCATACCCCAGTGGTAGCCCCGACCCGGGCTTTCGTAAGCGCTGGCCAGGGGTGAGCCCACCATGACGGCGTCGGCCCCACACGCCACCGCTTTGGCGATGTCTCCGCCGGTACGCATTCCGCCATCAGCGATCACGTGAACGTAGACGCCAGTTTCGTCGAGGTGGCGAATGCGAGCGCCCGCTACATCGGCAATAGCCGTAGCTTGCGGAACGCCGATCCCGAGTACACCTCGGCTAGTGCAGGCTTGTCCCGGTCCAACCCCTACCAAGATCCCTATCGCGCCGGTGCGCATTAAGTGTAAAGCAGTGGCATAAGAAGCGCAGCCGCCCACAATGACCGGCATGTTGAATTCCCGAATAAAACTTTTAAGGTTTAGCGGTTGGCGTGACTCGTCATTAGAAATATGCTCGGCCGAAACCACCGTGCCCTGAATAACTAAAATATCTAACTCGGCCGCGGTCATGGCGGCCGCGTGTTCTTCAACTTTTTGTGGAGTAAGCGATGCACACGCAGTAACTCCCGCAGCTTTAATCTCACCAATCCGCACGCCCATAAGTTCGGGGTTCACTGGAGCGGAATAAATGTCTTGCATGCGTCGAGTAGCTTTCTCGGGTGGTAACTCGGCGATCTCGGCAAACAACGGTTCGGGGTCTTCGTAGCGAGTCCACAAACCTTCGAGGTTCAAACACGCAACTCCACCGAGACGACCAATCTCAATAGCCGTTTTAGGCGACACCACTCCGTCCATGGCCGAGGCCATGAGCGGGATATCAAATTTGTAAGCGTCGATCTCCCAACTGATGTCGACGTCTTCGGGGTCGCGAGTGCGTCGGCTGGGAACAATGGCGATCTCGTCGAACCCGTAGGCTCGGCGGCCGGATTTTCCAATCCCAATTTCGACTTCCACTTCGAGCCACTCCCTCCGCCGGAACTAACTATCGTATCGCTTTTGGACCCCGTAACGCGATTCGAAGGCCGGCCTAGTCAGGCGGGCGTTGCGGTAACTAGGTGGGCAAGAAAGTCGGCCAAGATCCGCGCCGTCGCCCCCCAGACGGTCTCGCCGGGCAATTCGAAAAAATGGATGGGTCGGTCTAACCCAACTTCAGGGCCCAGCCCCAAATTGGCGGGTATATCCCAGCGCTCCTCGCGGTAGACCTCATCGTCAAGCAGCTCGCTTATGGAGACGTCGAATACGGAAACCACCTCAACTGGGTCGGGGTGCAAAGCGGGCCGAGCATTTATCAGCCCCACAAACGGAGTGAGTAAAAATCGACCGGCCACGGTTACTCGACTTGGCATCTCCGCCACCACGTCTACCGATGCTGGGTCGAGACCGACCTCCTCGTGGGCTTCTCGCAAGGCCGTAGCCACCAAATCGACGTCAAGATCGGGGTCGAATTTTCCGCCCGGAAAAGCAATCTCTCCTTGATGCGAAGCCATGGTGTCGGGGCGCTTGGTGAGAATCACTCGAGCCTCGCCGTCGGCTTCGAAAAACGCCATGAGTACTGCGGCCGGCCGGGTCGAGGGGGGCATGGCGGGATGGGGTTCAAGTTGCGGCAATGAGCGCGCCGCGGCGGCCACCTCGGCCAGGCGATAGCGCCGCTTGGGGTCACCCTGGGCCCATACTGGCTCCGAACCCAGCCGCGCCGAAGGGGGTCGAGGAATATGCTGGCGACCACCGCGTTTAGCCATAATTAGAACCTAGACCTTAGAACCTAAACTGAAGAAAAGCCGAGGGGGATTATGGCGGACTGGAATTTAGCCAGTGTTTGGGAGTCGATTAGCGACACCATCGCCGACCGGCCGGCCCTTATCCAAGGTGACCGTAACCGCTCGTGGCGCGAATTTGACGACCGCGCGTCTCGCCTAGCCACCGGCCTACATATTTCTCCCGGAGCGAAGGTTGCTTTTTATCTTTACAACAGCAACGAATACACCGAAGCACTTTTTGCCACTACTAAAGCGCGGGGAGTGCACGTAAACGTTAACTATCGCTACACCGAGGACGAACTCGAGTACATTCTCGAAAACTCTGATGCCGAAGTTCTCATCTTTCACGGAGTACTAGCCGACCAAGTAGCGAAGATACGCTCCCGTGCTACTCGAGTGCATACTTTTATCCAAGTTGATGACGGCTCGCCCAACCTTTCTGGTGCAGTGCGCTACGAAGACGTGATTGCCGACAACGAGCCCCAAGAGCGTCTCGAGCGTTCGGGCGACGACCAATGGTTTCTTTACACCGGCGGGACCACCGGTATGCCCAAAGGAGTGATGTGGCGCCAAGAAGATCTGTTTGGCTCATTAGCACCCGCGGTCTATCCCATTTACGGTCAAACTTTGCCAGAAAATTCGGCCTTAGCCGGAAAGGTTGCGGCCCAAGTGGTTGAATCGGGCCGAGCGCCAGTGCACCTACCGGCATCACCGCTAATGCACGGCACCGGAGCGATGACTTCAATGCAAACCCTCTTCCTCGGCGGCACAATCGTCACCCTCGAAAATCGACACTTTGACCCCGATGAACTTTGGACGGTTGTGGCCCGAGAGAGAGTCACGCAGATGGCGATCGTGGGCGACGCCTTTTGTGCCCCCATGGTGCGAGCTCTCGATGAGGCCCAAGCCCGCAATGAGCCTTTCGACACTTCATCTTTAGCGTTGGTAGTGAGCTCGGGGGTGATCTGGAGCGCGCCGGTTAAAGCCGGACTCATGGCGCATCAGCCCGTCATCTGTCTTGACTCGCTTGGATCGAGCGAAGGGGTCGGGTTTGCCAGCAACATCACCGCACCGGGATCGGAGTCGACCACAGCCAAATTCTCTATTGGCGCGCTGACCAAAGTTATGACCGAAGACGGCGAAGAAGTGCTTGCCGGCTCAGGCCAACGAGGCATGCTCGCTCTCGGTGGTCATATTCCACTCGGCTATTACAAGGACCCCGAAAAATCCGCTGGCACTTTTCGTGAATTTAATGGCCAGCGTTACTCGATTCCGGGCGACTGGGCGACCGTAGAAACAGACGGAACGATTACCCTGCTCGGACGAGGATCGGTTTGCATAAATTCGGGGGGAGAAAAAATTTACCCCGAAGAAGTAGAAGAAGCGGTGAAGATGATTGCGAGCGTGAACGACTGCTTGGTCGTAGGAGTGCCCGACGAACGCTTCGGTGAGAGTGTGACCGCAGTAATCGCGGCGAACGACGAGAACGCGGTCACCTTGGACGCAGTAGCCGAGGCCACTTCACATCTCGCCCGCTTTAAAACTCCCCGCCACTTGGTGATAGTGAAAGAAATACCACGCGGGCCTAACGGAAAAGCCGACTACCGCTGGGCTAAAACCACCGCGCGCAATAAACTGGGGCTCGATTCTTAATCAGACTCTTCTTCAGGCTTGGCTTTCAAATCACGGGCCGCTTTTTCAGCCGCTTGGCTCTGATCTTCGTTCACGCCGGACCGGGTGGTGGTCGTCGGAGGTCGGGTGGTCGCAGTAGTGCGAGCCCGGGTGGTGGTGGTCGGCGGATCGCTGATTACCAGCAACTCACCCATCCACTTCTTGGGTATGAACTTCTCAACCTCAGCACAAACGGCTTTAAAATTAGTCAAAACCGCGGTAATCGCCGCCGGGTTGTCGGCTACCTCGACTAGATCAGTACACGCCTGACTCATAGTCGCCAAATTCATTTTGGTTGACAGCTTATTACCCCGGTTCACACACCAGTCTTGGAAAGCCGCTACTTCGACTTCGACTTTAGGATCAAGACCGGAGTCTTCGCGCAAAGGACGGCCAGAATTACCTTCCGATGACTTCGGATCGCTGGGTGCGGGATCGCTGGGTGCGGGATCAGCTAATTCGCCCGTTGGTAACGAATCGTTGGAATCAGGAATAGAAATACCGACTGCCCCCACGACGTCAGACACCGGCGCTTGTAGCGCGTTGGGTAGCGAACCGGTGGCCGCCAATGCGCCGCCGGCGCCCACAAAAATTACCGCGGCCGAAGCCAGCACCACAATTGGCCGTAGTGGCGAATGGTGCTTAGAAGATAAAGGTTTTTCTGGAGCAGTGGCCGAACTCGCGGCCACTGGGGCTAATGCGGCTCGGAATTGACGAACTAGATCGGCAGGCGGGTCGACTGGCTCCACGGCAGACTGAGCCGCCCGCAACTCAGCCGCGGCCTCGGCCACTAGGCGGAGATCGGTGGACGCTCCCGCGACGTCGCCCCGCAGTACCGCTTCATCGATTTCGTTAGCGCCTCGGCGCTTAGCGCGCGACCAATTCCAATTCATACTTTTCCTATCGTCGAATTGTCCGGTTTGTTTCCATCAGAACCCATGATTTCGGCCAAAGTTTTGAGTCCGCGGTGACATAAAATTCGGACCGCGGTGGCTGAACGGCCCATAGCCGCGGCGGTGGCCCCCACGTCAAGGTCGCCAATAATGCGCAACCGAACGGCCTCGGCTTGGGCGGGGGGCAATTGCTCGATCGCAGCCAGCGCCGCGGCGCCCAATTCTCCGCTAAGCACCGACTCCAGCGGGTCGCCTCCACCCGATGGGTCAACCGCGAGGGCGGTGGTCTCGGGGCTACGTTTGACTTTTCGGATGTGATCAACCAAACGCCGCCGAGCAATAGTAAACAGCCAACGCTGAAAATCAGATTCCTCGCCCTCGAAGCGTTCAAGGCCGCGGGCTACTCCAATCCAAGTTTCGGAGGCCAAGTCTTCGGCGGCGGTGATTGACCGACGACGCAAAAACCCCGCGAGAGCAGGGTTGTGGGCTCGGTAAAGGGCCGCGAACGCAGCCTCGTCGCCGTTACGAACTTGGGTAAGAGTACGAGCGAAGTTGTCTCCGAGCACTGACACCTTTCTCGTCCGTAGTTGCGGTTGAATACTCCATTAGCGCCTCAGTCGTTAGCCGGGCTACACCAAACACCACGCTAGAGCCCCCGGAGGGGCTCAAACCATAGCCCATACCAGATAAGGCCGAAATCGCTACTGGGGCGGGCGGGGAATGAATATTGCTTTTAGCGAAACACTTCGGAATTCTTTCCGATACCCAAAGCATGATGACTCAAAGCGCCAAAAATCAGTCCGGAAATTCCACTACGTCGACCCTTAGCCGCCGTCGCCTCATGGGGGCGGTAGCTGCTTTCGCCCTCGCGGGAGCATCGCTGGTGGGGGCATTCGTTGCTCCTAGCGCCGACGCAGAGACCGAGACTCCACCTACGACCGCTCCGATAGAGGCTCCCGCCGCAGAAATACCTCCGATTGAGACTCCCGCGGTTCCCGGGGTTGAACCTGTCGTCGAAGCGCCCATCGATATTGCGCCGATCGCCACTCCGATAGAAACCGATGTTCCGGTAATTGTGCGTTTAGCCACTGACGCCACTGCCAATACTCTCGCCGGCGAACTCGCAGTGGCGGGAGGCGACATCACCAACGAATACGAGAAAGTTTTCCCCGGTTTCTCTGCCGATCTGAGCAGCAGCCAAATCGACTGGCTTGTCACTCAGCCCGGAGTAGTAGCGGTAGAAGCCGACCCCACAATTTTTGCCCTTGGAGCCCAGCCCACCAACTTGAACTCAACCTCTAGCAACTCGGGGTCTAACAATCTTGCCCTCTGGTTGCTCATAGTCGCCGGTATCGCCGCCGTAACTGGTGTGGTGTTGGTAGGCGCAGGTCGCCGTAAAGGGGTAATTGCTATCGCGAGTTTGGCTTTTATTGCCGCAGCTTGTGGACCCAAGCCCACTCCCACCCCACCGCCCACCACTACTGCGCCCACTACTGCGCCCACTACCACTACTACTACTCCGCCTGCGGGACCGGCACAAACGTGTCGAGCTTTGGCATCGTGGAATACAAACCTCTGGGGAATTGACCGCGTTGATCAAATTGGTCCGTGGGGGGTCAACACCGACCAGACCAACTGCCTCACCTCGTCGGGAACCGGCGTTGATGCCTACATCTTTGATACCGGCATTCGCTGCTCGCACAATCAATTCGAAGGCCGAGCGGTTTGCGATCCTCAGTTTGACGAAATCAGCGGCCACACAAGTTCGGTGGACTGCCATGGTCACGGCACTCACACCGCGGGCACAGTGGGCGGCAAGGACTACGGCGTGGCCCCCGGAGTAACGCTGTATGCCGTTCGAGTGTTGAGTTGTTCGGGGTCAGGATCAACTTCGGGCATTGTGGCTGCGGCCGATTCGGTAATCGCCCACCACACCACTAGGTCCGCAGTAGCAAACTTCAGTTTGGGTGGCGGAGCTAGTTCGTTCTTGGACTCGGCTATCGAAGCTCTGGTCGCCGACGGGATTTCGGTTTCGGTTTCGGCGGGAAACAGCAACTCTGACGCCTGCTTTCAATCGCCGGCCCGAGCAACGAACGCCATCACCGTCGGATCAACCACCATTATGGATGCCCGCTCGTCGTTTTCGAGTTGGGGAACTTGCGTTGACATCATGGCCCCAGGTAGTTCGATTCTTTCGGCCAACTACACATCAGATACTGCTAGTAAGTCCATGAGTGGAACATCAATGTCTTCACCCCACGTAGCCGGTTGTGCGGCCCGCTATCTGGCCAAGTTCCCTGGTTCTACTCCGGGGCAAGTAACCGCGGGACTAACCAACGCAGCTACCGCCAACGCATTGACCGACATTCCTGCGGGAACGCCTAACAAACTGCTCTACTGCAACCCCGGTTGGTAATCCCCCACCTTTACCACTTCTGGGTTGCTGACGAGAAACGCCCGAGACCATAAAGGTCTCGGGCGTTTTTCGATTTTAAAGCCGCCTTAGTCTTCTCGACTAAAGCGCTACGACCTACTTGAGTTTGGCGAGTACGTCACGGCTGGTGAGGATGAGAAGATCCTCGCCGTCAACGGCAATTTCGGTGCCACCGTACTTGGAGTAGACGACTGTGTCGCCCACCGCAATGTCCATAGGAACGACATCGCCTGAAGTCTCTGAGCGACGGCCAGGCCCTACAGCCAAAACTTCACCCTGCTGGGGCTTCTCTTTGGCGGTATCGGGAATGACTAGCCCGCTAACGGTGGTCTCTTCGGCCTCGTTAGCTCGAACAACAATGCGGTCATCTAGTGGTTGCAGTTTCATGCGGACGCCTCCTGGGCGGTTAGTGGTTGGGATTAGCACTCACAAGTGGTGAGTGCTAACACGATACCCCCCGACGCCAAGATGGGCAAACTCAATCACGGGGTTGACCCAGGCAAGCGGGCGCTGGGGTCGATCCCCGCGCTCAACGGAGTAGGCCCATCGCTCTGGAGGCGCCACCACCCTGCGGCGGCGATCATGGCGGCGTTGTCAGTACACAGTTCTAACGGAGCCAAAAGTGCATCGCGGCCAGTGGTCTCAGCCAGTTCAATCACACTGGACCGTAAAGCCGAATTGGCCGCCACTCCGCCGCCGAGCACCAGCGTGGTGGCGTTAACCATGTCCGCCGCGGCGGCGAGTTTTTCCCTTAGTTGGTCAACCGCGGCGGCTTGAAATGAAGCGGCGATATCGTCCACTCCAAATTCGGAAGTAAGTACCTCGGGGTGCTCTCGCAGATGCAATGCCACCGCAGTCTTTAGCCCCGCGAAGGAAAAATTCAGTGACCCGCGCATCGCGCGGGGAAAATCTACGGCCGTGGGTGAGCCGATGCGAGCGTGACGGTCTACCTCGGGGCCACCGGGATACCCAAACCCAAGCAAGCGCGCCACTTTGTCGAACGCTTCGCCGGCAGCATCATCAACCGTCTCACCCAGCACTCGGTAATCTCCTCGACCATCAACTGCTACGAGCAAAGTATGGCCGCCCGAAACCAACAACATAACGACCGGAAGTTTTAGGTCAGGATTTTGTAACCACGCTCCGTAAAGGTGAGCCTCAAGATGATTTACTCCAACGTAAGGGACTCCTGCTACTAGAGCGAGCGCCTTGGCCGCAGTTACCCCAACCAATAGCGCTCCGGCTAAACCAGGGCCGGAACACGCGGCTACGGCATCAACGGCGTTCAGGGTTGAACCCGCAGATTCAAACGCTTCCGCCACCACGGGCCCGATTAGTTCGAGATGGGCTCGGCTGGCGATCTCGGGCACCACTCCGCCGTAGCGAGCGTGAAGATCAATCTGACTCGAAACCACCGACGCGCGCACGATTCGTCCTTCGTCTACTAGGGCGGCCGCAGTTTCGTCACACGAGGTTTCTAGGCCCAATACGGCCTTAAGCGTTGGCATTATTGGCTGACAGGTCCCAGACGCTCTGCGAGCGACTCTAGGCGTTCGCCGTAAGCCGGCGTATCGACTTCGTGGACCCACATAATCAGAGCGTCTTCTTTGGTATCAGGATAATAATTCTTGCGCATTCCTGCGGGGACAAAACCAAAGTTGCGGTAACACGCTTGAGCGGCGAGGTTAGAAACTCGTACCTCAAGAGTTACATCGGCCGTTCCGTGGCTGCGAGCGGATTCGAACAACGATATAAGTAACCGAGTAGCAATTCCGCGGCGGGTCCACTCAGGGTCAACCGCCAAAGTAGTGATGTGACCTTCGTCGGTCGCTTCCATTAGCCCACCGTAACCCACTACCTTAGACCCAACTCGAGCCACAAAATAAGTACGAGTGTTACGTAGAGCTAACTCAGAAACAAAAAGCCCGTGTGACCACGGCTGAGAATAAACCGCACGCTCAATGCGCAGTACACCGCGCAAGTGGCGCCGACGCAGTGGGGTTACTTCTATAATTTCTGACTCGGCAATCACCTTGACCCCTTACGGCCGGTGGGGATTACTGCATCACTAGTGCGTAAATAATTAGGTACCACTGACTCAAGGGGATCAACTTCACCCCGAGCGAGACGACTAGCGGCAATGCCCACTAGAGCAGTGACCGACGGCACCCAAAAATCGGTTTCCGCTACCTCGGCGTGGGCAAGACGAGCAAAGATCTCTGGGTACGCACTCACCGCGTCGCCGAGCAGCACCAAATCACTCGCCCGCGCCATAAGCTGATCCACAAGTTCGGTGGGGTCAACCACAGCATCGACACTGAGCCGCACCGGCGTTGGGTCGCCTGCCCGGAACGAGGCATAAAAAACCTCGCCTCGTTTGGCGTCGAAAACTGCCACTATCTCGCGGGTCACCTCGCCCAAGCCTGCCGCCATCAACTCCAGACTTGATACCGCCAACAATGGGATATCTAGTGCCTGGGCCATAACTAGCGCGGTGGTGACGCCTACCCGCAGTCCGGTGAACAAACCGGGGCCAATCCCGACCGCAATTGCGGCCAAATCGTGCGGCGTAACTCCAGCCGAACTGAGTACATCGACGATTGTGGGGGCCATCACCTCGGCGTGTTGACGCGCAGCAAAGTGCGACTCGGCCGCGACTGTTTTCCCGTTGTCGGCTAGAGCGACGCCAACGAAATTGGTGGAGGTATCGAGCCCGAGGATCAAAGTCATTCCCGCTCCTCAACTGGAGTGATGACCGCTAAGACTGACGCTAAAGCAGTGAGGCGATCGAGCCACGAATCTCCCATCGGGCGCAGGGTGATGATTCGCGCGTCGTCTTTAACCCCAAACTCAATAACGACCTCTAATCGATTGGGCGACAATTCGCTGCCTACCAACTCCCCCCACTCCACCACCGTAACCGAAGAGTCCATTCGTTCCTCAAGACCGAGGTCAAGATATTCCTGAACGCTCTCAAGACGGTAGGCGTCGACATGGTTTAGTGCCTCGCGCCCAAAATATTCGTGGACGATAGTAAAAGTTGGACTAACCACGCTTTCACTAATACCTAAACCGAGAGCGTAACCCTTAACGAATTCAGTTTTACCCGCGCCAAGGTCGCCAGTAAGAATTACTACGTCGCCGAGCTCGGCCTGTTCGCTCAAAACCTGTCCTACCGCTTGCGTAGTTAACGGCGCGCCGCTAATAAGAGATAACTCCATCAGACTTTTGGCCTCATGACGCCAAACGCGAACTGAGAGTTTGAGCAATAACCGCGAAATCAACTTGCGCCCGAGAAAAAGCCGCTTCCCCGCCCCGCAACACCGCCGCCGGGTGCAAGACCGGAATCACCACCGCGCGCAAATGGGGCGGGGTTCCCATGGAGCCTGCGGGCAGATCTATTACCTGGCCTCGTAATTTCGTTATTCCGACCTTGGTGTTGAGGATAAAGCGAGTGGCGAAGTTGCCTAACGGAACGATTATCTCGGGACGCAAAAACTCAAGTTGGGCTTCAAGAAACGGGCGACAGGTAGCGATTTCGAGAGCACTGGGGTTGCGATTATCGGGCGGGCGACACTTGATTACGTTGGCGATGTAAACCTCGGCCCGCTCAATTCCTACTGAGTTGAGCAAGCGATCAAGCAGTGCCCCCGAGCGGCCTACGAACGGCAATCCTTGTCGGTCCTCTTCCGCGCCGGGAGCCTCGCCGATTATCACTAACCGCACGTTTTTTGGCCCCGAGCCAAAAACGACTTGGGTGCGAGTAGTCCCAAGATCGCAAGCGGTACACCGCAGGGCACTTTGTTGCAATTCGTCCCAAGTTGACCACGAAAGTTTATTAACCATGAACTAATTTTCTACCGAGTTACGTATCGCGGCGGCGACAACATCGGTTACTACTACTCGCAAACGGTCGAACGCAACTTCAACTTGGCCGGTGGCTAAAGCCACGACTAGATCACCATCATGACGAGTGTGCGAAGGGCGAATAGAGTGAGCCAAACCTAGATGACCGCTCTGAGCCAAAAGATGGCATTCGGTTTTATTGAGTCGAGCGTCAGTAGCCACGACAACGAGAGTGGTCGCGCCGAGGGCGGATTCGGGATTAGGGAACATTTCGTCGTCAAGGGGAGCGCTCGAACCGGCAAGAACAGTTGCGTCGGCCCGCACCACATCGCCGACCGCGTTAACGACCGCTAATGCGCCCACGGTGGCGCCGTTGACCGTACCGGTGGCTCGCCCCACTCCTCCCGGACACGAATACTCGCCTCCTCGCCACTTGCCCACGGTGGCCCCTCGCCCAGCCCCTACTAACCCCGACCACTGATCGCCCGTACCCGAAGCGGCCGCCTCTATGGCCGCGCGGCCCTCGGCCGCTCCGGGGGGAGGGTCGTCACCAAGGTCGAATATGGCGGCAGTGGGAACGATAGGAACCGGGCCTGAGCGGGTAGGAAAACCTCGACCCTGCTCGGCTAACCAGGCCATGGCCCCGTCAGCCGCCGCTAAGCCAAAAGCCGAGCCCCCAGTAAAGACCACCGCATCAACGTGCTCGACTAAGCGTTCGGGCGCCAACAGCGCAATTTCTCGAGTCGCCGGAGCGCCGCCGCGAATCTCCGCCGACCCAACCGTATTCGGTGGACACAGCACCACCGTTACCCCGGTAGCCGCCCCCGTCCAGTGTCCGACAACTACACCGGCAACCAACGCATCGCTCACCCGGCCGAGACCCTCGGCGTCAGGCCCACCGAGCGAACGAACTCCTGCACTAGATCATCGAATGTTTGTGAGCGTTCCAGCATAATCATGTGGCCGGCGCCATTGAGTATTTCTAAATTTGCCCCGTTGATCGCGTCAGCCGTTCGTTGCGCTCCCGAAAGAGGAGTCAATAGATCAGCCGTACCATTAATTACTAAAGTAGGAATGTTGAGCTTGGATAGGTCAGAAATAAAATTTACGTGGGCTAAGGGCAAGGATGCTTCTCTTGCCGTTCGCTCATCACATTCGGCCACCATCAACCGAGTTAACTCAACGTGACTAGCTTTTGGCTCGCGGCCGAAACCGGCTCGGGCTATTACGGTTCCTAAATTTGGTCGGCGCATTAAATGACTAAGCGACATCGAGCTAGGAAACCGACTCGAAAAGACTGGTGCTATAGCTGGTACTTGTGAAAAAGTGGACAGCAGAACTAAACCCCGCACGCGTTTTTTGAGCGCGTCGGTTTGGTGAATAGCGAACTCTTGTACTCCCACTCCACCCATTGAGTGACCGACTAAAACCGCGTCATGAATATCTAGCTCTTCTAACACTGTGCGCAGGTCACAACCTAAGTTGTTTAAGGAGTAACCCGTTTCTCCCACCATCGATTGCCCGTGGCCGCGATGATCAAACGCCACCACCCGCAGGCCAGCCTTGGGTAACGAAACAAACTGCTTGGTCCAGACCCGTGAGTCAATCGTTACGCCGTGCGATAAAACCACCGTAGGCCCTTCGCCGCGGATAAATGCGGTGAGTACGCCCCCGTCGTGAGCGGGAAACTGTTTAATTTCGTCGACCTCAAGCGGCCCCAGCGACCCGGCATCAGGGTCAGGCCGGCGGCGTAAATCTCCCATGATGGTCCTCTGCGCTCCGTAAGCCGCCGCCGCAGTTACCCCCGCGGCGCCGACAAGAGCTCCGGCTGTGCGCCACGCGGATCTCGAAATACTCATACTTCCCCCCGATAGCGTCGCGGCACTCGCGGTCCGATCCCGGTTACAACCTCCCACGGAATCATGGCTAAGCGATCGGCCCACTCTTGGGCCGTTATCTCTTCGTTTCCCTGACGACCGAGCAAAACCACCTCATCCCCCACAGCAATTTCATCGTCGCCAACGTCAACCATGCATTGATCCATAGTCACCGTACCCGCCAAAGGGTAACGGCGAGCGTTAATTAGTACTTCGCCGCCGGTCAATCCCAGACTACGAGGCACCCCGTCGGCATAGCCGATGGGAACCGTAACTATCGTGGCCGCATTTTTAAGTTCGTAGTGAGACCCATACGAAACTTTGGCTCCCGCCGATAACCGATGAACGAAGGCTACCCGGGCGTGCAGCGAAAGCGCAGGTAAAAGCGAAATCTTTTTACTGACTTCGAGACTCGGGGCGACTCCATACATAGCAATACCCGCGCGCACAAGATTAAAACGAGTAGAAGGATGAGCAATAGCCCCGGCCGAGTTAGCCGCGTGGATCAAGTCGGGGCGGTCGGCTACTCCTTCCAGCACTTTTTCGAACACTGCTATCTGATCGTCGGTATAAGAATCTTGGAGGTCATCGGCGTTAGCCAAATGCGTGCACAAACCGCCGAGCGTTACTCCAGGAAGACTCGAAATCAATTCAATTAGTTCGGGCGCCTCACTCGGAGTGCAACCCACTCGGTGCATTCCGGTGTCAATTTTTAGGTGCACTGCTAGTGCCGAAGAGGTATCAGATTTATTAGCTGCGACCGCCAGCGCTTCAATCCCCCGTCGGGTGTACACCACCGGAGTAAGACCGTTTTCAACCACCGCGGCCGCAGCCGTCAGGGGCGGCTCAGAGAGCATGAGAATCGGAGCCGTGATGCCAGCTTCTCTAAGCGTTACTCCTTCTTCAACGAGGGCAACGCCGAGCCACTGGGCTCCCGCAGCCAACGCGGCGCGCGCGACCGGAATAGAACCGTGACCGTATCCATCAGCCTTGACTACCGCCAGCAACTGAGCCGGCGCTACTGCGTCCAGCAAAATCTCTACATTGGCGCGTATCGCGCCCAGGTCGACTTCGCCCCATACCGGCCGCAGGCCGGGAAGTTCGCTCACTTATCGGCCGCAACCCGACGAACAAGATCACCACGCGAAATAATGCCCACAAGTTTGCCGTCAGAGTCAACTACGGGCATATGGGTAATGTCGTTGTCGTGCATGGCCGCCGCTACCGTCCCGAGAGTATCGTCGGGACCGCAAGTTGGCCCATCAGTAGCCATTAGTTGATCAACTGTTGCTGCGGTCATGCGGCGTAACTCAGACTCAAATTTCTTTGACTCACCCGGCAAGGGAAACTCGGCCCCCATAAACGAAAACCAAGTCGGTGCGTGCAAATTAGATTCGGAAACAATTAGGTCCTCGTCGCGCAAAACCCCCACGACCTTCCCCGCGGTATCGACAACTGGGACCGCTCCAATTTTGTTGTCGGCCAAAGTGTCAGCCGCCACGGCAAAACTTTGATCGGGGGTCAAAGTAATTACTTTGGTAGTCATTACTTCACGGACCGGCGTCGAACTTGGCATTGGACTCTCCTTGGGTTAGAGACGATCTAAAACACGGGGCAAGGCGTCAATTAGGTCGCCCGCCACCATTCCAGTATGACCGGCTTCATCAGCCGCTTGGCAATGTAGCCACGCCCCCACAGTGGCGGCAGTAAAGGGTGCTAAACCGCGAGCGAGAAGACCGCCGATAATGCCCGTAAGCACGTCACCACTCCCGGCGGTGGCCAACCACGGGCCGTCACTGGGGTTAATGGCGGCCCGACCCGAAGGGTCGGCCACTACCGTTGCCGGCCCTTTAAGCAGTACTACTGCTCCAGAGCGCTGGGCTAGTTCCCGGGCGGCCAAAGCCCGATCGTCGCCAACGGCTCGGCCGGTTAGGGCCAAGAACTCTCCGGCGTGAGGGGTGACAATGGTCGAACCCGAGCGGCGCTTGAGCAGTTCTGGACACCCCGAGAACGCCCGCAACCCATCGGCATCGAGCACCACTGGGTTCGCCCCTCGAGACAGGGTCGCGCGCACCGCTTTGCCCGTTGAGCGCTCGAGGCCTAACCCAGGCCCAATGGCCATTGCTTGAAAGCGCGAAAAAGAATTCGCGACTGTTCCAACCTTGCGCCACGATCCTTTCCGAGTTTCGGGTAGAGCGTGCATGATTACCTCAGAACCACTCGCGCGTGCGGCCGCATCTTTGCCCGGAACCGCGCACCAAACTATTCCGGCTCCAACGCGCATCGCGGCTCGGCTCACTAGCAGTGGGGCACCAACCATTCCCCGTGAGCCACCGATGACTAGTAAACCAGATTTCCATTTATGAGTTTCGAAATCGTGATTCGACAACTGGCGGGTTGCTAATGCTTGTCTTACGTCGGCTTCAGTGGTAATAGTTAAATCGGGTGAACCCACTGCGATACCAATTTGAGCAACCCGTACATCCCCAGCTAATCCTCGGCCGGGTTCAAAACAAATTCCGGGTTTGTGGGCCGAAAAAGTCACCGTTACTTGTGCCCGCACGGCTTTACCCGTTACTGCCCCAGTAGTGCCATTAACGCCCGAAGGGATATCTACCGCCACGGTTGGTATCTCGTAACTCATCTCCGCCACTCGCGCGGCCACACCGTTGAGTTCGTCCCGAAACCCCGTGCCGTACATAGCGTCAATTATTTGGTCAAATGAAGTCGTCATCGCCCCCAACTGAGCGGTGGCAGTCGGGCTGGCGATATCTAGCACCTCGACTTTCGCTCCCCAACCGGACAAGATTTGCGCGGCTATGCGGCCATCGCCCCCATTGTTACCCGGGCCACAAGCCACCAAAACTCGTCGCCCATACGTTTCGCCCAAAAGTTTTCGGGACTCCCAAGCCACCGCCGACCCCGCGCGAGTTAGCAAAACCTCAGCCGGCGTACCCGCAGCAATCGCGGCGTTATCGGCCGCAGTCATCTCCTGGGGAGTGAGGACCGGTTTCACTAGTTGGCCCCGCGGAGCGCCAATACCACCGCCAGGGCTGCGGTATCGGTATGGGTGAGCGAAACATGCCAACTAGAAACGCCTTTCTCGTTGGCCAAAGTCTTTGCCCGTCCCCTTAACGCAATTGAAGGCGCACCATTTTTAGTTCTAACGACTTCTACATCTTTAAACGCAAAGTCTCCTAGCCCCACTCCTAGTGCTTTCATAACCGCTTCCTTAGCGGCAAATCTCGCGGCCAAACTTTTTGTTGGGTCTTTATGGGTATTAGCGTAATTTTGTTCTGCCTCGCTAAATAAACGCTCACAAAGATTTATTGAGCGGGTTAAGGCCAATCGAAATCTCTCAATTTCAACTAAATCTGACCCCAATCCCACCACACCTAGACCAGTCACCTCTCTATGCCCGCCAACGATCAGCCAGCACCAATACCGGATCAGTCAACAACTCGATCGGTGCCACTTGGCTCAACAAAGTGTCGTCAAACGAATCTTCGGTTTCAGTAACCGCATCGCGCAGCGCTCCGTACCGACCCTGATAGCCCTGAAGGACTGCCCGCATAGATTCGGAACTTAGACTTGGAGCAAACTCAACGTGCAACAGCGTGAGACCAACGCACTGGCCGTGCTTCACTTCGGGGATCACTATGAGCGTGCGTCCATCGGTGCGGCCCCGCACTACTGTCACTTCTCGCTGCTCGGCAACTCGGTGCTTAGTCCCTCGCAGTCGTGAATCTGATTCAGCTCGGGAGACCAAGTCGGCCGCTACGCCACCCTTATCGACGACAAAAATCTTCGCGTTATCGGTGGCCGCGTCGCCTTCGACGCGATAACGGGTATAGCCCACCACCGATACGACCGCGGGATCAAGATCGACCAGCGTCCGCAAAGAACGATAGGTGAGCGAGTCGCGTGGCGTACCCGCGGCGATAACTTGGCGCACGATTTCGGCTCGCAATAACGTTTCGTCTGAGCGCGAAATACCTACGGTTACGGTTTTGGCTTGATGTTTAATTGCGTCTACTGGTCGAGTCAGTTCTTCGATGGCCGTAGTCAAAGCAGCAGTCAGATCAACCACCACCGCGCTCGGAACTCCTAGGGCTCCATGTTCTAATTCGTAGTCGTCAAGTGACGCCGACCCCATTGCGTAGCGAAGAAGGGAAGCGATCAAAGTGGCTGAACTCGCGGTAAGAGTTCCGTCATAATTTCCCGCCCGCAAACCATCAAGAAACTGCGTAGCGGGGACATCTATCTCGGCCGCAACCCGCGCTAACAGCGAATCTGGGGCGAAGGCAGTAGCGGCCTCAATGACTGAACGAATCTGACGCAACGGAAACGCCGAATAATCAATCGCGAGTGCGGCCTCATAAGAAAATAGGTGCCCAGCCACCGCGGCAAGAACAAAGTCGAGTTCAGGCATAACCGACGGGACAACTAAAGTTTCGAGCGCCGCCGAGTAACGCTCGGGAGTATCAGTAATAACTATCGGAGCAGCACGGTGCGCTCGATAAATCGCCACTTCTTTACTTACATCGTCAGCAATAGATCCGCCAAGACCAGCCGCACAAACTACAATTAGTGGTTCGGAAGATAGATCAATATGTTTTTTGTCTTCGGTAACATCGACGGCAATAGCCTTGTAGCAAAGCTCGGAGAGTTTTATACGAATTTCGTTAGCCGCAGTTTTGTTGACTCCGTTGCCCACGACCGCCCAATAGCGCAGGCGCGGTGCGTGGCGTTGAGCAACCGTCGCGATGGCGGCGCGACTCTCAAGAACTTTTTCCATAGCCAACGGGAGAGCTCGTAACCCAGTCAGCCACTGATTGACCCGAGTGGGGTCGAGCCGACCAGCAGAATCGGCGATCGCCAGCGCTAAAAGTACGCCGGCGGCCACTTGCGCATAAAAAGCTTTAGTCGAAGCCACACTCATTTCAACGTCTCGCCCGTCAGAGGTGTAGAGGACTCCGTCTGATTTTTCTACTAGATCACTTTTACGCCGGTTGACGATTGAAATTACTGCCGCCCCCCGATCACGAACAACATCAACTGTTCGGTTGGTATCAGTAGTAGTTCCGCTCTGACTAATCGCCACCACCAAGGTGTCGCTCATGTCGTCGCGCACCGAAAATCCTGACAACTCAGTGGCCAAAGTCGAAGACACTACAAGTTCAGTATTGGCGTCAAGCAAAGTTGCGGCTACCGCTTGCCCCGCCACCGCCGCCGTACCTTGCCCAATAACGACAACTTTTCGTATAGATCCAGACGCTAAACGCTTTCGTACTTTTTCTGGAATAGCATCATCGCCGAGGGCAACTTCGAGTAGACCCGCATTTTCAACGATTCTTCCCCGCAAAGTTTTACGCAGCGAAGCAGGAGACTCGGTTATTTCCTTAAGCAAAAAATGCGGAGCGGCGCCTCGGTTTATATCGCGAGTGGTAATTTCGGCTCGCTCGATTTCTTGTGGTTCTAGCAACAACTCCGAACCGTCGTAGGAGTACCGATTAATCCCTGATATTTCACCAGCCTGGTCGGCATCAAGAACGACAATTTGGCCTCGAGTGGCGTTGGCCCGAGAGCTGTCGCTCACCGATTCGCCGTCAAGGCGAAGATAATCTGAAGTTTCTTCAACTATTCCGTAAGGCTCGCTGGCAATAATGAAAGCGTCTTCGGCCAATCCAACATAAAGTGCTTGACCGCTACCGCGCAGAGCCAAGAAAAGTTGTTCGGGAGCGGTGGCCAAGGCTGCACCTATGGCCACCGAGCCTTCTAAAGTATTGACCGCAGCCCGGAAAGACTCTTGCGGGTCGTCTCCCTTGATTTCGTTTCGGGCGACTAAAACAGGAATAGCTTTAGCGTCAGTAGTTATTTCTGGTGAAAAAGCAAAGTTTTTTTCACTACTTAGCTCAATAAAATTATCAACATCGCCATTTAGCGCTGCCACTACGTAAGGGGCAGGTTTTTCTTTTTCACTGGGTTGAGTTATTTCTAATGAATCAAGCGGATGGGTATTAAATTCTGAAATAATTCCTACGCTGGCCCATCGAGTGTGACCTAAGATTATTGCTTCAGCAGAATCACTGCTAAGTGCTTGTCGCAATATTGCGTCGTTTTCGATATCGTGGCGAAGCCGACAAGTGTTGTCACCTAAGTCGCCAATCTCAGCCGCGAACTTGTAGACAAAACCCACTGCATCGCCAGAAAAACGAATGGTGCGAGTACCAAAACGAATATCGGATCGATCACCTTTTTCAATGTCAACCCGATCTTTATCGCTAAGTCCAGAATTGCGAATTAGCACGTGCAGCCCAGCCGAATCGCGTCCTCGCACCTCGAGGCGATCAATGCCGGCGAGCGCTATCTGGATCGACGCGTAAGCTTCTAGCGCGGCTTCACCTATCTCGTCCTTACCTGCACCTCGAGCCAGCCCCGCTACCGCCTCCGCAGTCCGAACCCGATCGGCGTGAATTGCCCACGCACCATCTTTCGCTTGCACGAGAGCGGAGTTGACCACTTCAAGATCGGAACTGGCAACCACTAGCGTTCCCGCGTCAAGACTCCGCTCAATGCCGTCAAGGTCAGAACTTAGTCTTTGTGCCGTGAAAGAAAGTTCCGCTCGGCTTTGATCGTCACCAATAAGAGATCTAATTCCTGGTATGCCTCGTAACTGTGCGTCGAGGTCAACAATTGCGGTAGCAATGTCTACTAAAACTTCAGCGTCACCGGCCCAAGACTGGGCGCGACCGGCAACTGCTTCGAGCGTCTTTACTAGCGCTCGAAGATCAGGAGAAGAGCGCGTTGAGCGCCGTCTAACAACACCAACAATCCCGCACATGTCTCAACCAGCCTACGCGGTGGGTGCCGGCCCACCACCGGCCCGCAATACTGCGGCCACTAAGCGATCAGTAATCAATTCGGCTTGGGCAACACTTGGAGCCTCAACCATTACCCTGACCACCGGCTCGGTCCCCGATAGTCGCACCAAAGCTCGCCCGTTCAAAGCTAAATCAAGTTCTACGGCCTGAAGTTCAGCCATAAATTCTGAATCTTTCATTACCGCTTGTAGATCACGCACCGAAACATTGATAAGTACTTGGGGAAATTTCTGCATAACCCCGGCTAAAACTGACAACGAATTTTGGGTGGCACGTACAACATCGAGAATATAAGCGCCCGTCAATATTCCGTCGCCGGTATTGGCTAAATCGGAAAAAATAATGTGCCCCGACTGCTCCCCGCCTAAAGCCAAATTGCGTTGCTCCAGCGCTTCGAGCACAAACCGATCGCCAACAGGAACTTCGACCAGCTCAATATCTTCGGCTTCCAAGCAGCGCCGCAAGCCCAAATTAGCCATTACCGTAGACACCACGGCATTACCGCGTAATTTCCCCTGCTCTTTGAGATCAAGAGCGCAAATAGCCATCATTTGATCGCCGTCGACAACTCCACCAAATTCATCGATGGCGATAACTCGATCCGCGTCGCCATCAAAGGCCAATCCCGCGTCCGCTCCCAAATCCCTCACCGCGGCGCGCAGGGCCGTGGTGTCGGTTGAGCCACACTCTCGGTTTATATTCTCGCCGTCGGGCGCAGCGTTAATAACCTCAACCTCGGCCCCTAAAGCACTAAAGATTTCGGGCGCACAAAGGAACGCAGCGCCGTTTCCGCAATCCAGCACCACCCGCAATCCGTCAAGCCGGCGACCGGAAAATGAGTCCACGATGTATTTGACGTAGTCATCTAGCGCTCCGATTACTACTCGATCGACTCCAATATCTGCGCCCGTCGGCGCCATCACGACAGCAGAGTTGGTCAGTAAGCGCAATTCAGATTCGATTTGGTGCTGAAGGGCATCAGAAAGTTTTTTCCCGCCCGAAGCGAATATTTTTACCCCGTTATCTTCAAATGAGTTATGGCTCGCCGAAATCATAAGTGCCGGCGCATTGCGCTCGCGAGCCAAGTACGCGACCGCCGGGGTGGGTAAAACTCCAAGAATGCCCACATCGGCACCCTCGGCGCACAATCCCGCCACTAAAGCCGCTTGAATCATTGAACCCGAGCGTCGAGTATCGCGACCAATGAGAAACGGGGCGTCAGCCCCCAACACTCGAACTGCTGACCGCCCTAAGGCCGTCATGAGCTCAGGAGTTAGTTCGGCATTAGCAATACCGCGAATCCCGTCGGTACCAAATTGCAGCGTCATTAGACGACCAAAGCCCGTAGGCCCGATTACCGCTTCGAGTACTGCGGTGCCTTGCGAGCTTTTCTAAGTCCGTACTTGCGCCGCTCTTTTTCTCGTGCATCACGAGCCAACAGCCCTGCGCGCTTTAAGTTCGGGCGCAATTCTTCGTCTAGAACTACGAGCGCTCGAGCCAAACCAAGGCGCAGTGCACCCGCCTGACCGCTAACGCCGCCACCGATAATCGAAACATCAACGTCATAAACGTCAGAAGTTTCCGACAAACGCAAAGGCTCAATCGCGTGATTGCGATGGCTAGGGACCGTAAAATAGATCTCTACGGGCTTACCGTTAACCACAATGTTTCCGGTGCCCGGGCGAAGACGAACTCGAGCAATTGCGGTCTTGCGGCGACCAGTGGACTGAACTAAAGGTTTAGGCATCGGTTTCCTTAATTCCTAACTCGCGCGGCTCGCGAGCGCGTGGACAACGGGTTGCTGGGCGGAGTGGGGGTGGTTGGGTCCACCGTAAACCTTAAGTTTGGAAATCATCGCCCGCCCCAATCGGTTCTTGGGCAACATTCCTTGCACCGCGAGACGGACCACTCGCTCGGGGTCGCGCTCTAGTAATGAACCAAAAGACTCTTCGGTCAACCCACCCGGATAACCCGAGTGGCGGTAGTAGCGCTTATCGGCCAATTTGCGAGGGGCGGCCGAGATCAGCGACGCGTTTACTACTACGACGTAATCTCCCGTATCAACATTGGGCGCCCAAATTGGTTTGTTTTTCCCTTGTAAAAGCGTGGCTACTTCAGTAGCAAGGCGGCCCAAAACAATTCCTTCCGCGTCAATTATCCGCCAAGCGTGCTCAATATCGTTTTCTTTAGGATGGAAGGTGCGCACATGAACTCCAGAGGAACTATCGGTGAATAGCCCTCTACCTTAGCGATTTAGACCCCACGCGAGCAATCCGCGTCCGCCCGGTAGGCGTAGCCTAGGGATCGTGACTACCGAAGACGAACCTACTTGGCTGGCCCCCGAACGATCCGACGCCGCCGAGACGGCTCTTTCGGTACTCACTCAGGCCGATCTCGAACCGGTGGTCGACATGGTACTGCTCGCCCGCGATGGTGCTTACGAAGCTCGAACGCATCACGGGGCAGTGCGATTTTCTCGCGCGGATAACACCTACACCGAATTAACCGTCGAAGGCCGGCACCCGCTCAGCGATCAATCGTCGGATAAGTTTTCTTCGCTGGCCGACGAACAGACCAACGTCCATCCCCAACGCCACGACAATGCCTACCCCAATGCCTACGACCAAATCGCCCAACTCTTCGACCATCCCTCGGCCCCCGATCTTTGCGTTATCCATTCTGCCGCGCACAACTGGGAAGACCAAGGAGGCCACCGCGGTGAACACGGGTCCTTGGGAATCGTTCAAGCCCGCGCGCCGTTTGTATTAGCGGGACCGGGAATTCGTAGCGCTGGGGTTGTCCCGCGCTCAGCTCGCCTAGTTGATGTTGCCCCTACTGTCCTCGAACTGCTTGGAGTCACCCCTTTAGCCAACGGTGACCACTTAGCCAATCAAGACGGAGTGGTACGCCACGACGTTCTTGACTCGAGCACAAAACCTAAACACGTAGTGATGTTTTTGTTCGACGGCACTAACCCAATGGTCCTTTACGACATGGCCGCTCGAGGTGAAGCGCCTAACGTTGCTCGGCTTATTGAGATGGGCACGGCTTACGGTCACGGTGCCTTCGCCGGACTACCGACCGTAACGCTAGCCAACCACACCTCTATTCTTACGGGCCAACTTCCGGGCCACCACGGTATTCTTCACAACGCGTGGTTTGATCGACAAAAAAATGAACAAATTATTACTAACTCCAACGCCAACTGGCCGTGGGCTATGCAACACGTTCACGCGGGAGTTGAGTCGATTCACTCCGCGGTGCACCGTAATGAACCCGGAGCCTTCACTGCTTCGATTAACGAGCCGTGTGACATTGACGCCGACTTTTCAACTTTTGGATTTTTACGAGCCGGCGAAATGCCGCCGTTACCCGAAAACCCGGCTGAACTCCCGCACACCACCGAGCGATTTGTTCGCCCATCAAAGGACTACTCGTGGTCGTCAACTATTGACCACATGGGGGTAGAGCAAGCGGTGGGTGTCTTGTCGGGACATTACCGCGACGTTTCTTATCCCTTGCCCCGTTTTATGTTCGCCAACTTCACTCTCACCGACGCCGCGATGCATGAGGGAGGGCCCTACTCTGAAATTGCTGCTGCTTCCATACGCGATAGTGACGCGCGCATGGGAGAAATCCTAAAAGCAGTAGAACGAGCGAAAATCTTTGATGAGACTGCTTTTGTATTAGTGGCAGATCACGGCATGGAAGAAACTAACCCTGCGGTGCGAGGTGACTGGGCCGCCCCGCTCCGTGACGCGGGATTGAATTTGCGCGACGAGGGTTACGGATTCCTCTACCTCAACGCTTAGTACTCGACCGCCCATAAGCACAGGCCCTCGGGGGGAGCAATCTGATTCGCCCGCAAGCGTGATTTCGAGTGCATTATTCCCATAACCTCACCCGGCCGTAAGCGACCGGTGCCACAGGCCACAATGGTTCCTACTAGTGAGCGCACCATCTGCCAACAAAACGCGTTGGCCTGAATTTCATAAACCAAAACATCGTCTCGGAAGTCAGGGATCCAACGCGACACTTCAACTTTGCGCAGATTGGATGATCCTTCGGGCCCTTGACGGCAAAAAGCCGAAAAATCGTGCTCACCGACAAACGGATCGGAAGCTAAAGAAAGCATATTTTTATTTAGCGGCTCCGCTATCCACCAAGAGTGCGCGGCCAAAAATGGGTCGGGGGTCGGTCGATTAAGGATTGTGTAGCGATAAGTACGGCGTTGAGCGCTGTGCCGAGCATCAAACTCGGGGGCAACTTCGTCGACAGACCTAACCACCACCTCTGGCCCCAGTAGGCGGTTAACCGATCGCGCGATCCGAATTAGATCTATATCGGCCGGAGCGTCAATCGCCACTACTTGCCCCCAGGCGTGCACGCCCGCATCGGTACGCCCCGCACAACTAAACCGCAGATCCTCAACCGAAACGTTGAGAACCATAGCCAGCGCATCAGACAAAACCCCTTGTACGGTGCGTACATCGGGTTGGACCGCAAAGCCTCTAAAATCAGTGCCGGCGTAAGCAATAACTAATTTAAGTCGCCTAACACTTGGGTCTCTCGGCCGCGAGTCGATATCAAACAGCGTCACCGCAGGCTCCGATCGAAGCCGAGGACGGCTTCGGCGTTTTTGCTAAACCAGCTCGATGCGCGCCATAGGAGCATGATCGCCCGGGCGAGGTCCCATTTTCAAAATTCGCAAGTACCCACCGGGCCGCGAGGAATAGCGAGGACCAATTTCCGAAAACAACTTATGAGTTGCCTGCTTGTCGTGAAGGATAGAAATCACTCGACGGCGATCGTGAATAGTCCCCCGCTTAGCTTTGGTTATCAAGTGCTCTGCGTAAGGCCGCAGCACCTTGGCCTTAGTGACAGTGGTGACAATGTGCTCCGCCTCAAAAAGGCTCGCGGCCAAGTTGGCCAGCATGAGCCGCTGATGCGCAGGATCTTTACCGAGGCGGGCGCCTTTACGAGGGGTAGGCATTGATCAGCCTTGAACCCGTAACGACAGACCGCGTTCGTCGAGTTTTTCGTTTATCTCGTCCAACGAAGTCGGGCCGAAGTTAGTGATCGCCATTAAATCATCGGGAGTCTTTTCAAGCAATTGCCCAATGGTGTCGATGCGAGCACGCTTAAGACAATTATTTGGCCGCTCACTGAGTTCGAGATCCTCAATCGGAAGATCAAGATCCGGAGAAGAAGACGAGATGGTCGAAACCTCGCCAAGACCTAACCCCAACGGCTCAGCAGAAAGTTCTGCCACCAAAGCGACAAGACCCCGCAAAGTGTCGCCCGCCGACGCCAACGCGTCGCTAGGGGTTATTGATCCATCGGTTTCTACTTCAATAGTCAACTTGTCGTAGTTGGTGGTTTGTCCCACTCGAGCGGACTCAACCGAAAATGTCACTCGCCGTACCGGAGAGAAAATTGCGTCAACCGGAATTACGCCGATTGTCGACTCATGTTTTTCTCGTTCAACCGAAAGATAACCTCGGCCTGGCTCAACCGTGAGGTCAATGGCGAGAGTTCCTTTGGCGTTAATGGTGGCAATGTGTAATTCCGGATTAAGAATCGCCACATCGGAAGTCGTGTGAATATCTGCTGCGGTTACATCACCAGGACCTTTTTTGTCGAGCCGCAGAGTAACTGCCTCTTCCGTGGCGGTGGTGAGAACTAGATCCTTGATGTTAAGGATTAAGTCGGTGATGTCTTCTTTCACACCCGGGATAACACCAAACTCGTGCAGAGCTTCGTCAAAGCGCACCTGGGTGACCGCAGCCCCCGGGATTGACGACAACAATGTGCGGCGCAAACTATTACCCAGCGTGTGACCAAACCCCGGCTCTAGCGGGGAAATAGTAAACGACTGAGTGTTGCCACTTAGTTCACCGGACTCAACTTCTGGGCGCTGAATAATTAGCATTTTGGCTTTCTCTCTCGGCTGAGGTGCAGGTTTAACGCCTACACCAGGGGCTGGGTACTAGGGACAAATAACTACTTGGAATACAACTCCACAATCAACTGCTCACGGACTGGTACATCGATCTGTTCGCGAATCGGCAACGCCCGCACGGTCGCTTGAAAATTAACGGCCGATACATCCATCCATGCGGGAATGGCTCGGTCGATGGTGTCGAGGTTATGACGAATCACGATATTTTCTCTCGACTTTTCGGCAATGCTGACTACATCGCCGGGGCGGCATTGATAAGACGGGATATCAAGACGCTTACCGTTCACCAAAATATGACCGTGGCGTACGAATTGACGACCTTGGCTGCGACTGGCGGAAAAGTTGGCTCGAAAAACGACGTTGTCAAGACGAGACTCCAGCATGGCCAACAAGTTTTCGCCGGCAATACCTTGCTGACGAGAGGCCATGGCATAAATGTTGCGGAATTGCTTTTCGAATACACCATAAATACGACGGGCTTTTTGTTTCTCCCGCAACTGCAAGAGATACTCACTCTCGCGAATACGACCGCGCCCGTGCTCGCCCGGAGGATAAGGCTTACGCTCAATCGCGCATTTCATCGTTTCGCACTTAGCGCCTTTAAGGAACAACTTCATTCGTTCGCGGCGACAAAGTCGGCACACTGGACCTACGTATCGAGCCATTGTTAGGTCCGCCGCCGCTTCGAGAGCCGGCAACCATTATGCGGGATTGGAGTTACGTCTTGGATTCCGACTACTTCAATACCAATATTTTGAATAGTGCGGATAGCAGTTTCGCGACCCGAACCTGGGCCCTTAACTAAAACGTCAACTTTACGCACGCCGTGCTCCATCGCTCGGCGCCCTACGGTTTCGGCGGCCAATTGCGCAGCGAACGGAGTGCTTTTGCGCGATCCCTTAAACCCGACATTGCCCGAAGAGGCCCAAGCCAAGGCATTGCCCTGCTGATCGGTGACGGTGATGATCGTATTGTTAAACGAAGACTTTATGTGGACTACGCCATAAGCAACATTTTTGCGGACGCGTCGTTTGGTACGACGACCCCCCGAGGCCGGCTTGGTGCCGGCGGCTTTATTAGCTGCCGATTTGGCGCTAGAAGACTTTGCCACTATTAGTTACCTCTCCTCTACTTAGCTGCGATTTTCTTGCCCGCAACGGTCTTTTTGGGTCCTTTACGGGTTCGCGAGTTTGTGCGCGTACGCTGCCCGTGAACCGGAAGCCCACGACGGTGGCGAATTCCGGCGTAACTTCCGATTTCAACTTTTCGCTTGATATTGGCCGAAACATCTCGGCGCAAGTCACCTTCAACTTTGAGATTGGCGTCAATCCACGCGCGAATCTTGGTTACATCTGGATCGGTGAGATCGCGCACCCGAGTGTCGGGTGAAAGATCGGTGTCACCGCAAATCTTTTGAGCAGTAGTCCGACCCACACCGAAAATATAAGTCAGAGAAATCTCCAACCGCTTCTCTCGGGGAATGTCGACTCCGGCAATTCTGGCCATAGATTCCTACTTCTCCCTAATTCTTAACCTTGGCGCTGTTTATGGCGAGGGTTCTGACAGATAACCCGCACCGCGCCGTGACGACGAACGACTTTGCACTTCTCACACATTTTTTTCACCGATGGTCGGACTTTCACAATTACCTTTCACGAACTTCTCGGAACTATTTATATCGATAGGTGATACGACCCCGACTCAGGTCGTAAGGGGTTAGTTCAACTTGAACTCGATCGCCGGGCAAGATACGGATGTAGTGCATCCGCATCTTTCCGGAGATGTGAGCGAGCACTTTGTGCCCGTTCTCAAGTTCAACTCGGAACATAGCGTTCGGTAGTGGTTCGACTACCGTTCCCTCGACCAGGATCGTGTCGTCTTTGGGTTTGGTCAGAGCTTTCCTCGCCTAGGTTGGGCTCGCCGAAGCGAACCGTTACTGAGCCTCAAACCTTACTAGGAACACCCCCGACAGCCCAAGTCGGCAACCCCGCCTTATCCCGGAAGAGTTAGGACCTCAGGGCCATTTTCGGTACAAGCAATGGAGTGCTCAAAATGGGCTGATCGCTGGCCGTCTTGGGTCACTACCGTCCAGCCGTCGCTCAGCACTTGGGTCTCTTGGGTGCCGGCGTTAATCATGGGCTCAATGGCCAAGACGTGGCCCGGTCGGATACGCATGCCCTTGCCCGGAACTCCGTAATTGGGCACCTGGGGCTCTTCGTGCATCGCGGTGCCGATTCCGTGGCCGACGTACTCCCGCACGACCGAAAAATTGGCCGCGAGAGCACGACTTTCTACTGCGTGACCGATATCCCCGAGTGAATTTCCGGCCACAATCTCGGCAATGGCGTCATCAAGGCATGCTTTCGTTACCGTCAACAACCGCTGCGATTCCTCATCAATTTCGCCGATCGGAACCGTAATCGCCGCGTCTCCGTGCCATCCTTCGATGATGGCCCCGCAATCGATAGAAAGAATGTCGCCTTCTTCTAAGACCACAGTGGCACTAGGAATGCCGTGAACAATCACATCGTTAGGCGAAGTGCAGATAACGGCAGGAAAACCGTGGTAATTCAAAAAGTTAGAGGTGGCGTTACGACGGGCAAGTACTTCCCGAGCCACTGCGTCCACGTCTTGGGTGGTCGCTCCCGGCTTGGCTGCTTTAATGCAGAATTCGTGCATTTCGGCAACGACCCGCCCCGCTCGGCGCATCAGTGCGATCTGTTCAGCAGTTTTTACGGTAACCATCTGCTCAGACTAGTGATCACGAGCGTTAAAACGAGACTTGACGAGATCCAAGAGGTCAGAAAATACTTTATCGGCTTCTTGGCTACCATCAACTCGACCCAAAGCCCCTGACCGGCGATAGTGCTGAATCACCGGAAGAGTCTCGATTTCATAGAGTTCTAGACGGCGCATCACTGAATCTTCAGTGTCGTCGGCTCGCTGCACTACTTCTCCTCCACATAAATCGCAAAATGCGTTTTTTTTGGGAGGGTTGTCCACATGAAAGTTGGCGCCACAATCTTCACAAACTCTCCGACCGGCAATGCGGTGCAGAACTATTTCGGTGGGAACATCTAGATCGACCACGACGTCGAGAGGAAAATCGCCGAGGAATTTATCCAAAGCTTCCGCTTGCACTTGAGTTCTAGGGAAGCCATCAAGAACGAAACCCCGCTCTCGTCGATCTTCGAGCGCGAGGTGGGTCTCAACTAAATCAATTACTGACTCATCGGGAACCAACTCACCTCGATTTATGAACGCGGCAGCCTCAACGCCAATTTCGGTACCTTCATTTATGGCGGTTCGAAAAAGATCACCCGTCGCTAGCCGCATGACACCGAATGATTCAGCCACCCGCACCGCTTGAGTTCCTTTACCGGCGCCTTGTTTCCCGATTAAAACTAATCGAGGACCCCGACTGCTCATTAGCGATTCCTAGTAATCAAGACAGGAAGCCTTCGTAGTTGCGCATCAAGAGTTGACTGTCTATCTGCTTCATGGTCTCTAGGGCAACTCCTACCGTAATCAGCAGAGCGGTACCGCCGAACGGGAACTGACTTATATCCCACAAAGCAAACACCAACAACGGAGTTAGCGCAATAACGGCTAAGAATAACGCTCCCGGCAAAGTGATTCGGTTGAGCACCTTGGCTAGATATTTCTCGGTCGGTGGACCGGGGCGAATACCGGGTATAAAGCCACCTTGCTTACGAATAATGTCGGCTTGCTGCTGAGGATTAAACGCAATCGCGGTATAAAAATAGGCGAAGAAAATAATCAAGAGGGTATAAAAGCCCATATAGAACCAGCCTTGATTGTTAACCAGGTTGTCGTTGATCCAGCCTTGGACACCAGTGAAGTTGCTGCCCAGCGCCGAAGCAAGGAGCGCGGGGAACGACAAAATTGAACTGGCGAAAATAACCGGAATAACCCCCGACTGATTGACCTTTAGCGGTATGTAGGTACTCTGCCCGCCGTACATTCTTCGCCCCACTACCCGCTTGGCAAACTGGACCGGGATTCTTCGTTGCCCTGATTCGACAAAAACAATGCCCACGATCATGGCAATACCAATACCGATAATGACAAAAAACTGGAACTTTGTTCCTTGAGTCCAGACCGCTCCACCTTGGCCAGGAAGACTTGCTACCACCGAAGCAAAAATAAGGATTGACATCCCGTTACCAATGCCGCGCTGAGTGATTAACTCGGCCAGCCACATCACCAATGCGGTCCCGGCCGTCCAGACCAAAACGATGAGCCCAGCCCGCCAAAAGTTGAACCCCGGAATAAAGTCAATTCCGGCCGGCAAATTAGCCCCGAGTCCGATTAAACCACCTTGACCTTGATGAAGAGCAAACACGAATCCAGTTGATTGCACTAAAGCCAACGCCACGGTCAGATAACGAGTCCACTGAGTAATTTTCTTTTGTCCGGTTTGGCCTTCTTGTTGCCACTGCTCAAGTTTTGGGATTACCACCCCAAGAAGTTGCATGATGATTGAAGCGGTGATGTAAGGCATGATGCCCAAGAAGAAGATGGCCACATTGGTAATCGCGCCACCAGAAAACAGGTCAAGGAACCCAACCACGCCGCTGTTATTCGCGCTGGCTTGAAGGTCCCGAATCGCACCAAAATCTACGTAAGGAACCGGAAGGTGTGCTCCTAGGCGGTAGACCCCGACCACCATCAAGGTGAACAAAATCTTGTTGCGTAGGTCGGCTACTCGAAAGATATTGCGCAGTCGGGTCAGCATGAGCGTCGTCTACTTGTACCAGTCAAAAATTCTTTAGTTACCGGTTCGTAAGGGCGTTGTTGCTGCCCGCTGGTGGTCGGCGTGATCCCCACGGCAACGGAATAACTTCGACGCTTCCGCCCGCAGCTTCAATAGCCGCTTGCGCTGTCTTAGAGAAACTGTGGGCTTTTACCGCGAATTTTTTAGTCACTTCGCCCCGTCCTAACACCTTGACTAGACCGCGCTTAGCCACCAGACCCTTAGACCGCAATGCTTCAGGGTCAATCGTGCTGTCGGTGGAGAACTCTTCCAGCGTGTCGAGGTTAATTACCGCGTATTCAACTCGGAACGGGTTACGGAAACCCTTGGCTTTAGGAGTACGGCGAGCAATCGGAGTCTGACCACCTTCAAAGCGAGCCGGAATTGACCCGCGCGCACCCTGACCTTTAGACCCACGGCCAGCAGTCTTTCCCCCTTTTCCGCCGATTCCTCGACCAACACGACGACGCGCTTTACGCGCCCCGGCATCAGGTTTTAAATCGTGAATTTTTAATCCCATTTCCTATACCTCTTCTACCGTTACTAGGTGGTTCACCCGCGTGACCATTCCTCGGATCTCGGGACGGTCAGGGTGTTCAACCGTCTGATTGATCTTTCGCAAGCCAAGCGCTCGCAGCGTGCCGCGCTGCTTAGGCTTAGCACCAATAGCAGATCGGCGCATAGTGATTTTGAGTGTGGTGGCCATTTACTTAACCTCAGTGATTACTGGCTTAGGGGTGTTGCGCTCTTTGTACGCCCGCAACATTCCGCCGGTCGCTACTTCTTCAACCGACTTACCGCGCAGTCGAGCGACTTCTTCGGGACGGCGTAAACCTTGTAGACCCGCGATAGTGGCCCGAGACACATTAATAGCGTTAGAAGAACCTAAAGATTTAGCGAGTACGTCGTGAATACCCGCAGCTTCAAGAATGGCTCGCGCCGCGCCACCGGCAATTACTCCGGTTCCGGGCGCGGCCGGCTTGAGTAAAACGCGAGCCGCGTCGTGCTCCCCCAGAATTTTGTGGGTAATAGTTGAACCAGCCAGCGGTACCGAGAACAAGTTCTTGCGCGCTTCTTCCATACCTTTTTGAATTGCCGCCGGCACTTCTTTGGCCTTTCCGTAGCCAAGACCGACATTGCCGTCGCCGTCACCCACTACTACAAGAGCAGTAAACGAGAACCGGCGACCACCTTTAACCACCTTGGCCACTCGGTTGATCGCGATCACTCGCTCTTCGTATTGACTATCTGCCATCAGAAAATTTCCTCTCAGAACCTAAGGCCCGCGGTGCGAGCCCCATCAGCAACACTTGCGACTCGACCGTGATACCGGTACCCCGCTCGATCGAACACCACACTCTCAATTCCGGTGGCCTTCGCCCGCTCGGCTACGCGTCGGCCAACTTCGCTGGCGGTTTCTACCGTGGCCGCTTTGTCCAAGCGAAATTCGGGCTCCATGGTTGACGCCGAAGCGATTGTCCGGCCCGATACATCGTCGATGACCTGAGCATAGATGTGCTTCGAAGAACGAAACACCGCTAAGCGCGGCCGTTCGGCGGTACCGTGAACTTTTTTGCGAACTCGATTGTGTCGGCGCTTGCGCCCAGTGACTCGCTTGATCATTGCCATCTCCTACTTCGCCGACTTTCCTGATTTACGTAAAACGCGCTCGTCGACATAGCGAATTCCTTTACCCTTATAAGGTTCGGGCTTACGAAGTTTGCGGATGTCCGCGGCCACTTGCCCTACCAGTTGTTTATCGAATCCAGTGATAGTGATCCGGGTGGGCTGAGGAGTCGCGAAAGTGATCCCGGTCGGAGCATCAAAAAGTACTGGGTGAGAAAAGCCCAACTGCAGCTCTAATCCCGAACCCTTTACCGCAGCACGATAACCAACCCCAATGATCTCGAGTTCTTTAGTGAAACCATCAGTTACCCCTTGCACCATATTGGCCACTAATGAGCGCATCAACCCGTGCAGGGAACGGCTCTCTCGCGCATCATCAATCCGCGCAACAAGCACCGTGTCACCTTCTTGAGTGATAGTGATGGATTCTGGGATCGACTGTTCCAGGGATCCCTTAGATCCTTTTACTATTACGCGACTTTCATCCAAAGTGATCTCCACTCCGGAAGGAACCGCTATAGGTGATTGACCAATACGTGACATAACCGACTTTCCTTACCAGACGTTGCAGAGAATCTCGCCACCGACCCGGCGCTCACGCGCCTCACGATCAGTCATGAGTCCCTGATTAGTTGAGATAATTACAATTCCCATTCCCCCCATTACGCGCGGCACTTCGTGCGAACTGGCGTACACCCGAAGTCCCGGCTTAGAAACTCGCTGCAATCCCGAGATGGTGCGCTGACGATCCACGGTGTACTTCATCATGATCTTCAGTCGCTTGCCCGGGCGATCGGGTTGGGCATCAACCGAAAATCCGTCGATGTAGCCCTCCTGCTTGAGAATCTGCGCCAAAGCTTCTTTTACTTTCGACGAGGGCATCGCGATTTCGTCATGGAAGGCAACGTTTCCGTTACGAATACGCGTCAGCATGTCGGCGATGGGATCAGTCATTGACATTTCTGATACCCCCTACCACGAAGCCTTGGTAATGCCGGGAATTTCCCCTGAATGCGCCATCGTACGGAAGCAGATCCGACACAATCCAAACTTTTTGTAAACCGAACGCGCGCGCCCACACCGGTTACACCGGGTATAAGCACGCACTTTAAACTTTGGCGTGCGCTGTTGTTTCTGGATCAAAGCTTTCTTTGCCACTCAGTTACCTTCTTTCCTGTTCCCGTTCAAACGGGAATCCAAGGGCTCGGAGTAATGCCCGGCCGTGTTCGTCGGTTTTGGCTGTAGTAACGATCGTGATGTCCATTCCCCGAGTGGTGTCAATCTTGTCGTAATCAATCTCAGGAAAAATCAATTGCTCGGTTACTCCAATGGTGTAGTTACCGTGGCCATCGAAAGCTTTTACGCTCAAACCGCGGAAGTCACGAATGCGCGGAATCGCCAAGGTGACTAGCCGGTCGTAGAACTCCCACATCCGGTCACCGCGGAGAGTGGCCTTTACTCCGATAGCGTTTCCTTCTCGCAACTGGAAACTGGCAATCGATTTTTTGGCTTTAGTGATTAGCGGCTTCTGACCGGTAATCAATGTGAGGTCGGCTACCGCACCGTCAATCAAAGATGCTTGCTTGACGGCACCGCCGACTCCACAGTTAACGACAATCTTTTCCAGACTCGGAACCTGCATAATATTGACCAGCCCCAACTCTTTGAGTAGTTCAGAGCGAAGTTGGTCGTCATAGCTCGCCTTAAGGCGAGGCTTAATACGAGTATTAGCACTCACGAGAGGTCCTTCCCGCACTTCTTGCACACCCGCGTCTTGGCTCCATCTTTCTTCAAAAGAAACCCGACTCGAGTTTTGCCACAACTTGGACAAAGAAGCGCCAAGTTCGAAAGGTGGATCGGCATATCTTTATCGATGATTCCCCCCTGTGCCGTAGCGCTGGTAGCGCGTTGATGCTTCTTGGCAATGTTGATGCCGTCGACAATGGCCATGTTGCGTTCAGGGATGACTCGAGAGATAGAACCCTCTTTACCAATATCTTTTCCAGAAAGAACCACGACTCGGTCGCCTTTTTTAAGCTTTAGCTTTGCGATAGTCATTAGATAACCTCAGGGGCAAGAGAAACGATGCGCATGAATTTGCGTTCTCGAAGTTCACGACCGACGGGACCAAATATTCGAGTTCCTCGTGGCTGCATCTGATCGTTTACCAGTACGGCCGCATTTTCATCAAAGCGGATGTAGCTGCCATCAGGTCGGCGGCGTTCTTTTTTGGTTCGCACCACGACACACTTAACTACTTCACCTTTTTTAACTGCCGCGCCCGGTGTGGCGTCTTTCACCGTTGCCACAAATACATCGCCGATACCCGCGTAACGACGACGAGTTCCGCCCAAAACCTTGATACACAAAACCTCGCGCGCCCCTGAGTTGTCCGCGACTTTGAGTCGACTCTCTTGTTGAATCATGGCTAGCGTGCCCTCTCAACCACTTCGACCACTCGCCACCGCTTAAGTCGTGATAGCGGCCGAGTTTCGGCAATTCGAACCCGGTCGCCCTCACGCGCGTCGTTGGCCTCATCGTGGGCATAAAATTTACGAGTTTTCTGCATGGTTTTCCCGTACCGGCGATGCCGAACGCGATCGGACACCGAAACGACCACAGTTTTATTCATGCGGGCCGAAACCACTAGCCCCTCACGCACCTTGCGCGCGTTTGGTCGTGCCACTGCTTCTCCAGTCATGACTGATTCTCCTCTGCAAGAGCGATCTCGCGTTGCCGAAGAAGCGTGTGACATCGAGCCACATCACGACGTAATTCGGTGATTCGGTTAAAACTCTCTAATTGACCCGTAGCTAACTGAATACGTAAGTTAAACAACTCTTCTTTAGATTCACTCAGCTTGTTAATGAGTTCGGTATCACTCATCTCGCGAAAGTCACTGGATTTCATGACAGATCCTCCCGGGCCAAAAAGCGTGCTTTGATCGGAAGTTTGTGAATAGCAAGGCGAACTGCTTCACGGGCAAGATTTTCCGGAACGCCCGATATCTCAAACATCACGCGCCCAGGCTTGACTACCGCAACCCAATGCTCAGGGTTACCTTTTCCGGATCCCATACGAGTTTCGGCGGGCTTTTGCGTAATAGGTTTGTCGGGGAAAATATTGATCCACACTTTTCCGCCTCGCTTGATGTAACGAGTCATCGCAATACGAGCGGACTCAATCTGGCGATTGGTAATCCATCCCGGCTCAAGTGCCTGAATACCAAAGTCGCCAAAAGTAACTCGCGTGCCTCCTTTGGCTTCCCCGCGCATACGACCGCGCTGCACCTTACGGTGGCGAACTTTCTTAGGTGACAACATGTCAGTCCTCATCCCCATGGAACTTGGGTGCCTCGTGATGCTGACGAGTACGGCGTTCGATGTCTTCTTCTTCCGCCAACAAACGCTCGAGTTCGGGGTCGGCTTCTTTCACCAATGGCGTGGCTTCAATGTTGATGTCGTCACCCGCACCCTCGGTAGAAATCTCCACTGTCTCCTCATGGAGACGACGACCGCCGCCCGCGCTAACAACTCGTCGGCGGGGCTGCTCTTCACCCTCAGAGTCACCCGAAATCAATTCGGTTTCGGGTATCAACCGATCGTCGCTGGCAGATTTGTAGGGCAAAATCTCACCTTTATAAATCCATACCTTTACCCCGATGCGTCCGAAAGTTGTTTTTGCTTCCGAAGCGCCGTAATCAATATCGGCCCGAAGCGTGTGCAACGGAACTTGTCCCTCGCGGTACCACTCCTTGCGAGACATTTCTGCGCCCCCAAGACGACCACCGCACTGAACCCGGATGCCAAGTGCTCCAGCCTTCATCGCGGTTTGCACCGCGCGCTTCATTGCTCGCCGAAAAGAAACTCGGCCGGCCAATTGATCGGCCACGCCTTGGGCAATAAGCACTGCATCGAGCTCAGGCTGTTTGATCTCTTGAATATTGAACTGCACTTGTGCGTTGCCGGTGATTTTAAAGAGTCCTTTTCGTAGTCGGTCCGCCTCTGCTCCGCGACGACCGATAACAATCCCGGGACGAGCGGTGTACACATCAACTCGCAACTTGTCCCCAGTACGCTCGATCTCTACCCGCGACACTGCGGCGTGGGCAAGTTCTCGCGTCAGATAGTCGCGAACTCGCCAGTCTTCAATCAAAAACTTTTTATAATCCCCTTGACTAGCAAACCACCGCGACTTCCAGTCGGTGACGATTCCGAGTCGAAACCCGTAGGGGTTGACCTTCTGGCCCATTATTTACCCCTATCCCTTTTCCGAAGCCGGCTTCTTGGCCGTCTTTTTGGTTGATTTGGTGGCCGCCTTTTTAGTAGTCGCAGTCTTGGTGGTGGCCTTTTTGGTGGCCTTTTTGGCCGCCTTTTTGGTGGCCTTTTTGGTGGCCGCGGGAGCAGAATTTTCTGCTTCGGCAACTTCTTCGGTCTCAATTGCTTCCGGAGCCGGTCGGCGGTTGGTACGCCGGCGAGCAGTCGTGCCCACCCCAGCTTCGCTCCGACGAGAAATCTCTTCTTCACTAAATCGTGACACCGCAATAGTGATGTGGCTAGTGCGCTTGTTGATACGACTCGCTCGACCTCGAGCACGAGGGCGCCACCGCTTTTGGATAGCACCTTCGTCGGCAAAGGCTCGCACCACAAACAACTCGTCTTCAGGAATATTGTCATTATTCTCCGCGTTGGCGACCGCAGAGTTAAGCAACTTTTGCAACTCATGCGATACCCCGCGAGGGCAAAGGTAAAGGGTGTCGCGCGCCGAGCTGATGTCGCTCCCAGTAATCAACTTGAGCACGGGGCGAATCTTGGTAGGCGACGTACGCAAATAGCGCAACCGAGCCACAGTTTCCTTAGTAGGAGCGTCACGAAGGGCGGTGTTAGCCATAATCAGCGACCCACCGAGCGTTCTTGACCAGCGTGGAACTTAAAGGTGCGGGTAGGGGCAAACTCGCCGAGTTTGTGTCCCACCATTGATTCACTAATGAAAACTGGAACGTGTTTTCGTCCATCATGAACACCAATGGTGTGGCCAATCATGTCCGGAATAATGGTGGAGCGGCGCGACCAGGTCTTGATGACCTTGCGGTCACCCGACGCGTTCATGACTTCCACCTTTTTCTCCAAGTGATCATCAACGAACGGACCTTTTTTGAGACTACGCGGCATTATTAACCTTCCAAGTAACTAGCGACGAGAGCCACGGCTGCGGCGTCGGCGGATAATCATCTGATCAGACTTCTTATTTTTCTTACGGGTGCGACCTTCAGGCTTACCCCACGGCGAAACTGGGTGACGGCCACCCGAGCTCTTACCCTCACCACCACCAAGGGGATGGTCGACTGGGTTCATAGAAACACCACGGTTGTGCGGGCGCTTACCCTTCCAGCGATTACGACCCGCTTTACCAATTTTTATCAACGCGGCTTCGGCGTTACCAACTGATCCGATCGTGGCTCGACAGTCAATAGGAACTCGGCGCATTTCGGTAGAAGGAAGCCGCAGCGTAGCGGAGTCTCCTTCTTTAGCAACCAACTGAATAGCCGCTCCCGCACCGCGCCCCATTTTTGCGCCCGCTCCCGGCTTGAGTTCCACGTTGTGAATCGTGGTACCAACTGGGATGTAACGCAACGGAAGAGCGTTACCGATACGAATTTCGGCGCCTTGCCCACTTTGGATCGGATCACCAACGGACAAGTCGGCGGGAGCAATGATGTAGCGCTTTTCGCCATCAAGATAGTGAAGCAAAGCAATGCGAGAATTACGGTTCGGGTCGTATTCGATAGTCGCAACTTTTGCTGGCACACCATCTTTGTCACGCCGAAAATCAATTACGCGATACTTCTGTTTGTGACCGCCACCACGATGACGAGCAGTCATGCGACCGTAGGAGTTGCGGCCTCCAGTTTTTCCTTTAGCCCGGGTTAACGATTTCTCTGGACGATCGCGAGTTATCTCCGCAAAATCCGAAACGGTCTGAAAACGGCGTCCGGGGCTAGTCGGTTTACGTTTACGAATTCCCATTACATACTCCCGAAGATTTCAATTTTGTCGCCTTCGGCCAAAGAAACAATCGCCCGCTTTTGCCCCGAGCGTTGGGCGAATCCACCGGTACGGCGATTGCGCTTGCGCTTGCCCACCCGTTTCATCGTATTGACGTTGGTTACCTTGACGCCAAAGATCTTCTCTACCGCGTGGCGGATTTCAATCTTGTTGGCGTCATCAGCCACAACGAACGTATAAACGTTAGCGTCGTATGCGGCGTAAGACTTCTCCGAAACTACGGGGCGAATAATCACGTCGCGAGGGTCACGGTTCATGCGGCACCGCCGGAGAACTGGCTGACGGTGTGTTCCAAAGTGGCTGAAGAAAATACCAACCAATCGTTGACCAAGATGTCGTACGGGTTGAGCTCCTCGGGAATCGCGATCTGAACTCGGTTTCCAAGGTTACGGAACGACTTCCAGACTGCGTGCTCAGCTCGGTCAAGAACAATCAACACTCGGGGACTGCGCTCGTTAGCCGGCCGTAGACCTAAGGCGCTAAGAATCTCAATCCCTCGCTTAGTTGATGGTGCATCAATGCCCCAAGAGTCGATCACTTTGATATGGCCGTCAGCGGCCCGATCGGACAACGCGCCACATAATGCGGCCCGCACCATTTTCTTGGGCGTGCGCTGGCTGTAATCGCGCGGCTTAGGCCCGTGCGCGATACCACCACCGCGCCACTGGGGTGAGCGGATAGAACCTTGCCGAGCACGCCCAGTTCCTTTTTGGTTCCAAGGCTTAGCTCCACCACCAGAAACTTCGGCGCGAGTTTTAGTGCTCGCCGTACCCGAGCGCTTATGGGCCAACTGAGCGGTGACAACTTGATGGATAAGACCCACGTTGGGGGTAACTCCAAAAAGAGCATCAGGTACTTCAACTGAACTGGTTTCTTTACCAGTTACCGCCATGACGGAAACTTTCATTCGGTATCACCGCCATCGGTAGTGGCCTCAACTTCAGACTCGACAACGGCCACATCAGCCTCTACAACTTCTTCTTCCACCAAAGGTTCAGTACTAGGTAAAACGAATTCCACTACTGGGCCTTTAGCGGCGTTGCGAATGAAAACCAACCCTCCCTTAGGACCGGGCACCGCGCCGCGCACTAACAAAAGACCTCGCTCAAGATCACCTTCTATTACTTCAAGATTCTGGGTAGTTACTTTCGTATTACCGTGCTGGCCCGCCATCCGCATTCCTTTGAATACTCGAGCTGGAGTAGCACACGCGCCAATTGATCCGGGGGAGCGATGTTTACGATGAGTTCCGTGACTTGCGCTCAAACCCTTGAAGTTATGGCGCTGCATAACTCCGGTGAAACCTTTACCTTTAGAGATTCCGGTTACGTCAACTTTTTCACCGGCGCTAAATATATTGGCGCCGATTACTTGACCTACTTCGTAACCCGAAAGGTTTTCTACTCGAAGCTCGGCTAACTCTCGGCTGGGTTCAGCCGACGCTTTGGCTAAGTGGCCCATTTCCGGTTTCGAAATTCTTTTTTCTTTAGTCGGACTAAAAGACAGCTGTACCGCGCAATAGCCGTCACGCTCCGGAGTTTTTAACTGAACCACACGACACGGACCCGCCTGAATAACAGTCACAGGCACAACGCGGTTAGACGCGTCCCAAATCTGGGTCATACCGAGCTTGCGCCCAAGGATTCCCTTAACTGCCATGATTGCGTTATTCCCTCGTGTCTAGTTGCCGACGCCCTGTCGCCTAACGCGAACACTCCCCCGGCCCGGGGTCTCCCTGAGAGACTCTCGGTCCGGCGGAGCGTGCACCTTGGGCCACGTGGTTCTGTAAACAGCCTTCGTGGACGTCGATTTGTGTGGAGTAATTAGGTTAGTAGAGCAACCCCTGGGCCCGCCAATGGGGGCCCATGATTAGACCTGCTGGATCTTGATTTCGATATCCACTCCGGCCGGAAGATCGAGACGCTGTAGGGCCTCTACGGTCTGTCCGGTGGGCTCGACTATGTCGAGGAGGCGCTTATGAATCCTCATCTCAAAGTGCTCTCGGGAGTCTTTATCGACGTGGGGCGAGCGCACTACGCAAAATCGCCGAATTTCGGTGGGCAACGGAACGGGGCCGCGGATTTTGGCCGATGTACGCACCACGGTCTCCACGATCTTCTTGGCCGACTGGTCGATTACTTCGTGGTCGTACGCCTTGAGCCGAATTCGAATTTTTTGACCTTTCGCACTCGCCATCGTCGTCGCCTCTCGTCTATCGAACTACTTGAGGATCTTGACGACTCGACCCGCACCCACGGTGCGA
>OFRL01000027.1_pt1 | contig 77851 bp, 73 predicted proteins | sample 1543121 | NCBI WGS metagenome assembly OFRL01 (sample SAMN07774228, study PRJEB24372) | wastewater metagenome | isolation source: Lake Maggiore Cannobio | place: Italy: Cannobio | collected 2016-01
AACTTCTAAGAATCACCCGAGTGGAGTCGAGCAGAGACATAATAGCTTCTGGAGTCCCTCTTCTAGCAACAGTCCTCATATAATTAACATTGCTTTCATAGCCAACTAAAACTGATAAGACAAGCGAGCCGGCAAGCCATAAAAAAACTGGTCGATTGTATCCGGTCGTTCTTGTCGATGTTGAACTCCACTTTTTGTTCAGGGAAACTACTCCAAAAGTGATAAGGAAAGAAAAAGATATTAAAAGAGTAAAGAGAAATGAGTAAGGCTTAGCAACACTTAGTGCCATCATGGCAATAAATATTGCTCCTAAATGGGGAGCGCTGTCTCGCAGAGAATAATCTTCACTACTTGACTTGAGCATCAGTGCGCTAAGCAGCCCAGCAAGGGCAAATCCGCTGACCATCTCGAACCCGTTAGGATTAATCGCCCCAAAAAAACTTCCCACCATCGGCGTCAGAACCAACAAAGTCGCAAACACCAAAGACGCTCTATGGAGTATCGGCCAAAAAATAATCATTAATGCCATAAGCATCATTCCCAGTATCCAGGCGAACAAGCGCATCAAGTAGAACGCCAAAAAGCCAGAAAAAACTCGAGAGGGTTGTCCAACTACCCAAAAATAGGGCTCGGGACCACCATTGTTATATATTAATTCCTCAGTTATCTTTACCTTCTTGGCGTTAGAAAAATCCTTCGGGAGATTTGATTGGCACTTAGCACTCAAAGTATTTGAAATACAGTGTGCGGACAACGAGTTGGCTATATAAGACGGAACTACTACGGTGCCAAACTCTTGCCCTGAGGCAACTACGTTCGCGTATATTGCATACCCTGGCTCATCAGCTACTTCACCAAACGGAGTCATAAAAGTCCAAGCCAACGTAATTGATGCGATCAAGGTGATGAATATCGCCTTGAATTTTACCGAACTCATCTTCTGAGGACTTTTCCGTTGAGGGGCTTCAATCGAAATGTTCTGAGACCCCATTAATCTTAATAATAGCAAAGATTAGTACTTATAGTTGCTACTAGTGGTCGGTCGTTTCGGGTGTCGGCTAGCGTGCGGGCATGAAAGTTTTAGTCGCTGCTGATGGTGCGTGGGTTCGCGATCAGGTGCGCGCGGCGCTCCTTGGACGCAACCTTGAGGTCATCGAAGTTTCCCGCGGCCAAGATGTCCGTAATGCTGTATCGGAGTTACATCCCGATTTAGTAATTCTTGATATGCAAATCGCCAACATGGGAGGAATAGCGGTGGCGATCGATCTTCACCTTGAAGCGTCGGCCGACCGGCTGCCTTCGGTGCCAATACTTCTTCTTCTTGACCGTGAACACGATCGTTTTATTGCTTCACGCGCGGCGGCCGATGCTGAATTAGTTAAGCCCATAGACCCCGGCACACTGCGCCGCACAGTAAAGCGGCTGATTACACCGGTCGCGTCAGCTTCGGTCTGATTAGGAATACGAAAGTACACTCAAAATAACCACACGGGCTGTGGCGCAGCTTGGCAGCGCGCTTCGTTCGGGACGAAGAGGTCCCGGGTTCAAATCCCGGCAGCCCGACCACACGAAAGGGGCGGTATGAGTATCTATCGAGAACGCATACTGCCCCGTCTGCTCGATAAAATTATGGACCGGCCGTCATCACACGTGGCGCGTGATCAGGTTTGTGCCGGTCTTTACGGTGAAGTTTTAGAAATCGGATTTGGTACTGGACTAAATATTTCTCATTACCCCAACGAGGTAAAGCGAGTGTGCGCTATAGAACCCTCGGAGTTGGGGTGGGAAATTGCCGAACCACGAATCGCCGCTCGGTCTATTCCGATAGAGATGGGCGGACTCAACGGAGAGCGACTTGCCCTCACGGAAGAACAGTTTGACTGCGCCCTTTCCACCTGGACTCTTTGCTCGATTCCCGATGTGAGTTTGGCCCTTAAAGAAATACACCGAGTCTTAAAGCCAGGCGGCGAACTGCACTACCTAGAGCACGGCCACGCGCCCGATGAATCAGTCGCGCGCTGGCAATCGCGCATCGAACCGGTACAGAAAATTATTGCTGGCGGCTGTCATCTCACTCGACCAATCGCGGATTTAATTACGGAAGCCGGTTTCACCATCGTCGAGAGCGCCGAGTACTACTCGCCTAAAGAACCTAAGCCCTTTGGCTACACATTTATCGGTCGAGCGCAAAGAAACTGATTTATTCGGCGACCACAATCTCGGCTAACTGCACCGCATTAAGCGCGGCCCCTTTACGCAAATTATCTCCGGTTACCCAAAGATTAAGCGTGTTGGCTTGTGAAAGGTCGTCGCGAACTCGTCCTACCAGCACTGGGTCAATGCCCGCACCTTCAAGCGCCGTTGGTGCGCCCGTTCCGTTATCGCTAACCAAAACTCCCGGGGCAGACGAAAGGGCTGACACGGCGGCAGCGGCGCTAAGTGGACCAGAAAATTCTACGTTGACGCTCATTGAGTGCCCCACGTAAACCGGAACCCGTACACAAGTAGCCGCGACTCGCAACTCGGGCGCGTGCAGTATTTTTCGGCTCTCATGTAATAATTTCGCCTCTTCAGAAGTAGTTCCGTCGGAAGCCAGCGAACCCGCACGCGGAATTACGTTTCCAGCAATAGGGCGATCCCATACTTGGCCCGAAGTAATTAATTCAGGGTGTTTACCCGCTTGGCCAAGATCGGCTTCTCGTCCCACCCCGGCTTCCCACTGACGGGCCAACTCAGCAATACCGGCGCGCCCAGCTCCCGATACCGCCTGATAGGTCGAAACCACCATGCGGGTGATCGGGGTAATGCGGTGCAGTGGGGCTAAAGCGGTGAGTAAAACCATCGTGGTGCAATTAGGACAAGAAACGATATTGCGTTTGCGGGCGCCAACGTCTTTAGGGTTGACCTCAGCCACGACGAGGGGAACACCGGGTTCCATGCGGAACGCGGCCGAATTATCAATCACTACCGCTCCCGCGGCCTCAGCCACTGGGATCCACTCGCGGGCAAGATCGTCCTCGACATCAACGATGATTAGATCAAGACCCGCGAACGCCGCCGCGGTCGGGAGTATGCAGGCCACTTCACCCACGGGGGTGCTTATTTTGCGCCCCACGGAACGCTCCGAGGCAAAAACTCGCAGTTCGTCAATCGGAAACGAACGGGCCGCGAGAATTGCGAGAACCTCCTCGCCCACTACTCCAGTGGCCCCCAACACGCCTAAGTTCACGGCGACTCGGCCAATGCAAACGCTTCGTGAAGCACCAAGACCGCTTTTTCTAGATCTCCGGCGGCCACTACACAGGAAATACGAATTGAAGAAGTAGAAATCATCTCAATGTTGACTCCCGCGTTAGCTAAAGTTTCGAACATCGTCGCGGCGACACCAGGGTTAGTTTTCATTCCTGCCCCCACGAGCGAAACTCGACCCACATTTTCGTCCGAACTAAAGCCGGTCGCCTCAACATCTTTTACTAGGCGTTCAATTACCGAACGCGCGTTAGCGAGATTATTGCTAGGAACCGTAAAAGAGATATCGGTATGACCTTGAGTCGATACGTTCTGCACGATCATGTCCACGTTGACCTGAGCATCGGCCAACGCTCTAAACACGGTCGCGGCTATTCCTGGTCGGTCAGGAACACCGACCACCGTTACTTTGGCCTCTGAATCATCGTGAGTTACCCCCGAAATAATGGCTTGCTCCATCGACATTCCTTCCTCCCGTATCCATGTTCCTGGCTTCCAAGTGAAACTTGAACGAACGTGCACCGGCACTGCGTAGTTGCGGGCGAACTCAACTGATCGTAGGGCTAAAACTCGCCCGCCGGTGGCCGACAAGTCAAGCATTTCTTCGTAAGACAGCCGGTCAAGACGACGCGCGTTGACAACCAGACGCGGATCGGCAGTAAATACTCCATCGACGTCGGTATAAATCTCACAAAACTCAGCTTTGAGCGCGGCAGCTAAAGCGACCGCGGTGGTATCAGACCCACCGCGCCCAAGAGTCGTAATATCAGAGTTCGTAGACACGCCCTGAAAACCCGCGACTACCGCTATAACTCCATCTTCTAATGCTTCACGAATACGATTTGCCCGCACTTCTAAAATTCGCGCCCGCATATGATCAGTATCGGTAAGTATCCCCGCCTGGGAGCCAGTGAAACTCACTGCTTCTTCGCCCTGATCGATAATCGCCATACACAGCAACGCCATAGAAATGCGTTCACCGGCGGTTAAAAGCATGTCCATTTCACGCGCCGACGGGTTGGCCACCACATCAAAGGCCAACTTTTCTAAATCATTCGTGGTCGCACCCATAGCCGAAACGACAACCACTACGTCATTGCCCGCGCGCCTAGTAGCAACGATATGGGCGGCAACCTCACGAATTCGCTCGGGCGTCGCCACCGACGTACCCCCAAATTTTTGTACAACGAGACCCATACCCCGATGGTACCGGTGAGAGGGCTACCTATCAGCCCGATTTATCCGTGAGCCAATTTGGGCGTTAGAAATCGATATCGCGGGCGCGTTAGGGTTTGGCTATGTCTAAAGCCAACAAACGAGAGCGCCAGAGGGAAAACCGCGAGAAGCGGCGGGAATTCGAAGGGAAGATTCAACGCCGCCAGCGTTTGATGAAAACCGCTCGAACCTTCGCCATCATTGCAGTTCCGGTTCTAATAGTTGGCGTAGTGCTGAACCTCAATAACTCCAGCGACGACACATCGACGGGGTCAGATAGCAAATCTTGCGCGGAAGTAAAAACTCCGCCGGCCAAGAAGGTTTCCCTTGATGCTCCGACCGATACTCTCGACGTCAATCAGAGTTATACCGCCACCATCGACACCAGTTGCGGAACTATTGCTGTTGACCTAGCCGCGCAAAGTTATCCCGTATCGGTTAATAACTTTGTTTATCTAGCCAACCAAAAATTTTACGACGACCTTGCCGTTGTGCGGGCGGCCAAGAATTTTGTTATCCAAACCGGAAGCCCTACTCAAACCAGCAGTGGTGGACCGGGTTATTCGGTGGCGGCGGAAGTGCCTACCGTTGAACCGTATTACCCTGCCGGAACGGTGGCGTGGGCTAAATCCGGAGCCGATCCCGCCGGCACCGCCGGTTCGCAGTTCTTTATCGTCACTGGTAGCGCGCCCCTACCGGCCGACTACGCGGTAATCGGAACCGTAAGCAAAGGTTTAAACGTTGCTCGTAACATCGAGAAGTTGGCGCCTAAATCGGGTGACGGCGCCCTCACCCGCCCAGTAGTGATGAAAAAAGTAACAATCACGACTGGGGCAATTCCCCCCGCAACTACTCCTTAAACGAGATCGGGTATTACAGAACCGGGCGAATAGATTTTTGCCTGTGTGCCTTCGTAAAGAGTTACTGCTCCCGCGCCCGCTACTCGCCAACCGGTTGCGTCACGAATGAGTGCTGTCTGCTCGTCGACTCCTACCAATGTCGCTTTGGGGGCTAACAAATCGATCGATCGATCGCGCATGTGGTCGGCGGCAGTCCCGTGATAGGGAAAGACCGCCAAATTAGAAACTAAACCCAGACCGACTGTGTAGGCCCCACCGCGCGGGTCAACCATTGGATCGCACACCAAAGTAGCGGCCGCTCCCGAAGCGGCTAAAACCCCTCCGTTATTCAAAACCTCAACTATTGATTCCCATAACAGAGAATCCTTTAGCACCGAGCGCAAGTGAAGCGGTGACCCATCAGACAAATAGATAAAGCGCGCCCGCTTGACTACTTCAGCAACTTCTCGGTCTTCAGCTTCACGGCGATTCAGAACCATTAGTGGTTTTACTTTTGTTCCCAAACGATCGAAATAATCCTCGGCCTTTTTAACCACTCGATCGGGATGCTCATAAGCCGCGGCCGTCGGCAGCACCACGACTTCAGAATTATCAACCCGCGCGAGCAACTCGCGATCAAAATCTTCACCGCCACCCAGCCATTCACCGCCACCGACAAGGGCCAAAGTTCCGAGGTCGTTCTTTTTACCCATAGAAATAACAGCCTAGCGAGGCTGAGTCGTCGTCGGCCGCGTCGGGTGAGCACAATAGAAGCGTGACTAAAACTGCCCCCAGTGCCCCGCCGGACTACTACGAGACTCTTGGTGTTTCGAGCAGCGCTACTAGCGAAGAAATTTCGATCGCGTTTCGCCTGCTGGCTAAAGAGTTGCATCCCGATCACTCCCCTAACGATGTTCAAGCCACCGAAGCCTTCAAAGCGATTTCGCGCGCGCACGCCACTTTGAGTCGACCGCGAGCACGCGCGGCCTACGACGCACGTCGGGCAGAAAAACCGAACCACCATTTTGCCCCTCGGGTTCAGCCAAAATCTTCACCTTCGCCCCCAATAACTTTTATTACTGGGACCGCCATGGTTCTCCCAACTACCCGGCGAGCAAAAATTGCGCTCGCTTCGGGAATCGCCTGCATCGGGGGTGGATTGGCGATTGTTCCGATCATCTTCGGATTAGAGCCCGTGGCTGATTCGTTTGGGCGTGACTTCACCCTTTGGTTCGTCGTAGCCAAACTCATTATTGGTGGCGGGATTTTCGCGGGGTTGGGCTGGTGGCGACTACGAAACCTTGCGGGCTTAGCGGCTCGGCCCGGCGATACCGGCGGGCGATAACCTTTACCGAGAAGAATATTTTGGCTTTCACGAGAAGTACTCGTGAGTGGCGTTTAGACGATGGGAGTTCGTAAGTGAGCACTTCTTTGACCGCGAATCTTAAAAATGTTGGTGTAGTTGGTTCGGGAATTATGGGATCAGGCATTGCGGAAGTAGCCGCGAAATCTGGATTCAATGTCATCTTGCGCAGCAGAGCCCAAGCATCTGCCGACGCCATGCTGGCCGGTCTCGATAAATCGCTCGCTAAGCAAGTTGAGCGCGGCAAGCTCGAAGAAGCGACTCGAGATGAAATTAGAGGTCGAGTGCGAGCGGTAACCGACCTCGCCGAGTTGTCAGAGTGCGATTTAGTGCTGGAGTCAATAGTCGAAGATCTCCCCGCCAAGCGGGAACTGTTTAGCCAGCTATCAAAGATATGTTCGGACAAAACTATTTTGGCCACTAACACTTCAACCCTTCCCGTAGTTGAAATGGCGATGGTTACCGATCACCCCGAACAAATATGCGGAATCCATTTCTTCAACCCCGCGCCGATGATGGCGCTAGTTGAGATCGTTCGACCCATCACTGCTAGTGATGAAGTAATAGCCACCGCGCGCGCTTTTGCCGAAGCCTGCGGAAAAACCGTGGTTGATGTGCGCGATCAAGCCGGTTTTATCGTCAACGCTCTGCTGTTCCCTTATCTCAACAACGCCATCAACTTGCTTGACGGCGGTGTTGCTAGTCGCGACGACATTGACGCGGCCATGAAAGGAGGCTGCAACTTCCCCATGGGTCCACTTGAGTTACTTGATCTCGTAGGTTTAGACACCAGCTTGGCTATCATCGGTGCGCTTTACGAAGAGTTCCGTCAGCCCAATTACGCCCCCGCGCCATTGTTGCAGCGCATGGTGAGCGCCAACCGCTTAGGACGCAAGTCGGGTCGGGGCTTCTACGACTACTCCAAGAAATAATCAAGTCATGACCGAACGGGAGCGCCCCTGGCTCATGCGGACCTACTCGGGGCATTCTTCGGCCCGTGAATCTAACGACCTTTATCGGACCAACTTGGCCAAGGGTCAAACCGGGCTATCGGTGGCCTTCGATCTACCTACCCAAACCGGCTACGACCCCGACCACCAGTTGAGTCGCGGTGAAGTAGGAAAAGTTGGTGTTCCCGTTCCTCACTTGGGAGAGATGCGCACACTTTTCGACCAAATACCACTGGACGAAATGAACACCTCAATGACTATTAATGCCACCGCGATGTGGCTATTTAGTATGTACTTATCGATTGCAACCGAACAAGGAATCGCTCCGGAAAAACTTTCCGGTACCACACAAAACGACATCGTTAAAGAATTTTTATCTCGGGGCACGTACATTTTTCCGCCGGAGGCCTCACGTCGGCTTACGGTCGATTTGGTTTGCTTCACAGTTTTGAATGTTCCTAATTGGAACCCCATAAACGTGTGCCCTTACCACTACCAAGAAGTGGGCGCGACTCCAGTGCAAGAAATCGCTTATGGCTTGGCTACTGCTTGCGGCATCCTCGACGCGGTGCGCGATTCGGGCCAAGTCAGCGAAGAGAAGTTCCCCGAAGTGGTCGGTCGGATCTCTTTTTTCGTTGACGCCGGAATTCGTTTTATCGAAGAAATGTGCAAAATGCGAGCTTTTTCAAGGCTGTGGGAAGAAATATGTACCGAGCGCTACGGAGTAACCGACCCCAAACTACGGCGCTTCCGCTACGGAATGCAGGTCAATTCGTTAGGCCTAGCAGAGAACCAGCCCGAAAATAATGTGCCCCGGATCGTTCTCGAAATGCTAGGAGTAACTCTTTCGCGCGACGCCCGCGCCCGCGCGGTCCAATTGCCCTGCTGGAACGAAGCCCTCGGTCTTCCCACGCCGTGGGACCAGCAATGGTCGCTGCGAATGCAGCAAGTTTTAGCTTACGAAACTGATCTTTTGGAGTACGACGACATTTTCGCTGGATCGACAGTAATTGAAACTAAAACCACTGAACTCGCCGACGCGGCTCGCAAGGAACTCGACTGGGTGCTCGACGGTGGCGGAGCGTTCGAAATGATCGACTCCATGAAGTCTCGACTCGTACAAAGTAACGCCGAGCGAGTGCGAAGAATTGAGTCGGGCGAACAACTCGTAGTAGGCGTTAACTCATTCACCGAAACTGCGCTATCTCCGCTCACCGAGATAGCGGCCGACAAAGCCATCGTTACCGTTGACCCGAAGGCCGAGATCGAACAAATTGAGCGTCTAGAACAGTGGCGCGCCCAGCGCGACGAAACGAGCGTGGCGGCGGCAATTAGCGAGCTCACTAAACTCGCGGCCACGAAAGAAAACTTGGTGCCGGCCAGTGTTGCTTTAGTCCAAGCCGGGGGAACTGTGGGCGAGTGGGCGCAAGCCTTACGATCAGTTTTTGGTGAATACCGCGCCCCGACTGGTGTAAGTGGAGTTAGCGCCCCCGCCGGTGACCTAACTGCGGTACGAGAACGAATAGCGCAAGCCACTAAAGGATTGGGTGGTCCGCTGCGACTACTGGTGGGGAAGCCTGGGCTTGACGGCCATTCCAGTGGAGCCGAACAAATAGCGGTCGCAGCACGCGATGTGGGCTTTGAGGTTATCTATCAAGGCATCCGCCTAACGCCCGAACAAATCGTGGCGGTGGCCCGCGACGAAGATGTCGACATCGTTGGTCTTTCGATTCTTTCCGGATCACACCGTGAGTTAGTGCCTGCGGTCGTTCGTCTTCTCAACGAAGCCGGCGTCGACGCTCCGGTGATAGTAGGGGGGATAATCCCCGATGCTGATAGCGAAGAAATGACCGCTTCCGGAGTGGCCGCAGTCTTTACTCCCAAAGACTACAAAATCGCCGAGATAATGGACGAGATAGCTATTCTCGCCATCGCCCGCCGACAAGCCAACCGCGCCTAAAACCGGCCCCGGCAAAAATAATTAGGCGTACATCGCTTCAATTTGGGCGGAGTACTTAGAGTTAACCCCTCGGCGCTTCAACTTCATAGTCGGGGTTAATTCTTCCGAATCAGGCAACCACTCGGCGTCGAGCACGGTGAACTTTTTAATCTGCTCGGCCCGAGAATATTTTTTATTCACTTCGGCAACATTGCTTTCGATCTCAGCCACCACCTTGGGGTCATGAGCCAGTAAAGCCAAGTCGGAAGTTTCGATTTCGTGTTGAGTTGCCCATGCCGGAGCAACTTCAGCGTCTAGGACAACAAGGGCCGAAAGAAATGGTCGCTGGTCACCGATCACACACACTTGACCAATAAGTGGAAAACCTTTCAGAGCCGCTTCAAGATTGGCCGGCGAAATGTTCTTACCGCCCGCAGTGATGATCAGTTCTTTTTTGCGGTCAATAATTTTTAAGTAACCGTCAGCATCAAACTCACCTATGTCACCCGAAGCAAACCAACCGTTAGCGTCAAGGACTTCACCGGTACGCTCGGGATCATTTAAATAACCCCGGAATATGTTCCCTCCGCGCGACATAACCTCGCCGTCGTCGGCCAAAGTGACTTCACAGCCCGGAATCGGCGGACCGACCGTGCCAAGATGAACTCGAAACGGCTCCCACGTCATTGGCCCCGAAGTTTCGGACAGGCCATAAATTTCTGACATTTCTAATCCGAGACAACGAAAAAACTTCAGCGTGTCCATCGGTATAGGAGCCGCCCCGCTAATTGCCGAAATAACTTGATCGAGCCCGAGCAAGTTAAGAACAAAATCAAACACCGGCTGAGCGCCCGTAAGTTCAGCAGCCAATGCGACAGGCAAGTCTTCGCCCCGAGCTCGGTACTCAGATACTCGCTCGCCAATAGGCAATGCCGCTTCCAGCATCGCTAACTGTTCGGGGTTTGCCCGGGCCATCGCCATCACTCCGGCTTGTAGTTTCTCCCAGACCCGAGGCACGCCAAAGAAAATCTGGGGGCGAGATTCGGCCAAATACTTTCCGATTTCGGCCGCATCCGGACAAGTAGTGACTTCAAATACCCCCGCAATGCCCTGATAGTGGGTATTCATCCGCTCGGCCACATGCGCCATAGGAAGATACGAGATCATTCGGCTGAAATAAGGCTCTTGGTGGCGCCAACATTTGAGCAGACTGTTTACCGTCCACATCACATTGGCGTGATCGAGCATTACCCCTTTGGGCGGACCAGTGGTTCCCGAAGTGTAAATAACTGTCGCTAAATCTGTTGGCAAAACTTTAGCCGCCGCGGCAACAATATCAATCGATTCGCCTTCTAAAAAAGTTGACCACCGCAATACTTCGGCAGGAATTTTCTTATCGTCGTCAATGACCACTACGTATTTAAGAGTGGGGATGTTGTTTCGTACGGCCATAAAGCGATCGAGTAATTCAACATCTTCTACAATTGCCACTGTTGCTTCACAGTGCGTAGCTAAATATTCGATTTGTTCCGGCGAAGAAGAGTTGTAGATAGAAACCGGAGTAGCGCCCAATAAAACTGTGGCCATGTCGGCGATGTGAAATTCTGGCCGGTTGCGCATCATCAGCACTACCCGCTGGCCTTTCTCTAGCCCTAAATCGGATAACGCTTGCGCGGCGCGTCCCGCGCTTTGGGAGTACTCGGCCCAAGTGAGTTGACGAAAATCATCACCGTCTTTCCAGCGCAACGCCACTCGGTCGGGATAATCGCGCACCGTGACACAAAATTGTGCCGCCACCGTATCGGCGGTTTGGTGATTACCGGTGGATTTTTTTGTGGCCATTATTTCTCCCTAGTTTGAGGCAGAGTCTCGCACGGATAAAGGGAGAAACCAAGACTTAGGCCTCGATCTAATTAGAGATCTGACTGGGGATAACTCTGCCCGCGGAAGGAAGCTTCGCTGTCGCCGAGAAGACCCCCAAACCCTTATGAATAAAGGCGAGTAAGCGTTTACGCCTGCCGTTCGTCATAACTAGACCAGGCCAACAAGGCGTCTGACTAACCCAGGAGAGAGATTATGAAAAACCCTATTCACTTCATTAAAAAACAACCACTTGCCGTTCGACTCGTCGCCGGCGTTACCGTCATTGCGCTGCTTGCGGCCGCAGTGTTTATCTTGAGCTCAGATGAAAACAAGGAGCGGGCCCAAGCTCGTTCTACTCAGCATTTATCGAGCCAAGTCTCGGCAACCGAAAACTCTCGGGCCGTTGACTCACCATCGACCACTTCTCCCACCGGAGTATCTCCCAGCACTACTCGGCCCAGGCAAGGCAACTCTCAGCCTTCGCGTACTGACGCCCCGGCCAGAGGATCACTTTCTTCGCGCTCCCCGGCGGCACCGGCAACCCCGGCGGACACCACTGGGCCCGATCTTTCAAGCGCCGCTTGGAGCCACGATTATCTCTACACGACCCTTTACGTAGGTGACGTTGAGCGCGGCTGCCCCTTTGCCGGCGTATCCGACGGACCCGTCTTGGCCACTTTTAATGTTAGGGCCACCGACGAATCGGGAATCGCCTCTAGCTACGCATACATGGATAGCGCTTACGGAGTCGGACGAGAAGTACTAATGACAGAAGAAGGTCCTAACTATTTTACAATCCGTGTATCGATTTATCGAGGATCAACCGCTATTCGCAACAGCATCACGATGAACTTCGTTGCGACAGATTTCTTGGGAAATTCTTCCAGCGTTTCTCGAACAATCTCGGTTCTCGAATGCGAAGGTTTGACCTAAAAATAACTAACAGACGCCCAGGTCATTGACCTGGGCGTTTGTTAGTTGCGGCCCGATCGTTCGTTAAGTCGCCACGGCCCTCGGCGCCGGCCGCCCCCTCGAGCACTTAAGCGAGCCGCCGTAACCCACTGATGGGCCATGTCGTTAACTTCGTCGGAGCGAAGACTAAACCCTCCCGACCTAACTATTTCACCCATCGCCATTTCGATAACTCTCGCTTCTTGTTCGGTGGGTCGAGGAGTAATTTCACCCAGCACAAACGCGCTAGTGCTCACAGAGGAACGTTTCCGTGCTTACGTGCCGGCGACTGTTCACGCTTCGTGCGCAACATGTCGAGCGAGCGAATCAAAACTTGTCGGGTATCGCGGGGGTCGATCACATCGTCGACGTATCCTCGCTCTGCGGCCACATACGGATTAGCAAACTTGTCGGTGTATTCCTCAATAAGTTCGACCCGCCGACCTTCGGCGTCATCGGACTGATCAATTTCTTTACGGAAAATGATATTGACTGCCCCTTGGGCGCCCATAACCGCTATTTCTGCCGAAGGCCACGCAAAGGCGAGGTCGGCACCAATGGACTTGGAGTTCATCACGACGTAGGCGCCGCCGTAAGCCTTACGGGTAATAATCTGAACGCGAGGCACGGTCGCCTCACAGTAAGCGTAAAGCAACTTGGCTCCGTGACGGATAATCCCCCCGTACTCTTGGTCGGTTCCCGGTAAAAATCCGGGAACATCAACAAAAGTTACGAGGGGAATATTAAAGGCATCGCACATCCGCACAAACCGCGCGGCTTTTTCTGACGCATCGATATCTAAAACTCCGGCCAAGTTTTGTGGCTGATTTCCAACAACGCCCACCACGTGGCCGTCGAGTCGCGCCAAACCACAAACGATATTCATGGCCCACATTTGGTGCACCTCAAAAAAGTCTCCGTCGTCAACGATCTCGTGGATAATCGCTTTCATGTCGTACGGCTGATTAGGAGCATCTGGGATCAATCTGATGATGTCTTCGCAGCGTCGAGCGGGATCGTCAGCGGGTGAGAAATAGGGTGGGTCATCGAGATTGTTCTGCGGGAGGAAAGAAACCAAGTAGCGAACTTGTTCGAGACAAGATTCTTCGTCTTCGGCCACAAAACCCGCTACTCCCGATTTGGACGCGTGCGTCATCGCCCCCCCAAGTTCTTCTTGGGTTACGTCTTCGCCGGTAACCGTTTTGACTACGTCGGGGCCAGTAATGAACATATGCGAAGTGCCTTTGACCATAAAAACAAAATCGGTCATTGCCGGCGAATAAACCGCACCACCCGCGCACGGCCCCATAATTACGCTGATCTGCGGTATTACTCCCGATGCTTTTACGTTGCGATGAAAAATTCCCCCGTAGGCGTCGAGACTAACTACCCCTTCTTGAATACGAGCGCCCGCCCCGTCGTTAAGTCCGATCATTGGAGCCCCGACCGACTCCGCTAGATCCATAACTTTGTGAATTTTTTCGGCAAACACTTCACCCAGAGCGCCACCAAAGACAGTGAAGTCTTGTGAGAAAACGAATACTTTGCGTCCGTCGATAGTTCCCCACCCCGTGACAACCCCGTCGGTAAGCGGACGGGTGTTTTCAATACCAAATCCGTGGGCGCGATGGCGCGCCAGCATGTCAAGTTCAACAAATGAACCCTCATCAAGAAGTTTCCCTAAGCGCTCGCGGGCGGTGAGTTTCCCTCGGTCGTGCTGGCGCTGAACCGCGGCTTCGGATCCCGCGTGCAGCGCCTCTTTGCGTAACTCGGCCAGTTGCTCAAGGCGTTCTTCTATGGGGTGCGCCGGCAGCGCTGCGGGAGCATCCGCAGTGGCTTCACCTTGAATAGCGTCTTCTTCTATTGCCATAGCGCCCGAGGTTACCGGCTCGGCTGACTGGAGGACGCTTTGCCCTCTTCGACTAGTTCAATCAGCGTTCCGAAGGCGGTCTTGGGGTGAACAAAGGCCACCGTGGTGCCCCGACTGCCCGGCCGCGGAACCTCATCAATGACTTGATGGCCTTGGGCCTTTACCTGCTCTAGTGCTTGGGCCACACTCGTCACTCGATACCCCACGTGATGAATCCCTTCGCCCCGCTTAGCCAGAAACTTAGCCACGGGTGAATCATCTCGAGTTGGAGTAACAAGTTGAATATACGAATCGGCCACTCGGATTAATACTTCTTCAACCCCATCAGAATCGATTCTTTCGCGATGGGTCACCGTGCAACCAAAAGTATCGTCGTAGTAGGCCACCGCCGCATCAATGTCGTAAACCGCTATGGCGACATGATCGATATTGGTGAGTAACGAGTCTTTAGTGGTCACTCTTTTTTCCTCCTTGGGCGTGCCGGCTAAACCGCGTTATCTCTGGAAGTAGTTGAGCCCGCAATTCGGGGTCGGTCACTCCCAAACCTTCTTCGGGCGCCAAAACTAAAACTCCGAGTTTTCCTTCGTGTTGATTCTTTTGTACTGCCGCGGCCGCTTCGCCGACATCGTCAAGCGCATAAGTAGCGGAAAGGGTGGGATGGATTTTACCCTCACAAATCAAACGGTTGGCTTCATAGGCTTCTCGGTAATTAGCGAAGTGGCAACCTTTGATCGTTTTTAGGTTCATCCAAAGATAACGATTGTCGTATTCAATCATGAACCCGCTGGTAGCCGCGCAGGTCATGATTAGCCCCCCTCGCTTAGCCACAAAAACTGAAGCACCCATGGTTGACCGCCCCGGATGTTCGAAAACAATGTCGGGGTCGGTACCTATTAATTCACGAATTTTTTTACCGAACCGGCGCCACTCCGATGGGTCTTGAGTAGTTTCGTCCGACCAAAACTTGTAACCCTCAGCCGTGCGATCTATCACTGCTTCACAGCCCATGGCCCGAACTAACTCCGCTCGTTCGGGAGAAGAGACGACGCCGATGGGGATACCGCCACCGTTGAGCACATACTGAACTGCGTACGCACCAATTCCTCCACTTGCCCCCCAGATAAGGACACTCTGTCCTTGAGTCATTTGTGCACCGTTAGGGCTCACCAACATCCGATAACTCGTAGAATTAGTAAGCGCGTTCACCGCGGCTTCTTCCCAAGTTAAGTGCGCGGGTTTAGGCATCAACTGGTTGGCCTTGACTAGAGTTATTTCGGCCAAACCGCCGTAGTTAGTTTCGAATCCCCAGATGCGTTGATTAGTCGCCATCATCGAGTCGTCGTGAGCAGTAGGGTCTTGATCGTCGACATGATTGCAATGCACCGTTACCGCATCACCACATTTCCAGTCCCGCACCGCCGATCCCACTCGCACCACTACTCCCGCCGCGTCGCTACCGAGGACGTGGAAAGGCTGATCGTGGCGAGCCCCCCAAACGCTTTCTCGCCCCAAGCGAGTAAGGAATCCGAAAGTGGCCAGCGGCTCAAATATTGCCGACCACACCGTGTTGAAGTTAATAGAACTCGCCATCACCGCAACAAAAACCTCGTCGGGTGCCAGTTCGGGTAAAGCGACATCGTCTAGGTGGAGTGAGGCCCGCGGGTCTTTGGCGCTTGATTCCATGCCGGCAAACATCTCCTGTTCGTCGGCGTGGACAGTGACTCCTCGAAATGTTGCCGGCATTTCAATGTCGGCTAAATCGTCGGTAGCGCCCGTGAGGATGGCTTGGCGAATTAATTCGATAGACATGCCCCCCGACAATACTCCTCGGCGAGTCGGCGGGGCGGGGGCGGGCGGGTTGACGACCGAATAATTCGCTAGGGTAGCGTTGCTCATAACCACAACCAGAGCGGCTCAACCTCGGGCCGCCCAACCACGGGGGAACCAAATGTCAGGATCGGTAATCGTTTCCACTGCTCGTACGCCCATCGGAAAATTCTCTGGCGCCTTCGCCGGCCTCAGCGCAATGGACCTTGGTGGGGTCGCAATTCGGTCCGCGCTCGAGCGCGGTGGAGTCGACTCCGAACAAGTCGATGCCGTCATTATGGGACACGTACTCCAAGCTGGTCAGGGACAGATAACCGCGCGCCAAGCAGCAGTAATTGCGGGAATCCCAATGAGTGTTCCGGCACTTACGGTTAACAAAGTTTGTCTTTCCGGAATAAACGCGCTCTACCTTGCTGACCAAATGATTCAATCGGGTGACGCCGAAGTTGTGGTTGCTGGAGGCATGGAGTCAATGACTAACGCCCCATTTTTACTTAATGGCGCGCGCTCGGGGTTACGCATGGGTAACCAAGACTTGATCGATTCACTTATCCACGATGGCCTCTGGTGTGCCTTTGACCAAGAACACATGGGAACCGGAACTCAACGCTACGCCGACGAAAAAAAGATTTCCCGTTCCGCCCAAGACGAACTCGCGGCGCGTAGTCACGAACTCGCGGCTGCAGCCATGAAAGAAGGACGTTTCGTAGACGAAATAGCTCCGGTAGAAATTCCTCAGCGCAAAGGCGACCCGCTAATAGTCGATAGCGACGAAGGAGTGCGCCCCGAAACCACCCTCGACTCCCTCGGCGCCCTTCGTCCGGCTTTCGGGAAAGAAGGAACCATCACCGCGGGTAACGCATCGCAGATATCTGATGGTGCCGCGGCCCTGATCATGACCAGCGCCGAAAAAGCGGCTGATCTTGGACTTACCCCCATTGCGGAGTTCGTTAGTTACGGGATGGTCGCCGGGCCCGACGCATCACTTTTGCACCAACCGTCGCGCGCCATCAAACGAGCCCTGGACCCCATCGACAAGACCGCCAGCGACATCGATCTCTTCGAAATCAACGAAGCCTTCGCTGCGGTAGGCGTGGCTTCAATAAAGGACCTCGGAGTAAGCGGCGACATCGTGAATGTGAACGGTGGAGCCATTGCCCTCGGCCACCCCGTCGGGATGTCGGGTGCTCGCATTGTCTTAACTCTCATCAACGAATTGCAACGCCGCGGAGGCGGACTAGGTGCGGCCGCACTTTGCGGTGGTGGTGGCCAAGGCGACGCGGCCATTGTCCGCACCTTGTAATTCAAGGGCACGGATTTACGGTCGACGCCGTGACTAACGCGGCCTTAATGAGTACGCTGCCATCATGACCGCCGAAACCCATGACCACTTGGATACAAGTGAAAATACGGCTCCGGATAGAGCGAAGGTCCCGTACCGCGCGCGCACCGTCACGATGCGTGCTCGTGAACTCCGAGTTATGGGCGCGGGCATGCTTGCGGTGGCCGCGGTGCGCCCACTAATCCCCATTGAAACCGGCCCCCCTTGCCCGTTGCGCTTAATTACCGGAATACCTTGCCCACTGTGTGGCATGACCCGCGGGGTAACCGCAGTAGTGCACGGCGACTTCGCCTACGCGTTGCTTATGAACCCCGCGGCCTATCTTGCCGTGGCCGTAGCTCTACTACTAATAGTGCAGTGGCGAGTGAAGCGATTTGTTATTCCCCTATGGATCATTACTGGTGTTCTTGGGGTGATGTGGATTTGGCAGATATATAAATTTGCCACCGGAAAACCTCTTTAGGTAACTGCACGCTTTGCTTATTGGTGTTAGGTTTCCCACCAACCCAACCGAATAGGAGAAACAATGACTCAATCATCCCCCGCAGTGCCGAGTGGCTCGTATCGAGTAGGTGATTCCATCTCTTACGGCTGGAATGCTTTCTTAAAAAATATTGGCCCCATGATCTTGATCACGCTAGTAATTCTGGCGGTACAAGTTCTTTTGAATGTAGTAGTTGGTGCTGACGCCGGAGTTGCACGAATAATTTTGCAGCTCGTAGCTTTCATCGTTGGGCTCATCTTGGGCATGGGCCTCATTAGGGCATCGCTCGCGATTACCGATGGGGTAAAACCTGAGGTGTCGATGTTGGCCCATACTGCGGGGCTAGGCAGTTATCTAGTGGCAGCAATCATTTTCGGAATTGCAGTATTCGTAGGATTGATTCTTTTCATCATTCCCGGAATCATCGTTTCACTGATCTTCATGTTCTACGGTTACACAATTGTACAAAACCCCAGCACCAGTCCGATTGACGCACTTAAGCGCTCAGCCGAAATAACTAAAGGTCACCGTTGGCAGTTACTGGGACTAGTTGTCCTACTAATCATCATCAACGTAATCGGGGCAATCTTGTGTGGGATTGGGTTGCTGTTCACTTACGGCATTACCGCTATTGCGGTCGCCCACGCTTACAAGTCACTAAGCGGTCAGCCAATCGCGGCGGTCGCGTAGATTCATTATTGATTCCTTCGGGCCCGACTTTTCGGGCCCGAAGGTCAATCAATAGTTATTAATCTTTTATTCGGCCACCGCGCCTTTGGACTCCCAAAAACCGTTAAGCGCACTCTGGATTTTGAAAATCCAGATGAACCCGCCCAAAATCGGAAGCAAGATCCAAAAGCCCGTCATAATCGACACCGGCGACTCGCGCCCATCGGCTTCGTAAAGAGAAGCTATTTCGCTGGGCTCAACAAAAATATTAATGATTGCGCAAATAAACGCGAATAAAAGCGCCGCGAGGCCACCGATTCCTTTGGCACTGTAATCTTTCATTTCCTGGAAAGTCATGTAGAACCAGTACCAGTGGTAAAGCCCACAAGTAATAATCGTGAGGCCAATTACGGTCCAAGGATTGCGGATCTTGCCGACGTTACCGCCGCCTTGCATGGGGATGGTCATATCGTTCCTTCCGATTGATCGTTTTAGGCTTGAATAACCTCAAGTCCTCAGTTGTTCTAGTACAAAAACAAGCCCTCGGCTACTAATCTAAAAGCCGAGTTGACTAGTCGGGTTTACTCGCCTAACTTGGTGCTCCTTCACCCAATCTCTTCACTTATCCACAAGGAGTAAACGATGTCTGATTCATGGGGTTTTGAAACCAAGATGGTCCACGCGGGCGCCGAGCCCGATCCCACCACCGGGGCCCGAGCGGTTCCGATCTATCAGACCACCAGTTACGTATTCCGCGATACCGACCATGCCGCGGCCCTTTTTGGACTCTCCGAACTAGGCAACATCTACACCCGGATCATGAACCCCACCCAGGCTGCGTTCGAAGATCGCATCGCGGCCCTTGAGGGCGGAGTGGCGGCGCTGGCTACCGCTTCGGGTCAAGCCGCCGAGACAATGGCCCTCCTCAACATCGCCGAAGCGGGCGACCACATCGTTTCTTCCGCTTCACTTTATGGGGGCACTTACAACCTTTTTCACTACACCTTGCCCAAACTAGGAATCACCGTTGACTTCGTTGACGACCCTGACGACTTGGCCGCGTGGAAAGCAGCCATCAAGCCCAACACCCGTGCGTTCTACGCGGAGACCATGGGTAACCCCAAAGGCGACGTAATCGATTTTGAGGGTATCTCTAAAGTGGCCCACGCCGAAGGGATTCCGTTGGTGATCGATAACACTGTTGCCACTCCCTATCTCTGCCGACCCCTCGACCACGGGGCTGACATCGTGGTTCACTCGGCTACCAAATTCATCGGCGGCCACGGCACCTCGATTGGAGGCGTAATCGTCGACGGCGGAAAATTTGATTACGCCGCTAGTGGCCGGCACAAAATGTTTACCGAACCCGACCCGAGTTATCACGGCGTGGTCTACTCCCAACTGCCCGAGCCGCTGCGCCCGGCCCAGTACGCGCTTAAAGCTCGACTCACGCTGTTGCGTGATATGGGTTCGGCCGTATCACCGTTTAACTCGTTCTTGTTTATTCAAGGGCTCGAAACTTTGAGTTTGCGCATGGAGCGCCACTGCCAAAATGCTCAAGCTGTCGCCGAGTGGCTCGAAGCCCACAGCGCAGTCGAGTCAGTTAACTACGCCGGCCTTACTTCGAGCCCGTGGTACGAACGAGGTCAGCGCTACCTCCCCCGCGGTCAAGGGGCAATTATGGCCTTCGAACTCAAGGGAGGCATCGAAGCGGGTAAGAAATTCATTAACAGCCTCGAGTTGATTAGTCACCTTGCTAATATTGGCGATGTGCGCACTCTAGCTATCCACCCTGCTTCTACTACTCACTCGCAACTCACACCCGAAGAACAAATTGCTGCGGGAGTGACTCCGGGAATGGTGCGCTTGTGTATCGGGATTGAAACTCTCGACGACATCCTCGCCGATCTTGACGCCGGGTTTCGCGCCGCTAAATCAGACTAAGTAGGCGCGGGATTAACAATTGACCCCCGCTCCCAACTCCGGTGCTTGGCGGCCCGGCGATCCGTTTGGTCAACGCAAATTTGCCGAACTGTTCGCCTCGCGACCCCACGCGCTTGAAGCGGGCGGACGGGTTGGCGATGTAACGGTGGCCTACGAAACTTGGGGGACGCTCAACTCTGATCGCAGCAACGCGGTTTTAGTACTTCACGCCCTTACCGGAGACAGCCACGCGGCCGGGGTGGCCGAACCGGGACACCGCGAACAGGGCTGGTGGGAAGGAATAATCGGCCCGGATGCGCCCATTGATACCAACAAATACTTCGTGGTGTGCCCCAATGTCTTTGGGGGCTGTCAAGGAACTACTGGGCCCGCCTCAATTTCACCCGACGGTAAGGCTTACGGGTCTCGCTTTCCTCGCATAACCATTCGCGACCAAATCGTGGTTGAAGCCGCTCTGGCCGACCAAATGGGAATAGATACTTGGGCGGCAGTGGTCGGTGGATCCATGGGTGGAATGCGCGCGCTCGAGTGGGCCGTCAGTTTCCCGGAACGAGTTAAACGGTTGATCGTAATTTCGGTTGGGGCAGTAGCCACCGCCGAAGAAATCGCCCTTTCCTCTTTGCAAATACGCGCAATAAAAGCCGATACCAATTGGCACGGGGGCGACTACTACGACGCCAGTGCCGGACCGAGCGTTGGCTTGTCTATTGCTCGAGGAATCGGGCAAGTAAATTACCGATCGGAGATGGAATTCGATTCTCGCTTTGGCCGTAATCATCAAGGTGACGAACAGCCTCTCGAAGGTGGACGCTACGCAGTCGAGTCATACTTGGAATACCACGGCGAAAAACTTTCTCATCGCTTTGACGCCAACTCTTACATCATTTTGAGTGAAGCCATGAATCACCACGACGTCGGCCGAGGGCGTGGGGGTTCGACCGCCGCCCTGACTCGAGTTAGTGCGGAAGTTACCTTGGCCGGAGTTTCCTCCGACCACCTCTACCCTTTACGTTTACAGCAAGAACTGGCCGAGTTAATTCCGAGCGCCGCGGGAGTTGAAGTAATCGAATCCCCCAGCGGTCACGACGGTTTTCTCGTTGCTCTCGAACCGGTAGGGAAAATTATCACTCGCGCGTTGCAGTAACTCGTTAGTTTTTACGCCTCAACTTCGCGCCGGCCTTCAAATGCTCGGCCGAGAGTTACCTCATCGGCGTATTCAAGATCTCCCCCCACCGGTAATCCGCTCGCCAGCCGAGTCACTTTTATTCCCAGCGGAGTAAGCAAGCGACCCAAATACATAGCCGTGGCCTCCCCTTCGATGTTGGGGTTAGTAGCCAAGATGACTTCCTTAACTTCTTCGCTTTCTACTCGGCGCAATAATTCTTTTACCCGCAACTGCTCGGGCCCGATACCTTCGATAGGCGAAATCGCTCCCTGCAGCACGTGATAACGACCGTTAAATTCATGAGTGCGCTCTATGGCCACGATGTCGCGCGGTTCTTCCACTACACACAACGAGGTTGAGTCACGGCGATCGTCTTGACAATACGCGCATAACTCACCTTCGGCGATACTAAAACACCGCTGACACCAAGTAACTCGTGCTTTAGCCTCAGTGATCGAACTGGCTAAGCGATTAGCGTCTTCGGCCGGCGACTTGAGCAAGTAATACGCGATTCGCTGCGCCGACTTAGGACCGATGCCGGGTAGACGACCGAGTTCATCAATAAGCGTTTGCACTGCCCCCTCATAAACGCTCAACCGAATGGCCCTCTCATTTTTATGCTCCTTAATTCAAACTGTTGGAGTAATTAGCCCGGTAACCCGAGAGCGCCCAAGTCGAGGCCACCGGTCACCGCGCCCATGCGCTGGCCTTGAAGCTCTTGCGCCGCTCGCAGTGCATCTGCCACCGCGGCCACCACTAGATCTTCCAGCATTTCTACGTCGTTGGAGTCAACCACTTCGGGAGAAATCGAAATGTCCTTGATGTCCCCCGAGCCGGTGACTATCACCTTTACCACCCCGCCGCCTGCAGACCCCTCAACCGTTTCCTCCGCCAACGCCGCCTGCGTAGCCGCCATATCGGCTTGCATCTGCTGCACCTGGCGCATCATCGGCGCGGATCCACCGCTGCGCTTGGGGGGTTTTTGCTTGGCCATTACGACTCCTTGCGGGATAGTTCCTCGACCACGCTACCGCCGAGTTCGCGCTCTAATCGGTGCACCGGCCCTGATTGATCCTCTTCGGGAGCAACTACCGTTTCGCTTAAGTCAATTGACTCTTCGTCTTCAAGGTCTACTCCCTGGCCCACGCGGGGCTCAGCGGCCGATAAGTGCGGTGCCGCCTCAAGATTAAGTTTGAAATTAAATTTCACCTTTACCACCAGCGCGTCTCGCACTTTATCGGCGGAAGATTTAAACCGAGGTTTAGCCGCGATCAACAACTCCGGGGCGACTCCGAATATAAGAACATCTCCATCAATGCGAACAGGCACTGCCCCACCAATTGCCCCTCGTGTTGCTGGTGGTAAATCAGGAACAATTTCACTCCACGCGTCAATCACCGCTCGGAGTTCGGGAGGTGTCGTATTTAATATTGGCTCGGCGGCAACCGGTTCGGGCTCGACCTTAGCTTCGCGAACAGGTTCACTAACCGGTTCGGACGCGGGGGCGTCGCGACGCAACGCCCCTATAGTGGGACGGGATTGACGAGGAGAGCGAGCCGCGTCGGCTTCGGCTGCTAGCGGAGCAACGGGTTCGCTCGCAACCCGCTTAGGCATTATGAGTGGCTCAGCGGCCGGCGCCGAAGCTAGAGCGCCCGCCGCTCGCTCTAAACGCTCTACCCGTTCTAATAAAGTTTGCAGCGGTGGTCCCGCATCACGCCGAACGAGACGAACCAGCGCCACCTCCAGAACTAACCGAGGGTCCGCAGCTTCTAAACCCCGCATATCGGTAACGGCCTCACCCAGCGTTTCGATAATCCGCACCAGCGTTGTATTGCCGAGCGAACGGGCTAAATCACGCAAGCGCTCGTGGTCTTCCTCCGGAGCAGAAACAACCACCCGATCGCCCGCGGCGTTGAGTATGAAAATGTCGCGCGCGCAACGTAAAAGGTCTTCCGCCACTCGACGAGGATCATGACCCGTATCAAGTAAACCCGCCAAACTGATCAACGCTTCCGGAGTGTCTTCATTAGCAATTGCCGTCAAAATTTCAATACGCACTTCATAAGCCGTTCCCCCGAAAAGTTCGGCTACAGCTGCGCCATCAAGACGAGTGCGGTCGTGCGCTAAAGCCTGATCAAGCAACGAAAGTGCATCACGTACTGAACCCGCAGCCGCGCTAGCAATAACTTTTAGCGCCTCGGGATCGGCTACAACATTTTCGCGTCCACAAATATCAGACAAGTGATTGACTATTTCTTCACTAGTGAGCAAAGTGAACTCAAAATGCTGCGTGCGCGAACGAATAGTAGGTAAAACATTTTCGGGATTAGTGGTTGCTAATACAAAAACCACATGGTCAGGTGCTTCTTCTAATGTTTTCAGTAATGCGTTAGGAGCAGTCTTGCTTGATCCGCCACCAAGGGCGTGCACTTCATCAATGACAAATACTTTTTTACGCGAAGCCGGAGCCAAGCCGGTATGAGTTTTCTCAATTATGTCTTGGATCGAAGCAATGTTCCCGCTCGACGCAGCATCTAATTCGATGAGATCAAAAAATGTTCCGTCGGCAATGGCTACGCAGTTTTCACACTCGCCGCACGGATCGCCGTCGTCACCAAGTTCTAGACAATTAAGGGCCTTAGCTAATATTCGAGCCGAAGTAGTTTTACCGGTTCCCCGCGGTCCAGAAAAAAGATAAGCATGACCAACGCGGTCATCTCGCACGGCCGCCCGCAGAGCATTGACTACATGATCTTGTCCCACCAGTTCAGAAAATCGCTGGGGTCGATACGCTCGGTAGAGAGATTGATAAGCCACTCCCTGACTGTACCGACCGGATTGACCTGAAGTGGAGGTGCGGACCGTGCACCCGCCGTCGACCCGACACCGCCGAACGCCAGTAACCCGACCCGGCTCAAGTCAGGCTCGCCTGCGGCACTCGGAGCGACACCGCGGAGAGCTGCTTCCTTCCGGACCTGACTCGATTTGCGGGGCTCCGCTGCGCAGGACCCAACCGTCGACACCGGGCACGGGGCCGAACGCTCAGCGGGCCGGGCCTCAGGTGGGAGTTCAGCCCCTCGTACGTGGATTGAGGATGCAGGGCACCACGAGCTCCCCGCCTAGCACGGTCCGCCTGATGAGCGTAGTGCCCGAGCGCTCGCGGTCCACTGCGCCGGTACGCTCAATGGAGGGAGGGATGCGAGAGCGGCCGAATCGGCACGCTTGGAAAGCGTGTGTGGGGAAACTCACCCTGGGTTCGAATCCCAGTCTCTCCGCCAAAGGAGTGAGGGCGTCGGGCACCACGGCCGGGCGCTTCTCTCTCCCCAACTTTTATAACCACTAAATGATGATGACAAAAAAATCTCCCCCCCCAGACGACGAATTCATTAAGCCTTTAATGAACCTCGCGCTGAGTGAAGCAAAACTGGCAATAGAGCACGGAGACGTGCCCGTAGGTGCGGTCGTGGCTCGACGCGACTCGGGCTTAGTAATCGCCCACACCCACAATCAAAAAGAACGCGACAACGACCCCACTGCCCACGCAGAAATTTTAGCTCTGCGTCAAGCCGCGAGCGTCTTGGGGTCGTGGCGACTGAGTGAGTGCTTGTTAGTGGTCACACTCGAGCCGTGCACCATGTGCGCCGGAGCGTGCACGGCCGCTCGCATCGGCCAAGTTATCTATGGCGCGACCGATCCAAAAGCTGGTGCGCTCGGAAGTCTCTACCATTTCGGGTCCGACCCTCGACTTAACCACGAATACTCAGTAACTGGTGGCGTACAAGCCCAAGCCGGCGGAGAACTTTTAACTGATTTCTTTTCTGACAAACGTTCGCAGGCTTAGCCTTCCCCCTCGGTTACGGCCTAGGCTCACAGACGGAGGGGTGCGAGAGCGGCCGAATCGGATGGTCTCGAAAACCATTGTGGGGAAACTCACCCTGGGTTCAAATCCCAGTCCCTCCGCCAATCTAAAAACGCGCGGCGAAATTATTGCTAGTTCGGTAATCCTAAGTTGGCGGCAATTTCGCGAGTTGCGGTTGAGCGATTCAGAGTAAAGAAGTGCAAACCGGGGGCGCCACCGTCGAGAAGTTCTTGACACAAACGGGTGGCTTCTTCTATTCCGGTGGCCCGCACGGCTGCGGGGTCGTCTTCTACTAAACGCAACCGGTCGAGGAACCACTGCGGGAACTCTGAACCTTGCAGCTCAGTCATACGCTTAGTGCCCGCGATGCTCAGCACCGGCATAATGCCGGGAATCACCGGAGTCGTAACTCCTCGAGCACGAAAATCTTCAACTAAATCGAAATAATGTCTAGTTTCAAAAAAGAATTGAGTAATGGCAAAGTCGGCTTCACCTAACTTTTCTGCCCCTCGGTCACGATCTTGGGCGAGTGAGGGCGAGCGCGGATGGGGTTCAGGATGAGCGGCCACGCCCACCGAAAAATCACCCGTGGCGCGAATGAGTCGTACCAAATCTAAGGCGTGCTCAAGTTCACCGGCCGAAAGATCCGAATCATTAGGAAGATCGCCCCCCAACGCCAAGATATTTTCTACTCCTGCGTCTCGGTAACGACTGATGATATCTACGAGTTCAGTGCGCGAATGGGCGGCGCAGGTCAAGTGAGCCATAGCCGTCATAGATGTTTTCTGATTTATCTCCACTACTAGGTCGTGGGTACGCTCACGAGTAGCGCCCCCCGCTCCGTAAGTAACCGAAACGAACGACGGATGGAGTGACTCGAGTTCGCCAATAGTTCGGCTTAATACTTCCTCAGCCTCATCAGTCTGAGGGGGGAAAAACTCAAACGAAACTGACGTTCCTTGGCTAAGAAGATCAGATATTTTTGCCACTAGTTAACCCCACGAGTATCGAAGTAATAGTTCAGGATCGTTAAGCGTACGCGTCGTTACTGCTTAGCGCGGTAACCCTTAAACCGCCGTAGACGCAGCGAATTAGTTACGACAAACACCGACGAGAAGCCCATGGCCGCGGCGGCAATGACGGGGTTAAGGAGACCGAAGGCCGCCAACGGAATTGCCGCCACGTTGTAGGCAAAAGCCCAAAATAGATTTCCGCGAATAGTCGAAAAAGTCCGTCGGGCCAGAGCAATGGCGTCGGCGGCGGCGCGTAGATCGCCCGAGACCAAGGTGAGGTCACTCGCCTCAATCGCCACATCAGTACCCGTGCCGATGGCAATGCCAAGATCGCCTTGGGCCAGAGCGGGGGCATCATTAACTCCGTCACCGATTACCGCCACTTGCAAACCTTCGGATTGCCACTGCGCCACGCGAGCCAGTTTCTCTTTGGGTAGCGCCTGCGCGATCACGTTATCTATTCCCACTTTTTCGGCCACCATCTCAGCCACCGCCTGATTATCTCCGGTAATCATGATCAAATTGAGATCAAGACTCTTAAGCGCAACAACTGCTTCGGCTGATGTCGGTTTAATGGCGTCGGTAACAAAAAACAGACCCTTAACAACTCCATCCCAACCCACGCCGACCACGCTGGCTGGTTGTAACTCTGGCCGAGCTAAGGCACGAGAAATATCGTCGGGGGCATCTCCGGCGAAGTCCACTCGTCCTACTCGAACCACTACGCCGTCTACTTCTCCGGTGGCTCCTCGCCCCGGCTCGCTAGAAAAGTTATTAACGGGGCGGGGAACAATTTTTTGTTCGTAAGCGTAAGCAACTAAAGCCTGGGCCAACGGGTGCTCGGAGGCGGTCTCTATCGTGGCGGCCCGAGTAAGTAATTGATCAGTACTAACACCGTCAGCCGTTACCACGCAAGAAACTTGCATACGGCCTTCGGTGATAGTTCCAGTTTTATCAAGCACGACCGTGTCTATCTTGTAAGCGGTCTCTAAAACTTCTCCCCCCTTAATCAAAACTCCCAAACTCGCGCCCCGACCCGTTCCCACCATGATCGCGGTGGGGGTAGCCAACCCCAAGGCACAGGGGCAAGCGACAATCAAAACTGCGACCGCGGCGGTAATGGCTCGGCTCACTCCGAACTCTCCCGCCGCGGCGTCGACGATCAACCACGCGATCAGAGTAAAGAGCGCGACGATCAAAACGATGGGCACAAACACGCTAGAAATCCGGTCCGCCAAGCGCTGAATCGGCGCTTTAGTGCCTTGGGCAGTTTCCACTAAGCGGATTATCTGCGCCAAAACGGTTTGCGAACCTACTGCCCCAGCTTCAACTACCAGCCGACCGGAAACATTTATCGTCGCCCCCACTACTTCGGCCCCCACACCCACCTCGACCGGCAAGGGCTCACCGGTGATCATCGAAGTGTCTACCGATGATTGCCCATCAACTACCAAACCGTCCGTGGCGACGCGTTCGCCGGGCCGCACCACAAAGCGGTCACCCGGTTTTAGTTCTGAAACTGGAATGTCTTCGCCATCTTCAGTACGAGCCATTTTTACCGTTAGGTCTAGCAACGCTCGCAAAGCATCGCCTGAGCGCGAGCGCGCTCGGGCTTCAAAATACCTGCCTAATAAAACTAAAGAAATTATTAGCGCGGAAGTTTCAAAATAAACATAAGTCGAACCGTGATCAGAGAACATTGCCCCTAAACTCATATTTCCGCCGTGGCTGTCGGCGCCAAGAAAAACTAGAGCGACTAGAGACCAAAAATACGCCGCCAGAGTTCCCAAACTGATCAAAGTGTCCATTGCAACTGCGTGGTGGCGAAGATTACGAATGGCCGTTACGTGAAAAGACCACCCAGACCAAAAAACTACGGGAGTAGACAAAACCAACGCCACCCACGGCCAACCCGCGAACCCAAAGGCGGGAATCATAGATATCGCTACTACCGGAACCGTCAAGACAATTGCGGCCACCAGCCGCGGCAAAATCGCTCGTGCTTCAGATTCAGGCGGCGCTGCGTCATCAACCACTAGATAGCCCAAACCCGTGACCACTTCGATCAACTCCGGCGAACCAACGAGGGCGGGATCGTAAGTAATCGTCGCTCGGTGACTGGCGTAGTTGACTGCCGCTGATTCCACGCCTTCGTGGCCGACCAGTGCTCTTTCAATACGAGCCGCGCACGACGCACAGGTCATCCCCCCCACTTCAAACTCCTCTAAAATGGCGGTGTTGCTTGCGACTTCGGGCATCTCGTACCAGCGTAACTATCCGCACCCGTCGATCAAAGCGCAAGCAGTCAAACCCGAGAGATGCGTGGCAGACTCTAGCGATGGCGCCAGAGAAGTTTCAGTGGAAGCACCTCTACGACGAGGTGGTAACTACCGGCCTTTGTACCGGGTGCGCCGCGTGCGTAGTGGTATGCCCTCACGACGTATTGGGCTATCGCGACGACTCGGGAATTTATAAGCCTTTTCAAACGGAAGAAGATTTCTCCCCCGGGGATTGCTCACACGGTCAAAAAGGTTGCACGACGTGCACTCGAGCCTGCCCTCGTTTTAGAACTTGGGAAAGTGACGCCGATGAGTTTCTTTTTGGTCGCGCCCGGAACGCCGAAGAAGTGTCGGGGATTTCTAAAGATGTTCTTCTCGCTCGCGCTACCGACCCCCTCCTACTAGAGAACGGACAGGACGGTGGACTGGTGTCGGCAATACTTCTCTACGCGCTAGAAAACGATGTTATTGACGCGGCACTGGTTTCTTATCTCGAAGGGGACGGTTCGACTTGGAAAGCCGTACCCGGAGTCGCCCGTAACCGAGACGACATTATCGCTTCCGCGGGTAGCCGTTACACCTACAGCGCTAACCCGATGGCTTACGCCGAAGCAGTTGAGAGCGGAGCGGAGCGCATTGCCTTAGTAGGAATGAGTTGCCAGTCGTCGGCGCCAGTCATTATGAAGCAACGCAAAGTCGGGAAGGTAGCTCGGCGTATAAGTCTCAACATTGGGCTCCTGTGTTCAAAAACTTTTGATGACGCAATTTTCGATGAGTTGCTTGACGCTAAATACGGTCTTAAGCGAGCCGACATTAAGAAAATGAACATCAAGGGACGCTTGCAAGTGTGGACGAAAGATGGCGAGTACCACGAGATACCCCTGAAGGAATGCCACGCCTGGACTCGCGAGGGTTGCAAGATGTGCCCAGATTTTTCCGCTGAACACGCCGACATTTCAACCGGCGGGATCGGAGCTTTTGACGACTGGACTCTAACTATCGTTCGTACTGACGTAGGTCGAGAGTTGATGGCTAACTTAGAACGTGACGGTTGGATAGAAACTCGACCCGGTGACGATGACCCCGGAGCTATTGAGTTAATGCATAAACTTTCGGCTAAATCGCGTAAGCGCTGGCCCGAATTTGCCGTAGCGGCACCACGGGCAATTCCGACCTGATCTTTTGCTCTACAACTCAGACGAGCAAAAAATCGTCGCCTTAGTGCGCGACTTGCTTGACGCCAGTCAACTGCAAATAGTTTTCCCCAAAATTGAAATCATCAATAACGCGCCCAGTTCGGCCTTGGCTGATTTCGTAATTGTTAATCTTGAAGAATTCTCTGATCTGATCGGTGAAGTTCGTCGCCTAGTACCCCACGCGTTCATCGTGGGGTACGGGCCTCACGGTGAGACCGAAGAGGCGAAAAAAGCCGCCCAGACCGGTGCCGACCGAGTCCTCCCGCGGTCACGCTTCTTCCGCGACCCGTTATCAGCACTAGCCCGAGCAACCTGACCACCAGAAGGTGAGCGTTCAAGGCACAATGGGAGTCCGCCAAAAAAACGACTACTCAATGACTCAATCCGTATGAATACCTCCTCATTAGCAACACCGGCGGTCACGCCGGCCAAGTTGCCTCGTTCGCGTCGACGCGAGTTTCTTTATCTCGTCTTAGCCCTTATTGCTTTAACCGTTGCGCTGCGCTTACCAGCATTTTTCGTCGAAGTATTCAACTCCGACGAAACTTTTCTCGCCACTCAAGCCGAAGTGATCCAAGCGGGGGGCGACCTCTACCGTGAAGCGACCGACCGAAAACCCCCCTTAGTCCCCTACCTCTACGCGGCGACTTTTAATGTCTTTGATACCAACGATCTATGGACGGTACGAGTGGTCGCCATGGGGGCAGCGGCTCTGACCGCCATACTTTTAGCCCTTGAGGCGCGACGACGCTACGGCGAGCGAGCGGCTTGGGTTGCGGGTTTGCTCTGCGCCTTTTCTCTGATTGCCTGCGCTCCGCAAGACGGTCAAGCCGCCAACTTCGAGATATTTATGTTGCCGACAATGACCGCGGGAGTTTTATTAGCGCGCCGCGGCCGAACCGCTTCGGCTGGAGTAGCCATTGCCCTAGCTACCCTGGCCAAACAAACCGGCGCCGCCACTCTTTTGCCCGTCTTGTACTTAGTTGCTCGCGCTCGAGGTCGCCGCGGAATCGCCGAAACACTAGGCGGTTTTGGAATTCCGTTAGTGCTAATGGCCCTCGCGCTTGGGCCCGGGCAAGTCCTTTACTGGACAGTGATCGGCAATGGGTCTTACGTAGGAGTAAAAACAATCTCTTCTTACGTTGCTTTATCGTTTCTTTTAATGACTCTGGCCTGGATCGGCGCCAACCTGCCTATGGTCATACATCTCCCTAAATCATGGACTTTACGAAAATCAATTAATGCTGACGGAAAAAACAATATTGACTTATGGATCTGGGTTTTATCGGCCGTACTATCAATTTTAATTGGTCTGCGGTTTTTTGGTCACTACTACCTGCAACTAGTCCCGCCCGTGGTTCTTCTCGCCACCGGAGCCTTGATGAGTGCTTCCAAGCGGGTCGTAACCGTGACCGTAGTTGCGAGTGGAATACTGGCCTTAATCATTTCGTCGGCGGGCTATTTCCTATTGCCTTTTGGTTCGGAACCTAAATATCAAGCGGTAAGTCGCTATTTGGCCTCCCACTCAGGACCGAACGATCGGATGGTCGTATGGGGCAGTGTTCCCGAAATCTATTGGGCCTCAGGAGTAAAGCCCGCTACGCGTTTTTTAACGACCAATACGTTTCTCGCCGGAAACCATCCGGGCCGGCCAGGGTCAGATGCTGCTCCCGAAGACAGCGACCCGGAAGTATGGAACTTATTTTTTAACGACATAACAAAACAACCGCCTCGCTTTATCGTAGACACGGCCACCGCCAGCATTCGCAGCGCGGAGTGGACGCCGCTGAGTAGATTTTCTCGACTTTCAGAACTAATAAAAAATAAATATCGAGTGGCTAACGTCATCGATGATTTCACGGTTTATCAGCGCCGGAAATCGTAAATTAACTCGCTTTCACACCAACGGCCAGGGAACTGAGTGGTACCCCTCATCGGGCTGAGGAAACTTTCCTGCTCGTAGCAACATCTGCGTTCGCTGATTCAAAGCAGCAATTTCGACGGGTGATAACAAAGGCGCGAGCGTTTTGGCCAGCAAGCCGTCATCGAGCTCACTGACCAAGCGTTCTAAATCGATAATCAATTCTTTAGGTAAATCTTCGCCGGCAAAATCCCACACTACGGTGCGTAATTTCCACTCGACGCTAAATGTAAGTCCGTGATCAATCCCGACCACTAAACCATTATCGAGATCGTGTAAACAATGTCCACCTTTGCGGTCGGTATTGTTAACCACAATGTCGTAAGCAGCAAATTGCCTAAACCGATCTTGATTATCGGCCAACAAAGTGAAGTAGTGCTCCTCGGGGTCATGCTCAACAAAACGCTGTAACGCACCGATCCCTAAGGGTCCTTCAGTGCGCAAAATAGTTACCGGAACGATTCCCCACCCCAAAGTATTCGAAACTTCAAATGCCGCAACTTCACGCTGGCATAGCGTTCCGTCCGGAAAATCCCACAGGGGCCGCTCGCCTCGGCGCGGTTTATACACTGCCGGCACCGCTACTCCATCGGCACACGCCTCGACCAAAAATGTTCCGTTAGACGAGTAACGCATTTGCCCCAGCAACTCAATCTCGCCGGCGTACAAAACATTTGCGATCTGAGCTGAGGTTAATTCCAGCGAGGACACCGATGTCCGCCTGGATCCATTGGCATGCTGCACAGCGAACACTCGGGCCGTCCACCTTCAACTTCAGTTACCCCTCGAGCGGCCAGCGCGCGCACTTGGGCTCGGGTGGCATAAATGCGCGCCACGTAGCCGTCTTCTTCGTGTTCAGAACTAAGTTCGGTTTCGGTGGTGAGCCGTTCGGAGTCGCCGTCTTCGGCCACATGTTCGCGTAACTCAATAAGCACCAACCCTAAATCGGTGTCAAAACCCAAACCGATGAGTCGGGCTCTAAATAACGGGACCGTGGGTTCACGCAAGCGAGCTTCTTCTATCGGTAAAGCCAGCGTGTCCTCAGGATGTTCTTCGGCGATGCGATCAAGAAACGAGATGACTTCGGTAGCCAACAGGGCGACCTGTTGTTTTTCTACTAAAACTGTGAGTTGCATCGCCGAATTGCGAGCCTGAACGAAAAACTCTCGGCTTCCTGGTTCACCAATTGCTCCCGTTCCAAGATTCTCAACGTCATGAAGTTCGATTATCGAGTCCATCAAGCCTCCGATGTCCCGCCCGAAGTTTGGCTATTCGAATCGGAGTCAGGAACCATTAGTTCGTCAAGGTCGCCCGTGTCGTTGCATTTGATCATGGCTACGCCGTGCTCGCTAAAGGTAAACGCCGTAATCGATGCTGGAGCAACCGCAATGCGCTGGAACAAATCAAGATGCACCCCGGTGTAGTGCGCAATGGCGGCTTTAATCGGATCCGCGTGTGACACCACCACGATTAAATCTCCGGGGTGATCGGCCACCAAAGAATCTAAAGTCTCGACCATTCGGGCTTGCATAGCCATTATCGCTTCGCCGCCCGGGAAAACCACTCGAGATGGCGTGCGCTGAACAACTTTCCATAAATCAGTTTTTGCTAATTCCGAAATTTTTTGCCCCGTCCACTCTCCGTAATCTGCTTCTAAAACGCCAGGAAGCGGCTGCACCGTGAGACCGTGATGAGTTGCGACCGCGGCGGCGGTTTGAGTAGTGCGCTCAATTGGGCTGGCGTAAACTGCGGCTACGGGTAAGTTGGCTAAACGCTTACCCAAAACTTCGGCTTGACCGCGTCCCTTTTCTGATAAATCAATTCCTGATGCTCGCCCCGATAACAGCGGTCCCGTTTGGGCCGTGACTGCGTGTCGGGCCAGAACTAATCGAGTGGCCTTAAAATTTGTCATATCCGAATCGTAACGGGAGCGCAGCCCCAAGCCCCAAGCCCCAAGCCCGGCTACTGGCTTTTATCATCTAGGATTACTAAGCCATGAGCCAGCAGCCAATCCATCTAACTCCTTCGGGGCCACCGGAAACTATTCTCAACCCCGAACCCGTTGAAGCGCAGGCGGCTTTAGCCCTGGCCCTGGCGCAATCTGAACCCGAACGACGAGCGGCGGTGGCGGCGGTAGTGGCCCAGTGGCCCACTTTCCTTGACGCGTGGGCCATGCTCGGGATATTGGCGCGCGACGACATCGAGGCTTACGCCTATTTTCGCGTGGGATATCACCGTGGTCTTGACCGTCTGCGCCAAAACGAATGGCGAGGGTCGGGCTATGTGCGCTGGCGGCACGAAACTAATCGAGGTTTCTTACGGGCCTTAGCGGGTTTGGGTAAATCGGCCGAAATTATCGGTGAAGCCAATGAAGAGCAACGCTGTAAAGACTTCATTGTTCAGCTTGACCCGGACTGGAATGCAGATAGCACCTTGGCTGCGCTACAGATGCCCGCTACGCCCTAAACTGTACGGATTATGAAGCGCGCATTAATTACCGGCATCACCGGACAAGACGGCCGGCATATGTCCCAGTTGCTCACCGATAAGGGCTACCAAGTGTTCGGGTTGATACGAGGCCAAAATAACCCAAAATCACAAATCGTCACTCAAGAAAACCCGGCGCTGGAATTAGTTGATGGCGACCTGCGCGACCTTTCTTCTTTGGTTGCTGCGGTCGAACAGGTCCAGCCCGATGAGGTTTACAACCTTGGGGCTATGAGTTTTGTTGCCCTTTCGTTTCGCCAACCCGAACTAACTGCCGATATCACTGGGCTAGGAGTTCTGCGCATGCTCGAAGCGATTCGTATCGTTGGGGGTGCAGAAAGTAACCCCATCCGTTTTTATCAGGCATCGTCTTCAGAAATGTTTGGCCAAGTTCGAGAAACCCCCCAGAACGAATCGACTCCCTTCCATCCTCGATCTCCTTACGGAGTAGCAAAAGTTTTCGGTCACCATATGACCGTCAATTACCGAGAGTCTTACGGTTTGCACGCATCGACCGGAATATGTTTTAACCACGAAGGACCAAGGCGGGGATTGGAATTCGTCACCCGAAAAATTACTAACGGAGTAGCCCGCATAAAACTTGGCCTCCAAGACACCATCACTTTGGGCAATCTTGATGCCCGGCGGGATTGGGGCTACGCCGGAGATTTCGTTGACGCGATGTGGAGAATGGTTCAGAAAGACAAAGCTAGCGACTACGTAATAGCCACTGGAGAAACCCACACCGTGCAGGAATTTATTGAGCGAGCCTTTGCTGCGGCGGAAATAGAAGACTGGGAGCGTTACATCGTGAAAGATCCGCGTTTTGAACGCCCCGCCGAAGTCGATCTTCTTCTCGGTGATGCCAGCAAGGCTCGGAGCGAACTTGATTGGGACGCCAAAGTTTCTTTTGAAGAACTTGTGACCATGATGTACGAGAACGATTTAGCCGAAGAGAGCCGGCGGCGCTAGCTAGACGCGCGCTAACGCTTTAAGCGCTTGTTCGGTTTCGTTCATAAGTCGAACTACTAACTCACCCGCAGGAATTAGTTCGTCGATACCGCCTACGCCTTGACCACAGGGATAGCACTCTCTTTCGGGATCAACCCCGGGCGCATTATCGCCTTCGGATAAATGCATAAATCCTTCCGCGGTAGAAACCCCTAATTGGTCGGGAAACGGCAATAACTCTTCTGGGTGCTCTTCGTAGTACTGCGTAGTTTTGTTACGAATCGTGCGCATGGGCTTGCCCGAAAACCCCTTGCTAACGATGGTTCCGTCTTCGTGGGTCGCCAACAAGGCATCTTTATAACCCTCGACCGACCGCGCTTCGGGAGTAGCAATAAAACGAGTACCGAGCCACACCCCATCAGCGCCCAACGCTAAGGCCGCAGCAATACCTCGCCCGTCGAAAATCCCCCCGGCCGCGACCACGGGCACCCGGTCTCCGACGGCATCAACGATCTGGGGCACTAAAGGCATAGTGGCTACTGCTCCAGTGTGTCCGCCGGCTTCTGTCCCTTGCGCGACCACCATGTCACAGCCCGCTTCTACTGCCGCCAGAGCGTGGCGCACCCGCCCACACATGTTGACCACCACGATGTTGTTGTCGTGGCACAAATCGATAACTGCGCTTGGTACCCCCAAGGCGGCCACAAAAACTGGCACTCGTTCTTCAATCATAAATTCGACATTGCGTACCAGTTGGTCAGGCAAAGCGGTGAGAAGGTCAACTCCGATTGGCTTATCGGTGAGCGCTTTGGTGGCTCTGATTTCTTGCACCATTTCTTTAGCGCTCATCGCCCCCGCCCCCAGACAGCCAAACCCTCCGGCCTGTGAGACTGCGGCGGCTAAACGGTGGTAAGACACCCCGCCCATTCCGGCCAGCATGATTGGGTGTTCAATTTGAAGAAGATCGGTAAGACGGGTCTGCATGCGGTCAGACTAATGTGAAACTATGAGCAGCGCTAAACCACTCGTAGGAGTGATTATGGGTTCAGACTCTGACCTAAAAGTGATGCAAGGGTCGATTGACGTTCTCACCGAATTCAGTGTCGCCCACGAAGTGCGCATTGTTTCTGCTCATCGAACTCCAGACGTAATGACGCAATACGCCCAAGAAGCCGAAGAGCGAGGGTTAAAAGTTATAATCGCCGGAGCGGGCGGCGCCGCCCACTTGCCGGGCATGACGGCCTCGATGACCACTCTCCCAGTAATAGGTGTCCCCGTTGCCTTGCCCGAACTTGACGGGCTTGACTCACTGCTTTCAATCGCTCAGATGCCGACCGGGATTCCGGTGGCAGTGGTTGCCGTTGGCAACTCCCGCAACGCCGCTTTGTTGGCTATTCGCATATTGGCCACCAATGACACCGCGCTGCGCGACAAACTGGCTCAGTACGCAATAACTTTGGCAGAAACAGTGCGCGAAAAAGATGCTCGAGTTCAGCGTGAACAAAACTCTTAACGCTAAGAATAATTAACTATGTGGCCTCAACCTCACGCTGAGCGTGACCCTAACCACGCAGCCCTAATTTGTAGTCCCAGTGGAGAAGTGGTCACCTATCAAGAACTAGACCAACGCTCAAATCAACTAGCCAATCTTTTCTACGATCGCGGTATTCGTTTTGGCGATCACGTAGCTATTTATATGACCAATAACGCCCACTACTTGAGTGTGGCCTGGGCAGCCCAGCGCTCTGGCATCTATTTCACTCCCATCAACTTTCACTTCAACGCCGAAGAAGTGGCTTACATCCTTGACGACTGCGACGCGCAAGCGTTGATCGTGTCCAGTGACCTGGAAAAAACTATTGCCGATATAGAACTACCTGAAAAAGTATCAATCCGACTCATGGTCACCAATAAAGCCAAAAATCCAAAGGAGTCATCATCTCAATTCGAAGACTTTGATTCTGCAGTTAGTGCGTATCCCACTACACCGCTAGCCGAAGAACTCGAAGGCCACGCCATGATGTACTCATCGGGCACTACTGGTCGGCCTAAAGGTATTCGCTATCAACTCGAACGCAAACCCGTGGGTAACCCCACCGGCGGTTTGGCCGGATTCCAAACTACTTACAACATCAATGAAGAAACTATTTATTTATCACCGGCCCCGTTGTATCACTCAGCCCCTTTACAATTTTCGATCGCGGTAACTCGTTGTGGGGGCACTGTTGTCATGTCCGAGCGTTTTGATGCCGAAGAATGTCTCGCCAGCATTGAGCGTTACAAAATAACTCATGCCCAATTCGTGCCCACCATGTTTGTGCGCATGTTAAAACTCCCCGCCTCCGTGCGTGACCGTTACGATGTTTCTTCGCTGCAAATGGTTATTCATGCCGCCGCTCCGTGCCCCGTAGAGATAAAGCGCCGCATGATTGAATGGTGGGGGCCAATAATCACCGAGTACTACGCCGCCACTGAAGGCATGGGCTCCACCATGATCACCAGCGAAGAATGGCTTGCTCACCCCGGCTCAGTTGGCCGACCGTTTTTTAGCAACCTTCATATTCTGGACGAAGATAACAATGAGGTTCCCCAAGGTGAGGCGGGGGTGGTTTATTTCGAACCCGGTGAGCGCACAATGGATTTTGCTTACCACAAAGACCCCGAAAAAACCGCCGAGGGCCGTAACCAGCAAGGCTGGTCGACGGTGGGTGACATTGGTTATCTCGACGCCGATGGATATCTCTACCTAACCGATCGTCGCGACTTCATGATCGTCTCGGGCGGGGTAAACATTTACCCTCAAGAAGCGGAGAATCTTTTAATCACTCATGATTTAGTTATGGACGCCGCAGTGTTTGGAATTCCCGATACCGAAATGGGCGAGCGGGTCCACGCGGTAGTGCAACCTATCGACATGGCTTTAGCCGGACCCGATTTAGAACAGACGCTGATTGAATTTTGTCGGGAAAATTTGGCCCACTACAAATGCCCAGTAGCAATAGATTTTGACGCCGAATTACCCCGCCAACCAACAGGGAAACTCTACAAACGACTACTGCGTGATCGCTACTGGGGAAACAGTGAAAGTCGGATTGTCTAACTTTAAACCTGATCGCGGAACGACTTATCACGATCAACGCGCGGTTCGGGGGGTAGACCCAAACCTCGTTCACCAACGATGTTGCGCTGTATCTCGTCGGTTCCACCCCGAATCGAAATAGACGGGCTAGTAAGAAATAAGGTTCCCCAATCTTCACTAACGCTGGGCTCGTCTTCTTGGTCTGGTTCAGTATCAGTTTTATCCTCACTCGCAATACTGGCCATCCCCAAAATACCCAGACCGCAATTGGCGGTGTGTTTAAAAACTGCGCTTCCCCGCAATTTGGCGGCTGAACCGGTAGGCCCGAGATCAGAACTACCCGACCGGGCTCGACGCGCGGTCAGGCGCGCGACTTCGCTTTCTAAGTAAACGCTCATTGCGGCATCACGCCGCACCGGTCCAGAAGTTTTAGCCAGATCGGTAAGTCGGTCTATCGGTATTCCCATACCCGTATTAGTGGCTGATATGGCTCCGCGTTCGTGCGCGAGAGCCGAGCGGGCGATTGCCCACCCTTGGCCGGGTTCGGCGATGCGATCAACATCGGGAACGAACACTTCGTCGAGAAATACTTCACTAAAGTGTGCGTCACCGTTCATTTGTACCAACGAACGAACGTCAACTCCTTTAGCCGCCATATCTACCGCGAAGGCGGTTATCCCGGCGTGCTTAGTGACATCGGCATCAGTACGAGCCAGTAATAAACCCCAGCGAGAATAATGTGCTCGGCTCGTCCAAACTTTTTGACCAGTTACTAGCCAGCCATCGCCATCGCGCACGGCTCGAGTTGAAACGTTGGCTAAATCAGAACCGGCGCCAGGCTCAGAAAACAACTGACACCATATTTCTTTACCGCTACGAATAGCCGGAAGCCAACGAGCTTTTTGTTCGGTGCTGGCGTATTCGATCAGTGCCGGCCCGACTACGTGCAGGCTTACTAAGAACGGATAAAGATCGGGTTGTTCAAAATCAAAAAGTGCCCGAGATATAAGCGCGACCTCACTGGGCGCGACACCTCGACCGCCGTATTCGACTGGCCAATTAGGTACTGACCAACCCCCCTGATCTAACACACTCAAGAAATTCCGTCCGGGTTCTACATCGTCGCGTCCCGCTCCCAGAACGGTTAATGATGCATCGGGGTCGGCCTTTTTGATTTGGTCACCAATAAGCTCGTGCAGTTGCGTTCGTATCTGCTCTAGTTCATCGTCGCGGGGAGCAGAAAGGGGGTCGGTCTTGTTTCCCATAGTCCTGATAGTACGACTAGTTCGCCTATCTAGATACCCTCACTGAGAAGAGATGGCCTTGAGCACATCTAAGCGCGCCGCCCGACGAGCGGGCAACACTCCCGCTCCGACTCCCGCTATGGCCGCCAGAACGACAAAAATAACCAACTGTAAAAGCGGCAAGGAGAAAGAAATTCCCTGATCGCGCAATGCCGTCACGATGGCCGCGCCGAAGCCAATGCCGATCACTAGACCTAAAAGCGAGCCAAACACTGAAACTATTACCGCCTCGTTGCGCACTACCGTCCGCAACTGACGCCGAGTCATTCCTACCGCCCGCAACAATCCAATTTCACGGGTGCGTTCATAGATAGAAAGTGCCAGAGCGTTGATAATTCCTATGAGCGCGATTACGACTGAGAACAAGAGCAGCACATACATGAGGCCCAAGATCTGATCGAATTGTGCTAACTGCGAATCTTTGAAGTCGGCCTTATTTTGGGCTTTTACTCCGCCAAATTCTCGGGCGACTCGGTTAACCACCTTGGCCGCCGCCGCGGTAGAAACTCCGTCCGGGTGTAAAACGATGACGAATTGATCGAAAGCATCAGTAAAGCGTTGACTCCAGTTGGCCAGCGAAATCAAATAGTCGCCCTGATAGCCGATGGCCTTCGCATCGTTAAACACCCCCGCCACCGGAATCGCTTCCACTCCCGAAGCGGGAAAACGAACCGGCAAAAAACTTCCCAACCGACAAGGAACTGGGATTTTTGATTCCGCAGCTGCTCGGCAACGATTGGTGCCGACTACTGCATTAGAAATCAAAATTCCTCCTTGGGCAAACTTCGCTCGGTCGAAGTTTTTTACCTCCACATTGCTGGTTTTCTGAAAGTCGTTTGAAAGACCAAACGCGCTAGTGGCAGAACCATCGACTGCGATGGCCGCATCGCGATATTGGACTACTGTTCCGGGCGACCCGAACTCGGTACGAAACTCGCTACGAATCGAACTCGCGATTTCTGGTGAAAATGGTAAAAATCCCTTAGGAGAAATAACGAAATCAGCTTTAGTCTGCTCATCAATAGCAGTAGCGAAAGTCTGTTTCGCCGACTCCCCAAAAATAGCAATGAGAGTTACTAAGGCCAGACCAATCATTAGCGCCGACGCGGTCGATGCGGTACGGCGAGGGTTGCGGGCGGCATTTTGGGCCGCCAATTTACCGGTGATCTTTCGACTCGGCGCCATCAAAATGCGCGCCGCGGGGCGAGCCAACAGGGGGCTGAGCATGGCCACGCCTAAAAAGATGACGGCCGCAGATACCCCGACCAAAAGGGCGGCGTTGGTACCTTGGGAACCAAATAGTCCGTAGGCCATAACCCCCAAGCCCACCAAAGTTGCCAGCGCGCCCCAAAAATAACGCCGTCGGCCCGAAGAAGGCGGTAACGATTGATCGCGCAGAGCCGCTATCGGAGCCACCCGAGCAGCTCGCCGAGCGGGAGCAATGGCCGAAACCAAAGTCACCAGTACTCCCGCGACCAGCGCCACGATTATCGTGCGGGGCAAGATTTGCATTGGGCCCGAAGGAAGGTTGAGGCCGAAAGCACTTAATAAACCTTCCAGTGGTTTGACTAAACCGATGCCGAGCAATAATCCTAAAACCGACGAAAACACTCCAATAACTAACGCTTCAAAAGTCACCGCACCAATAACCTGACCGCCCGATGCTCCGAGGGCGCGCATTAAACCTAATTCTCGAGTGCGCTGGGCCACCGTAATCGAAAAGGTGTTGTAAATAATGAATGCGCCAACAAAGAGAGCGACAAGAGCAAATATCAATAAAAATGTATTGAAGAACGATAAATTTTTCTTTACGCTGGCCACTTGTTCATCAGCCAACTGCTGGCCGGTGATTACTTCATAATCAAGGCCTTGACTACGCAATTCACGCCGGACTGAGTCTCGAATTGCAACTTCCGAACTCCCGGCCTTACCAACAACCTCGATCTGATCCCACTGCCCCGCCCCCACGGGACACTCAGTCGCACCCACCGCGCCCGGACACCGATTAAGCAGGACTTGGGCCCGTTCGGGAGTAAACGCAGCCAAGGTGGCACCCGCCAAACCGTTCTCACTACCGCCAAACTCAAAGACTCCAACCAAAGTGAACGTTTGCGGGGGAACCGATAAGAACGAAATAGAAACTGACTCACCGATACGAAAATTCCCCTCGGTAGCGGTGGCGCGGTCAAGAGCGACTTCGGTCGCCGTGTTGGGTTGACGACTCACTTGCCCTTTCCACTCCGGAATTCGCACTAGCGATTTATTGATTGACTTCTTCTCCCGATACCACGAAGTACCAAAAGTTGGTGCCCGAGTCTGGATGGCCTTACCTTCTTTGTTTTGCACCAAGGCGTAGCCCAACATATTGCCTTGTGCGCCTCGTACTGAGTCGACTGCTCGTACCTGAGAAACCAGCGAATCAGGAACCGGTGGACGGGTGCTGGTGATCCGTTGAGAACTGCTCTTAAACGGCTCTGGAGCGCGCACAATGGCGTCTACTCCTTTGGTGGTATCAGAAAACAAAGTTTCAAAAACTGAACCCAAAGTGTCAGTTAGTACAAAAGTGCCGGCCATAAACCCCACGCCTAAAACAACTGCTAACGACGTGAGGAAAAGGCGAAACTTTCTCGCGAAAAGATTGCGGATGGTTAGATGAATCATTGATTACCTAATTATTTTCTTAAACCAGCGTACAGATGCTCAAGCACCAAGTCTTTTCATCGTGTCAATCACACTGTCAGTAGTCGGATTGAGCAATTCTTCAGTTATTTTCCCATCGGCGAGGAATACCACTCGGTCGGCATAACTAGCCGCACTCGGATCGTGAGTGACCATGACTATGGTTTGCCCTAACTCATCGACCGCTCGGCGCATAAAACCTAGAATTTCTGACCCCGCCCGTGAATCGAGATTACCGGTGGGTTCGTCAGCGAAAATAATTTCGGGTTGGCTCACTAAAGCTCGCGCTACCGCGACTCGTTGTTGTTGACCGCCCGAAAGTTCGTTGGGCTTATGCCCCAAGCGATCGCGCAAACCGACCGTGTCGACCACTCGATCGAATGTCGCTTGGTCGGGCTTATTCCCTGCCAGCGCAAGGGGCAAAACAATATTTTCTTTAGCCGTGAGCGTGGGAATCAAGTTGTAGGCCTGAAAAACAAAACCGATTTGGTCTCGTCTAATGAGCGTTAAACGTTTTTCTGATAACGAACTGATCTCGGTATCGCCTAAATAAATCTTCCCCGCGGTCAAACGGTCGAGCCCGGCCAAACAGTGCAACAGAGTCGATTTCCCCGAACCCGACGGACCCATAATGGCCGAGTAGCGATGGCGCTCAAACTCAACGTCGACCTCGTCGAGGGCCCGCACTTCGGCGTCACCCGATCCGTAGATTTTGCTCGCCTTCTCGGCTCGGGCGGCATAGGTGGCGGTTGAAACTTCAGCCGGTGATGATAAAGACACAAAAACTCCTAATTAGCGGTTAGGTGCGGTAAGAACTCCAAGGTTAGGCGTTCGCCGAGGTCGCCCCCGAACCCAGCGGGTCGGGCGATTCGGGGTAACGCCCGGGGTCAATTTTACCCCGCCGACCTGCACCCACAAACCAAACGATTCCAATAATCATCACGACCAGAGTCACCCAGGCATTGACCCGCAAACCCAGCACCACCCGAGCATCGTCGATACGCAAATTCTCAAAGCCGAAACGACCGAAACAGTATAAAGCAAGATAAAGACCCGAGGTTTGTCCCGTACGCAGTCGCCAGTTTCGTTCAACCCACAAAATGATTGCTACCAAAATCAAACAGTAAATAGATTCGTAAAGAAACGTTGGGTGAAACTGAGAGTACGATTCAAAGCCTAGAGGTCGGTTAATTACATCGATTTTTAATCCCCACGGTAAAGTAGTCGGCTCGCCAAAAAGTTCTTGATTGAAATAGTTGCCCCATCGGCCAATTGCTTGCGCGACGAGCAAACCCGGAACAATGGCATCAGTAAGTAAGAAAGTGTTCACATGTTTTACCCGCGCCACTATTAGTACCGCGATCAAACCGCCAGCCACAACCCCCCAGATCGAAAGACCACCTTTCCATATCTGGAAAACACGCGCCCAGTCGCCGGTGAAGCGTTCGTAATCGGTAATCACATGGTAAAGCCGAGCGCCCACCACCCCCCCGAGAACAATCCAAATCAGCGCGTCCTGAAAAACTCGTTTGTCTTGTCCCCACCGCACCCACCGGCGTTCGGCAATAATGGCGGCGACCACTACTCCGACGGCCAGCAAAAGACCGTAGACGTGCAGAGGAATTGGCCCGAGATTTAAAGTCCCGTTAGTGGGACTAGGGATGAATGCCAGCATTGGTCCTAGCGTAGAGCGTTGACGGTGGAACTTTTATTCGTCGGGGGGAGTAAGCACTACCGTCTCGCCCGACGGAGAAAACGAGTCCAGGGAAACCTCTTGCCGGAGTTCATCGGCGTCGCCATCGTAGCCACCCCGAGCTACCCGATTATCTTGTGCTCTCCCTCGAGGCATTAGCAGTACGGCCACTAAACCAAAGAAGGCCAAGATTGTCGCCACGACGAATGTTGAGTGCAAAGCATCAGAAAACACGTTTGCTACTAGCGGTTGGAGCGCCGAGGGGATTTTGGCACCAGATTTTGCCGGGGACAACACGTCGTTAGCTTTTATTCCCACATCACCAAACGTTTCGGTCAGTCGAGTAGAGAGCGTAGACATCATCACCGAGGCTGCTATTGCCACTCCGATGGCGCCCCCGAGTTGGCGAGTGAAGTTTATTAAGCCCGTGGCTACGCCCATATGCTTGAGGCCGACTGAATTTTGCGCCGCCAGAGACGTCGAAATAAAAACTAAACCCATTCCCAGGCCAATGACTATTAAATAGCCACTTAGTTCAAGTTGGGTGGATTCGACTTGAAGTTGGGTTAGCCAAAATGTGCCGATTAAAACTAATGTGCCACCAACAGTAACGATCAGTCGAAATCCTAAACGCAAAACGAGTCGCGCGCCCACACCAGAACCAACCATAATTGCCAACATCAAGGGGATTAAAATACGCCCCGATCCTGTGACCGACTCTCCTAATACGGTTTGTCCGTAAAGGGGAAGGAACGACAACACGCCGTACATTGACATTCCTAAAAATGTAGTTATGACTACCGATGCTCGCAGCGAACGAATAGCCAGCAGATCAAGGGGTATTAGCGGCTCATCTACTTTTTTCTCCACCATCACAAACGCGACCAATAGTGCGGCAGAAATTGAAAATAGGGCAAGTATTTCGGGCGAGCCCCAACCGTAATCACGACCAGCCGTTTCGAGAGCAAAAACTAGCGTTCCACTCCAACCCAACAGCAAAAATACCCCCCACCAGTCAAAATTATGATGATGGCGCTTCACGATGGGCTCAATCATTACGAACGCCACTAAAGAAATAGCAACGATGCCCACAGGGACGTTTACATAAAATACCCACCGCCACGAAAACTGTTCGGTGAGAAATCCTCCGATAAACGGACCCAGTACGGCGGCCAGAGCAAACTGAATTGAATAGAGGGCCGAAACTTTGGCTCGCTGTTCCATGGTGAACAAGTCCGCACTAATAGTTTGGGCTACCGGAAGTATGCAACCTGCTCCTAGGCCTTGTACCACTCGCCAAATAATCAATTCGGTCATCGACTGGGAAGTTCCGCACAATACTGAACCCAACAAAAAGATGCCCATACCGATGATGAAAATTTTCTTGCGCCCGAACATGTCGGCCAGTCGGCCCCACAAAGGGATAGTGGCGATTTCGGCCAGCAAGAAACCAGAAAACACCCACGCGTAAGAATCGAACCCACCCAGATCGCCAACGATGGTGGGTAAAGCGGTAGAAACGATTGTTCCGTCGATAGCGGCTAAGAACATCCCCGCCATCACCGCGGCGGTAGTAAGGATTATCCGCCGGCGACTAAGCCGAGACGCGTATTCAGTCTGCTCGCTTGACTCCGGGACGCTAGTCACGAACGATGTTTTATGTCGGTATTTCCCATTCGTTTAATTATGGTGCGGCGGCGCTCTTGGAGTTCGCTAAAAGTGACTCGTTCCGTATCGGGCGAGACCAAAAAACTGGCTTTTACCGAATCGAGGTCAATGGGCTGAGAAATGGCCGCTTCACCCAGATCTTGGGCAATGCGCTCCCCGTGAGTGAGGGTGAAATGGGTATGGACATTAACTACCTCAGCAATGAGATCTAAGTCGGGCGCCAGCGTAGCGGTGGCCGCATTTAAAAACATCAGATTTTTCACAAACAACATCAAATCTTTGGGGGCCCGAGCACCATAGCCCAATAATTTCTTCACCAGTTCCTGCAATTCGCCCACCAGTTCATTGGCCGAAATGTTTTCCGGATCAGGTGGTGGTTGGTCGAGACCGAGATCATTAAAAACCACTTCAATATCGGTATCCATCGGGAACGCTCCCATATCTCGCAGCGCCGCTAACTGGCCGCGCACATCACCCGTGGTTCCGCTCAATAGCAATCGCAAAAACGCCAGCCGTTGTGGTTCGGCCAATCTCCCCGTTATCCCAAAATCAAATAACACGGTGCGCCCACTGGGAGCGACTACGAGATTGCCCCCGTGGAGGTCACCGTGAAATACCCCGTAAAGCAGCGCCCCCTCTAGACAAGCGATTAGCCCCGCTCGCAACACCAAAGTGGTGTCAATTCCGGCTGCGTGCATTGCCTCAACGTCCTCAAAAGCAAAGCCGTCAAGGCGTTCCATTACTAGCACTCGTCGGGTGACCAAAGTGGGGTGAGGCCGCGGCACCACCATCGTGCGCTGGTCGGTGGCAGCAAAGATACGCGCGAGGTCGAGCATATTTTCAGCTTCCAGACGAAAGTCGAGTTCTTCAACTATTTGTTCTCCGAACAGTTCGACGAGGGCGGGTGGGTTAGCCAATGCGGCCACCGGAATGCGCCCCACTAGTAGAGGGGATAGCCACGACAGGGCGCGCAAATCTTCTTTCACTAGAGCAGCCACTCGTGGCCGCTGAACTTTTACCACCACGCTTTCTCCCGTAACTAAACGAGCGGCGTGCACTTGAGCAATCGAGGCCGCGGCAATCGGGGTTTCAGTAAACTCAGAGAAAACTGCCGACATTGGTCGGCCTAATTCTTCTTCTACTAGCGCACAGATTTCGCCAAATGGTTCGGGTGCAACCTGATCGCGCAACTTTTTAAACTCATTAACTAACTCATCGGGGAATAGCCCTTCGAAAGCCGAAATGATCTGGCCAAGTTTTACGTAAGTCGAACCTAAGGTCTCAAATGCCCTTCGCAATCGCTGGGCCAACCCCAGGCGCGACCCGGGCGTGCCCGCGTCGCTTACTCGCCAACGAACCAACGCCCAGCCAATAGCGGCTACGACGTGTGCGGATCGGCGCAGGGGGGGAAATCGGCGACGGGCCAATAACCTTGGCAACTCGGCCCGCGTTCGGGCTCGGCGCAACTCGAGTCCGGTTTTCCAAGTCAGCGCGTTCGGATCAATGACCCAAGGAGCGTCTTCGCTAAAGGCGTAATCTTCAAGATCGGTGGCGATCATCCCTTTACGCTACGCAACTAGCGAGGCATTACTTCAAGTCGGCCAATACCGCCATGGCGGCGTTCCGCCCGTTTACACCCATGACTGAACCCCCCGGATGAGTAGCAGCACCACAGAGATAAACCCCATCGATTCCGGTGCGAGCAGAGAAGCGCTGGTCCCACATTTGTTCGGGAAGAATTTCTCCCTGGAAAATGTGACCACCCGTTAGCCCCACCTTTTCTTCAACGTCTGGGGGGCCCAAGACTTGGCGCTCGATTACGCACTCATGAATGTTGGGAGCAAAGCGGGCGATGGCGTCAAGTACGCCATCGCCAATTTCTTCTCGGCGGGTGTCCCAAGTTCCTTGGGCCAACTCATAAGGCACATACTGAGCAAACACACTCATCGTGTGCATACCCGGTGGGGCGACCGACGAATCGTAAGGAGTTTGGAAATACAACTCACACCATTCGGGCTGAGCAATTCCCGCCCGAGCGGCATCGCACGCACTTTGGGTCAGATCGATACTGCGAGCAATTTCGACTTGGGCCTTAAAAATTGTCGGATCGTTGGGAGAAGCGGTAAAAGTCGGCAGCTGTGAAAGTGCGCAATTTAATTTTATCACTGGGCTAGTAATAGCCCAAGAGTCAACTTTACTCTGAAAAGCAGTTCCCCTAGCCGACATCAACAAAGAAGAAGTTTGCACTGGGTCAGCGTTACTAATGACTGCTTTAGCGTTAATTAGTTCTCCCCCCACTAAGCGAACGCCCTGTCCGGGGATAATTTCTGCTACCGGTGCGCCGGCAGCGATCACTGCCCCCGATTCGCGAGCAGAATCGGCAATACAAAAAGAAACTCTCCCCATTCCCCCCTCAACAAACCCCCAGCCTCCGATCATGCTCAGGCTGTGGTGCGCGTGAACCCAGGCGGTCCCGGGGTCGTGGGGGCCGGCAAAAGTTCCTATTACTCCTTGGCCGTGCAGGGCCGCCTTTAAACGCTCATCTTTCACGTGGTTGTCGATTACATCAGCGATGGACGCACCAAAAATAACTTCGGCTGCTTGTGAGTCATCAACAAACAATTCTTCTAGTGCTGCGTGATCGGGTGAGTCGCCGAGCCATACGTCGCCCCTAGGTCCGCTACGCAACCGGTCGCGAATGCGTTCGAACAGTGCTTCGTAGGCCATAAACCCATCAACATCGTTGGGGGCAATTTCTTTTACTGCTGCCGCGGTGCGCGATGAATCTTGCCACTGAAACAACGATGAACCGTCTTCAAACGGAGTCCACTGATTGGGGTCGGCAGTAAAGGTTCGGTAACCAAACCGCTCTAGATCGAGTTCTTCAATAACCCGAGGATGTAAAAGTCCGACTAAATACGCGCACGGACTCACTAGAAAACGCTCGTCGGCAAACGGTGTTTCTAATGTGCACGCCCCCCCTAGTCTTTCACGGGCTTCAAGGACTAACACCGACTTGCCGGCCATAGCCAAGTACGCCGCGGCCGTGAGACCGTTGTGACCTCCGCCGACGATTACTGCGTCCCAAGAACGCGCGGCTAACTCAGAAATGGGCGCCGGCAGCCCCACCACGCCTAAAGAATCGTAAGTAGCAGTCATTTCGCTCTGGACTCTACCGGCGAACGACCTGAATATGTGCGAGCAAACCACTCCACCACTCGGGCGACCGCATCTTCTCGATCTAATAATGGTCCCGGAACATAAGCCGGAGATTCCAAGCCTCGCTGTACTGACTCACACGCGCGCCAGTCCTGTTGGTTAGTTCGGTCCCAGATCTCAATCGCCCCCGTGGGGTCAAAATTGGGGTCGGCGGCGGATTCGGGCGCGACCAGCCACTCACAAACGATTCGAGTCCGATTGGTCGCGAGAGGCTCAAGGCGGTGGGTAAGCACGTAATCTGGGTGGGCGCTCACTAAAAGGTTGGGGAATAAGGCAAAGTAAGCCACTCGGCGCTGGCTCGCGGCAGACAATCCGGGAAAACACGGAGCGATGGCCTGGCCGTCCATCGACATAGTGGCGGCGGTGGGGGCGAGATCCATCCAGCCCCCCACCCAAGTTGGTCCGGGAGCGATGTTGTCGCCACTGTCAGGCGGGCTCACTCGACTCAGTTCGGGATGAATGCGCGGGCAATGTAAGCACTCCTGATAGTTCTCGTGCACCACTTTCCAGTTAGCGACAACTTCGTATTCGTGATGAGCAATCGAAACTAGATTTTCTATCCCGTACGGGGCCAACACCTCATCAAGTCCGGCCAATGCATCAGATAGTGGGGCGGCTTGACCGTTTGCGTTAACGAAAATCCAACCCCATTTTGTATCTACTCGGCGGGGAATGAGTGAAAACTCTTCCTTGTTTAGGTCATCGCCGCCGGTTGCGTGACGCAAGCGACCGTCAAGATCGTAGACCCAGCCGTGATACGGACAGCGCAAAGCGGGGCGACAAGCCTTTTCGCCTACGGCCAACAACTCGTGGCCGCGGTGTCGGCAAACATTGGCTAAAGCGCAATACGAATCGTCTTGGCTAAGAGATACCACCACGCTCTCGTTTCCGAGGGCCACGCCAACTTGATCGCCCACATTGGTTAAAGACGAACCATGAGCGGCCATAACCCAACCCGAATCAAAAATATTGGTGCGCTCCCACGCCAATACTTGGGGGTCGGTATAAGCCGCGGCGGGCAACATAACCGCTTCACCCAGCGGTGCTAGCGAACGGTCTAAATCTTTTTTGTCTAACGGCGCGGGAGTAAATTTATTATCGTCTTGAGCGAGTTTCATCATTTCTTCTGGCCTACATCTGACCCGACTCAAGTGTGCGCCGTAAGAATTCGCTCGTGCGCTCATGAGTGGGAGTAGTGAATATTTTCTTGGGATGACCCTCTTCAATAATTCGCCCCGAGTGTAAAAAGCACACCTTGTGGGCAACGTCTCGAGCGAATCCCATCTCGTGGGTGGCCACCACCATCGTCATACCTTGTTCGGCCAGTTCAATCATCATCAACAGAACTTCATTTACCAGTTCGGGGTCAAGCGCGCTGGTGATCTCGTCCAGCAACATCAACTTAGGCTGCATGGCCAAGGCCCGCACTATTGCCACTCTTTGCTGCTGACCCCCTGACAAACGGTCAGGGTACTCGTCGGCCTTATCGGCCATTCCGATGCGAGCGAGCAACTCGCGTGCCCGAGTTTTTGCTTCAGATTTTGACAGATGCAAAACTTTGACCGGTGCCAGCATCACATTTTCAAGAACGGTCATATGCGGAAATAAGTTGTAAGCCTGAAACACAATCCCAACGTCACGGCGCAAGCGGTTGAGTTTTATGTCGTCTTGGATAACTTTGCGGCCAACAACCGTCACCGTTCCTTCTTGAGTTGCCTCTAACCCGTTGATACACCGCAATAGCGTCGACTTGCCTGAACCTGATGCACCGATCAAACAAACTACCTGGTGTTCTTCGACATCAAAATCAATACCGTCGAGCACAGTTGTATCGCCAAACTTCTTAATAACTCCTCGCACCTCCACTAAAGCCATTAGGAGTTGGCCTGCATCCGGTTCTGATCGCGCTTAACTAAATAATCAGTCAAACGAGTCATCGGGATGGTTATTACCAAGAAACAGATTCCTAGCCCCATTACCGAAGAAAGGTTGAAATTATTACCGGCGTAAATACGGGCCACGTTGAATCCTTCGAGCACACCGGCCACATTGAGCAAAGCCGTATCTTTTTGCAAGCCAATAAAATCGTTCATTAATGGGGGGATAACCCGCCGTACGGCTTGGGGCATCACTACGTGGCGCAGGGTTTGACCCTCCGACAGCCCTAAACCTCGGGCGGCGGCGCTCTGACTCCAGTGCACACTTTCAATGCCCGAGCGATAAACCTCCGCCACGTAGGCGCCGTAGACCAAAGTAAGGGCGATGACTCCCAAAATAAAAAGTTGATCTATCTGTATTCCCCAAACAACGAAGTTCACATTTTCAATATCAGAAATAATAGGAAGATCGGTTAGCGGCAGACCAAAAACAACTAAATAGATAGTTACGATTGCCGGCAAGCCCCGAAAGACGTCGACATAAATAATGGCCAGCCAGCGCAATGGTGCAGCTGCTCGACCCGGTAGTTGGCGCATCACCACGATAACTAAGGCCCAAATAAGAACGCAGAATTCAGCCACGATGAACACTGCGATGTTGAGTTTGAAACCTTCAAGAACTAACGGGAAACTCGAACTTATGTTTTCCCACGAAAAAAAAGTATTCGCGACATCAACAAAGCCCGACCAAGAACTCCAGACCAGTAAAACAAATGTATAAATAGAGGCCAGCGTTATTCCCGTAACCGCCAGTCGTCGCGCTTGACGAGAGCGTTGTTCGTCTGCTGCAGGGCCGTCGACATCGACAACTCTTTCTTCCGCTCGGCGGGCATACACCAAAGCCAGCATCCCGAGAGGAAGCGCTAAACAAAACCAACCGATGAAATTAAATTCTGAACCGAGGGCGGCAAAAATAGAAAAGATTGTTCCTAGTACCACTAACGCGACTACGGAAATAGACAAACCGCGCGCTCGAAGCGAGCGCGCTCGATCTTGGTTCGAGCGTTCTTTTATTCCGTGATTAAGGGGCCCGGCCTCTCGGCCCGGCCCCCCATCAACTCCTGTTGTCACTAGCCGGCGCAATCTTTAGATAAATGCCGTAAATCCTTTACTTAGTTAGGTAAGGGACCTTCTGTGGGTCTTTTCCGTACTCCGCAGTCAAGTACTTATCGGCGAGTTCAGAGAGTGTCCCGTCGGATTTGAGTTGAGCAATGGCCTTATTGACCGACTTAACCAACTTTGACCCTTTAGGCAAAATTCCGCCGTACTCTTCGCCCGATTTGAACTGACCGACCACTTCAAACTTGCCGTCAGAATCGGCGGCTTGCTGAAGAACAATAGAAGTGTCAATCATCACTGCATCTACTTGCTTAGCCTGAAGCGCAGCAAACATTTGCGAAGTCTCCTGATAAGCCCGAGGAGTCTTCTTAGGCTTGATTTGTGTCTTCAAGAAATCTTGACCCGTGGTGGCAGTTTGTACACCCCACTGCAATGACTTCAAGTTAGAACTATCCACCTTAGTTCCCGTATTCACCATCACTCCTTGATCGGAAGAGAAGTACGGGGAAGTGAAGGCCACCACTTTGGCCCGATCTTTAGTGATCGTTACCTGCGAAAGAGCAAGGTCGAAACCTTTAGCCTTTCCGGCAACTAATCCATCAAAAGAAACGTTGCTGTAGGTAACACCCGAGTAGCCCAAAATCTCGGCAATGTCGGCCGCCATAGCCCACTCAAAACCACCATCAAGCGTGGCGGGAGTATCGCCGTTCCAAAACCCTGGAGCGGGTAAAGAAGTGGCAACTTTTAGTTTTCCTTTGTCGGCCGCACCCACGGGCGTGCCTATCGCTAAGACCAAACTGGCCAGCGCAATAACTCCGAGAAACTTCTTCACTTTTCTTCCCCCTTGTATTGGAATGATTAACTGCGCTCTAGCTGAAGCGCAGCGTCTTGCTCGTTTATTGAAAACGAGTTGTAACCAATGGTCAGCGTAGCCCGATTACCGTCAACCGCAACCGGCCCTCCGGCTTAGGCTCTAACCTCTTTAGGTATGGGAAAATCGGGTGAAATAATCGGGCATTGGGTTAACAACCAAGTCTGGGGCGGAGAATCTCGCTCCCGCGGTGACATCTTCGATCCCGCCACGGGAAAAATATCTCGCCCCGTGGCCTTAGCCGACAAGGCCGACGTCTCCACCGTCGTCGCGGCCGCGGCGGCCGCGTTCCCCGACTGGAGCAATACCCCTCTCGGCCGGCGAGCACGAGTGCTGTTCGCGTTTCGAGAAATCGCCGAACGCAACTCGGACGATCTCGCCCAGATTATTAGTGCCGAGCACGGAAAAGTAGTGAGCGACGCCCGAGGCGAGATTGCCCGAGGCATGGAAGTAGTTGAGTTTGCTTGCGGTATCCCTCATCTTTTGGCCGGGCGTTACTCCGAACAAGTCTCTACTAACACCGATGTGCACTCGATTCGCCAAGCGCTCGGGGTGTGCGTGGGCATCACCCCGTTTAATTTTCCCGTCATGGTTCCTATGTGGATGTGGCCAGTTGCTATCGCCTGTGGCAATACTTTTGTACTCAAGCCGTCCGACCGCGATCCTTCGGCTTCAATGCTCGTCGCCCAATGGCTCGCCGACGCCGGGTTACCCGACGGGGTCTTTAACGTTGTTAACGGCGATAAAGAAACCGTAAACGCGCTTATTGACCATCCCGATGTACGCGCGGTTAGTTTTGTTGGCTCCACTCCGGTCGCCCGCTCGATCTATTCCCAAGCCGCCAGTAACGGAAAGCGCGTACAAGCGCTGGGAGGCGCAAAAAATCACATGGTCGTGTTGCCCGACGCCAACATTGACACCGCCGCCGACGCCGCAGTAAGCGCGGGTTACGGATCGGCCGGTGAGCGTTGTATGGCGATCTCAGTGGTCGTCGCAGTAGGGAACATCGCCGATGACTTAGTAGCCGCTATTCGTACCCGCACCGAGGCCCTGACTATTGGCGCGGGCACTGACCCCCAAGCGGAGATGGGACCACTCATTACTTCTGCTCATCGTGACCGAGTGTGCGCGTTAGTCGAATCGGGATTGGCCGAGGGGGCCAAATTAGTAGTAGACGGCCGCGCGCTAGTGAAACCCGAGGGTGGATTCTTCTTAGGGCCGTGTCTGTTTGATGAAGTAACTCCCAGCATGAGCATCTACCAAGAAGAGATTTTCGGACCCGTGCTTTGCGTTGTGCGAGTTGAAACCTACGAACAAGCCGCCGACCTCGTCTCGAAAAACCCCTACGCCAACGGCGCGGCCATTTTTACCGCCGACGGTGGAGCCGCTCGCCGTTTTGAACGCGAGGTCGACGCGGGAATGGTAGGAATCAATGTCGCCATTCCCGTACCGATGGCGTATTACTCCTTTGGTGGTTGGAAGCAAAGTCTTTTTGGCGACACTCATGTCCACGGCCCAGAAGGCGTCCACTTTTACACTCGCGGCAAAGTAGTCACCAGCCAATGGGCCGATCCAGCCGAACGAGGCCCCAACCTTGGTTTTCCTACTAACCAATAGGGTTATTAACGGCCATTAGAGCCGATTGAGCAAATCCACGGATTCGCACGCGCCAGCCGTTACCGTGAACTTATGGGAAAACGGTGTGCTCGACCGGCCTGCGAAGCTCCCGCAACCGCGGGGTACAACTTCGACGGATTAGCCCGAGTGGTTTGGATTATTCCGATCCCCGAAACTTCGAATCAGTGTGCCGGATTGTTGTGCCGACGCCACGCCGATGCCATGACCCCGCCCCGTAGTTGGGAGTTGCGCGACATGCGCCCCGCTCTACCCGAACATTTCGCTCCTGCGCCCAGTGCGCCTAGCCGGTATATGGCGCCCACTCCTATCGCCGCCAGCGCCTATCAGCCCCCCGTACCAATACCCGCAGCCAAGACTCCCGCCGCACTCGCCGCGCCCCCGGCGGCGCTCACTGAGCCGACCATCCCTTACTCCTCGGTCGACGATTTAGATTCAGAGCCCGACGAGGAGGCCGGCCAGACCGCCGAGCCGGCAGGGCCTTATTCCCCTTTGTTGGCTCGAGCTTTTCGCGCCGCCGGCTGAGCCCGCAGGGTCTTTTTCTACCCAAAGACTCAAGGGTTTAAGTTTTTGTAAGAAATATCTTCCCCGCTTATCTCTCCTTATGAACGGCCCCATTAGAGGGCCATAAATAAGGAGACCCACTATGAACTATTCAATCAACCGCCGCTTTATTGTCCGATTTACCGTTGGGATCGTGGTCGCCGCCTTAAGTGCGGCGGCGATTGTGGGACTAAGCGGAGGCTCTGACCACCAGAAATCATCATCGCAGCTTCGCCGCGATAACCGGGCGGTAACTGCGACAAAAGAAAAAGCACAAGCCCCAACTCTTGACCCAACCACTGAAATTGCCAAAATCAACGAAGAAAAATCTTCGACCGTAGCGACGCAAGCTTCTGATGGTTCCAGCGCCAAAGCACCGGCTGCTCCCGCCGCCGCCGTTGCTCCGGTGGCTCCCCCCGCCGCCGTTGCTCCGGTGGCTCCCCCCGCCGCCGTTGCTCCGGTAGGCGATCACACCGGACCAACTTTTGGTGGGGTAGGTGCGGGTTGTGGAGTAAAAACAATTTTCAGCATCACCGTTTCCGATCCTTCGGGAGTGGCCGCTGTGTGGGGTAACTACTACAACGATGCAGGAGTAAAAACCGGATTCACCATGGGGCCAGGCCAAAACGGCTACTGGGTAGTGTCAATTTTTGACACCGACCTTGACGGTTTCGACTCGATCTATGTCGGCGCAAGCGACAGTGCGGGCAACAGTGCCTTTACTAGAGTTAACGGACTTTGCCAAGTTTGAACAACTAACTCGCTTAAGCAACGACACCGGGGTCAGGCTCACCAATATCGTGAGTTTTAGGAGCAATGTTGTACTGGTGGCGTAACTCCTCGACGGGGATATGAGCTTGACCCCAATGGTCGACCCCTTCGAGGAGATCTACGCCCGCCCCGCGGCTGCGCATTGCCGCTTCTACGAACAACTCCCCAATATCTTCACGGGCAAGCTCACCCCCCTGGGAAGTAAACGAGCCGGTCGGCAAAGTAATCCCCCCCACGCCGTAAAGCCCCAACGCCAACATCATCAATCCAAAACTATTGGGATTGGGAGAACAGGTGTGCATGAATGTATTGACTTGAAGTTCCCCCACCGCAGTAGGGGGATAGCCACTAATTACGTGCACCCAATCGTGGGTCGAAGTTACTTCGGGCGCACCGTGTTCCTCGCCGGGATAATCCCAACCCCATTCGTGGTACATATTTACCAACTGCTTACCCCAAGTTCCGTCGGGGAGATCTTCTAGCCGCCTAAATTTGTCCGCCACTTTGTCGTCAGTGCCGTGGCCGCGCATAGACGCCATCCCTTTGACAAAATTACGCAGTCCTTGATCTTTAATGTCCGAAATCGCCAGTTGGCGCAAATTCGAGCGCCAAAAAAAATCGAAATACATACGCTTAGTATCTTCATCGGCGATCGCCTGAAAAGTCTTTATTTGAGGCACATCGACACCAAAAGCATCGGCGTAACTAACAATGCGCTCCACCTGCGCGTCAGAAATGCGCTGGTCGGCGCCGAGAAATAAATCACCGTTGGTGTCGCGCCGAGGTTCCAACATTGCCAAAGCAATCATTCCCTGCACCACTTGGCGAGCAATTTGGGGGTCAGAAATCGCCGCCGCCGCTTTATCGGGCGAACAAACCGCAACATCGTCAATATCGTCTTGGCTAAACAAATTGCGAGCCACCGTCGAGACCATGGCGTGTTGGATTGTGCTTAAGCCCGTTTCGCCCGTTGAGCCTTTTATCGAACCAATGACTACTGGCCCCAATTCGGGGGGCGGGAGAATGAGCACCTAGTGATACTGACACAAAAAGAGAACCCCGGCACTCGCGTACCGGGGTTCATCAGTTTTGTCGATTGAGGTTATCTAGTTATTTTCGTTGTCGTTATTGTTGTTGTCGTTATTTCCGTCTTGGTTGTTGTCGCCACAGTTGTCGTCCGACTGCGGTCCCGGCCAGTAACAAACATTGACGTAAGTGGTTGAGCCATTATTCCCGGCTTCGACCTGAACATTGGCGGCACCTTTAGTACCCCCGAGTCCACCGCCGCCGTAATTGCCCCAGCCACCGCCACCGCGGCCAACGACTGTCCAGCCATCCGCTTGGAGAGCGGTGGTGCAATCGCTGATGACGGTTTGGTAACCGTCGCCAGTGGTGTAGTTGGTCTGGGTTCCGTTATTGGCCAACGCGACCGTGCCGGTGCTAGTTGCGCCCGCTTCGGGACAAGCAACTTTAGCAAGGCTGGTTCCCGACGAACTGGCTTTAGTGGTAGCAGTAGATCCCCCCGCAGCCGCAGTAGTGGCAGTGCTTGATGAATCGCTGCTCCCTCCCCCACACGCAGCCAGCAACAACGCTGAACTGGCCGCGATGGCCAACCATGTGAACGAACGCCGTTTCAATGTCATTTTCTCTCCTTAGTTGTCGTTGTCGTTGTTGTCGACACTCACATCTCTTCATTGCCGTTGTCGCCGTTGTCGCCGTTGTCGTTATTCTTCTTTCCGTCTTGGTCGTTGTCGTTATTCTTCTTGTCGCCACAATTGTCGTCCGACTGCGATCCAGGCCAATAGCAAACATAAACGTAAGTAATCGAGCCGTTATCTCCAGCTTCGACCTGAACATTGGCGGCACCTTTAGTACCCCCGAGTCCGCCTCCACCGTAATCGCCGTTGTCGCCGCCGTCGCCGCCGACGACTGTCCAACCGGCTTCTTGAAGAGCGGCGGTGCAATCGCTGATAACGGTTAGGTAATCGTCGCCAGTGGTGTATCTAGTCTGAGTTCCTTTATTACCCAACGCCTTCCTGCCCGTTCTAGTCGCACTCGCTTCGGGACAAGCGACTCCGGAAAGGCTGGTTCCCAATAGTTGGTTAGGTCTGGTTCGGTTGGGCCTGGTTTGGTCAGGTCTGGTTCGGTTAGGCCTGGTTCGGTTATTGGCTCTAGTGGTAACAGTAGATCCTTCCGCATCGGCAGTAGTGGAAGTTCTTGCTGAATCGCTACTTCCCCAACTGCACGCGGCCAGTAGTAAAGAGAAACTGGCCACGATGGCCAGTCCGGCGAACGAACGTCGTTTCAATGTCATTAGCCTTCCTTGGTTAACATTTTTGAACTTTAATTTATTACCCTAGTCTGACAGCCGTTAGGTAGACCATCAGCAAAAGCTTTACTGATAAACCGCTCGGCCGGTGAACCAGCAAATGTTAGGTCAGATTTAGACAGGCTTCGAGCCGCGGTCTGGCCCGGAATCGATATATGCGAAGCCGGACTACGCAAAGCCTGTTTCCTAAAGACCGCCAACTCCAAATAACCCCGCGCCAAAGAGTCCACCGGACAATAGATTTCGTTGGCTAATGAATCATAAAACGCTTTCGACATGCAGTTGGCCGCCGAAGGGATTTTCTTCGACGAAAAGCCATCGGCCACTACGCAATGAATCACTGTGTCGTCGCTACCCTGAGCAATAAACAACGGAACCGTCTCACCCGCCCAAGCGGGATACTTTGGGTACGGGTTCACCCCAGTTGGTCCCGGTAGTTGCCAGCGAACCCAATCACACCAAGCCACTAACCCGGGTTCGGTTGTAGTCGCACAGGTCTGGTCGAGCCCACCCTTGAAAAAGTCACCCGTTTTGTAATCGGCGGGAAGATTCCAAAGTGATGGAACCAACATCTGGTTTTCTTTAGCGTTGCGATATTGTGAAACCGCGGCTTTGATCGTCTTAGTTCCCGAACCATCTAGGCATTGCGTAATGACTTTGGCTATCGTTTTTTGGCCTTTAGCGGTAGCGATGTTTCCGAGTTCGAGCGGAGCGGCAGTTTTCGGATAAGCCGGAAACGAAGCGTTGGCGGCAAGAGGGCTACTAGCCGCCAACTTGCTCCACGAGCCAAAAATGTAAGAGAACAAAGCGGGGCCGACCTGCAACTCAAGTGCAGCGACGGGTAGCCCTACTAATTCGATGCTCTCGTGCATAATCCAATCGGTTAAACCGTCGCCAAGACTAAGCCCGGGTTGACGGTCGGGTTGAACTAAGAAATTGCTCGCCGGAGCTTCGAGGGCTACTCCCACTAACTTCAGCGCCGCCGTTGGCTGACTCGGCTGAGTATCACGCAGATAACTCTCGGCTAACTGCCCCGCCCACATCGCCGCGTGACCACCTTGGGAATAGCCCCAACTTAAATAGTCGTAATCAAGCGGAGCTTGTTCAGAAAAAGTCTGCGTCATTAATTGGGCGGCCGCTCGAGCCGAATCGAGCACGTTGGCCGCAGCAATCTTGCCCACCACGTAAGTGTCGTTAGGTTGATAATCGGGTAACGCAACCACCCACCCCTCGTTCATTGCGTGTTGTAAAGGGCCCGTGCTCGCCGAGCCGTTGCGAGCACCGAGGAGAACACCCCACGAAATCGAACCCAAACCGCCGGGGGTTTTCCCCCATAAGCGTTGAGCGGGGTCCCACGAGGGTAAGCACCTTTGCCGAACTCCGTTCGTGCCGTGAGCCCAAGTAAGCATTTTGGCGCGGGCGTTAGTTACCCGCGGCCCGGCTTTAGGCGCGGCAACTAAACCGCACACCAGTTGCAAATCGGTTTCGTCGACTCCAGTCGAAACGTAAAGAATCCTCCACACTCGAGATTTCTTGGGAAAGCCCGAACTGGACTGGTATTGCGCGCTCAAATCGGTAGCCGCCGCCAAATCACCCGGCCCTAGCCCAGCCGGAACATTCGTGCCCACCCCCTTAGAGCCAGAACACGGTGACTGCGAGGTCGTAGCCGCGGCGTGGGCCGTTGGCCCATCAGTACGGGTCGTCACGAGGCTGGCGAACAGAACGACTACCAGAGCGCCAACAACCATCACTGAACTTCTTTGTCTCACTAGACACTTATTACTACAAAAATTTGCTGGCGGTAGTGCAGTCATGGCATCTAAAAGAGGGGCCAAAAACTAGATCTTCACGGAGATTAGAGTTCCTTCGTGTCGCTAATAACCGAAATTGGTCGAGGAACACTCGCGGTTGAGAAAGCGCAAATAGCACTAACTAATCCGCTGCGTTCAAGCGTCGTCATCTTGGTTGGTGTGGGGTGCGCCATCGGGGTCGGCGAACCCCTCGCGGCCTTACCCCTCGCCTTCGGGGCGCTGTTTGTACAGATGGACGACCCGGGCGGTCCCTTCAGCCGGCGGGCAACCGTCATGCTTTGGGCTTCGGTCTGGATGGCGCTCGCCACATTGGTCGGTGGGTTGGTGTCGAATGACTTTGCTGCCCACTTCGTAATCGCGATTCCTATTGCCTTTGTTTGTGCCTACGCAAGTGCGGCTGGTCCCCGGGCAAGTCTGACCGGTGTGCTGTGCCTAGTTTGCTTTTCTATTTTTTCCGGCACGCCAATAGAACTTCTCGACAGTTTCACTAATGCCGAGTTGTTGCTCTTGGGGGGCCTACTCCAAACTTTGGTCACTATTTCCCCGTGGCCGTTACGACGAGCCAACGGGATACGTTCTGATTTCGCGATTTTTTTTAGGGGTCTCGCACACGCTTGTAGCAACAGTAATTTAGAAATCATTAGCTCGTCGCACGCAACCAGACTGCAGCTAGCCATAGACGATTTAGCGGTCTATGAGAACGACAGTAAAGGTGCACTGTGGTTCAAGCGCTTAGCCGACAATGGTCGAGAAGTTAGATTTGGACTGCTCGGTCTAGCCGCTACTCGAGATGAAATATCTAATCCGACGAGCCGGAAAATTATGGACGACCTCATTTACTCCGTCGGCGATGTTTTTCAATCAATAGCTCTAACTCTTGTCTGGCACTGGCGGCGCCAAAGGCTGCTGGCGGCGCGCGAGCGCCTGTTGATCATTGAAGGAAAAGCCCGGGCTCGCGCGCAAGAAATAGATCCCAGTCTGATAGACGCCGTTATCGTCCCCCTCCTTGCCTTGGCCGAAACTGCTGCTGGGCCGTGGCCGCTAGGGCGGGCATCGGGAATTCATTTTTTCGACTCTCGCCGAAAACCCCTAGGGCCAATGCTGCGCGCCCATTGGCGGCGCAATGATGTTTTCTTTCTCCACGCCGTTCGACTAACGCTCAGTTTTCTTGTCGCCGTTAGTTTGGCGCAACTACTTGACCTCCCTCACTCCTACTGGATGCCCATGACCGTTGCGTGGATTAGCAAACCCGACCTGAGCGGCACCACCATGCGAATCGTTTCGCGAATTTTTGGAACTCTGCTCGGAGTTTTTCTAATTGGTCTTGCTTTTTCAATCTTTGTACCCAATGATTTAGGCCTAGCGTTAATCATTGGGTTTGGTGGGTTTGTTGTCCTAGTTTTCTTATTTTCTAATTATGCTCTTGCGGTAACGGGGATTACTATTTTTGCCCTGACATTATTCGAATTGATCGGAGACCCCGTCAACGAAACAATTGGCATGCGAATAGTGTCCACCGTAACCGCAGGAGTCATTGTTTTTATTGTGGCATTGCTTATTCCGAACCGCTCAGGGTCAAAAGTCGAATTAGTACTGAGCGAAATGGTGAACGATTTAGATAATTATTCCGATAAAATTTTGCGCAGTATCGACGATAGAAACGGAGAGTTATCATCCGATCGTAAAAACCTTCTACACCAGCGTGACTTGGCCGCGGCGGCGATAACCGCGGCCACTTACGAGGTCGGTCACCACTCGATGCGACCCGCTGACGCTACCTATCTCTTCAATATCCTCAACTCCGCCACCGCATGGTGCGTGGCGGCCGAAATAGCCCACACGAGCGCGATCGACATAGCGGCTCACAATCAGATCAGCCGTGAAGTTGCTGAACTGCGGGCTCGACTGCTCTCCATCCATAACAACGAAGCCCACTTAGACCGCGGCCACTCCAGCAAGGTCGATCATCCATTTCACCAATTGATCCGAAATGCTCATCTGATACTGAACAAAGATATCTAGCGTGGCGGGCAAACAGAAAATAAGTGCCGATCTGATCCTCAGTCGTGCCCGATTTGTGATCACTTGCGACGCGAACGCCACGATATTTACCAATGCTTCGGTAGTAGTCACCGCGGGTCAGATTGCTGCCGTAGGGCCGGCCGTCGAAATAGAAAACCTCTACCGCGCCGATCAGACAATTGACGTTAGCGATCAGTTGATAATGCCCGGCTTAGTGAACTTGCACACCCATACGCCAATGACGCTTTTGCGCGGAGTCGCCGAAAATGTTGACCTGCAGGGGTTTCTTGAAATCGTTTGGGACAAAGAAGACCGCGTGATGAACCCTGACGGTGTCTATGTTGGCGCTCGCCTGGGCGCGTTGGAATGTTTGTTGGGGGGAACAACTACCACTCTCGATATGTATCTCCACCCGCTTGAAACCCACCGAGGTGCGGCTGAAGTTGGTTTACGTCACGTAATTGGACCAGTATTTTTTGACTTTCCCGGCCCCGAAAAACTCACTTGGAGCCAACGCCTAGAACAAGCGCAGACCTGGCCCGAACAGGTGCGAGAGATTACTGGACCGTACGTACCGCTGGCCCTTATGCCCCACGCCCCCTTGACGGTTAACCCCGAACATTTAGCTCAAATCGCGACTATCGCCCAAGAGAGCGAGAGTCTCGTAACCACTCACGCGTCAGAAAACATCACCGAAAATGAAGACACCCAAAAAAAATATAACGCCACGCCAACCGAACTACTTGAGCAAGCAGGAATTCTCAAACATCGAACCGTTCTCGGTCACGGCGTGCACTTATCGAGCACTGACTGCACCACCATTGCCCGCCGCGGCACAAGCATTGCCCATTGCCCAGGCTCGAACATGAAACTTGCGAGTGGAGCGGCGGACATTGTTGGTTATCGTGCCCAAGGGATCAATGTTGGCCTCGGTACTGACGGCTGTTCGTCTAGCAACGACCTCGACATGTTTTCCGTAATGCGGTTAAGTGCCAACCTCGCTCGCCTTGTCCGCAACGACCCCGCGTCAATTTCGGCCGCAGAAATAATTAAAGCGGCCACCATAGACGGAGCGCGCGCTTTAGGAATTGACGACCGCGTTGGATCTATCGAAGCAGGCAAAGAGGCCGACCTCATCACCCTTGACCTCGATGTCCCCCATATGGTCCCGATGCGCGATCCTCACACCGCAGTTGTTTTTTCTGCTGGGCGGGGCGATGTGCGCCATGTATTGGTGGCCGGAGACTTAGTAATAAAAGATCACCAATCGACTCGAGTTGCCGCTAACTCCGTATTCACCGCGGCCAACGAACATCTCGCCAAATACTTTTAGAAGACGGCGCGCGCCAACAACGCGCTTAACCAAAAGTTTAGAAAACTTTTACTCGGTTTACGGAATAAAGCTACAAGTTGACGGAACTGGGTTGTACTTAAGACACTCCGCCTGCTGCTCCGCCGGCGACTGGTTCTGATTGTTGTTGTTCTGGTTGTTGTTGTTCTGGTTCTGGTTCTGGTTGTTGTCTTGGTTGTTGTTGTTCTCCCGAGTGGTTGCAGTAGTGGTGTCGGGGGAGTCGCTTCCACTTCCACCACCGCTGCTACAAGCAGTGGCACTAAAAGCAAGCACCAAAGTGGCACCGGCGACTAAAACTGATTTGCGGATTCTGTGCACAAGACTCCTAAAGTTGGCGGCTACGAAGTCACCACCGTACACCAGATTTGAGCACTAATCGGGGTCTAGTTGTCGGCCCGACAACTAGGCGACAATAAAACTATTGCGAACTCAAACTGGCTTTGAACATCCCTTGACGAACCAACTTTTCTGTTTCGGCCCCAGGCTCGTCTAGCCGCTCCAGAGTTACTCCCTTAATTGTTGCTGTGCACGGAAACTGGTGCGGATACGGGCCCACCGGAGAACCAGTGTCGACCCCGACATCAAAAGTTTCGCCGCTCATAGAAAAAACTAACGGCACCGTTTGTTCAATACGCCCCATAGCCGCCAGCTGGGTGTCCACTAATAAAGAAAACAAACCTCCGGCACCAAAACCACCGTCATAATCAAATATCACTTCAAGTAAATGTTTTCCCGCAGGTAAAGGCTGGCTCGCGACTATTGCGGTGTGTATGTGTCCGTACCAGTTGTAATGGAATATGGGTCTTGTTTCGTCGTCGAGATACAAAGACCACCCCGCCATGTTTCCGCCCTGGCACGCGATCACTCCGGTGGCCCCAACATCAGGCACAGTAATGTCAGCGGTAATTCGGTAAGAACAGTTTTTAAGATTTAAAACTGACGCCTCGGGCATACGGGAGTGCGAACGCGTGTAAGTCATTTTGCTCACCCCGGCTAAAGAGTGCGGCACAGAAAAATCACCGTCTCGAGGAGAACCCGGGTCTCGCAACGGATAAACGCCGTAATCCAACGCGAACTGGTTAAATATCGCTTGAAGTGCGAGCAACTTTTCGGGGTGATCGGCCGCCAAATCAACCGCTTGGGAAAAGTCGTTTTCTATGTCGTACAACTCCCACACTTCTTGGGGGCCATCGAAGGCAAAACCGGCCAAGCGGATCCAGGGGAGGCGACCGTGAAAACACGATGCCATCCAGCCCTCGTGATAAATCGCCCGGTTACCAAGTATTTCGAAATACTGCGAGCTCCGGCGGCTTTTTGCCGCCGCGTCGGCGAACGTGTACGCCATCGATACACCGTGCATATCCATTTGGGCAATGCCATTTACGCTCGTGGGCGGAGTGATGCCCACCACTTCATAAATGGTGGGCGCGATGTCGATCACATGATGAAACTGAGTTCGAAGTTCACCGGCGGCGGTTATCTTGTCGGGCCACGAAATCGCTACCGCGTTGCGGGTGCCGCCAAAATGCGAGGCCACTTGCTTCATCCACTTAAACGGAGAATCCAACGCCCAGGCCCAGCCGACATTGAAGTGGTTTTCACATCGGCTGGTGCCAAAGTCGTCCATATGGTCGAGCAACCACTCGGGGTCTTCGGGTTGCCCGTTTTGAAATGACGGGGCACTCCACGCGCCATGAATTGTTCCTTCCGCCGATGCGCCGTTATCGCCGGTGATGTAAATAACTAAAGTGTTGTCCATCTCACCAAGATCTTCGATGGACTGTAAAACGCGGTGGATCTGCGCGTCGGTGTGAGCCAAGAAGCCGGCAAAAGTTTCCATCAACCGTCGGGCCACGGGTTTGTACTCATCGGGATATTCATCCCACGCAGGGATTTGCTCTGGCCGACCAGTGAGGGCAGTTTCGGGGGGAATAACTCCCATTTCTAATTGGCGCTGATAAATGTGCTCTCGCAGTGAGTCCCAGCCGTCGTCAAACGCACCAGAAAATTTATCGATCCATTCTTTAGCGACATGATGAGGAGCGTGCACTGCGGGAGTGGAGAAATAGCAAAAGAACGGACGGTTAGGGGTTGAGGCTTTTTGTCGTTGCACCCAGTCAATGGCTTGGTCGGCTAAATCTTCGGTGAGGTGATAACCCGGCCGGCCGAGGTGAGGGGAAATGGGTGTCGTTTGGTCGTAGACCGCGGGTTCCCACTGCGACGCTTCGGCGCCCAACACTCCATAAAAACGATCGAACCCCAAACCGGTAGGCCAACGATCGAACGGTCCCGACGGACTTTGTTCCCACGACGGCGCCAAGTGCCACTTACCAAAACACGCGGTGCTGTAGCCCGACAAGCGCAGAACTTGCGCCACCGTGGCCGCTTCGGGCGGAATAGCGCTGTCGTAACCCGGGAACGAGTTGGCGATCTCAGTAATCCCGCCCATGTGCACCGAATGATGATTACGGCCGGTTAGCAATGCGGCGCGGGTGGGTGAGCACAGCGCCGTGGTGTGAAACTGGTTGTAGCGAAGACCCCGCTTCGCCACCGAATCGAGGCCGGGGGTCGGGACGGGGCCACCAAAAGTTCCGAAAGAACCAAAACCAACATCGTCAAGCAGTATCAAGACCACATTGGGCGCGTTTTCGGGCGCCCTATCTACTTCAAGTCGGGACGGGGTTGACTCGTCGAACAAACGCCCAATAACCCCCGTAAACGCTGGGGTTGGCCGGGGAAGGCTCGCCGAGTCTGCCACTACTGAAACCCTTCAACCTCAAATACCGCCAGCGTCGCGAGCACTTGTTGGGCGTCACCCGTTATTACTACTGACCCGTCAGCAACGGCCGCCGCCAACTTAGTGTCGCCGGCCAAAACATCGGCCCAAGTTTCAATTGAACATTCGACCGTTGCGTCGGCGTTGGCACCACCAGTGGGACAAGCAACTGAGTTGCGCACGTGTAAACCGGTAATGGGTTGGTCAGTGAACTTAAAGGCAATGTGAAAATCAATTCCGTTAGCAAGATCGGGGACGAGTAAAACCCGCAACATATTCACCGAACTCTCGGGCGGAGATAAAATCACTTGAATGCGATTGAAATTGTTTTGATAAAGGCTCGTAGTATTTATTTTTTCTTCCAAACTGAGCGCCCGAGTTAGACACCAGCTGCGAATATTGGCCGCCGAGGTGCGTTGAGCGATGGTCCGCAAACAACTAGCCAATAGTTTGCGGTCGTCACTATCGCCTTCTTCAGAACGCACGAGCCAGGTTGCGAGTTCGGTAGCCCAACGAAGATCGTCATCGGCCAGTGCTTGTTTGGCCTGGCCGCGCACCTCGTCTCGGCCACCAAAGCCAGTGATCATTCGGCGGGCGCGCTCGTTACTTGGCAGCGGGAACAACTCGGCCTCGTTGCCGTCAAACCAACCGAATAAACCGCTGCGAATTTGGCGGACGTGGTGCTCGGCTACTCCGTAACCCTCGGAAGTAATGAAATCGTCTTGGGTTTGGGCCGGCAGCGAAATGACATCCCCCAGATCGGCGCCCAGAACACCTTTATTTATATGCCTTACTGACTGGTCCCACAAGAATTGAATTGAGTCGCGATACTTAACCACTCGTTGTTGTATTTCTTCTGCCCCCGACATAGGCGGGCCGTGGGTAGCCACCAAGTGCTCGGGCTTGAGGGCCAACAAGTGGTCAAGGCCAGTCAATAAAACCCGGGGATCGCGATACTCCTCGCCTCGAATGGCAAATATGTTGAACAGAACTGGCCACACCAAGTTGTGTACGGCCACTCCCAAAGTTGGGAACCAATAAGTAACTGAATCGTCAGCGTCGGAAGGGGCTTCGGTAACCTCGATTGGTAAACCCGCCACTACAAGTGAAGCGCGCGAGCCGAAGGTTTCGTTAGGGGGAATGAACACCGAGGTGAACGGCGCGTGGTCGGGGTTGCGATAAAAATGACCCAGCCCCACATTGACGTTGCCGTCAGGGCCGGAGTCGGGAAGAAAGATCGCAAATTGTTCGATCAGGCCCCGAACGTAAGTAGTGGAAATTTCTGACGTGGCTCGGTTTCGGTTGTAAGCGACTTTCTCGTGGCCGTAAATCGGCATTGAGCGTGAGTTGGCGTCTTCACAAACCGCTTCGGTGCCCCCGACGTAGTGAAAGTGGGTATACAAAACCGCCACTATGGGTCGATCGGTGTGTTGGCGAAGTTCACTAATAGCCTCGCGCATTTCTTCGGTCGACTCACCCGTGTCAATGGCGATGATCCCCTCGGGGCCTTCTACGAAAGTCTGGTTAGAAAGACCGTTGCCCACCAGCGTCCAAACCCCTGGGCGGACTTGGTAGAAGCGGCGAGCCAAAACTTCGGACTGTTGAGCGTGGCGCTGGTGAACTACCTGCCCACGGGGAAGCGTGACCGTTTCGGAATCGTTATGAGTAAATGACCGGTCTAGGTTTTTTGCCACTTATGCACTCTAGGCCTCTAACTCAACTGCTGGTTTACGCCGACACTCACTTATTTGGCTCTCCGCGGGTCAAGCGAGTTAAGGCACAACCCCAAAAAAATCTCGGGCTTCATCGAGGGCCATGTCTTTATAGGCAAAAAGATCGACCGTTCCCATTACATCAACCCGACACTGTTCTCCGCGACTAAAGGAATCGGCCCACTGCTCGAGCACGCCGGGAATACTTAATGTGTCGGTGCTGGCATTCTCTATGCGCTTCATGCCTACATGTTTGATAGTTCCGTTCTGAAATAACCCCAGCGTGACCGCCAAAAGTACCAGCCCACGCGAATCGTTCATTGACGCAGCAATGAACGCGAATACATTGAGTTCACCGGCGGGTTCGGTTCCGTACCCACACAAGACATGCATCCAGTCGTGCCGAGCCCCAACCTCAAAGATTCCGTGTTTTTCACCGGGAAATGGGAACTTGTGATCAAGATAAAACTGGGCAACGGCCCGCCCCCAACTCCCGTCGGGACAAACGAGCAGAGCTTCCCAGCGCTGGGCAATTTCCTCATCCGGAATAATCCCTATGTAGGCAATCTTTGAACGCAATAACTCAAGCCACTTGCCGTGAATCGACTCGAGCAAGGTTTCGTGCGCGTACCAACCGTGGCGTTGAAAATCTAGGTAGGCGAACGCTATTTGCTCATCCGCCAAGTGGCGAGCATCCTCTAACAATTGAATGGGGAGGTTGAGTTTTTCAGCAAATTCCAGTACCGACTGCGCGACTTCAGGCCGAAGTGGATGCTCCATCAATTCAACCACCACCATCAAATGGAGAGCCTCGAGCCGAGTCTCGTAGGGAAGAGTTTCAAGCACTTCGTCGGTGAGGTCAGCGGTGGCCCCGTAATCGAGCCCATACATAATTTGCGCCATATCGTCGATGAGCCGTTGCTGCATATCGTCCAAGCCGCCGGTCGGAGCAAATGCTGCTTTTACGACGGCCAGAGCCGCGGGGGCGTTTTCGGTGTCGGGTAAAAGCACAGCGCTAACTTACTCAATCAACTCGGGTCAGTTTGCCCCGACGAAAAGCCGCCGGTATTCCCGCGGCGGTAATTACTGCGGCGATTATCAGCACCGTTCTAATCCCCCGCTCACTACTAGAAGATCCGCTATCTAAACTTCCCGCGATCGAAGTCGACAGCGCCACGGCCATAGCAAAACCACTGACTCGCAACATGCTCAAGGTAGCCGAGGCTTCCGCCGCATCGCTCGTAACGATATCTGAAAAGGAAACCGAAGTTGCTCCACTGTAAATGACGCCATTACCTAACCCGCAAATGGCAAGACCAACAACAATGCCCACCATAGGGCCGGTAATGCCCACTACCACTAGCACCAATATCCCAATCGCGAACACCGCTGAACTTGCCCCGAGAGTTTTTTGACCCCCGTAGGTATCGATAGCCGAACCCGATATCACGCTACCCAGTGCGAAAGGAATCGAAAAGGCCATGAAAATAATCCCCGCATCCAACACGCTTACGCCTCGAATTGTCTCTAGAGCAATCGGCACCAATACCATCACCACTCCCGAGCCCCAGTTCGAAAGAGTTGCTTCCGCGGTACCAAAACGAAATGACAATTTTCTCGTAATAGTTGTGGGAACAAGCGGTGTTTCGGGGGTGCGCAAGCGCCATACCAGCGCGAGACATATCGCTCCGCCGACAATTGGAATAATCGTCCCGGCACTGAGCCAACCGCCAAACGCCGAGTGCTGCACTCCTCCAATGGTGCCAGCAATACCCAGCGTCAACAAGCCCATAATCACCACAGGAATCGATCGCGCTGCGTCGGCCGGGATCTTGGGCACGAGAATCAACAACATCACCAAGGCGATCGCTAACAAAATAAGATTGATACCAAAAAATGCTCGCCAAGAGAACGCTTGGTTGAGCAGACTCGCCACCAACGGCGCCACTGCTCCCCCCAAACCACCAAGGCCACCCCATATACCAATCGCCACCGGCCGACGCTTGCTATCAAATAAGTAATCGATAACCGCAAGCGATGTTGTAAAGCAACAAGCCGCCCCCAGTCCCTCCAACGCGCGCCCGAACATCATCAAACTAAACGATTCAGTAAATGTGCAGATGACCGCGGCTATCCAGAGTAAAGCAATTCCGAACAGCAGTAGCCGACGAGAGCCGACGCGAGTTGCCACCCGACCCACCAACAGCAAAGGCGCACAAGACGTGATGCTCGCTACCGTTACGATCGATCCAACTTCGTCGGCCGAAGCACCGAGATCAGAACCGATTTGTGGCAGTAGAACAACAATTCCGTTTAGGTCGATTGACACCAAAATGATTGGGATACTAAGGGCACCCAGAGTGAGCCACAGCCGAAACGGACTCATGGGCTGACGAATAACTTCAAAATGTCGCTGACGCCAAACGCGGCACCAACATCTTTTAGCGGTGTACCAGAATGTAGAGCGAGATCATGTTCGTCAATGAGCCCGAGCGTCAGCGCAACTCGCAGTTGGTGGTATTCGCTCAGCGCGCCGCGCAAGCCGTGAGAAGAAATTGCCTCGCCCAGGGCGTTGTCGTATTGGTCAATAACACCCAAGGGTTCATTCCCTCCTACCGCCCTATTTAGAACCACACTTAACAATGGTGGAGCAGGGCTGGTTGCCGGCGGACCACCCACGAAGGGAATTGACCAATAATCGGGCGTTGCCATGGCGGGGGCGCCCCCCGGAATCGTGCCGGATCCGTCGGGGGCGATCACTCGCAGTTCACTTTCGCCTTGCGCGCGTGAATTTAAAACGCTAATCGCTAATGAATTTTGTCGGCGCGCAAGCTCAGTATCGTGATGCGCGAGAGCGGGCTCGCGCATCACTAACTGCAAGTGCACCAGAGCACAGATCAAATGCAGAGTCGCTTCTTCAAATTGTCCCGCCCCGACCGTGTTCCACAGTAAATCATGGGCCAGCGACGGCGCTACGAGCAAGGGGTCTTCAGATCGGTAACGCTCGTTTACCACCCGATTCTTTGACTCGCCGTCGAGCACTGGACCGACGATCCGTCCGGGCGAGATTGGCACACCAACGCTGAGCGTAGCGACGGGAGTTTCGTCGGCAACCAACGCATCAAGCAGCGGCGCCGCTATCGTCGCCGAGAGTGCCGCCAACGCCGCCCTCGGCCCCGGCTCTAAACATCGAGCGATCAGTTGGGCATCGTTAAATCGGATCAGCACTCCGTCGTCGTCCAATCGCTCCAAGGCCGAACGGGCGCCGACTTCATCAACTGGGTCGCCGGTCGCCGGATGCATCGGCGAGCCATCGGGATAGATGCCCGGCTCACCAAACAAAGTATTGGACGAGAAAAGCGACTGATCGCGCGGCGGGTGCGAGCGAGCATTAAGAACTTGCGTGACCGCCGGGCGAAGTTCGGGTGGTAATTTCCAAGTACTGATTTGGTCAGGCTATCGTGTGGCCGAAGCCACTATCGGCAAAAGGCCGGCGTTGTCGTCCTTTCCGTTGGCGTGAAGGAGAACCATGAACGAAAAACTTGTCCCCGTCGGTTGGCTCCGCACCGTCGTTATTGATGCCAACAGCCCCGCGGTGCTGGCCAACTTCTGGAAAGCAGTGCTCGGAGTAGAAATTATTGAGAACGAGGACGACTGGATACGCCTTGGTCCCGATAGCGGTGGTGCCTGCATGGCCTTCGAACCCGCTCCCGCCGGTGCCGTTCCGACTGGGTTTCGCACTCGGGCCGATATCGAAGTTGAAGATATGGAGATAGCCCGCCAGCGTATTGAAGAGTTAGGCGGCCGTTTCGTTGAAGCCATACACGCCCGCCCCGGAGAGTCGCATTACCGAATGGCCGATCCCGAAGGAAATGAATTTACCGTTGTCCTTCCGGACCCTCCCGAAGCAGCAAAACTCCTCTACGGACCAAGCGGTCGGCCGCATTAATTATTTTGGGGTGTGCTCGACTTCCCCTCAACGATTAGTTCCGGCGCCGCCTCGGTCGATTATGGTCTAAGCAAATCCAACCAACAAGGAGATAGATGATGAGCCACTTTCGAGTTGCCACCTTCGACGTAACCAGCGGAACGCTTGACGAGTTGGTTGAAGTGATTAAACAACCTGGCAGCTTCTCCGACATTTTCCCCGCTCTGCCCGGGTTCAAGTCGTGGTCACTACTTGAGGTGTCGCCGACGCAGGTGATGTCGATCAGCGTTTGGGAGACTCACGAAGAAGCTGAAGAAGCGATCGCCGCCTCGTCCGAGTGGGTCGCGGTGAATATGGCCGACACCGTAAAGCGCACTTTCAACACTTCGGCCGCAGAGATTCTCGTAGTCAACGCGAACGACTGAGCGCAACGACATACCGGATAGATCGAGGGTGCGCTCGACCAGCCCCCGGGGAAATTATCCCGGCGGGGGCGTAGACCCGAACTGGCGGCGGAGCCAACCCCAACCGCCCGTTGACCAAAGCGCCCAGAGCACTAGTACCGGCTGAAACCACAGGCGAATAAATCGCGCCGAGTCGGAGTTAAGCCCGAACGCGTTTTTGCCTTCAATGAATTGGGCGATGTTGCCGGGGAAGATCACAATGAAGAACCCAGCCACAACCACCCCAACTAGCGCGACGCGCCGGCGAACGAAGATGAGTGCGCCACCGAGTAACAACTCCACCAAACCCGATACCACCACCACCGCGTCGGCCTCGACCGGAAACCACGACGGCACCTGCGCGGAGAACTCAGTGCGCTGCACGGTTAAATGCGCAAGGCCGGCGAAAACCAAAAAAGCACCCAGCACCCAACGAGCGACGGTTTGGACGCGATCGGACTCAGTACTCATAGCCACAGGTTAAGGGCAAGTGCGCCGAGGGAGTTGAGTTGTAGCCGACGCTTTACGCTGAAATCGTCAGTTCGGCGGCGCGCGAGTAGTTTGGCTGCGTGAAGATATCCGCAGTAGCGATTGCCCTGAGTGCGGCGATTTTGACGGCGGTCTTTGTTACCCCCGCTCACGCGCACCAGCCGGTGATCCTCGACGAGGGAGACGGCTCACCGAGTAGTGGCCCGCTGCTTCCAGACGGAACCGTCTCTTACGCGGTGTACGCCACGGTGGCAAATAAACAAGCGCGCGGCTTCAGGTTCCGATTGGTCGAGGGAGATCAACTAGAGGTGCAGTACCTGATCTCTGATGAAGCTCCGGACAACGCCCTTACCCCTAAAGAGTTGCCCCGGGTCACCCTCATTGACCCCAAGGGGCGGCGGAGCACGCTCAAGGTAAACGAGCGGAACGAGTTCTACGAGCCTTACTCACGAAAAAACTATCTATACCTGTCACGGATCGCCGAACAAGGGAGCCCAGGAACATACCGGGTCATTGTGCGCGGTCGGTCAGTTGAGCCAGTCGAAACCACGATTGCCGTTGGGTCCCGCGAGGTCCCCGGGACGGTGGTCAACTAACAAATTTAATCACTAGGTTTTTAGTAGCCGGCTTTTCATTGAAAGCCTGCGCATCCCCTAGTATGATTGTTTTATGAACACCGAGCAGCCACAAATTTCCGACCCGAAGTGGTCAGACGGTCGCATCCAGGTCGTGATAGCAATTCTGTTGGGGGTCGCGGCCATCTTGACCGCGTGGTTCTCGTTAGAAGCCACCAATGTAAGCGATGAAGTGCAGAAGAATTACTCCACGGGAATTCGCACCGCCGATGAAGCAACAACGCTTTACACCATAGCGGATTCGACGGCTACTTCCGACAGAATCTTATTCCTCGAGTTCGCCAAGGCCAAAGTTACGGGCGAAACGGATCTGGCGGAGTACATTCGCGCATCTTTAATGTCGCCAGACTTGGTCGCGGCAATAAGCTGGTGGGAGAAGCAGCCCGATGAAGCTGGGTACAACTCGCCTTTCGTCAACGAAAATCCGAAGTTGTCGACCAAACTGATCGATTCAGCAGATGAGGTCAACGCGTCGGCGCAAAGGTCATTTAGCAAGGCCGAGGAAAGCGACCGCATCACCGATGACTTTGATCAAATGGCGGTTATTATGGCGATTGCCCTGTTCTTCTTAGGTATCGCTGGTTTGGCAAGCAATCGTCGGATGACGATCATCATGTTGTCGTTCGGCTCGATTATCCTCGTAATCGCGCTCATTCGCGCCGTTTCCCTCGGGAACCCCGGCAAGGTTTTCTAAAAATCTATTTGTGATCGCTAGATAGCAGTAGCCCGCTAGGAAGCGGCCGCACGAACAGCAATATCAGCGCCGTGGTGTCGACTCCAGCGTGGCTTGGGGTCAGTTGGTGCTGCGAGCGAAGACCATCTTGATATTCATGTCGGCTTCGGTTCGGGGATTACTGAACACCGTAGAGATCGTCATCGTCGCCGGCGATCCGGCGGCGGCGCGGCGGACCTGCACACGATACGCCCGCAGCGAATCTCCAGTACCGTCATCGTCAAACACGATCGCGTCCTGCTTGTCGCCGGCTAATTTAGCCACCTCGTAGACGCCCTTGTTGGCCGCGATGGTCTTGAAGACCGACATGTTCGTCGCGTAGCGGCCGTTCTTCTTGAGTACAAGGAAGGTGTCGTCGGTACACACGATCGACGGCGCCGGAGCGGGCAGCGCGAGGTCGACGGGACAGGGAAGGACTCGATCGTCAATATTCCAGCCCGTCTGGACCCATTTCCCGTAGTGGCCACTATCGGCCTTGGTCGAGGCCGCCTGTGCCGGCGACGCGGCAGCGAAGGCCACGGCGAGCATGGCTCCAATCAGAACTACACGGCGCCATAGGTTCGAACTCATCAAGGTCTCCTTTTTCGACGATTTATTTCGAGTACAGCACGCAATAGTAGAGTTAACCCCCAGCATGAGCAAGCCCAAGTGGCGTCGAACATTAAAATGAGGCGACCGAGTTAGTCGAGACCTAAAGGAGTGCGGAGATATGAACAAGGCCAGGGTCGTAATGCTGGCGGTTGTTGCGGTGGTGCTTGTTGCTTCACCGGCACAGGCCGAACCGATGAAGAAGCACACTAAGGAAGCGGTTCGGTGTAGCCGCCAAGTCCTAAAAGCCAGCATCGGGGCCGATGGATTCATACGCACGGGCAAAACCGATAAAGAATTTCTTAATAAAACCATGGTCAAAGTCTTGGGCAGAATGAGCGCCAAGTGCCGCACCGCTACGGAAGAAATGCTTCTCGCTTACAAGCAAATTGTCGCCCCCGAAGAAAAGCTCGACTGGTTGGCTGAGGTTACCTCAATGATCGCGCGGGAGTACGAAGTGCCGTTGAGCCGTTTGTTATAGAGGTGATGATTTTTGCTGGAACTTGTTTACCGGCGCGGCGGTCGTGAGTGCCGCTTGGACAAGGCGTCTGGTCGCCCTCGAACTTCGTAGACTTGGACGCTGAATGGCTCAAGTACTACTCCGTTGGTATTCGGACGTAGGGCTGACGGACGTAGAGACGACGCAAGTGTACCGAATTTGATCTCACTCGTACTGACTAGATCAGGGGCACCTTCGGTGAGTGAGGTGACGGCGATCATTGTCTCGTCGCTTGCTTCAATTTGCCCGGTCCGGAGCAACCCAGCGATGTCGACGGTCACGGTCACGTCCTGAGGATTAGCAACGAGCAGCCTTACGTTGCCTAACTGGTCTCGACCAGCGAGTACGCCGAGTATCGGAAGCCCACCGGCGAGTTTCGCCCCAGCATTATTAAGAGTGGTGCCGTCGACCTCGGCGACAAACAGCGCAGGTTCGGCGAGATCTACCAATTCCATTCCCGCCAACATGCTCCAGAGCGAAACCGCCGCGCCTTGCGGTTTTCGGGTTCCGTCACCGTAGAGCAGACCGAACCCGCTGTCGCCTAAAGAATCACACCCAAGTCCTGGGCATGGGGCGCCGTCAACGACCGGCAGCGTGAATTCGCTATTCGGAATGAATGGACCGTCGGCGCCTCGGTAGACAAAGAGGCCTTCAAGATCGGGCCACGATTGCATTTCGATCCAAGCCGTGGTCAACAATGCGCCACCAGCAAGGTAGCCGTGCGGATGGCAGATCTGGCCGGCACCAGCGCACGCAACCGCGTCAGTGTTGTACTCGGTCACGATCTGGGGTACATCGCCGTATCCATGCTGATCGAGGAGCTTCGAATAGAAGAGGTAGCAGCCGCGAAGTTCGTCGATATTGGCGGAGTACGCATGCCAGCTAAAGAAATCGAGCGGCACGTCATTTCTTTTCAGATACTCAAAGAAGTCATCGACCCACTTTCGACCCTCAGGCGTTGTGCAACCGGCCCCATGCGATCCCGGACCGCCGAACTTCAATTCCGGGAAATCCGCGGCCAGAGCTTTAGCCGTAGTGGCAAAGAATTCATAGAACTTTTCGGGTTCAGCATCCCAATACATCGTTGAGCCGGGCATATTCGGCTCGTTCCATATTTCAACCCACCCGTTTTCTAGGGCGTTTTTCCCCCAACGTTCCCGGTCGCTGTATCGGCCGACTATGTGCTTCCATAATTCAGGCCCAGCCCTGTCGACACCTGCTGCCAAACCTTCACTCCAGAAGTCGCACCCGGGATACGACTTCGGTTTGTCCGGTTGAAGCGTGCCCGTCGGCGCCTTGACGTCGTAGCCGGTGATGGCTTCACCAACTTTCCAGCTTTGGCCAAGGCGCAACATCGGCCGGAAGTTGCCGTCGACTACCGATTGAAAAACGGCGTCGGTTTCTTCGAACTCGTAGTTTGAGTCGTCGGATGGGTCATCAGATGGATCCGGAAACATACACATGATGTCGTTGGGTCCGAAGTAATCCTCGAGGCGTACCGCATCAACCCCGAGCGACTTAAACTGTTTCGTGGTGTCGACGAATGACGGATACAAACTTGGTTGAAACGGAGTCGGCCCGCCGTTTACTCCCAACAACGGGCGAATCGTTCTAGCCGAATTATTGTCATCGGATTCGGTCTTGTTTGAATCGCTCGCACAGCTGGCAAAAACGAGCGCCGCCAATGTCAACACGATCGCGGTGACAGGCAATGACCTAAGTGAATACTTAGATTCCATCGTGCTAGAGACTAGTTCCTGCCCCCGTCATCGGACTTGCTTGGTAAACAAAATATAAGGGAACCCTCTGAATTCTAGGCCGGGGCCGCCTGTGCCGGCGACGCGGCAGCGAAGGCCACGGCGAGCATGGCTCCAATCAGAACTACACGGCGCCATAGGTTGGAACTCATCAAGGTCTCTTTCTTTAAAGATTAATCGCGATTACATCTTTTCGCTGATAGCATCCGGTGCTGGGGTCCACCACATCAACGCGTATATTGCCGCGTCGAACTCTTCAATCGCTTCTACCATTTCCTCGTTACTTCTTTCGAGTTCTTCTATTTCTTCGGCGGTGGACACGGGTTTTTCTTCGTCCAGTAATTTAGACAGTTTGGCTATCTTCTTTTCTGCTTTCTTGGACTTCGCCACCGCCCGATCAACTAGTTTTTTGAGCGACTTGGGGGTAGAGCCAATGTAAGACTTATTCGGCTTACCTTTGCCGTTAAAGCGATTATCAGCCGTCTTGACATCGGACTGGAAGTCCTCGATAAGTTCGTCGAGCAAAACGAGTTCCCCGTAGCAATCGTTCCAAGGAAGCTGGCAGACCGCTAATACCATCCTTTCGCTCTCATCGTAGTTAGCAGTGCTTTCCTCGATAAGACCCATTACCTCTTCAACGGTGGCTTCGTCTTCGTCCCCCCTCGAGACCCCTGCGTGGGCTGCGGTCACACTAGTTAGAAGCAAGACCGCAAGACCAACCGAAACTAGTCGTTTAATCATGATCCAATCACTTTCGTCTCGTTAATAATGATGTCGTTATGTTAGCGCAAACCTAACTCGCGTAAGTCGGCAACGGGATAATTGGAAAACCACTTAGAAAAATCGGCCTCGCTACGGTAGACCCTTAGTGCCGGTCAGGTCTGCGTTGCGCAGGTTTGTGTTGGTCAGGTTTGCGCCGCGCAGGTTTTTGAGATCGGAAGAGC
>OFRL01000031.1_pt1 | contig 72082 bp, 124 predicted proteins | sample 1543121 | NCBI WGS metagenome assembly OFRL01 (sample SAMN07774228, study PRJEB24372) | wastewater metagenome | isolation source: Lake Maggiore Cannobio | place: Italy: Cannobio | collected 2016-01
TATATTCTTACCTGGCGGCGGCCTTATTGTGAAGGCGTGTGATTTACAATTTTTCATTGATTTTATTTGTGCAAGAGTAGTGTAACTGTACTTGTTTACAGATGAATACTATTATTTTTCTTGTTCTTTATATTGTCTTAAGAATTCTTTCTATTAGTCCCAACTGCCTACAACTTCTTTGTTTGATTCATCACTTAAAGTTTTGATGTGATATTCAAGAGCGCTTTGAGCGTGCTCCCTGTTCCACGTGGCGCAGATGGTGCGGTTACTGTCGTAAGCAACGTAAGCTCCCGATATGTCCTTGATGAGCTGAATTGGATTACTCACCGTACGTTAACTCCTTTCTGTACTCCATTAAACCGCGATAGAAGCACGTGGTCATAAACATTCCCATGTTTTCCCTGTCCATAAGAAGGCCTGCTTCTTTAAGATTGTCCATTAGTTCAGCTACTTCCAAGCATTGCGCGTGTGTAAGCTCTAAACCGTAAAGATGTTTTGTTTGGTCTGACATAAAATTGCGTCTTACCAAACAATTCTAAGTTGTAAGTATTCCTTACAAGTTGATTGTCAGGATATGCTGTTAATTAGCAGAAACTTCTTCACTTCTTTATCGGAAGCTTTGATTAGGTTCTCAATTGTCTTTAGCTTCTTCTCTGCCGCAAGGGCACGTTCGGACCAGTAGACCAGGTGGCGGTTCTTTTTATCTAGTTCAGTTTCAAGTGCATTTTGAAAAAGGCTTGAAGGGCTGATGTCCAGTCCAGATGCCTTCCATTTCTCGTGGAGTGCATCTGGAACTGAAACTGATACAACGATGGCCATTTGTAGTATTACCTGAAGTTAAAAGATTACCAATACTTGCTAGGTATTGGCGTGTTTGCCAATAAAAAAGGCGTTACCCATAGGATAACACCTTCCTCTTGGATTTTTAGTCGTAGTTAGCGATCTATCAAAACCCTGGGGTGAACAGGATTTGTTGGTGCCATTGGGACTGGCTCCGCTATCGCAAAGCCTTCAGTTGTGGCTCGTAGTGCGTTTGAAAACTCCTCTGCTTCATCAAGTGTTGGAAAGGCAGGAGCGAATGTTCCTGCTTCCTGATGGTGCATCATCACAACCCAGGCAGTGATCGGAAGCTTCATGGAGTTTTGTTGAGTTAGTTCAGGCTATCAGGAAGGGACCAGCTTTGTAAAACATCCCTGGGTTCTCTTGTACGGCCCTGTCCGCTTCGTCACAGTCTGTCACCTTAATGACTTCGCTGCGACCGTTTACTGCCTTGCTAAGGACAGCCCAGGCCATGGTTGAGTTCTTGCTTGTGGTGGGGGTTTCCATCGATTTCTTTTCTTCGCCGTACTTTATTATGCGCGGCATAACCCTATACAGGTGCAGAGCGTTGCAGCGATGAAAACCATTGCCAGGACTAGAAACTGAGCTACAAGCATAGCTCAGCGACCGACCCTGGCAAGAAAGAAAACATTACGTTACATTGAGCCTCATAGGGCTTTTGCCACCTTGGTAATTGCCTTGAGAAGTTTGGGACTTTTCTCGGCTAGACGGGCTATTTGCCAGGGCTTGACGACGGACAAAGTTTTAAGTTTGTACGCTTGTTCAAAAGACATGAGAAATACTAGAAAGGAACTACATTCATAAATATTCCTTATGATTGGCTTGGCTTTAATGTAAATTCTCCAGATCTTTTGAGATCTTTCAATGTTGCTCATTTGGTTTTGTGTACACAAGAAAAACCAGGTGGAAGGTTTGGTCCACCTGGCGTTGGTTAGTGGTTAGTAACAGCCGGGGAGCTTGTTATTCGGTACAGGAGGAATGATTCCTGGAGGATTGATTGGAGTGATGATTTGAATAGGTGCCATGATGGTTGGCGCCTGCAGTTGGCTTTGGATTTGCTGAAGCTGGTACGGCACCGGATTGAATGGTGCGGCACCTGGGCCTTGCTTCAGTCCTTGAAATAGTTGGTTGGTGATCATGCGCTGAAGTTGATCAGCAGGAATGAACTGGAAGCTCATTTGTAAGGTGCAAGTGTGCAACTGCGGACTTATACTTTGTGGGATGCCGCATAAGTTTTACTAATTAATCAGTCTCTGCATCTTGGGCTGTTCGCCACAAGATTGGATCCTCTTCTACAAATTCCACTGGAGTGAACTGCTCCTCAAGGCGGGCAAAGAAATCCAGTACGGTTTCGAGGAACCCTTCGTCTTCCCCTGCCAGCTCGTTGATGAAGGTCGGGTCTGCGATCAAGTGGTCGATGCACTCGACGATTGTGTTGAGCTTATCGTTGTGATTCATGGTTTTGAGGGAATTACCAGGATTATACGTGAGCCTCAGCCGATCAGCTCTTCTCCATCTGTGTCTTGCATGAGTTCGAAGAGACGCTGATCTTGCATGGCGCCCAGTTGCGCGTTAATAGCTTGCATCTGCACGTTGTCGCTGTCCACATTGGACATCATGAAGCGTTGACCAGTTGGCGAGATAAAGCCTCCAACGAAGCCAGCCCCACAACGGTCTGCAGCTTCTTTCATTTTGGCAACAAGCTGCATGGATTTCAGTTGTTCCATGCTGAACTTATCTTGTGTGGCGAGGTCCTTGGCAGCGTTGTTAGCTTCCCAATCGAGGTTGTTCATGAAGATTTGTACGAGTGATTTGTTGCGGTTTTTGTAAATGAAAAATTGAGGTTGATGTTCCATTAGTGATACTTAGGAACAGTGTGCTGCTGCCTTCTTCTTTCTACTGCCGTGGGCAGGAAAGACGACGACATCTTTACGAATGGTTGCACAAAGCGGTTTGCCTTTGCGGCCACCGCACGTTTGGCAAGTGATCTCTGAACCTGGAAGGGTTGCTGGACACTGGACGAATTGAACGTCGTTGTGCCTGAAAGCAGTTGGACCGCCTTCAGGTTGGACGACAGTGACCATTAACCCTTCCTTCTGTCGACTGGCGGCTATATCTAGAGATTCTGTAGAGATGTTGACGATGAACTTGTATTGTTCAACATCAAAGATTGATTGCTTGTTCCTGGCGCCAGTAATACCATCAAGGGTGTGATGTGTATAAGTCCAAGCAGCATATAAATGAGAAGAAGCTTTGGCCAACTTCTCAAGGTAAGGGAAGTAAATCAACTTGGAGTTCTCTGGATCTTTCCAAAGATCTCCAGCAATATCGTGGCGGAACATCTCGTTAGCAGGTAATTTTGATACCTGCTTGATAAATTCCAACGGAGGTACACCTCGCTTGCCCTCTGTGACCTGGTCCCAGTGCAGGCGAGTGTAGTAACCTGATTCGGCGTAGCAACCGTCGTCACCTCTAAGAGGACAATCGTCTGCACAGTTGTCCCTAGATGTGGTTGATACTGCGATTGCTCCGGTCTTCTTGTTGCTTGATGCAATTGTTAGTGCGGCAAAGTCAGTCATGAGTGATTCCAGTGGCGTATTACGCCAGCAACAATGAATGCGTTAGTAGTTAAATAGCTGAGCAAAATGGTAAGGCGAACTAAAGCAATGCGGTCGGCAATGCGGGGATCAGGGTGAGCCTTTTCGCCTAGGGCTTTTGCCAGGATGCGCCAGTTGCTCACTGGCCCTCCAGCTCGGCGGCGATGGCAAGAAGTACTTTGCGGATGTTTGTTTCGCGCATCCAGACCATCGTCGCAACAGGTGGAATACAGAAAGTGTCGTTGGGTTTTGAGGTGAGCGGCACCACCTGATCAGCAGCAGCCCGCAAGGCGGCGGCGATTCTGGGTTTGTGGTGAACCGCAACAGGGCGATCAAATCCTGAGTTGTAAGCATCCAGCACCGCTTGTGCGGTAGGGGAGAGGTTAATCATTGATTGGCTCCATAAAGACGTGAACATTGCAACCGAATCCGCAGGTGCCCCAGCGGATACACCAGCGTTTGACCCATGGCGAGACGTTTCCCATCCACAGTCGGTCAACGTTGTTGGAATTGCACCACCAGAACTGACCGATACGACCATTATCTGAGTCAATGTAGAAGTTAGTCATCGAGGCTTTCCAGTGCTTTGCGGATGGTATCAAGGTCTTGGTGTTGCTCACGGGTGTCATTAGCACCTGTTGCAACAGCATGAAGCGCAGTCATCGCCTGCTCCTTCAAGCTTGGTTTGGGGCGGCGATCAATGCGGAGGTGAAACCCGCCAACAGCAGGACTGTTGTGGTCCAGCCATTCACAACACGCCTCCAGCTCCTGGTCGGCGCCCCATTGAGCGGCCTGGATAGCAATGCCTCGCCAGTTGCCTAACGTGTCGTCCATGCACCACTGGTCTAGTAACTCAGTTGATGGGGTAATTGGATGGTTGTTAATCATTGTGGTTAGTAAGAGAAGGAAATTACTACGCAGGATTTAAAACTAATTCTTCATTCCGCTTGTTTAAAGCAGTACCAAATGCTGCAGTGTAGGCATCCTTTTCACTATCTGAAAGTGAAGAGTTAGATACACCTTTGATTTGATTGACGCTCATCATTCCATTGTTGACTTCCAACTGGATTGTAAACAGCGGTTTGTTGTCAACCATGGCAAGAACAATGAAATGTTTCTTCTTCTTGACATCGTCAGCGTAGTGACTGGCGTTGCCAACGCAGTTACGTACGGCTTGTCCCCAAGCGGCCAACTGGTGGAGATCATGCGGCTGAATAAAAGTCCAAGTTTGGTTGTTAGCTTGAACTTTGACTGGTGTTGGGAATAGATCCTGTGGTAAAGATTCGTTGGTATGCTGAATCTTCCACGCTTCTGCTTGCACATGATCGTGAAATTCAGTAATGCGCCACCTTTTTGGCACTTCTATAGTTTTGCCATCAGTTAAAACAGTATCTATCATTGACACTGTATCGTTCCATTCGTTAAAGTAAACACGTGAAACCCCTGTTGTATCGTCAAAGTAAGTTGATGTGCCATCTACCAATACGTTTTCCAAATGCTTTGCAAGCATGTGAAAGTAAGAAGCTACAGGCATGTTTTTCTCAAGCCAATAACCGGCAGCATTACCAACACGACGTTGCTGGTAAATACGGGATAATTCATTAACATGAGTTTGATAATAATCAATAGGACACTCTGGCCAAATTGAGTGTACATAAGAAATTGAACCAAGAAAAACTTTGATTTGTTCCCATGGTTGCGCTACATATTTGCGCGATTGGTTTTCCGTATCAGAAAAACGTTCAATGCATGCTTCGCAGTTAGTTTGTATCCATTTACGAAAGAACGGTTTATCTAAAATCTTTCGAATTGGCGCAAATTTTCTATACTCAGCATAGTAATAATCGTGAGAAAACATTGCATCATCGATAATTGCGAACAAATTATCAACGGAAGGTTTCCATGTAAGGGCAGTTTCTTTATCAATTATTCGTTCAAGATCCAGCATGTTGGGCCAGCTGTTATCTTTTAAGCGTTGAAAGATTCCTCCTAAGCTTCTTTCGTTCCACGTTGGAATCGTCTTCTTTAAAGAGTCAGCAAAAGCAGTACGGGCTATACGAATACTCTGTGCTTTTTGTCCATTAAGGCAAGGAATTGACCAGTTTGAATCAGAGTTGCCAGCAATAATAGCTTCTTTGGTTACTACTTCTTGATAGGTAATAAATGCTGAACGACCATACGTTACCAAAGAACATTTATCAATATTAATTTTTATCGTGTAAGGAATCATTCCCCTAGCAGACTCTGTGTTTTTGTAAGCGTAGGCGTAACCGTAAACATATTCACCTTCTTGTCCCTGGGGAGGAAGCCATGCGGCATACCAGCATGATTCGTAGTGATACAGAATTGCAGTTGTGATTGTTTCCGCTTCGTCAAGAACACCAACAATCTTTTGAAACTTGTGTACACGATTTATTGCTGGTTCGCCATTTATTAAGTTGACTGCATCCTGGACCAACGAGGTCTTGATTACACTGGAGGGAATAATGTCATAAGGTTGACCTAGTGGAAACTTAGGTTTGGTTGATTTAGATGCTGGCTTTGCGGTGCGAGCCAGTTTTTTGAGAGTGGGATCGTAAGGGGTTAGTTCGGTTGCTAGGTTCTGAGGAAGAAAGAATTGCATGGTGGTAGGTAGTGTGTGAAGTAACGAATTAAACGTTAATTGATGGAAGCAAGTGCGTTGTACGTGGCGTGATCCACGTGGATTAGTACAGTGTCGTTGCTATCCATGACACCTTGCCAGTTGACAGCGTTAACGTAGTCAACAAAGAGGTCCGTCAGCAGTTTGTTAGGCAGACGGACCGTATAAACATGATCTGTCATGTGATCTTAGTGAGATACAAAGTCAGAGTCGTTATTTAATGTTGCAATGGTCCAAAGACCGACTTCTTTCATAGACTCTTCGTCTTTAAAATCCTCTGCTTCGTAGTCATCTGTCTGGTTTTCGATAACTTCACAGCCGATATCTTCTAGCTGATCTATTACATTGTTCCAGGATCGTCCTGGAACATAAACGGTAGCATAGCGACCGGTGGCATCGGCGACAAGGGCGACGTAGTGGGACATGGTTGTGGTAGTGGGTGTGGTGGAGCGGCCTGCGTTGGTTTGTACTAGCCAGTCAAAGTAATCAGTAGCTGCAGTCATCAGGAGTGCATTGCGACGTGTTCTTTCCACGCTTCTGTGTGCATTTCTGCCATTGTCATGGGCGGCTCACCTCCACCATCTTCTGGTGTCGGATCGTAATCCAAGAAGCCAGAAAGTGCATCAATTGCTTCTTCTGCAGCACTGATTAAGTAAGGATCGTATTCCCACATGCCAGCATTTGATTCATACTTGATAATGCCTTCGAGTTCTCTTCGGATTAGATCCAACTTGGAGTAGCTGTTAACGCGAAAAGGAGGATGAGTTGAAAGGAATTTGAGGTGGTGTGACATGATGATCAGTGGTTGTAGTTAATGGAAACAACATCAAACCGTGTAAACAGTTTGCGTTGAACTGGAGTAAACAAGGTTTCCGGAGTACCGTCCCAGTCGGTGTTTTCTCGGTACGTTTCTTCAGTGAACTCTCGATAGGTCTGGAGCATTTCCTGAAGAACGCTCAACTCTTTGCTGGTTAGTTCCATGATGTAGGAAGAAAAGATCAGAAGTACAAGTTGCTATATCTAAGTTCTGGTTCTATATCGTCATCTTCTTCTATTGTTACAACCCAATCGTAGTTATTCAGGTTGAGGTGTTTGTTAACTATCTCCTCCAGGTACTCTTCACTGGCGTCATCAAGATTGATGTCTGGCGGCAGATGATCATTGGGAATAGTAATTGTGCATCGAGCAGGAGCGTACTCAGGTGGATCGATGTAGGTTTGTGAGCCCCGAACGTACACCATGTCCTCAACGATAGCTGTGACGATGATGTCGTTCTTGGCGTTGGTCTGAAAGGATTCAATCAGGACGATGTCGTGCATGATGTGTAGCAGAGCGGGACTAGTACAGAAGTACTAAACTACCCCAGATTTGAGTCATTCCACTCATATCCGGGGTGATATATAGAGAACTAATTCTTAGGCTGTTTCTAGATCAAGCCAAGAATTGAAAGCCAAGAGTTAGGGTCATCTGGCTCAACCTCATCCTCATCTGGAGTGAAACAGACTGAATCAAAGACCCACTCTTCCACTTCTTCAACGGTTGGTACACGGCACAGCTCACCTTTAAAGGTAATGTGTGGCCAACCATCAACAAGTTTGATCTTCTTGTTGCATAGTGAAGTGTCAGCAGGTTGTTCACCCTCCTCTTCTGTTACTGGAGTGTAATCAAGAACAGAAGCAATCAAAAGCTGTTCAGGAAGCAATGCCATGGTAATTACTCGTAGAAAGGTTTGCTAAGAGGGTACGCTTCAGCGTATTTCTGATCTAAGCAGATGTCGTAGCAGGTGTCCTCGTCCTCTTCGTACTTGTTGTGAAGCCTGAAGAGTTCGTTGACTGCCTGCGCCTTGGAGAAGATACAGATGGTTTCGATGGGCTCACCGCTTTGATAGGTCCAACCACCTTCTTCTGGGCCTCCGAAGAGATGCCAGACTTCGTGGACGGTGATTGTGGTTGGTTCGCCTTCAAAATTGCAGTAGTTGTCATACCAATCACTGAAGCGACTGAGACGTTCTGTTTCTGATTCTTTCTGGAGAGCAATAGTGGTGTGCATTGATAAATAGTAACAATTGCTTCGAAGACAATAATGAACAAGAAGATCAACACCTCAATGGGGTGAGCCTCTGCAAGTGATGGTTTCATTGGACATAAAACAAAGGATTGTGCAGCCGTGAGGGCTGCAGAAAAAGGAGTCATAACTCCCGTTTCAACAAGTGAAACGCAACCTATAACTCCCTTAAGTGCAGCCGTCAGAAAGGAAGTTCTGCCAGTGTTGGTTCGGCTTCTGCCTTCACGGGTTTGGCAACGCCAGCAGCTTCAGCAGCCCGTTGGGCGGTACTGATCTGACCGAGGCGAACTGTGGTGCTAGTGGTCACAACGATCTCCATACGACCACGTGGCTCGCCTTCTGGCGTTTGCCAGGTGTTGTAGCGCAGGCGGTAGGTTAGTGCAACTGTGTCGCCCTTGTTGTAACGTTTGACGATGTTCTCACCAACGCCGTTGTAAGCGGTCATTGGAACTGGAGAATCGTCTTCCCTGGCGTCAATAGGTGCACAGCGGAACTGTGTTACCTGCAGAGAATCGCTTGGAACCCTGGTGACAATGTCAGACACGATAGTACCGACAATGGTTCCGCAGTTAACAGCAGACATGGTGGTGGTGCAGTGTGTACAAAAGGAGGATGTGAAGTCCTCAGTAAAGAGCCGAAGCTCCTTAGAGAGAACATCATGAACAGTCGTTATAAAACTCAACCATTTCCTGGCTAAGTTCCTTAACTCCTGGTGGCATATCCATGAGCGTCTTGGTCACTACACCAGACCACTCATTGTTACGGCAAACTTCATAGTGAAGTTGCGTTGATTCACCTCCATACCAAGAAACGCGTGTGGTTTCTGAGCCGGGAGGAAAATAGGCTATAGGCATGGTAATTAATGCAAGTGGGAAGGTTAAGAACCAATTAAGAAAGAGCTTCTTCTACGGATTTCTCCATAAATTCAGCAGCTACATCAAGTTCTTGCTGCAGTTCATCTGCATACCGGATTTCGTCTTGAAGTTCTGCAATTTTGCAGCCCAGTAGTAGTTCAGCAAATTGCTCAGGTTGAGTGTTGTTCTCTGCTGCAAGATCGCACAGAAAATTCCACTCTTTGTCAGCAACATAAAGAATGCGGTTAGGCATGATTTAAAGGCAAAGGAACAGCATGATCACCACGACAAGCATGGTGTTAAACACAAAAAAAACCACCTCTAATCTCTTAGTGGAGTGGCTGGGCCGTAGAACTTTGCACGAGACTTGCAATGGGCTATATCTCCCACTGCTGATTTAGAGTAAACAATGGTGTAAATGCTTGGACAGTTCTTGATGGTCTGAGCATTCATGTGTTTCTGCAATCCAACACAGCTTGCAAAGCCAACGGCTGTTCCAATAGCAATTGCAAGATAAGACTTGGTTAGGTCGTTCATGGTGAGAAAAAGTAACGGACTCATCAGGGCCAGCAAAACTGGCCGACCAGAGGGATATCCCCCCTGGTTTCGTCCTAGAAGTTACTTCTTGACTTTGAAGCCGTTGATAGTGCGGTCTTCTTCCTCAGATTCATCCACTGGAGCAATACTTTCGTCTTGAGCAGCGGGTACTGTAGTGTCAGACTTTGCTGCATCGGTCCACATTGGTGGCGGCCCTTGAGGATCGAGCGCATTGCCAAGCTTATGTAGCCGGATAGCTACCATCTGCTTGACTTTCTGACGGGTTTCTGGCTTCATTGCAATGAACGTGCCGCCGATGGCTGCAGTTCCGAGCAGTAGAACACGACCAAGAGACATGGTGTTGGTGCAAAGGTTAAATGCCCATTGTTGGGCAAAGCTGAGTGGGGGATTCGAACCCCCGGCATCTAGCCTGGTACTCAGCGGTCTGCGTTCATGTCAAGCTCTTGCTTGAGCCACTTCAGCAGATCACGGTTGCCGGAGATGATCTTGTCTGCCGTTACGATAAACGGAGTCAGGTCCATCTCCTGCATGCCATCCATCCACTGTTCAAAAGCTTCAAGAAAGCACAGACGGAACAGCTCTAGCTCTTGATCCATCTGGACGGAACGGAGCGAGGAATCCCTTCTGGCAAGCAGACGGAGATCCTGGAGCTGATGGTACACGGTAGCTTCGGTCATGACGACGAAAGTGGTGGTGTGTGCAAGCCTGCTGAATTGCAGGCAATAGTTGGCCAGGGGATTGCACCCCGGCACGCCGCTTAAACGGACTCAACTGGAGCGATTGCAGAAGCAATCTTGGAGCGGACCTTCTTGCCTAGAGGTGATTTCCAGGCAATAACTGCACCGACAGCAACAGCAGCTACACAGGCAGCCGCAATCCGAGCGTTACCCTGTTGGGCTAGCTTGGTGCTCAGCAGTTTCTCGCTAAGCAGATCAATCTCACAGTCAGCTAACTGGAGATCAACCTGAAGCGACTCAACAGAGGGTGCATCGGTCGGGTAGAGATTAAACATAACCTTGGAGTAAAGTACAAACAGCATGAAAGCTGCATCTAAGGATTAATCCCTGGAGGCAACTATCAAGGTTGCAGGTATTAACTACTGCACCAAATTCCTGAAATTAGCGACACGAATTGTAAAGAAATATTTCTAAGGATTTGCAAAAGCAGCTTAAAGTTATCCACAGTTTCTGCCGAAAAAATCTGACTCCCAACAAGCCATCTGGCGCGTATGGCGAGAGTGACTGCGCTGGAAGGGATTTGGGAGGGGGTACAGGGGTATTGTAGTGAATAAATGGTGTTGATTTGGTGACAGGGGCGTAAATTCTGGGTATATTGGTGTATAGGGGCCCGAAGACCCCCGTAGTTTGCCTCACACCAGGTCTTCCGGGTCAAGAACCCATAGCGCTGCCATGGTATTCTCTACCTTCGACTGGGACCAGGTTGCCGCCTCCGGCTTAAGCTGCACAAATGCAGCAAACTGCTCAACAAACCACTCCGGCATAATGCCGTAGATCGGTGCGCCGCCAATGGAGTCCCTGGCGTACACATTGTTCGCTGCTTCGCTCAACATGGTGCTGATCATCGGAGTAAACCCCAATAGGACACCACCATTGGAACTATCTCTTACGATTTTGCAAACACATTGGTGTATAGGGGCCCGAAAGCCCCCGTAGTTTGCCTTAAAACGGAATATCAGCGTCATCTTCTGGCATCTGGCCATAAGACACAAGCTCATAGTCCTCAACGGTTACTACATAACCTTCCATTGCTTCCTTCGTTCTGAAGTAACGGGTTGTGTACTCAGGAACAAAGTCGTCGCAGAAACCATCTTGAATCGTAACGAAAAACACTGGGATAACCCCATAGAACACCACCATTGGAACTATCTCTTACGATTTCGCAAACACAACGCTCTCAACCGGGGTATCCTCCACATCAAAACGTAGCAGGGTATCAATCACCTTTCTTTTTTCCTTTTGGCCCCCCTCTGCTCACTGTGTTTGTCTGATAGCTACCGCAAATTTCTCCCCAAAATGACCTTTTTGATGGCCCGTTAGGGGATCGCGCCTTGTTTACTGGCGGTAAACGTGTTTATAACGCTTAAAATCAGTTATATAGAAGTATTTTTATAAAATGCCCGTTTCACCTGCAGATTTTGCTCTCTGGGCACGCGCAACTGGTAATAGATATCCCGAAACAGCAGAAGAAAAGCTTGCCGCAGGCCCACAGGCGTACTCTTATGCTAAAAATTTGACAAAAACAGGTGGAAATGCACCAAGTGGCCGTGTTAATGGCTCTATTTTTTACAGTCAACCCGAAGCGGTAGAAAATAGTGCGCCCAACTCACTTTTTAACTCACCAATAACTCCAGACAATCGCGCCCCTAAAGTTTCGGGCACTATTGATTCCACTCTTACCTCTGAACATTTTCAAAATGAAGAAGAACATGAGGTTTCAGAGTATAATCAACAGCATTCTTTGCTTGGTACACTAGGTAAAGCAGCTTTAGCAGCAGGTACAGTTGCCGCTGGTCTAGCAGTTGCTCGAAGCCCTGGCGGCCAACAAGCTTTACAAAACGCGCAAACAGTTGTAAAAGAAAACGCCCAGGATATTGGTGGACGCGTTTCCAGTTTCTTAGGGGGGTTAGGGGGCGGTCGCACTGTTGACCCGGATGTCATCCGTAATTCTGGCGATGTCACTCCTCCCACTACAGGACAACGTTATAACCAACAAGAAGTTCCTGTTGAAACACAAGCAGTTCAAATTGCAAAAGGTGCTCCCACTGGCTCCAGCCTGGAAGCAACTCTTCCGCCAACTTCTGAGTCTTATTCAGTTAAACCAGTTACAGAAAGTGACGTAATTACTTCCAGCCAAACTTTTGGCCCACGTTCTGCATATGAAGGGGGTTCTAGGGCTCTGCAAGTCCTGGAGCAAACACTACCTTCTTCTGAAGCTGTTAAAACTGCTCGGGTTGAGTCTGCTAAGCAAGATTTGCTTTCAGCAGCACGTCAAAGTCGTGGCGCGTACCAAATGGAAATTCCGGGCTCCGGTGCAACGCTAATGGCGCTGCGTTCTAAAGAAGCAGGGGTTTCGCCGCAAGATGCAGGAATTTATCAAGCTCCTGAAGTTGGTTCCACCATTAGCCCTACTACAGAACAGTACTCGCTGCTGAGTCAAACCCCTGACCCCTGGACTGGCAAGTACACACCAACTGCACAAGCCATAGGTGAACAAACCTCACGGTTGATGCCTTCCGCTGAAACGTCAAACACTAGGCAACTTTCACTTCCCGGTTTAAACGGTGGCAGCAACGTTCCTTCAAATGCAGCTGAAGGAGAGTATTCCTGGAATGACCCTAGCCGCGATGTGCCGCTAGAATACGCTTTTTGGCGGCAAGCACCAGAACTACAAATGAGTTTATTTTCTAAACCAGATACTTCTGGTATTGGAGAAATATTGAGCCCGGTTCGTCATGAAGAGATTGCTGCACCCAAGTTAGGTGGTAAAAGTTTGGTACGCACAGGCGGCGGAGAACAGCCTGCAATGGTTCGTGTTGAACGCCCGTATACATATGTTCCGTCTGAACAAAAAGATATTAGTGAATTTGCTACTTCCGGTGCACGTGATGTAACCGGTGCTTTTTTAAAAGGAAAAATTCAACAACTCCCTGGTGCACGCGATATTGAAGCTAACATTGTAACGCAAGAAGCACAAGGTGTTGCACCACTTGGACGCTTTTCTTCGTTGACATCCGGAGAAGAATACGCGCCCGTTTTAGAGGATCGGCCTTCCAGCATGATTGATCCTCGAATTGTTACCGCAGGAGGACAGAGGGCTGCACAAGAAGTGACAGGAGATCTTGGCCTTGGTGGGCTTCTGAAAACTAAAGAAGATCGTCGTGGGTTGACTTTCTTAAAACAAGTAACCAGCCTGCACGACATTACCCAAGATCCAGCGCTTCTTGAAGCCGGTGCTCAAGGAGCGTTTCCCATCAATGTCACTCTCCCTGGCGGTGAAACTGTTCCCACAAAATCTTTCTTCAAACCCTTCGGCGCTGTAGGTGCAGGGGAAGGCTCCAACTTGACGCAAGTGCAAGCCTTGGAAGGAAATGTGATTGGCAAGCAAACTACGCTCGGCAACGTAAAAGCTGGGATATTGAACCAGTTTGGCTTGGCCCCAACTGAAAAAATTACAGGCCAGATGTTTAATTCGCTGCCGCAATCACAACGCAAAATGCTGGTAAATGCGCATACAGAACTTACAAATGCACAAACAAGGTTAAACGCAGCAAAAGAAAATCAAATTCTTTATTCCATTCCTGAAAACGTTCTGGAGGGAACTAAGTCTGCTCCAATTATTAGTCAAGCTACCGGTGAAGTAGTCGGCATGACCGCTGTACCAGAAGAAAAAGCTATTTCTACGCCTGAATTTTACAAAATGCGTGCTGCTGGTGGAACTGGGCGCCAGGAAGTTGGCGGCGTGGGTCGTCGTCGTGAAGCTCTTCTAGAAAAAGGTTACACGTCCGGCGAAGGTTCTCCTGCCGATGTGACACCAGTTCTTTACCAACATGCCGATAGTGGTGAGATCTTGACTGCAAATGATGTCGACCTAGCTGACATTGCACATGGAGTTGTTCGTCCAATTCGTGGCACAGCAGTTGAACCTCAACGCATTATGGGACGTGAAGGACGCTCTTATAAAGGAATCTCTGCAAACATTATTGATCCAGCTTCTTTTGATGAAGTCCAGCGCCAAGCTCTGGCAGAGGCTTTCCCTAAACGCGTTTCTCCTGAGGGGTTGATCTATTCAGAAGAAGCTATGGAGCGCCCTGCTGGTTACACATCACCTACACTAGGCACGCGGTTTTCTTCTCGAACTGGGCAACCAGGTCGGTATCAAGGAGAGATTGAAGCCATTCGACGCGGAGAACAATCACCTGGGCCAGTTGGCGCGGCTTACCACCCCAGCACTAGGCTTGGAGAATTGCAGACGCGCTTAGCAACTGGACCCGAACAGGTGCACGCACGGGCACTTATGCACGCAGCTGTATGGGGAGAGGGATTAGCGCCATCTCAAACCATCCCACTAGAAAGTCCTGGCCTAGTTCGCACTACCCGTGAGTTCCAACCTCAACAGCTTTCTATCCCTGGAGCAGGACTTGCTCCGCAAATTAACACCACGCCAGCACTGGAGGAAGCAATTGCAACAGAGCGTTACATGGGAACCCGCCCAGGTCAGCAGCTCCGTTCTGCTATGCAAAAAGCACTAGCAAAAGCCAGCGCACGTCAAACTTCATTGTTCTGATAGTTGCCCCTGCTAAATTAAGATTAGCCAGTGCACCAGGGTTTCGTAACAGAAGTTATGGCAGAAGATAAAAACTGGATTCAAGGCGCAATTAAACACCCCGGTGCTTTTACAAAGAAAGCGGAAGAGCGAGGGATGTCTACGTCTGAACTTGCCGCCAAAGTAACTGCAAATCCTGATGAGTACGATAAAACCACAGTACGTCAAGCAAATTTAGCTAAAACTCTTAAAAAACTGCGTAAACACAAAGACAAACAAGAGGCAGCGTAAATGGCAATTTTTAATCAACGGTACGGCGGACCTGATGACCAAGCGCTGCGTGATAAGAGACCTGTAGACGCTGGTACAACGGGACCGTATTCTCCTGCTGGGACCGACCCCACGTCGTATAAAAATCAATTTGTTTCTCAACTAAAGAAAAACCCGCCTTCTCAACAGTTTTACTCTCAGGTATTTTCGGCTAAAGATGCTGAAGAATCACAGAACAAAATTGATTCTCTTGGTAGCCAAGCAAATTTTTCCAACCCTGGAGATCAATCCTTAGCTAAAGACTTTCTTGCTAAATATATACAAGGAGGGGAGCGTGGCTTAGTGCCACCAGAGGAGCAGATTACTCAGCAAACTATTGCAGGTTTTCAGAGGGAACAACCTGGGCAAGGTATTGGTGATAGCAGAGTGACAAATGTTGCCGGTAGAATGGGATTTGCAGGTGCAACAGGTACACAGGTATCATGAGTATTTTAGGTAATGCTGGAAAAGGAATTCGGTTAGCCGGTAAACAACTTGGTGCGTATCTGAGTAACCCACAAACTGCCGTAAAGTTAGGACAACAAATTGCAACAGAGATTGCTTTAGGAACAGCTGTATCTCAAGGTGTTCCGCGCTTACTGGGGCAAGCCCCTGCGGTTGGACCATTGAGAACGGCTGCAAACATTGGACTTAACTCTGCTATTGCCGCTCCAGTAAGTGGCGGACTAGCAGCCATGGGTATGCCAGGAGCTGCAGCACAAACTTTAGGTCAAATTACTGGGGCAGTTGGGGCAAGCTCGATTTTAAATTCTATGGCACGGCCTCAATCTATTGAACCCGAGACCCATGAAGCGCAACACTTTTATGGTCACGACTTGCAACAGCTTCAACAGTTTCATGCCGCACAAGAACAACAACGTTATACCAACGAAATTAATCTTGCTTTAGCTAAAAACTATCACAACCCTGTGACTACGGTTGTTCATAAAAACCCCAGCGCAGAACTTGAGACCGTACGCAATCTTTTAAATCCTAATGTTCGGTACTAAGGATGAATCCGAATACCAACACCAATTACTTAACAAACAGTTTAGCGAAAGCTCAGCAGTTTGCTGGTAAGGTAGCGTCTGAGCTTCGTTCAAGTATTTATCAAAGTAAATACGGTTATGGTTCTAACGAAGGTAGTGTTTTAACTTCTACGCAGAACCTTGGTAAAGAACCTGCAAAAGTTGCGGCTACAGCAGTTGGTGATGTTCTAACAAATAAATCTTTAAGTTCAGTTTGGAAATACACTAACGTCCCACGCATGGCTGGGGAACTTGGTAAAACCGTAGCGCAAAAGGCTGGGCTTGACCCCCTTACTGGCGCCGTACTTGCTGCTGCTGTACCGGTGGGCTTGATGGCGTTGAGCGGAGTTCGCGGACCTATTTCTCAGGGACTCCGTCCCCCTGGCTATAAAGCTGTAGCGCCTAAATCAAAAGAAGAAGACCCGACAGGACGCACACCGCAATCAGTACCGTTGGAGTTGGCGCTTCGCTACGGCCTTGGACAACGCAGCCAAATCTTGCCTTATCAAGAATTTAAAAAAGAACGCCCAGACGTATCGCCCTCCACTTATGTTCAGTATCGCCGTTACGAGCAATCTAAGCCACAGCCCGGATCTTTAGTTGGAATTGATCCAGAAGGGCAATCTTTTACTACTGTTGGTGGGTTAGTTCGTGGCTCAGCTAAAGGTTTGAATGATCCTGAACTGCGTATAAAAGGTTTCCCTGTTACCTTAAGTGGCTTGGCGGGGACCGCTGCAGGACTTGGTACGGCTGTTGCTGCTTACCGTGCGCTTCCTCAAGAAGTGCGTGAAGCTCGCACAATGCAAAGTACTTCATTTGATCCTGAAGTAAAAGCAGAACGAGCAAAGATTGAGACTCAACTGGCGCCACTGGAAAGCAAGCACGCACAGGTAAAACAAGTTATTCAACGCCTTCAAAGAAAAATGCAAGCAGGCGGGATTAGACCTTTAGATAAATATGGCCCTTCCCCAGATGATCAGGCTGCGCTACGCGTGCACAGAGAAGCTCTTTCAAAGCGAGCTGAACTTAATAAAATAACTGACAACCTCAACACATATAATTACGCCCTGGGCAGGGCCACTGGAAAAATTCCTGAGCCACCGCAGCCGCAGACAGAAGAAGGTACAGCACTTCGCCAAAGCTTAACAGAAGAAACAAAAGCTCGCGCTAAAGCAGGATTAAATCCTGACGACATTTCTTATAATCCTAGTGATAAAAATGTTTCATATCTGCAGGGCAGGGTTAAACATTTTGCCGACAAAAAACAAAGTTTACTGGAAAGCGTTAAGGGACGGCTTGAGGCGCTTAACATTCCTGAGCAAGCTTTAAACTTACAAGATCGGTTGACACGGGCAAAATCTAAAGCTGGTTCATTAAATACACAGGCGCAAGAACTCCAAGCAGAACTACGTTCCACCTATCGCCCAGTTACCGTTACAACTCCAAGCACCGCAACGGTTGCAGGGCTGGCTGTAGCCGGAGCTGCTGCAGCACTTGGTACTGCGTACGTTACAAAAAAACTGCTTCAAAAATCTGCAGAACGTAGGATTAAAAAAGAGAACCCTGTAGAATACTTGAAGCACAAACACGGCTCTCTGGAGCAAGCCAGTACAGCTTTAGGCCAACCTCAAGCGCAAAGCTGGCAACAACTTGTTCCTTATATTAAGTAAATGACTGGTTCTAATCCTTCTTGGGCAGATTCGTTTAAGTTTGACGGAGGCTCCTTTGGTGGGGGCGGTGGCGGAAGTAGTTTTGGATCTAGCTGGAATCCAGGCTCTGGTGGGTTTAGTGGAATTGGTACTGATTCAGATAGCTGGAATAAAGGCTTTAATTTAAAAGGCGACGATCCTTTTGGCCTTAACAAAGATAAGAAAGAATCACCATGGGGCGACGTGCTACGTTTTGCCGGGAATAAATTAAGTGATTACGCGCAAAGCAAGGGTGGGCAAGGTATTGGCTTCATGGGCGGTGGCGGCGGTGTTTCTCAAAATGGTGAGCTAACAATTGTTTACCCGCAAGCTCCAACTGTAATTCCAGGGCAGAAAAGCGGGCTCGGTAGCACAATTGGGTCCATTGCTGGTGCGGCACTTGGTACGTTAGTTGCGCCAGGTATCGGCACAACTATTGGCGGACAACTTGGCGGCGCTGCCGGCTCAATGTTTTAATTAAAACAAAAGCGTATCTCTATTAAAATAACTACTAAGAGGATTTAAATTATGTTGCCCTTACTTCTAGGTTCCGCTGGTTTAGGAGCAGCCCTTGGGGGACTTCAAGGGTATCAGCAAAGCGGCGGAGATCTTGGTAAAACTGCTCAAGGCGCTTTTTCAGGTGGTTTACTCGGTGGGGTGACCGGTGGGTTGGGCGGTGCTGTTGGCGGCCTTGCTTCCAGTCGAATGGCTGGCATGATTCCGCTTAATTCTTTGCTGCAAAAGCAAGCAATGGGACTTGGTCTGACAGGTGTTGAAAAAGCCCTTCTTAATGCTCCAAAACTTGCTGGCGGCGCCGCAAACCTTGGAACACAGCTTGCAGGCGCAGCCATACTAGCTCCTGTTGCTGGGGCAGTGGGTAATTTAGGAAGTCAAGTTCTCGGTGGCACCGGAAGAGCTGCCCAAGCAGCACTTGGCGGAGGCGGCGCAATGGGAGTACCTGGATTGGGCGCACAACAGCCTGGAGCATTTACCCCAGTCCCCGCAGTTCCAGAGGATCTTCAAGCCCTTAATCAGCCGCTAGGATCTTTTAGTATGATAAATCCTAACGATTCGTTTGCTGCGGGACGCCTTGGGGCCGAGAAAGATATGGACACCCAGATCAGGAATATGCAAAAACTGATCAACCTCCAGTACCCGGTCTTAAGCCAGGCAAAAAAAGATGAAATGCAGCGCAACTTGGCTGCAGCTCAGATTCGGTCCAACATTGATACTCGGGCAGACGCCATCCGAAGCAGCCTACGCACCTCTCAGCAGATGGGTGTTAACGCAGCATCCCAAATGGGCAGTGCACTTGCCGCTCAATACCAGTACAGCTAATGGCTGCTAATTTTTCCACTGCTTTTAATTCGACAGGGTCAAGTTCTCCTGACTTTTTAGCGGCTTGGGGGAATACGCTTAAGTACAAACCAGCCACGGGCTACGGGCAAGCCTCCGGTACAACGGCTGGAGGTGCAGAAACTCCGTATGTTGCGCCAAAAGTAGACCCGATTAACCCTGGAGTTGATACGGACATTGAAAAATATATCAAACTCTACTCTGCCTTGGGCCCGCTTCGTTTGCAGGAGCAACAAGCACAAGCTAAATTTGGAGCAGAAGCAACACGCCAGCAAATGGCAGACTTGTTTCCATACTTAAGCGCTGCTTCCGCCGAAGCAACGGCACGCAACCTTGCAGCTAGTACACAGTTTCTTCTTACTAAAGAACAAACACCTACAGCGCAGTCTGCACGCAACGTTGCAGCTCAAGGCCAAATGACCTCTGCTGCTGGTGCCGAAGCAGATCGTGACCGCGCAACAGCAGCTCAAGCAATGGCAGCCAAGAATTTTGCTCGTAGCTACATCGAGTCACTGCCAAGCAGAGCTTGATTTAATCCTCCTGTTATACTGTTAATTAAGAACTAAAACTGTCATGGGTAAGAAAAAAGGAGCTGCACCGGCACCGGCACCAGCACCGCCACCGGCTCCCGTTGCAGTACCAACGCAGTCATTGCAAACTCAGACTGCATTAGCCGAAGTTTCTGGCGCTCAATCGCGTCTTAACATGACGCTCGGCTCCCAACTTGACCAGCAAAACAAAGAATTCTTTACGACCCAGGATATTCGCCAGACCCAGGCCACTGGCTCAGAAACACGTTTAACCCTTGGCACACAAGGTGAGCAGGAACGTGCAAGCATTGGCGCAAGAGGGGAGCAGGAACGGCTTGGCTACGAGACTCAAGGGGAACAGCAACGGCTCAGCATTGGCGCCACTGGAAAAGAAACCCGTAAAACTGCGCTGCAACAGTACATGCAACAGAACTACGTTACGGGTAGGCAGCGCGATTGGGCACAAGACGCCTATCGCACAGGTGGTCCAAAAACCTCACAACCCAGTTCGGCACAACCAGGAATTGTTGAATAAAAAGCGTTACAATAAACACCTGACGCTTTTTATCGATGCGGAGCTGGATACAGTCTTTAACTGAAAAAGACCGCGAATCCTTTCTTGCTTTCTGTAAGAAAACTTCTTCTCCGATTCAAATGTATCTGTATTCTCGGTTTCTTGGGAATACAGGATCCATTGTGGAGTGCGACGATTGGGCTAAAGAAGAATTTAAAAAAAGAAACTTTAACGGAATTATGGAAATGGAGATTGACTCCATGCAGCAAGATATTGCCAAGCTCCGTGATGCAATCGATCTTGGCATGATCAAACAAGACATGGGGGCCTCCCGCATCGCCATGCTTCAAAAAGAGCTTCGCGGCACCATTAAACAACTAAATGACGAAAAACATTTAACTGATAAACAAGGTTTAATTCTTGCTGGCGCTGACCGCGCCCTTAGGGAGGTGCTACTGATCTTCCGTGACGACCCTATCGAAGGCCCTCTTGAGGAAGCTTCTATGGCGGTGTGGACGAAGATCCTGCAAGAGGAGTCTTGAGGCGTAGTGCGCTAGGGTAAGCGCATGGCAGGCACCTCTTTATATTCCGTTTACCGCAGAACCGCACGTGCTGCAGCGAAACAACAAGTTGTCAAAAAAACTTCCAGCATTGACGTTGAGAGGGCTCGTGTTGATTTCGCTTATTTTTGCGATGTTGTTGGAGATAAACCTCCTGCTGCTCATCATAAAGAGTGGCACAGGTACCTCTGCACTGGCGACGATACTGAATGCTTAATTGGTATTGGTGGGCCCAACATTGATATCCTGGCCCCAAGGGGGTCTGCAAAGTCCACAGTTCTTGGTCTTTACACAGCTTGGTCAATTGGAATTCACGCTTTACACAAGAAGCCGTTAAAAATTCTTTACATTTCTTACACAGTTGATGTTGCGCGACCTAAAAGTGCAGCAATCAAACGAATTATTGAAGAAAGCAAACTATATAGGGAAATTTTTCCTATGGTAAAGATTGCCAAAGGCATCAACTCCAACGAATACTGGAGCATTGATTGGAAATTTGCAGGAATTAAATCTACTGGTGAAGAAGAATTTACTATTTGTTGTGCAGGTCTTAAGGGTGCGGTGACCTCTAAACGTAGTCACTTATGTATACTCGACGACGTGGTTAAAAGCGCCGATGATATTAAAAACCGTGACATCCGCCAAATGATGGAAGATAACTGGAACTCAGTTATTGTTCCAACCATGTTTGAAGGCGGTAGGGCCATTTGTCTTGGCACCAGGTTCCGTCATGATGACATCCACAGCACTACTTTCACTCCTGTAAATGACTGGGTTCAAATCGTTCAATCCGCAATCACTGTTGACAATGTCGGAGATGAGGTTTCCTACTGGCCTGACATGTGGTCTTTGGAATACCTTCAAGATCGTCGTCGTCAAGCTCCTATCAGCTTCAGTTTTCAGTATCAAAATCAAATTGTTCAAACCAGTGACCTATCGATCTCACCTGACTTGATTGTTAAAGGGCAAATCTCCACTGAATTTGATTGCTTGGGAATTGGGGTTGACCTTTCCGCTGGCGTTAGGGAACGTAATGACTACACCGTCATGGTTCTTGGAGGCCGTGTTGGGGACAAGATTCACATTATTGATTGCAAACGCATCCGGATCATGGGAAACCTGGAGAAATTAGAGTCTTTAATGGAGATGTGTTACGAATGGGGAATCGTACATAAAGATGGGAACCAGTACCACGCAGGAGCAAGCCATGTTGACGTTTGGTCTGAAGCTGTTGCGTACCAGGCTTCTTTGGAAGCAGATTTTAAACGGATCTGCCTTGGTGACCACGGGCTTTACAACATCAACTGGCACGCGGTCAAAGGGTTTCGTGGGGACAAAGTTGCACGCTTCAGGGGAATCATGGGTTTGTTCGAGCAGCGAAAACTTGTGTTTAACAAATATCGAAAATTCCAAGCGCTGACTGATGAAATCGTTAATTTTGGCGTAAGCTCACACGACGACTGTGTCGACGCCTTGATTTGGCTCTGCAACGGATTAGTGACCAGGGGTAAGCTTGAGTTGGAATATTAGGGTTAAAGTAATCTGGATTTAAACTTATAAAATCACTCAACAATGTCTACCGGATACTACATCATCGAATTAGATCAGGACGCATACGGTTCCGCTGTTGTGCCCTTGCCCGACGAATTGTGCCACGACATGGGACTATCCCCAGGTGAACGTTTTGACGTTGAAGTGGAGGATGATGTGATCACCCTTAAAAGGTTGCACGCCGGTTACGAAATTGAGGCATAATAGCTACAGAGTCTCCTAACGAATGTCCGAAAACAAAACCGTCCTAGAAGATTTTATCCGGTCAGCCGTCAACAGGGATTCGGACGGTGGCGCCGATACCATGCTGTTGAACGCTCACCTGTCCCAAATGAAAATGTTTGGTGTGCGGCAAGGCGTCGAGTTTTACCCGAATCAGGACAACTTCGGAACTCAACGGTTTGACTTCATTCAACAGGTCATTAAATTTAACAAGCTAGACGCCCGGCTTGATTCCATCTGGGATCGGTTTTTAGCTTACGGCAAAGGTCTTTTCTATATTCGCCCCACCAAAAAAACATACCGCCTGTATTGGTTTGACAGGGATGCGTATCGCACATATTACACACCAGAAGGTGATCTAGAAGAAGTCATCATCATTTATCCGTACAAGGTCAAGTCTAGTCGTGGGTTTGGCGGTGTCGGCCTTTCAACTGACAAACGTTACATGCGGCTGCGGATTACAGCCACAGAAATTGAAGAGTGCCATAGCGAACAAGAGCTGTCATTTGACAGCCCTGTTGAGTATGCCACTATGGGCAATACCACCAAAACCGTCAACAGCATGGAGTTTATTCCGTGTGTTGAAGTTTTCAATAACCCTGATGCTTTTGGTACTGACGGGCATGGAGAGTTTGAGTGGTTGTCCAACCAAATCATTGCTCATGATGAGATGGTTAAAAACATAAGGGCAAACTTGTCCTTCTTTGGTAACCCAACCTTGCTGTCCTCTCGGCCAAAGCAAGATATTATTGAAAAAACAGATGGTGACGTTTCCCAACGCCCCAGTATTTCCAGTCAGTCTGGGTTCCAATCTGAGTTTAGCCTTTCCAGTTCTACTTATAAATCTGATAACGTAACCCGTCAAAGTCCCGGTTACTATGGCAAGCCCGGCAGTGGCATGCGGGTTCCAAGGGTTATTGCTAACCTGGAGCCATCAGATCGAGTTGGGTTTATTACACCTAACGCAATTAGTGCTGATCAGGCACGGTATGCCGAACAATTGCGTAGTGAGATCCGGCTTGCTTTGGGTGGCATCGACGACCTTAGTATTACTAATGTAACCGCTACGGAGATTAAATCAGCTTATGGACGGGTAAGTGCAACAGCTAAGAAAAAGTGCTTACAACTTTATAACTATGGTATTTGTAAGTGCCTTGAGTTAATGGTCTTCCAGGAGGAGCAGATTTTCCGTAAATCGCTAGCTTTTGCTTCCGGAATTAAATATCCTGACCCTCCTGCTGACCTAGAAGACGAAGCCTTGCAGGCTAAGTACGAAAAACAGAAAGCAACATATGAAAAGAAACTGCAAAAAGCCATTGACGTTGCAGTTGAAACAAGGCAGATACCTCCTGGGGTTCTTGGATTGGCTCCCGATGGAGATAGAACGGTCTGCTGGCGCTGGATGGGACCTGTTTATGAAGACACAACACAGGACAAACTTAACCAATCAATCTTTACGCGGAACCTACAGGAGTTAGGTGTTGATAGCATAGAAGCACTGAAGTATTTATTCCCTTCAAAAACGGACGACGAAGTTGCTGGCATGCTCAGCGGATTCCCGTTCCGGATGGTGGGACAAGTACAGAAAGCAATGGCCACATTTATTGATCTCGTAAATCAAGAAATGAGGACTCCCCATCCGCAGCAGCCGAATTTACCGATGGCTGCGGATCCGAGACTTGATCTCACCCCCTTCCTTTACCGAACTCTCGAAAGCCTACAAAAAGAGGTAACCTATGCAGGCCGATACCGCAATGCCGACCCAGTCGGCACCCCAAGTATCCCAGACCCAGCCGATCAGCTACGCGGCTCCAGTAATGCAGCAGACGGCGGCTCAGGCACCTTCGGTGGCAACAACTTCACAGTGGGTGGCGCCCTACCAAACAGCGGTGGCCCCAGCCCCGCAAATGCAGGCCCAGATGGGGGTCCAACAACCCCAGTACAACCCTACAGCGTCGTACCCCCAAGCGTACCAGGCAGCCCCACAAGCGCCCCAAGCGGACAACCCCTACAAGTCGGCGTTCAACAGCCTGGTAGGACTCCTGAGTTCGCCCGTCCAATTCCCCTTCCAGGGTCAACAATCGAGCGCGAATCAGCAGACCGTTCCCGCCAACTACAATTCCCAGGTAGCACCAACTCAGTACAGCAACCAGGGGACGCAGACCTATTTGCCTGGGATCAACAACAACCAGGCTTACTCCAACAGTTATTCCCAAACTTCTCAGGAAATAACAGCAGACCAGCTCCGCGCAAACGGAGTAAGTGATGCCAGCCTCCAGGTTATTGATTATTTCGGTGCTGATGCCCCCGCTGTTCTTAATACCTACGCTTGTAACATTGAAGATGCTCTCATCCAAACCAATGAGCAGCTCATCCAAGCAGTGAACTTGCTTCAGGAACTATCTCAAGAGCACCGCGCTTATGAGACCATCCTGACTGATCCTGATGTCCTGGCTGACTACACCTGTGAGTTCTTCGGTGAAAACGGTCCTTACCCCGTTCCCGATGACGCCCCTGCCTACGGTCAGCAAGTGGGTCAACAGTTTGTGCGTCCTGCTGGCGCCCCCATGGCCCCTCAGCGTCCTGAAATGCCCGCTCCCCCGCAGCCCCAGGCTCAAGGCAACCCTGGCGATTTCTGGAACAGCTTCGGCTCCCTGGCAGAGCGCGATCCCGCAAACGCCTGGCGCTATCTGAACCAAGCTTCGGCCAACCCCGAAGTGTTCCGTCAGAAGCTCCTGGTGATGGAGTGATACTCGGAAAACGAGTAAACGCCATTTATCAGGAAATTAACTAAACGTAGAATAAGGGGTAGCAACGGCTGCCCCTTTTTTATTTAATAATATGGCTATTCGTGATAAAGTCGCAATGCTTGTTTCGCAGCTTAGCCCAGTGATGCAGGCTGCTGGTGCAAATGTTGCAGGCAGTGGTGCTAACGTCCTTCAACAAGGGGCAAACGTACTTGCTGGTGCGGGGGATGCAGCCTTTAAGCGTGGCGGCGTAATGGGTAATGTACAACCACCACTATCAACCGCTTCAAATATGCTGCGTTCCGGCAGCCTAAACCTTCTCGGCATGGGACCGGGTGGACAAACAGCACTTGGATACGGTGTATTGGGAGCAGGGACTCTTGCTGCTGGTGCAACTGCTGGGGCTGTAGCTAACCAAGCAAAGAAGAAAAGAGAACGTATTGCTGGTAAGAACTTAGGCGCACAACTTGGTGTTCAGATGCCAGGTCTTGTCTTGATCAATTAAGTTTAGAATAGTAAACAAAGAGCGTAGCTCCTTTTTAATTAAGGTTATAAACATGGCAGGAAAAGCTAACGCTGGCGCCCGAGCTTCTCAATTTCTTTCGCAGATTGGGACTGCAGGCGGACCCGTTGGCGCAATGACAGCGCCCAACCTTGTTGCTTATGGTGCAGGTAATCTCCAAGCACAAGTAGCAGCTGGAAATACCGACGAGTATTTTAGGCAACGTGGGTCTGGGTCAACTGCCGTAGTTGGAACCCCTCACAGTCAATCTGTGCCCATGGCCGCCAACCTGTCCGATGGGTACCTGATGCTGAATCAGCAAGGCTCCCCTCTTCCTATGCATGGCTTAATGGGGGCACACAACACCAAGGCCGCGCAGATTACGCAAGACAGTATGCTTACAATGGATCAGCGCATGATGACCGGGATGATGCCTTTTACTGGTCAACTGCCAATTGGTAACGCTGTTGCCGCTGCTCAACAACTGGGCGCAAAAGCAGCACAACAACGTGCTCGGAACTAATCATGAATTCATCTAAAGCAAAACAAGCTAAGTCCAAAGCCAAGGCTCGGACAAAGCAAAAAACAGCAGATTCTGCGCAACAGGCTGCTCAGTTGGAAGCCTTGCAGCAACAGCAAATGGCTGCACAAGGACTGACGCCTGAGATTCAGGCACAACAGATTGCAATGCAAGACAGGACCTCAACTGTAAATCCTTACCACCGCATGGGTCCTATGCCTAACAACTATTACAATCCTGGTAACGTCATCGGCGGCGGATATGGGCCACAAGGTTAATAACGGCTATAAGTAAGTTGTTGTTATAATTATTACCAGTGGAACACCCGTTCCATGTGCATAGAGGATTTACGTCCTCTGGTGTCAGCTAACCTCTTTACGCTGAGTAACCCACATGTTTATTGATAATGACTTTCCTAAGCTGTTAGGTGCGGAGCTTTATCGCCCCCACCCAGCTTACATCGTGGAGATGGCCGCAGAACCTGTGGTCGTTCACGACTTTACAAAGCAGCCCGGCCAGACCGTGCAACTTGACCGGTACCGTTTCTGGGGCAACCCTGGTACCAAGACCAGCCGCGAGCGCACCCAGGATCAAACCATCGGTACCGCCAGCAGCCGGGCTATTGTCAAGGACAAGGTTCTGGTGTCTCTTCGTGAGTACACCGGCCCTGCAGACCCGAACAATGCTAACGCTCCGAGCACCTTCAAGATCGCTCGTGAAACGCTGATGACCGCGCAGCGCCTGCTGCTGGACACCGGGAACCTTAACATGTTCCACCAGTCCATCGGTTCGCTGACCCTGCTTGACGACTATCGTCGCTGGCGTGACCGGGTGTTCCTGGACGAAATGGCCAAATCGGAAACCCGTGGTCAGTCCGGCGATACCCAAGGTGGCTACTACTACCCTAACGGTCACACCCGCACTTCCGGCGTTGTTTCTACTTACACCGCCACCGAATTCGCTTCGGAGCGTTATAAGTTCAACGTTAAGACCGACCTTCTGGAAGTAGTTCGTCAGCTGCGCAAGCGCAACGTTCCCGTCTTCCAAGACGGCTACTACCGCTGTATCGCTGACCCCACGTTCATGCGCGACCTTCGTGCTGACCAAGGCTTCCGCGAAGTGGCGCGTTATCCCGGCATGGGCCAAGGCAACCCCCTGATGGGCGCTGGCGGTCCTAACCAAGCAATCTACGGCGGCGGTCAGTACGGCCAAGCCATGTTCGTTGCTGGCGAGCCCGTGATGCCTACCGGTTTTGTGTTTGAAGGCGTTCGTTTCTTCGAGTCCACTAACTTTGCTAACAAGACTGCAACTGTTGACCTTGGTGGTGGCGGTGGTTCCTTAACTACCAACACTCCTCCTGGCCTGTTCTTCGGTCCTCAAGCAGTGGGCGTCGGTATTGGCGGTCCTAATGCTCAGGTTCTTATTAACAACAACGACGATTTCAGCCGCTTTATCATTCTGATTTGGCAACTGTACGCCGGTTTTGCTAACCTGAACAAGGACTTCATTACCTCTGCTTTCACCATCGCACCCTGAGGTAACTAACAATGGCACTTTATAAAACTGGTGCTGGAGAAATTCTCCAGCCAGGCGCTCAGATCAATCGCCTTTCCTCCTTCAACTCTGAAGGTGTGTATGGTTGGCCCGGTATTGCTGCTTATGAACTGATTGCCTATGTGCCAGTCAGTAACGCAAGTGGCGCTGCCGCTAACTTCAAAAGCTTAGATCTGATCATCCCTTCCCCCGACCGTCGCACTGACGACCGTGTTCGTGATAATATTTCGACACTGGTTGTCCCAGGTTCTTCGGCAGCACCTTCCTATGTGTATGGTGCTTCTATCTCCATCGCAAGGGATCTCCCCGCTGGCACAGTAACTGATCCGGCCCCCGGCTTCCCCGCCGCTCCGGTGACTGCTGATCTGAAGACCACTAACGCTTCGGATATTCTGCTGCTCAGCCCCACCTCCAGTGGACTTCCCGTCGGCATTCCTGCTACGCAGGCTACTGGCGTGAACATCGCTAGCGCATGGCTCACCGCTTCGAGCAACACGATTGCTCAAGGCGCAGGCGCTACTTCCGGTGGCGGTACTACGGGTGGTTTCCTGCCCTTCGTTAGCTCAGTGACTGGCACCATTGCCAACACTGACTTTGCTAACTCCATGATGTACAGGCTGACTACAGCGACGACCTTCCGCGTCACTACAGTTACTGCACTTACTGCTACTACCGCTTCTGGTGGTGGTGTGTACATCTCCGACGCTGATATTGCAGCCGGTAAGAAGGCTTACATTCTTGCTCGGATTAACTACCTCCAGGCAGATGCTGCTGTGTCTTGGAACGATATCCAAGGCTTCATCGACTTCGCTTCCCAAGTGGGCGGCGACGACAGCTGATCCATTTCTGGAGTCAACAATTAAGCGGGTCCCAGTGGCCCGCTTTTTTATTGCCCTAGCGCTTTTAGGTAAACCTTGGTATTGTACTGGTAGTTATTATCCTTACGAATGCTGTACCGGTACAAGCCAACAGGAGCACTACTTGAAGTCGTCACGATGCACGGGGAGGGAATCCTCATGTGTGTTGACGCACAAGACGAGGTTCTTTATGTTGAAGAGGATGACCTTGTCCCCCAGCTGGATGCAACAACCCAAAAGCTGCAAACCGAAGAGCGCTTGACGGGCCAGTTGGAGCAGGAGGGCGTTAAGCCAGCAAAACCGACCAATAAAGAAACCTTTCCTCTTGACAACAGGCTTAACATCAATACCGCCAGTGCTCGCCAGATTGCAGACACCTTGCCCGGTGTTGGCTTAAAAACAGCACGTGACATCAAGGATCTTCAAACGTCAATGACTGGAGAAAAATTCACACGTCTTGATCAACTTAAGAGTATCAAGCGAGTTGATTGGGATGAGATTATTACTGAAAATCTCATCCGTGTAGAATGACAAAGTACGTTACATATTTCGTACGCCAACCATTCACTGTTGTTAAGTAATGCAACTTGACACTTTCCTCCAGTCGAAAGTTCGCTGGCATCTGGGATTCAATAACACATCTGTCCCTGCTGGCGATCAAGCTCGATTGGAGGAAGCTGTGAATAACATTCCAGATTCGTTCTGGTATAGCAAAATTGTCGAACAGGTAAGTCGGTGTGACTATGCAGAAATGCAAACCGACATGACGGGTAGCGTAAATAATTTCACCGTTCCTAAGAACCGTCTTGAAAACATCGCGGGTGATGTTTCTCGTACGATTTCTACTTCAGATTTTAAAGAGACCCTGAAAACCTGGACGACAATTTATATATACGAGACGGATCGATTAGCTTCCCATCTCTATGTTCCCAATTACAGAAATCCTGAACAAGCGCGGTACCGATTTAATCGGGAAGGTGCTGAGTTCATCCAAGCCCTACCTGGTCCAGCTGACGTTGCTGTTGGCACTCGTATTATGTTCGAAACCAACTTCCGCTAAGCCCAGACCCATGGCATTGACTTCTGCTCAAATTCTACAGCTTGCACAAGGTGCAGGTTTTGGTGGCAATGATGCGCAAATAATGGCTGCCATCATCAAAGCTGAGTCCAGTGGCAATCCCTACGCGCACAACCCGAATAGGTCCACCGGAGACAACTCTTATGGGTTGTCTCAGATCAACATGATCGATACCCTTGGCCCAGCTCGGCGCAAAGAGTTTGGATTGAAAAGCAACGAGCAGCTTTTTGATCCGCAAACAAACCTTCGTGCTGCCAAACAAGTAAAAGATTCTTCTGGTTTTTCCGCCTGGACTACGTATACGTCAGGAAAATACAAAAAATTTCTGCCTGAACTTCAAAAAGCTGCGGCAGGATTACCCAGCAACCCACCCACAACGCAGACTACACAGCAGACTGCACCGCGAATTGCACAGCAAGCCCCCGGAGGCAACACATACAACTTTCATTTAAGTAGTGACGACGTAGATTCTAGAGATTTTTTAACAGCCTACCTGCCTAAGGTACCTAAGGTAATGGAGCAACTCTTAAAACCTGAAACCATGTCTGACCCGCTTTCACATCTGATTGCGGCTTTTAATAGCGGCGGTAATTACGGGACGTACTAATGGCAGGCGTTACTATTGTTGATTTTGCTAAAGAATTTGAAAAGCACGGCTGGACTCCAGGTGAACATCCAGATGTTGGAACAGGTCGGGTAGGTAAGCACGCACCTGGATCTTATCATTACTCAGGTCAGGCCATTGACGTGACAAGGCAGGGGCCAGACATGTCTGCTGCTTATCCCGGAGGCCCCCTGAGTTCCTGGAAAACGTTGACCGGTGATTTGAAGTTTCGTGCAAAAAAATCGGGGATATTTACCGAAGTGTTGGGCCCAGGTGATCCTGGGCATAGCACACATACGCACTTGGCCTTGAAAGGGCCAGTCAACGCAACCCCAGAACTGATGCAGTGGATTGCAACAGGTCGTTACAAGACACCAGAAGGGAAGCTAACTGATGTTATGCCTGGGGCACAGCCTTCTGCTCCGCAACAGCAGCAACAGCAAACACCTGTACCCGCTTCTGCTCCTACTTCTGCTGGGAATATTTACAATTTTTACTGGCAAGGTAAAAAGAAAGAAGATGAAGATATGGCAAGTTTATTACCTAGTCCGACTGATTTTTTAACCGGCTATATTAACAAGCCATCCGTTAATCCTCTCGCTGCATTGCAAGCGGCTTTTAATTCCGGTGGCGCGTTAATGACATGAGGTTTGCTCAAGTCCCCGGCTACGCACCAAGTTTCCCAGTTACCTACGGAAATTTATATGGTGATGGCACCATAACAACTGCCGGTTTTAGCGACCCGTTTAATATGAAACGTGATGTGCAAACCATGCACTGTCCTTATGTTGTGGCCTATAACGGTATTGAAAAACCACAATTCCAATTAAACAATCCTGCTTACATGAAAGAGGTTGCGCGTTCCCATTCAGATCCGCTCCCTCCTGTTGAGCTGGCGCGTAACTCACAACAAAATAACCTTAACGGGGTTTATCGCTAATGAGAACACTCGGTAGCTTTAATCGACAAGTAAATTTACCTAATCATCCTGATGATTATGCGCCTGTCGCAGATGAGCGTCCAGCAGTTAAAACTCTGCAAACCGACGGATACACTCTAGGCATTGCCCGCAACACTCCTCCACAAGGGAGATATGGTCCCACTGGCGGTGACTTTGGACAAAGCAGACAAACACCTGGTCGACGGCGCATGGCGGGACAAGGGTTAGGACTTCGCTTTACTCGCGGCTCTGGATCGACTGCAACGGTTGCTCCTCCTATGATGGGATCTGCAGAATTACGTACCCCCAACATTACTCAATAATTAGAATGGGAAAACAATTTGGTCCCGACACAAGGGTTGGAAACATCCTTGATGCTGCCCCAATCAGCCCAGCAATGAAAGATAGGATGGCCGGACAGTACGCCCAAGGACTGACTGGCGCCTCTCAAAATGTTCCCACAGAAGAACAAAATCGGAACCTTAATTTAGCCAGAAGCTGGGCCAACCAACCTGTTGGGCCTCGAACCGATGAGGACATCGAAAAACAACAGCAAATCCAGAAGGCAACTGGTTACGTAGCCTAGAATATTAAAAGGTTTAAATTCTCTCATGGCTGAAAAAGGAAAGATGCCTCCCCAGCTCTTAGCTCACTTCAAAGCTAAAGGCGGGGAGAAGGGGGAGTCTTCTCCCGAGGCAAAAAAAGAAGGTGACAAAGAAAAACGTAAGGAAGCCGTGAAGAAGGCACGGATTAGAATGGAAGAAAGTAGCCGGGGGAAAGGCAATGACAAAACGCAAAAAATTGGTAAAGAACGCCCTTAAGCACCCTGAGCAGTTCACTTCTGCAGATCTCCAGTACATGGAGCTGTGGCTAGCCGAGAAAGCGCGGCAAAAGGAAGCAAAGAAAAAAGCTACGCTACAATAGGGTTAACTAATCAAAAGAAAGAAGCGTGTCTAGCAGCAGCTCGAACAAAATGCCCGCCATGGTTGACCGTCCGGCAACCATTAGCACCTTGCTTACTGTTGCGTCTGGTCAAGCATTTTCAACTAACTTGATCCCAACCGCAGTTGGCAACGCCACCAAGGTGTTTGACGTTGACGCATCGTTGACGGATACTTCGATCAGCGGTGCGTACATTGATGAAATTTGGTTTCAGTATACAAAGCGTAATAACATTTTTATTGACGCACAAACTGCAGTGGCAAGTACCTATTCTCAGGTCGGAACCGTGCAAACTGTCACCCTGGCCAACCATAACTTACAAGTCGGTCAAAAAGCCTACTTGGACTACACCAGTGGTACGGGTGTAGACGAAGCTCTTACTGTTACCTCTATAACGTCTTCGACTTTTGTTGGAACAAGTGCCACATCAGCGACTACCTCAGGTAATGTAAACGTTTATTTACCTATTGATATTTGTTTTTATGGTGTGTCAACAGCTTCCGTTACGAACACTAACCAGTTTTACCCTCTATTTGTTGCAAGTATTCCTGCCACTTTCGACAACCAGTATTTCAGCCTGACTGAAAAAAATATTCTTCCTTTGATTAACCACCCAGTTGTTCAAGCTGGCGCAAACTTTACCAGCGCAAACAGCACTACGTCACCTAAAATGCGCGGCTTAATGCTCCAACGGGGACAAGCTCTTTATGCTGCGGTCAGCGGTCCTACTTCTCTTACTAATGGCTTCTATGTTGGCGTGCAAGCTGGCTACTATTGATGTAAACAGTGGTCTTTGGAAATAACAACTTTGGGGGTACATCCAAAAGCTTTGATAGTGGGTTGTCGAAAAATTTTGATAATTTTGAAGCTAAAGACGCTAAAAAATTTAAAACCATTGATAATCCGTTCAAGTTTACTCCTGAGAAGACTGGATACGTAAGTCGGATTAGGTTTTACGACCAAGACGCTCTGTGGACCCGGTGGCGACGCGGCTATGAGCTGTATGCGATCACGCAAAGTTTCTTAGGCACTGGCGCAAACCAAAGAACTACCACTGGGGACTACCGTTTTTACTGCACATATCAACTGTATCCTGGTATTTTTGTTCCGGCAAGATTATTTACCTTTCCTACAAGTAATGAAGAGACTAATGAACAAGTTGTAGGCATTCGAGACGCAAATGGAATTAACTTGTATGATTACAATCTACCTATACTTGCTGTTCGTTATTTAAGTACAGTTCAAGCAACAACTTACGTACAATCTGGTAGCAGTATTACAGTTTCTTTGCCTAAGCATGGCTTCAAAGTCGGTGAAAGTGTGTATTTGGTTTTTACCAGTGGCACAGCAGTAACAGCAACGCTACCGATTACCGCCAGAACTGAAAATACTTTTACCTGTCTTGCAGCAGCACCTTTAACGACAAGTGGGGCGGTTTCCGTCCAGCTTTCTACAGTCTTTTCGGATCTACGCTGGACCCAAACACGAGTACGTTTACGTGCTATCTTTACCCCAATACCCAGTCTACTTGGGGAGCGCCTGGTTGATCGGGCAATTGAACGTGATCCCGGTATTCCGTCTTCTTATACACGCACAGGATCAACGGTTTCGGTAACTTGCTCATCTGCACATGGGCTGTCAACAGATAATAATATTTTTGTTAGTGTTTTGGGTGGCAATGTAGTTTCACAAAAATACACAATAACTGTAACGTCACCTACTCAGCTGCAGTTTACAACCATTGATAGTGGGGTGACCGGCGGTACGCTAATCGTAAGTCGTTTAATAGCTGGATATGATTATACAAATTATGTAGGGTATACATTAACAGATATTGATTATGTGAATACTGAACTTGTTTTTCAAAGGGATGATAGTTATGGTGCCAAAACTGTAAACAATAAGGCTGTTGTTACTGTTCCAGCTGAACGTGGGTTTAACGTTGGGCGGTTCTTAACCACGGAGATGCGGTATCAGTGTAGTTGTCAAGATTTTACTAGACGTGTTGGATTTAATTTGTATAAAACAAAAACATCTGAGAAAATTCCCGTTACGCCAATCGGATCAGTTAAACCGGGGCAGAGATTGGACAAAGACAATAACTTAGTTGATGAACGAGATGATGTTGGCGTTTTCCATGATTTAGGATTTGTTGCCTCAGTTTCTAATTTTTATCAGCTTCCTGATTATGGTGATACTGCCAAAGAGTCTTATTACGGTTTATATTATTACCAATTGAGGTGGTGTAAACACATCTACGCTGCTTTGTTCTCTATCAATCACGATGAAGGCAACACCCCAGTTTTAAATAGCGGGAAGTATTCTCAATCTGGCGTAAATATCACGATAACCATAACTCAACACGGTCTTTCCAAAAACAGCTTAGTTCAACTTGATTTTACAAGCGGTTCTGCTATTTCGGGAGAATATACGATAACTGAAGTTATCGATTCTAATATATTTAGAATTGTTTACCCATTCGTTAACGTAACAAATGGTTACTGTTCTTTAACGAATATTCGTCGCCACCAGTTTGTCGATGCTTGGTTATTGGAGCCAAGTGATAAGCCTGCTGGCGATGGTTTGGATGCTTTTTATAAAAATTTTGACAACGAAAGTAAAAAATTGCGTGAAGCTGCAGAGACATTGTATATGAAAAAACTCAGTACAAAGTGGGTCGGTACCACGACCACCACTGGTGCCGGAGATTTGCCACAAGAAACTGCTAACTATCTACCTGAACTTATTTCAATGCTGTTGACTGACAACATTAGAAGAGCCGGTGGCGAGCTTGATCGTTCAGGAAAACTTCAAAACGGTACACAGCAGATGGTTTTTGTAATTAGTAAACTGTTCAACGTAGATGTTTCTGTGCTTTCGGGTGAAAAATTTGGCATGCTTGACCAGCCGCTTTACAATTACACCCCAGAGTATCAATATGGTTTAATTAACAATGCTGATTATTTAAACGGTGTTCCTTATTCAGTCGCCCTAGCAGGAACCACCGTCCCAGGTGTAGTCACAGAGGACCCTGCCACGGTGACAACTTTAGATTGTGGTATTTACAATCCGTATGTCAATCAAGAGCTTACAATTGATGGAGGAACGTATGCTAAGTAACTATGACAGTTCAAGTTTTAAGCCGCCGCTCAACGCTTCTTTATGACCGCCCGTTGCCAGCGCGTCTCGGTGTCGGGGAACTGGCACTAAACGCCAACGCAAGCGATCCTGGGCTGTACATGGCCGACAGCGTCAAAGCCACGCTTGTAAAAATTGGGCCCACGTTTGTCGGAGCGACTGCACCTAACTTAACCCCAGCGGGACATTCATTTTTATCTAAAGGTGAGTCCTGGTTGGATACGGCTAGTACTCAAATTTTAAAAATTTACGACGGAACCGCTTGGCAAACTTCAAAAGCAGTAGCATCCATCAGTGCTGGTAAACCCAGTAATCCTGAAAATGGTCAGCTTCATTATGATCTGACTCTTTCTAAGCTTTATGTTTATCGCACTGCTACTGCAACGTGGCTTCCAGCGGCTTAACCGTTTGCTGTTTTAATTAGGTAATCAAGAATACGATCAAGTTTGCTGTGGACAGCTTGCATTTCGCGTAAAAAATCTTCTTTTAAGACGTAGTCATGCAGTACTGTATTTTTTAGGCTTTCTAAATCTTTTTCGGTTTTTTCAAATCTACGGTTAATCCGTTCTTGAAAGTTACCGTGGGCCCTTGAAATGCCTGCAAAGGCACCAGCTGCTCCTGAAGCGGCTGCAATAAAAATTTCTGGTCCCACCGTTAAAATTGTACTTTCAACTCTATTCTAAAGGATTGAATCAACTAAAATAAACTCATGGCAACACAAGTACAGTTCCGCAGAGGGACGACAGCTGAGACAAGTATCTTTACCGGGACTCTTGGTGAGGTAACTGTTGATACGACTAAAGATACTTGCGTTGTTCATGATGGCGCGACCGCTGGCGGGTTTCCGTTGCTCCGCCAGGATGGCGTCAACAGCGCTCTTTCACCAGGCTCCTTATCAAGCTGTGCGTTAAAATTTGCCAACAGTTTAAATACAGGTATTTACAGTCCTGCTGCTGGGCAGATCGCCCTGGTCAACAACGGCGTTGCTAGTCTTACAATAGATGGAACAGGTGTTGTCACCATTACTGGAAACGCTGTTGTCAACGGTAGTTTAACCGTGACCGGAGCGTTCGACTCAGCTGACAACATCGCCCTTATTGTTGCTTTAAGTTAATATGGCAAATACCTTTACCAAAACCACAAAGGCCAGTTTGTCTACTGCTGATGTTACAAGCAGTGCAGCAACCAATGTCGTTACTGTGGTCAGTGGTGCCACACTCGTTGTTCTTAGTGTATTAATTTCTAATAAAACAGGGAGCAGCGCCAATGCGAATGTTTACTTGCTTCCAGCATCTGGCGATGCTGTGTTTTTAATTAGAAACGCGCCAGTTCCAGCAGGTTCCGCTTTGGAGATAATTTCTGGTAACAAGATTATTATAAACAGTTCTGATGTAATCAGAGCAAGCTCGGATGTTGCCAGTGCCTTGGACATTACAGTAAGCTATCTACAACAGACTTAATAGGTAACTAATAATGCCGTTAAACAACGTTGATCTTTACAGAATTGATGGAACCATAGGTTCTGTTAGTAATATTCAAACGTCTGCAATTAATGGTGGCCCCATCGCAGGTGCCCGGAACCGCGTGATCAATGGTGACATGCGGATTGATCAGCGAGCGGCGATTGTAACGAACAATGGTTCGTACCCTGTTGATCGCTGGAAACTAGAATTTACCACCAGTGGAGCGGTGCAATCCGCACAGAGCAATGATTTCCCAACTGGATTTAGCGCTTCACTATTGTTTGACGTAACAGCAGCCGATACCAGCATCGCGGCTGGCGAATATGGCTTTTTAGCTCAATACATTGAAGGCTTGAACGCATCAGATCTTAACTGGGGAACCGCATCAGCTCAAACTGCAACGCTATCTTTTTGGGTTAAATCAACAACGACAGGCACCTATTGTGTTTCTTTTCGCAATTCAGGTGCTAGCCGGTCTTACGTTGCTACTTACTCAGTCGCCTCTGCTAACACTTGGGAGTACAAGACTATTACCGTGCCTGGTGACACCTCTGGCACTTGGTTGGGAACAAATGGCGTAGGAATAATTGTTGCTTTTTGTTTTGCCACAGGATCCACATTCCAGACAACAGCAGGCGCCTGGCAAGCTGGCAACTTCCTTGGCACGTCAGCACAAACCAACTTGCTGGCATCAACAGCTAATGAAATCCGAATCACCGGCGTCCAACTCGAACCCGGCACTGTCGCCACCCCATTTGAGCGGCGCAGCTACGGGCAGGAGTTGGCGTTGTGCCAGAGGTACTACGAAGTAATTAACTATTTGCCAGTTGGAATTACATATGCTCCTAATGGCGACACTCGTCATTTTACAAGTTTTGCAACAACCAAAAGAGTAGCTCCAACAATGGGGGGATTTCCGCATTCAATAGTAGTTATTGCCTCTACTTATTTAGGAGAAGGAGTTAATCTCAATGGTACACTTAACTCAGCAGTGTCTTCAATTTTTGGGTTTCAAGCCAACAGCATGGGTAATTCAGTAAACATTGGCACTGGTGCGGGGGGAGGCCAAATAGTTAGTTGGGGCGAGGCTTACTTTAGAACTGTCACCGCTAGCGCGGAACTTTGAGGTAACCCCATGTATCAACTAACAAACAGCCCTACCATCATCCGCATTGCAGATCACGCTTGCATCCCACCCGATCCTGCAAACACCGACTACGCCGCTTACCTGGCCTGGGTCGAAGCTGGCAACACCCCCGAGCCTGCACCCGAACCACCTGCCCCAGTTGAACTGACGCCTGCTGAAAAACTTGCAACAAGTGGACTTACAGTAGAAGAGCTGAAACAGTTACTAGGATTGAAATAATGGCTTATTTGGGTATTGATCCAAAAGTTGCATATTCCTCTTATCGTAATATTGACGATATAAGTGCAAGCTTTGACGGTCTTGTTACAACTTTTCCCTTAACGGTTGGTGGCTTAGCTCCGACCATACTGCCAATTAATGAACAACAAGTTCTCATTAACGTTGGCGGCGTTCCACAACAACCAGATCCTACTGGCGTAAAAGGTTTTAAACTGTTTGCGGGCAATATTGTTTTTAGCTCTGCTCCATCTATTGGCGAAACGTTTTGGGGTGTAATTCTTGCAACTGCTAATTACATTTCTGCAAATACTAGATTCGCGGCTGGTTCGGCAAGTTTGCCAAGTGTTACATTTGCTTCTGACGTAACAACAGGAATCTATTCCCCAGGTGCTGGACAACTGGCAATAAGCGCCGGAGGCACTGAGCGTGCAGTTGTCGATAGCAATGGCGTCACGATCCAAGCGCAAGGTGACCTGCGCCTTGCCGATAGCGACAACAGCAATTGGGTAGCACTGCAAGCGCCGGCAACTGTTGCGACAAACCTAACGCTGACAGTACCTGCTGCTGATGGCACCGCAGATCAGGCGCTGGTCACTAATGGCAGCGGCACCCTTAGCTTTACTGATCGTGGCCGGATGGTGCTGGAAACAGCCAAAAACGCCACCGGCATTTTTGTTGACTTTCCTGGAATTCCGAGTTGGGTGAAGCGGATTTCGGTGATGTTTTCGGGAATAAGCCTAAGTGGATCATCAGATATTTTAATTCAGCTTGGGGACTCCGGCGGCATTGAAACTACTGGCTATAATTCCGTCACTAGTGTGATAACACTTGGGCCACCGATAGGTGGGGCAGCCGCTTTATCTGCAAATGGATTTATAATGTATGCATCAAGTGGGCCAAATCAATTATCAGGAACAGTTGTGTTTAACAACGTTAACGGTAATTTATGGCTGGGTAACGGGCAGTGGACTTATCTAAATGTCAACCTTTTTACAGCTTGGGTGTCAGGGGAGAAATCACTATCCAATCCTTTAGATAGGATTCGTATTACTAGCACAAATGGCACCGATACCCTTGATGCCGGCACTATCAACATCATTTACGAGGGCTAACCCATGCACCGCATCGAAGTCAACGTCCAGACCGGCGAACAGCGCACCACCACCTTCAGTAACAGCAATTGCTCAAGCTAAAATCCCGCCAACACCAACTATGCCGCCTACCTGGAGTGGATCGAAGCTGACAACACCCCCGAGCCTGCTCCAGAGCCTCCTGCTCCCGTCGAACTAACACATGCCGAAAAGCTCTCTGCTAGTGGTTTGACCATAGAAGAACTTAAACAATTGTTAGGATTAAACTAAAAATTGTTTGTTAACATACCTTTGTAGTTTTTATTTTTATGTCTGCACCTCTTGATGTTACTTCCAAACAGCAGACTTGGTTTAAAAAAGAACCTGTCGCTGCTGATAACCTCCCCAACGACCAGAAAGCCAAGGTCTACCAAGGCAGAACCTATCGAGGTTGTACTCCAGTTGGAGCCAAAGACGGTCACACCAAGCTCGACATGGGTTCCCTAGGCATCTGGTGGGTCTTCAACGATCACTGGCTTGGCCTGACCCCAGAACAGAAACCTTATGCTGTTGACGGCAATCTGAAATATCTTCGTAATTTCCCGTACTTCTGGCAGCAAGACAACGGCCCAGAAGGCTGGCGGCAATGTCAAACCAGCTCCATTGCAATGTGCCTTAAGTACCTTGGCGTCAAAGGAATCAATGACGACGTAGATTATCTTCGTTATGTCAATAAACACGGTGATACCACTACACGAGACGCTCAGTTTAAAGCTTTAGCCGACATCGGCGTCACTGCCACTTTTAAAACAAATCTGGATTCCAAAGATATTAAAAACCAAATTGATAAAGGGAAACCTGTTGCGGTCGGAATTCTTCATCATGGAAGCGTAGATTCCCCCCGTGGGGGTGGTCATTTTATCGTGATTACGGGCTACTCAGATTCCGACTCCTACTGGTTAGTGCAAGATCCTTTCGGACGCCTCAATCTTGTAGCAGGCGGTTGGCATTCACAGGGCCCGACATCAGGAAAGAATCAACACTATTCTTTTGCTAACATGGATCCACGTTTATTTGTTAGCGGTGGTGCGGACGGTTGGGGCTGGATTTTCTAACAATAAGGTTATTGGGACCTTTTGTTAAAGTCTAATAATCTGCTATCATAACTGTAAATTTGCGTTCAACTTGTGGCAAACATCAAAAAACTAGAGGCTGGCCTTAGGCAGCAACTGGCTGATCTTACGGATCAGATTCGCAATGAAGAAAATGCTCTGCTTTTGAAAAAAGAAGGATACCTGAAAGTGTCCGGCGCCCTTGAAGTTCTTGAAATCTTAAAAAAAGAGGAAGAAGTAAAAGAAGCAGAAGCTGAACGTGAAGCAATTACTGCTGCGGCCTTGGCGGATTAACAATGCTTGGAGATCTCACCCCAGGTCGTCATCGTGCTCTTGAGCTACTGGCGGACCACGTGCGGCAACCTTCCCGCGAGCTTCGACTTGATTCCATCATTAGCGATGTAACAGACGAAGATCTGCGTTGGGTTACAGAGCGTGTTCACTACTGGCTCCTAAAGCTACTGGAAGACGCGGATTACGATCCGGCTGAGGCTTCCGGAGATCTCCCACTTGGTTTAACTGATTAAATAGGATGCCCGCCGACCTTCTAGGCTATGTGCCTAGCGTCATCACGGGCAATAGCCAACCTCGGATTCGAACCGAGCCTGAACGAGGCTTAAACTCGTCGCCTCTTCCGCTGGGCTAGTTGGCCATACTGTGCAAGCATAGCGCACAATACAAGTGTGTGCACCGTAATTTTGTGTAAGGATTCATGACAATTTCATGTTTCACTGCGCCGACGATTTTTTAGCTAATCTTGTTGTTCTTAGTCCGAAAATTGCGCGTAAACGATTCCGAGAAAGTATTTTTCAAGATTGGAACTGGTGTTGCGCTTACTGCGATAAGCAGTTAAGTGATCGTGACGCCACAATTGACCACATCGTTCCTAAACATAAAGGCGGACACAGCACCAGAAGCAACCTGGCGTGCGCATGTACCAACTGCAACCGCGCTAAGGGTTCGCAGCATGTGTTCGATTACATGAGCCCTTCCCATCTTTGTTACTCAGAGCAAAGGGTTGGTAAACTTAAAGAATGGATGGAGCAAAAACCTGGCTCCATAAGACTTACTCCTGCGGCTCAGGCCATACCGTACATTTGTAATGATGCAACCCTCGGCTGGATCGCAACCTGATCCCAAAAAATTTTTAGATAATTATTCTGGCTGGGTTTCGCAGCTAATTGAAGAAGCGCAGGACGAGCGTACCGAAAAGTATCCTCTTCTTACGGGACAAGTCGGAACAACTATTGAAGACCGTAGCGATTATTACGTCTGATGGCCGACCACGCAAAGGCTAAAAGATTGGCAAAAGAACACTTGCAGTGTAATAAACCAAAGCGAACTCCAAGCCACCCTACTAAAAGCCACATGGTAAAGGCTTGTGAAGGAGGAGAAGAAAAAATTATTCGATTTGGTCAACAGGGTGTTCAAGGTTCTCCCGCTCATGGAGGCGAGTCAGAAGCTAATCGCAGACGGCGTGCAAGTTTTAAAGCTAGGCATGCTGCTAATATTAAAAAAGGTAAAATGTCGGCAGCCTATTGGTCCAATAGAGTTAAATGGTGATCTAAATGGCTAAAACTACAACCGACAAAACAACTCCTTGCTACTGCCACCTTACGCAGTGCCTGAGGGACTCTATTCACGTTTACCACCAGACCCAGCTTGTCCACTGGAACCTGATGGGTGCCAAGTTCTATCAAATTCATCTCTTGACGGAACGCATCTACCAAGAAATGGAGGATGGTAATGACACAATTGCTGAGCACATCCGTTCTCTTGATATTGCAACACCTAAGACAGTTGAGGACTTGATCTACTCAGCAATGCCTGAGGTTTGCCTGGATAGCTGTTTTAACCAAGAAGGAATTATCCTCCAACTGGCGACTAATCATAATCTTCTTGCTCAGAAGTTTGAAGAATTGGCTAAAATGTCAGAACAGATCGGAGATCAACTGACACTCGACCTTGCCGTCGAACGTGGTCGTGTTCATAAAAAAAATCAATGGCTGCTAAAATCAAATTTAGAGTACAAAAAGTAGAACCATGTTCGATCCAATATTTATTGATACGTTATTTTTTACTTCTCCGGCGCTGACTTCCGCTGGAACCACGAATACTTTTGTTGTATCAGATCAAAATAACGCCGGTTCAAACAGTGTTGGATTTCAAGTCACTGTTGCCACTGTTGGTACCAACGTAGTAGTGAGGTTTGAAGGCAGCCTAGACGGCACTAATTTCTTTGCTTTAGCTACTGATACCACCCTTACGGCTAACGGTACGACAGGGTACAACTTTGCTAACTTTCCGCTTAAAGCAATTCGCGGAAGACTTGTGAGCATCTCGGCAGGCACACCTACGGTTACCTTTGTAATGTCTGCTAAGTAAAACTCTTTTACGCCATGTCTATCCATCCTGGTCGGTACGATGATACTATTCAGCGTCGAGTTGTCTATGACTTAACGCTGCAATTTAAAGATCCAACTGATAAATTTCTTGACCTTACAGGATGGACAGTTGCTGCTCAAATTTGGGATAAACTGCGTACTACACTATACGTTAGTTTTACAGTTGTTTACACAGATCGCCCCAATGGGCTAATTAAATTATCTTTGACGGATGTGCAAACAACTGCTCTTCCTGATACTTGTTATTACGACGTATTGTTAACTGATACTACTGGAAGAAAAGAATATTATTTGGAAGGGACTTTTTATATTTCTGAGGGATACACGGCATGACGTGTTGTGGCTCTGTTACCGTAACAAATAGTAACTGCAGTGTTGTACTCCAATTAACATCTACAAGAGTTGTTGATGTTATTGCAGAAGGGCCTATTGGCCCTACGGGGGCAACGGGGGCAACGGGGGCAACGGGAGCTGCAGGAGCCGCTGGGCCCCCAAAAGGACTTACTATCCCCCTCCCTGTAAATGGAGACGAATTTACACTATTTAATACGCAAGTAGAAACCACTATCACTTCTGTTATTGGGGTTGTGCTCGGCACTTCATCACCATCCGTAACCCTTGAGTTTCGCTATGGAGCAGATCGATCCGCCGTAGGTACCTTGGCAACAGTCTCAACCACAATAAACAGCACTACCGCTGGTCAACTTCTTACAATTCAGAACATGCCTATCCCAATTAATCAGTTTTTTTGGGTTAAGGTTACTGGGGTCAGTGGCAATGTTAGCGAAGTTAATGTCAGTGTTAAAGTGTAAGTACAAATCACATTAGGCACGATGGCCGCATTTAATAAGTTTAACCAATTCGTGCAAGACGTTTGCAGTGGTGTTCATCAGCTGCAAACCGGAACTACGCATGTACTCAAGGTTGCCTTGACTAATACAGCGCCTTTCGCAACCAACTCGGTAATCGCTGACATCACTCAATTGGCCAATGCTAACGGCTATACGACTGACGGGCTGACAGTGGGTACAATTACTGGTGTGCAAACTTCTGGTACCATGAAGGTCACTGGTGGCACTGACCCAGTATTTACTGCATCTGGAGCAGGATTTACGGCACGCTATGCGGTTCTTTTTAACTCAACGCCTACTTCACCGTTGAAACCACTTATCGGATGGTGGGACTATGGTATTGGGTTTACACTTCTGGCTGGGGAGACGCTAACTGTTGACCTTGACCAAGCCAACGGCTTGTTTACCCTCGCTTGATAGGGGAGCCCAATGGCAACCCTGTTTTGCGATTACGAAAGTGGCAATGATGACCATGGAGGCACTAGCTTTGCGCTGCTCGCTTCTGACGTCAATGGCCGCATTACTGGTACGACCTTTAGTAGCATTGGTGCATCATTTCCGAATGACGGATCTCTAATTGGTCAATACCTCTCTATTTTTGGCGGAGCAAGCTATCTAACATATCAAATAACCGCATGGCTATCAAGCACGTCATTAACCCTTGGCACAATTCCCGTTAACGGGCTTGCGTTAACCGACCAAACTTTTGATCGTCAATATTACATTGGCGGTCGTTGGAAAGGCACTCTTAATGGTGCAAGTTTTGCGCGAACAGGCCCTGGAGATATTATACGCATTAAAGGAAGTCCAGCCCCAACAAGTTTAGGCATTGGAGCGCTTTGGACAAGTGGAGCATTTCAGGCCGCAATAAACGTAACTGGTGTCTCCGCGACAACTCCAATTCAAATTACCACTACTGTGCTACACGGTTATACCACTGGAGATACTATTGCCATATACGGAGTCAACGGTCTTATCCTGGCAAATGGCATATGGCAAATAACAGTGACTGGAAGCACTACTTTCACACTAAACAATAGTGTTTTTATTACAGGGACCTACACCAGTGGTGGTACTGCGCAAAGTCGCACAACCTCCGTTGTCTATTTAGACTCAGCCCTCACTCAAAATATTGCAAGTACAGGCCAACGCAGCACAGCATGGAGCGCTGCGGCCAATGTCACCACATCACTTAATACGACCTCCACTAGGGAACATTATTATGGCGACTCAATAGCTATTGCAGCAGTTTTTGCGACAGGACGCGCAGCTTGGTATCCCACTGCTGGTTTATTAGATCTCAGCGGTTATCAGCAATTATCTTTTCATGTTCAGACAAGCACCACTTCTTTCACTTCAGTCGGTTTCAGTTTTTGCCTATGTTCGGACACACAGGGACTTACTGTTGTAAACACCATCCCAATTACCATCCCTGCTATTAGGGATTTCCTCACGCCAACTACTGTTGACCTGGGAACCAATTTCGGCAGCAATATTCAAAGCATTGCGCTTTATGTTAACGTTGACCAAGGCGCCGGTACGCTTATTTTTTCCAATATTATAGCTTGCAAGGCGAGTAGTTCACCAGATTCCTTAACTCTTACAAGTTTAATAGGTAAAGGTGTCCTGGGTGAGACATTTTTCGGCATTCAAAGCATTAACGGACGGCGTGTATTACTTGAGACGACCGGCCCCACGGCTCTTAACGCAAGTGCCGTCTTTCGCGGTTACTATGGCACCACGCAAAATGTTACCACCTATAAGCGCGAAACAATAAAACTTGGCCCAATTTCTGCTTCGATGCAAAGGGCTAATAGCTCAGGGAGTATTGCTGCGCCAATTGTTTACAGTGGCGGCTGGGATCGCACTAATATGACCGTTCAAAATTTAGAAACATGGACGGATGGTCAAGCTTACAACGGCGTCGGCTTTGATTTTAACGCTCGCAGCAATATTACCCTAGAAAAACAAGCATTTGTTAGGTTTAGTACTGGATGCCAGACCGGATTTAGCACGATATCAAATGCAATTCTTAACATAATTGCAGTCAATAATTGTTCTACTGGCATTAGTATAAATTTCACTAATCCTCGCAATGTAGGGGTAGTTACAAATCTTGGACATAGTGTAAATTGCAGCAGCATTTGTGTAGACATGAGGGGAGTTGCGTCACCGCTAACCATCCAGTATGGAATAAGTGGCTGCAGTACTGGCATTTCAACTGCATGTGACTCCCAGTCTCCTATTATTAGTGCGCCAGGGCAAAATGCATATATTGCACACTGCTCGACTGGATTATCGGCAAGTGTCGCTACTGGCAAGGTATCAAATTTAAATTTTCGCTTTCACACTTCCTATTCAGTGAATTGCTCCCTTGCGGCTCCAATGTTCTTTACAAATTGCAACTTTGACGCTATAAGTGGCATCCCAGAATTTGCTGCAACTGAAGCAAGATATTACTCCAATAACCATGATCAAACTGCAAACAATCATAGAATTGTTATGTTGAGCGGATTGGTCACTTCAGCAACCGATCAACGGCATACGGCAAGTGGAATTAGCTGGAAATTGCAGCCACTTGCAACAACTAGAACACAAAATGCTCCCGTTTCGCTGCCAATAGCTACCATCGCGTGTGCCGCCAATAGTTTAGTGACCGTAAAAGCCTGGATGCGAAGAGATAACGTAGGTCTTACTATGAGTTTGGTATGCAAAGGTGGTCAGATTGCAGGTGTTCCTAACGACGTAAGTTCGTCAGTAGCGTCAGTTAACACTTGGGAAGAAGAAACAATTACATTCACGCCCACCGCATTGGGTGTTGTTGAAATTACCGCAGAAGCATGGGGCGGTTCCACCTTCTCCGGGTGGGTTGATGACATGACCATTTCACAAGCATGACCACCATGGCCTATCACGTCCACGCTGTTGAACAAGACATGGCTGCCAAATGGCACGCCCGCGTCGTTATTTCCGAAGAGGAGGCAGTGTTCCTCAAGTTCCAGGAGTTTCCAACCATGGACGCCATCCAAGAGGCCGCCGAAAAGTACGTTGCCTCGCTGGTAACGGCTAACGAGGTGATCGATGGCACTACCGAGTAACACCGATCTAGCCACGCTAGACATTGCCTACCTTGGCGCACCATTTGTCTTTGTTGAGGCCAAAAGCCTCGACACTGAAACGTTGGACATTGCCTACTTAGGGCAGCCTTTTGTTGCGGTTGGTCCTTCATCTGCGGGCTTCACAATTACCGCAGATGAAGGAACCTTTACCTTAACAGGTAATGCAGCTAATTTAAACAATAACCGCCGTTTAATCGTAGATAAAGGCACCTTTGTCTTTACGGGTAATGCAGCTGCACTCACTAAAACGGGGAGTTTGCCTGCTCTTACGGCGGGTACTGGAGGATTCTCTGTCACTGACACAGCTTCCAACCTGGTAGTAAATCGAAAAGTCGTAGCTTCACCTGGCAATTACAACGAAGCAGGGATAGCTGCTAATCTGCTTAAAGGTTACAAGACTACTGGCAGCGCAGGAACATTTACTGTTGTAGGACAATCTGCAACTTTAAACCTAGGGCGTACAGTTGTTCTGCAAACGGGGACGTTTACACTTGCTGGTAACTCCGCAGGCTTTTTTAGGGCATATAAAGTACCGCTTGCTCCGGGGTCTTTTCTTCTTGCTGGACTGCCTGCAACACTCGTAAAAGGCGTTAGACGTAGAATTATTTTATTCTAAAATCCGACAGAGTCAGTATAATGTCTAAATAATTTGAAAACCTATGAGTTACTTTGAAAGCTACCAGCAAACAGTATTCTTCAGTCCAGACACCTTGTGTATCCCAGGGGTCACTGAAACCTATGATGTGTACACAACCAATTATCTGTCTACACGGAACTACACGCTCTTGGTTACTGTGCAAGACATCGACACCAGTGTTGTGGTGAGGCTTGAGGGCAGCATGGATGGCGCAACTTTTGGCGCCATGATATCTAATACCATCACAGAAAATGGTACATATGCTTACAATGCTGTCGGGTTTCCAGTTCGTAAAGTACGCGCAAATTTTTTAAAGGAAACAGGAGGTAACAATGCACGTGTTACTTTTAAGATGGCCGCCAACTAAATCAACGGCCAAGATCTGAACCACTTAGTGATTACATACTTTTCCCCACTTACTGGGGGACAAGCCTCGTGTAAAGTTTTTAGATTCGGTATTCCATTTCTGTAAAGGTTATTCCAGAAAACTGCCATACCTTGTTTTGGTTTTACTTTTAATTTAAGGTGTTTAAAGTATGTTTCACCGCCTTCCTCTACATCATTTAAATAAAGCATAAACGTCCAAGTACGTTGGCCCATCCACTCTGTATATGTTTTATATTCTCTTGTTAATGGATAAAAATAATCTGTATGCGCTTTGTAAAACTGCCCCGGCTCGTATTTTTGTGTCTGCATAATCTCTCCAGTAAACGGATCCAGGCCCATAAATCCTGTTATTTTATTATCAATTTCATTTAAATAAGTAGAAGTGAAGTAGGGCAGATCGGCGGTTTTGCTTGTTCTAGCTCTTGAGAGTATAACTTCGTCCTTAACATTGGATACGGTTGAGGGCCTTAGTTTTTTATTGGACTCTTCTATCAACGTTTGACAATCTTTCGGAGTTAGAAAATCATTAAAAGTGTAAAACTGTGTAAACGGGTAGACGTGTTGTGTCGCTCCTATTTGAAATTCTCGACTTGCTATTTCTTTGTAATTAATTTGTTTTGGTTTAAATTTGAAATTGCAAAGATTAAGAATTTGTGTTAACTGTTCTTCTGTCAAGTTAAACGTGTTTTTGATGTAGCTAAGGGTTTGGACTTTGCTGACGCCACTTACGGCAGCTTTCATCAGCTCATAAGCGATCTCAGTTTGGTCCATGTTTGAATTGTGGTTTAGATAAAATATAGTAGTTGAAAGAACCTGTGGCAAGTGGAACCTCTGATATTTATTTTTGGTTTTACTTTCTTTACTGCTTACAGTGTCGGCACCTGCCTTTTGAACCATAAACGGGCACACAATGACCGTAAATCCGACCACAAGCCAGTATCTAAAAACGTATATATCAGAAAGGCTACCTGCCTTGGCACAAGAGGATCTTGATTCTTATGGAGCCCCGCCAGGCTTTACGCTAGATCAACGATACGTCCCGTTACGCGATCCGGTTTATCAAGGCTAACCGTTTTTAATCACGGCTGTTAGAATTACGTCATAGATTGGGCGATTTAATGGACGCCAATGCTCTAAACCTGTCAGTTGATCAGGAGTTTGCTGTGCATGCGGCTGCTTTTGCGATCAAAGACCTGGACCGAGACGAGTTAGAAGAAGCGTTCATTGACATGCTTCATCAGAAAATGATGGATCGTCAACTGTTCTTCAATATCTTGAAAGAACACGGTATTGACGCTGAAATCAATTTTAATTACCTCACCGCCAATCAACTTTCTTAAGACTCATGCCTACTCGCACTATCAAGGGCACTCTAAATAATCTGCAGCTCAGTACAGGTACTACGGAAATCACGTACCTGGGCCCAACCCTTGCGGGTAACACTGGCGATCTCGTTCGCGGTTTCCGCGTGAATCCGTCTACTACTGGCGACATCATCATTAGGATTGATAAGAGCACCGCCCTTCTTGATGTTGAAATTTTTCAAGAAGACGCGTACAACACAGGTAACGCCCCTACTGGCTACCAGAAGATTTTCAATATTGCCAAAGCTGGTAAAGGTAAGGGTGCCGTTGCTGTGACCGTTACCAACGCAGCAAAAGATTATGTTGTGCTTTTAACATTTGACAGCTATGCTGACGCTGAGTATGTCGGTGCCGTGGTTGTCCCCTAAGGAATACAACAGTCCTTTTCTTAACGACACAGCTGTTCAGCTTATACAACTCTACACTCCGGCCAGGACCGACTGCGGTTTTGGCCGTTTTGCTGGGTACAAAACTGAACACGGCGAGTGGCGTATCGGCTACGGCAGCAAGCGCCTAGGCAAATCTTGGGTTGGAATGTTTACCAGAGCAACAAAGAAAGAAATAGATGAGCAGTTGATTAAAGACTTAGAAGAATTTGCCGATAAATTTCAGCACTACGTTGTCATGCCTACTGCATCTAAAAAACGTGCTGCACTTCTTAGTTACGCTCACAGCGTTGGCTTGGCTACTTTTAAAGAATGCCAACTTCTGCAACTGGTTAATAAACGAGCAAGCAAAAACGCCATCATCAAAGAGTGGAGCCCATTCATCAACCCCACCTACCGTGGCACCAACCCATTTTTAAAAGAACGCCGACGAGTTGAGCTGAATACTTACTTAGCGCCAGATGATCAGGTTCCTTTATTTACTGAGCACAAATGTCCTCTAAAGCACTGTTTGCTTAATATCGGGGAAAGCTATATGGGCACCCCTAATCAAATTAAAGCAATCGAATACTTAGAGCGAAAAATTGTGGAGTGGGATCCCACTGGGGAAACTATTCGTCGCTTTTTTCGTTACTGGAATCAAGAGCAGGGGGGATTGGGGTCCCCCAAGAACCTTTAGTATCCTGCAGCCAGTCCAGAATGTCCAGTAGCTGGAGTTCGGGACAATATTCGTGAAGAATTTTATCAGGATCCATAACGTTCGCATGAAGCGATTAATCGCTTCAAATACCATTCTGCCTTCTTTAAATCTTGAAGGGAATTTTCTTTGTCTTCATATCGCCACAAATACTTTTGAATGTTGCCTTTTAAGTAACCACGAAAAGCTTCATTGGTCATCGCCGCTTCAATTGCATCAATGCACTCCACTGTTCCAGATGCATAGTGCGACGGACTATTAACCAAATCTTCCATGAGTTTGCTGCTGTCAGAATGGTCCTATGAACCACCAGAGTAGCACTGATTACGACGTTGACAATCGGTACAGTGGTGCCCAGGGTGCTGTAGACAACGAGCAGGGCAAAAGAGCCGCAGCAAAGGCTGTGGCCCAACGTAGAGTCGCGCAACGCTCTACCGTGGCGGAAGACCGCAGAGAAGACGACCGCTTTATTGTTTCGGGACCTGGCGACTCCACTTACTCGTTTAGAAACGCTTATGGTGCTCCACGCAGCCCATCACAGCGTCGTCTTGAGCGTCTTAATCAATAAATTACTTTTCCTAAGTGCGAAAAAATTTCAATGAATTTATCCGCCTGGTTAAATCCTAATTCAGCACGCGGAAGATAAACAAAGTACCCCCAGGTAAAGGGCCCCGCAATAGTAGTTAATGTTTTGCCATGTATCAGATTACATCTTTTCTCTGGTATACAGACCGGATAATTCCAGATTGAAAGATTAGTCCGCATTGTTTCATGATTTGTACTAAAAAACAATGCTTCTCGTATATTTCTCATCTTCCACTCTTTTTCTAACCTATTAAACCAAATTGCGGACGGTGCTTTACACAACGGTCCTCCACCGCGCAGCCCCCATCTCCAAGTTCCACGTTCTTTATTAAAGGAGCATCTGCCGTAAGTCGGAGGAAATAAATAAGTTGTACCTGTCCAAGGAATTTCAATATTCAGACCGTCTTCCTTGAGCGTATAAATTTGTTTAGCTCTTAGAAATTGATCGTTGGCCAGGTGGGTTGAGCAGGGATCTAAATCTATGTCCCCAAGAAGAGCGTCAATATAAGGTAAGTATTCGACCGGAGTTAACCAGTCATTAACAACATTGCCGATCCTGGATAAAAACTGGCGCTTAGGCAGCCAAGGTCTTACACTCACGTAATAATCATCCCCCCTAATCCTTTTGTAGGTTGTTCACGTTTGTAATGAACCAAGGACATTTCTCTTTCGTCTTGAATTATGAAAAGGGCTTCTTTAAGGGGGTTTAAGGATTCCCCCCTGGCAATAGCTTTTTGCATCACCTCCGCTGGTCCCTCCATTTCCTGCCGCTTAAAATCATCCAAAGCCGTAATCATGTGCGAGACCGTCAAGTAAAACATACTGTCCTCTTCTTTCTCCGCATGGGGGACATACACCATGGCACCTGGACCTTCTTGAGCGTAGAAAGTCTCAAAAAAATCGCACATGTCAGAACAAATTCGCTCAATCGTAAGTTGAGTTAGGATCTTCTCTTGCTCAGTTGGATTCGACAGTTGCAGTTTCGAGATCAGTTCCTTGCGTCGGTTGGTCATTTTTAATAAATTCGGAGAGTCCGGAGCGTTGGAGGGTTTGGCGGATTTTAACTAGTGGCTCGTAAATAACCACAGCTTTGCCCATGTTCCCTATTTTTTTAACTAGCTTACCGCTTTCATCTTTAACTTTGGCAAGTTCGCCTTGCCGTATAAGATACTCAGCTACGCAACGGTAACGACGTTTTGTAATTAGATCAATGTCCGGAAATTTTTCACAAATGGTGGCGGGCTTCATGTCGCTAAACGTAACCCTGATTTGATCCGCCAAGGAAAAGCCAAGAATTAGATCATTTGTACTAGTCTCGTATGTTCTTAGTAGCTCTAGATAGCGTCGAAGGTCTGGGGTTGTAAAGCTTCCAGAAGGAGGTATAAACATACTTGCTTGCTCCGCCAGGGAAGGCTTCAGCAATTCTTCATAATTCGCGACTGTCACATCTTCGACAATCAAACCACTGAACCGATAACTCAGGTACCGCCTGGGCTTAGGGGGCGCAACAAAAGGTACCTCTTCTTCCTCCTCCGGAGGAGTGTCTAGCCACTCTTCTAGATCCATTGACGGTAACATTTATCTTTTGCTACAGCTTAACGGTTTTTTGGGGCTTATTCCATTGCTGGCGATGATCAATTTTTAAAACCCACTCGGCATACTCCCGTTTCTTTTCCATGTGTTTAAGATCACCGGGTTTTGGTCTTCCGCCGTAATTACAAGCCTCCCATAAAGCCTTAGCTATTAGCCGTTGTTGAGATGTCATCAAAACTTTCCAAAGCACGTCAGTGGACACTTTTGATAAAAGTTGGCTAAACTCATCCATATCAGTACACTTGTCCACATGAAACGACCTATCACCGTTGCAGAGCTTCTGCTGGTCCTGATTCTCGGCCCCCTTGGCGTCGTCGGGATCCAACATCTCTATGGGTTTGTCACGAGTAAAATCAGTGTAACAGTACAGCTGAAGTAGTAGTCAAAATGGGTTCTCCAAAGCCGACGGTCATCACTCCTCCGCCCCCGACGGTGTACCAATCGGTTCAGCCACTGGAGTCCTACCAGATGACTGGTGACTTTTTAAAGCGCCTTCAACAACAGACCAATACAGCTCAACAACAGCTTTACGCGCAATCAGGTACCCCTGGGGAGATCGGTGCTCGTCAAGCCGGAACCCGCATGCAAGCTGCCGGCGCTTATCTTTCTAGCCTCCCCACAGGAGATAAGTACACCCGCGCCAACTCAGGTGTTTCAGATCAGTACGCCCCAGTGCGGGAATCAAGCCAGACAGCTTATTCCGGCGCACAAAAAGATTATGCCGATGCCTTGGCAAAATCAACCCAGGCCCCGCCACCGGCATATACCGATCAAGACATGGAAACTCCTTCATGGGCTAAATCGACAATCCCTGAGGGGATGCCTGGGTACAACGAAGCTAAAGAAGCTAAAGAAAGAGAAGCTGTCCCTGAAAAAAGATATTTCTCTCTGAGAAAGCCTGGCATGGACCGCCCTGGGCACGGCTCCGGTTTTGGTGGCCGGGGGCTTGGCGGCTGAACTTACTTTAATCTTCTTTAGGTTCTGTCGCAACATACTCCACTACTGGTAGCTGATGTGGATCAAACCCATCTACCAGTCCAGTATTTTGCGGTTCTTCCACCCAATCGGTGTACACATCCTTGAGAACCTCATAGCTTTCAATAGGGATCAGCATAAGGTCACCTTTGTCATGCAGAATCCTGTAATGTTCTTTGTTGTCCGCTACATCGTCTAGGATTGTTTCGAAATTTTCTTCCAGTTGCTGTAGGGTGACAACCTTCATGGCTTTCTTGACAGTTCGTTACAGGTTAGCAGATATTTCATCAAGGTGAAACCCCTGCACGTGTGTAACCTAATCCACTGGTCGATGAGTAAGGATAGCTTGTTTTTACTCGTGTTGAATCTGTAATCAAACCAAAGTCAAGTGTTTCCGTGACAGTCTCGGAAACACCTTCAAAAGCTAAAATCTCTTCAACAGATTCTACTACGAAGCCCCAGTCAGAAAGCGATGCAAGAAGTGTGAACGAGTAAGTTGTTTCTAGGTAGCGAATGTCGTTGGTAATTAGTATTATGTAAGTACCTGGCGCTAAAAACGTGCTTGGGTAATCATTTGAATAAGCCGCCGCAGAGGGATCAGAATCTCCTATCGCAATACTTGCTGACGGACTAATAAAGCCGTCGTCGTTAATTGGTAACTCAATTCGATGCGTGCCGTCTTGAACTACATAGGCTGAAATAATTGTGTTGCGATTGGTATTGGATTGATAAGAGGTGGGACTGTAGTTTTGTGTAATTTGAATGGAGCGTGATTTAGTTAAAGTTAACCTATAAAAAGAAGATTGTTTTCTACTGTTGCCTCCGTGAGTGCTGCTTAGCGTAATAGAACGTGAAACAGCAGAAAAATCTCCAATATCTGCAGGATTGTTAATACTATCCCCCAGTTGCGCCGGCAGCGGGTCACTTCCGAAGTACGACGTACTTCCATAAGCGGTCGGGCCTGTACCTCCGGTTGGGTACGCTTCTACTGTTCCTAAGTTAAAATACCCCAGGTTTGTTGGAAGTGTTGTTAAAAACCGGCCCATTTTCTCTTCTTCTGGTACACCTAGTCTAGCAAACAGTTAAGTAGCAGCTTCTTTTTCATCTTTAGTTGCTAGACCTGAGTAAAGACTATTTGTCCTACCGCTTTGTTGATATAGCCGCTCGATTTCAACAGTCCGTTCAGGGTAAACTCCTTCGTCCTCTACCGTTTTAATTAGTTCATAGCTCAACCGCTTTTCAAGGCAACGCCGTTCCAGTTCCGCCTCCTCCCTGGAGTCGAACCACTCAGTGAAGTAATTTTCTGAACCTATACGAACATGCCCAGCGTATTTAGGGTCAGGTACGTGCCAGCTACTGGGAACTATCTGACTGATCTTAGATGCTACTTTCGAGGATGTCTCGGTTTGCACGGGCGTGTTCAAAGATGTTTCCATAACTCAAATTAACGACTGAGGCACTGGTAGGGACGGGAATAGATTCTACCTCCCGTAGCCTTAAGTGGAGCGGATTACAGCACAAAATTGAGCACCCAGGTTGGTGAAAGGTTCGCATTTTTCCTGTAAATCCACGTGAGGTCCACATAGCAACACGTGCTGCAGACTGAGTCTTACCGCTAAAGAAAGGAGCAGGGAAGTAAGCCTGTGTCTCTGTTCCTTTCTTCTTCGTGGCGCCAAGCCAATGCCAACACTCATCTTGTCCTTTTATATCCACCTTGTCCCAAAACTTCTTCACTTGCCAGTAAGTGTCAAAGTCAAAGTTCTTGACATCGATAGTGCACCTGCCTTTTTCAATCTCTTCCATGCAGTCCAGGCACTGGCTCATCAAACCAAAATTACCTTTATGGCCAGGGTGGTTGCGTTTGTGCCAAGGACAAAAAATATCCGACAATTGTTCAGACATAACTAATGTACTGGCAGATGTTCCGAACGACATGGTAGGGGAGTTTGTAGGATTTTGCTAGTGCAGTGAAAGAAATCTTTTCGGAATCGTGCTTGTTCCTCAGCTCTTGAACCAGTTCTGGCGTTACCTTGCTTTTCTTCCGCCACCCACGCTCGTAACACACATCTTGTTTGGTACCAAAGTAATAGTGATTTGGATTGACGCAGTGGATAGAGGTGCAGTCGTGTCGTCTCACAACTAGCGACTTGGTCTCATCTTCATACTGACCCGCAACCGCCAATATCAAAACCCTGGCGTCGATCCCTTTAAACAACGGCTTGGTGGAATGGCTTGTAGAAAACCCGTCTACAAATTTTTTTAGTACAGGTTTCAGGTCCCAACAGGCTTTTGGGCCGTAGGTGTTTTCAAAACGCGTCAAAACATTGAGAAAGTGCAGCAGATCTTTCTTGGTGAGGTAGTGCTCGTTAAACAGCTCCAGGGTGCGTTCCAAGTTAGGGGAAAGCCTCGTTGCTCTTAAAGGGTAGCTGAGATCCGGTGCGGTGTCAAGGATTTCAGGTTTGAAGTACGCTTTAGTGATTTTGAAGCCTATAAATTCTTATAGAAAGAAAAAGGGGTTAATTCCTGTAAGTAAAATCCGCATACGATTTTTTTTACATACGAATTATATGTACAGGAATTAACCCCCTCTCACATCACTAGGAGTTTACCGGCTTTAAAAACTATAAAGCGTACGTTAACTCAAACCCACTGTGCTGCAACCGTTCTCATGCCCTCTCAATAAGCCCCCTACCTAAAAACTAACGCTAAGCCTCTGTCTTGCCATACTGTTTTTCATATTGTTCAGCATATACAAGGGCGCAAGTATACGGTTCGACGTAACGGCAGGTTGTACTGATGGGGTGTGACACGCGGTGTACCTGATTTCCGTGCGAATCGTCCCCAAACTCGATAACAGTTCCATTGGGAAAGGTTTGCATTACTTCCATTTTTTTGACTTAGAACTGGTAATATTGTAATAAGGTCAATAGAAGTTTAAATGGGCTACAAATTACCTGACGGTCGCTACGTTGATGAAAGAGGAAAAGTACACCGTAATTACAACGATGCTCTTGCTGAATCGCGTACTCGCCAGGCGCGGCAGCAACAGGAAACCTTTTTAAAAAGGTCTTTAAATCAATACAGTACTGCCAACGAAGATTTGTATGGAACCCAGCAATTAAAAAATACGCTTGGTTGGATTCCTGGCTTAGGTCAAGCTATTGACAGGCGGATGGAAGGCATCGCCCAAAGAAAAGAAGATGCGCGTGCCGGTATTTTTGGCCATAGCGGCCAGTTAGGTATTTATCAAGAACGGATGGGTGAGTTAACTCCCTCCATCGTCCAAGGCGCTGACATTGGTGATGGTGGTGGTAAAACACCTCCAACTCCACTTCGACTGCCTCCGCCAAGCACCAGCCCCAACACAACCTTCCAGAACGCCGACGACGAGTACAACCGTCTGAAGGCACAGTTCGGCGGTACCACTGGCGTATCCCAACTTGCTGGTATGACCTCCCTGCCCACAGGCTTCACTCCCACTGGCGGGAAACAAGCTGCAGGACTAAAGGATTACTACGCAGCCCAGCAAGAAGTAGGCGAGCGCAACATCGGTGAGATTATTGGTGGCCTAGGGTATCAAAAAGGGTCCCCGATGGAGCAATGGGCCAAAGCCAACCCGATGCTCGCCATGCGCGAATACAACAAGAAGTTTCCTGCCGGTGAGGCGACTCAAGGCCCGAGCGACGACGCAATTCGTGCTGCCATCAGTGGCGGTAAGTTCTACCCGTCTGAAGGAAGCCCATCACCCATTACAAATCCTCCGGATTTTGGCACCCCGGCCAACGCTGTACCAGCACCTCCCATGGAACAAGGACGGGCAGTCAGTGCTCCTTATGATGAAGCGCAACGTCAAGCAGCCGAGAAAACTGCAGGTGCTACCGGGATGCCGAATTTTCAAACCACGCCAGAAGCGCAAAGCCCTGGCATGAATTTCCTTGATGCATTTAAAAGAAACCCACAATTTGACGCGTATATGTTGGGAGCCGGCGCCAGGCTTGGTGATTACTTCCAAGGTATTGGCCGATGATGTTTGGCAACTCTTCCACTGACCCCATTCGGACAATGGAAATTAGGTACGACCGTGACAGACCTGCTCAAGCCGTAACGTTACCTTACATCCCAGGCCAAGACAACTCGGAAATTGTGCCGATGCAAAACAATGCTGTAAATAAAGCACAAAAGTGGAAAGAATTCTCCGCCGCCAGCCAAGATTACTCCCAAGCAGGAACCGACATCCCCAGCTTTAACACTGGCTCTGGCGGTGCCTTTGCTGCTGGGTCTGATTTCCCAGGGCAAGGATTTGGTTACCAGTACCAGAACCCAGCAACCATTGCGGGCTCCCCGAGCTTTAATCTTGATCCGGATGTTGATTCTCCGATTATTGATCGTGACTTAGAACGTTACAGGGCGGAACACGGCCGCTACAAACCTGATTCCAAGAAAATACTTCAGAATATTGAGCGACTTCGCAACAGTTTAGTTCGTGGTGTATGATCAAGGCAACATGGTTCCCTCTTGGGTAGCCTGATGCCAACCCAGCTAATCAAGCGGTATCTCGAAGAAGTTGCCCGCTGGATGCGCAACGACCCGGAATATGATGACTTTGGATATGGAACCGAGCCCATTCCTGGCGATAAGACGTGGTGCAAGAAGTGTAGTGAGTGTTCTTGTAGAATAAAAGATAAGAAGGAAGACTAATGAGTCAAACCAGTGCCCAATTACTTAACGGCGGCCCACTTGCTGGGATGCGGAACGCCATCATCAACGGCAACTTCGACGTTTGGCAGCGCGGGACAAGTTTTACTGGCAGTGAGTACGGTGCGGATCGGTGGGGCAGTGGTCGCGTAGGCACGACGCATACAGCCACGCGTCAACCATTTACGCTTGGCCAAACGGATGTGCCCAACAACCCTACTTACTACATCAGGACCGTCGTGAGCTCCGTGGCTGGGGCAAGCAACTACGATCACTTATTGCAACTAATTGAAAGCGTTCGAACTCTTAGCGGTCAACAGGTAACAGTTAGCTTCTGGGCAAAGGCGGACTCCACCAAAAACATCTCCGCTGAACTAGGCCAGTTTTTTGGGACCGGCGGTTCGCCTAGTGCAGTTGTAGATGCTATTGGCGTAACCAAGGTTTCAATCGGCACTGCTTGGCAAAAGGTAACCGTCACGGCAAACGTGCCGTCGATTAGCGGCAAAACGCTGGGTGCTGACGGTAACGATTACCTTGGCCTATTTATCTGGTTTGACGCAGGTTCCACTTTCAACTCTCGCACCGACACCCTCGGCCAACAGTCTGGCACCTTTGAGATCGCCCAGGTGCAACTAGAACCCGGCCCTGTCGCCACACCATTTGAGCAGCGGCCGATTGGGACCGAGCTGGCGTTGTGTCAGAGGTATTACCTAAGCTACGGGAACTTCCACATTGGCATGAATGGAAACGCAATTGCACAAGGGGATGGCGCATTTCCTGTGCAAATGCGGGCATTGCCGACTTTGAGTTATACGGATGTTTCCGGTGTAGCAAACCAAGTAACCATCTGGAATGGAACGTTAAACAGCAGCACGTTCTCTAGCGGTAGCCTTTCAGCAGGTACTCTTAGGATCGTCCTAGATGTAGGTACTAGCTTTAGCAGCGGTACATCTTCTTGGCTTCGCGCTTACAACGTAAAACTTTCCGCCGAACTGTAACCAGCCATGTATCAACTAACCACCAGCACCAGCATCATCCGCCTCTCTGATGGCGCGACAATCCCCAACGACCCCGGCAACCGGGATTTCGCTGACTACACAGTATGGCTCGACGCCGGCAACACCCCAGAGCCTGCTCCGATTCCGCCAACCCCTCCGGTACTTACCACTGAACAAAAGCTTAATGCTGCTGGACTCACCGTGGCTGAACTCAAGACCCTGCTAGGGCTCGATTGATGGCAGCAATTGCCCAAGCTAAAATAAATTGATTAGGAAGTAAAGCAGTGCCTTACATTGGAACCCAAATAGAAGCAGGTAATTACCGCAAATTAACCAATATTGCTAGCGGTTTTAACGGCATAACGACAGTCTTTACCTTATCCGTGCCCCCTGGTACCAGTCAGTACTACGTAACTCCGACATCAACCTATCAACTGCTGATCTCAGTTGGCGGCATTATCCAGCAGCCAGACACGGATTACACGGTCAGTACAAACACAATCACCTTTACGACGGCACCTACTGGAGGCTTAAGTTTCTTCGGCATCTTGATGGGCGATGCCTTGAACATTGGCACCCCAAGTGATGGAACTGTAACAACAGCAAAACTTGCTAGTTCGGCGGTTAGTAACGATAAGTTAGCAGATTCGTCTGTTACGCAATCTAAAATAGGTACTAATGTTTTAACGCCCACTGTTTCTCAGATTAACGGCGGACCGCTTGCTGGCACCCGGAACCGCATCATCAATGGTGATATGCGGATTGATCAACGCAATGACGGGGCGTCGGTGACGCTCGCCGCTCAAGGATATGTATTGGATCGCTGGTATCAATCCATGCCAAGCTCAAGCAAATATAGTGTTATAAGAAGTACTACAGCCCCGGCTGGTTTTACAAATTCTTTACGTATTGCTTCATTATCTTCATATACAGTTCAATCCAATGAAACTTTTTATCTGGGTCAGAGAATTGAAGGATATAACGTAAGTGATTTAAATTGGGGCACTGCATCCGCTGAAACTGTTACTCTGTCGTTTTGGGTTTATTCATCTTTAACTGGAACATTTGGAGGAGCTTTAACAAGTTATCCAAATAACAACAGGGCTTATCCATTTACGTATGCAATCTCATCGGCAAATACCTGGACATATGTAACAGTTACAGCTCCAGGGGATACCACGGGCACTTGGCTAACGGGTAATAATTTAGGTATTTCTGTTACTTTTTCTATTGGATCAGGTTCCTCTTTTTCTGCGACAGCAGGAAGCTGGGCAACTGGTCAGTTTACATCTGCCACAGGAGCCACCAGTATCCTCGGCACTAATGGTGCTACCCTTTTTATCACCGGGGTTCAACTAGAACCCGGCACCGTTGCCACCCCATTTGAAAGACGCAGCTACGGGCAAGAGCTAGCGTTGTGTCAAAGGTATTACGAGTCGCAAGAGTTTGGTGCTTTGTATGGATTCACCATCTCCAGCGACGATCAATATCGCTCGTGGGGTGCACCGTTCGCTGTAACAAAAAGAATTGCTCCTTCAATTTCATTCTCTTTAGGAAACATTACCCCTAGTTCTCCTTTCACTACAACGAAAGGATGGGTAGCAACGCAGAGTTCACTTGGAGCATCTACTGGCTATTACGTCGCCAATGTCGCCCTATCAGCGGAGATTTGATCCATGACCTACCAACTCACCACCAGCAACATGATCCTTCGCATCACTGACGAAACCTTTATTCCACCCGACCCCGCCAACACCGACTACGCCGCCTACCTGGCGTGGGTGGAGGAGGGCAACACCCCAGAGCCTGCTCCTGCACCTGAACCCCCCGCCCCTGCCCCCGACTACCTGGCCTTCTGGGATGCGCTGATGGTGTCCACCGTCTACGCCGCCATCCGCGAGCAGTCGTTCGTCAGCCTGCCTATGAACACCCTCGCCACTGAGTTCATCGCCCTTATTGGGGACGCTAAGGCTGGTCGGCCTAACGAGGCTGCAATCCAACAGTCGATGGGCACCATCCTCACCACTGGCACCTTCACTGAGGTACACCTCACCGAGTTGCAGGCAGCATTAGAAGCCGGCAACCTCGATGAGATTTACACACTGTTCGAGTCCTGAGGGCAGCCTGCTACGTTTAAATGAAATTAAGCCTATTCAGCCTTCAATTAAACAAAAAAGCTGTCATAGCCGGACTAATTTTTTTTGCGGTAGTAGTAATTTCCTCGCACCTAAAAATAAACGACGATACTTTTTGGAAGCTGTACGCTATTATCCAAAGACAACTAGGAAGCAATCAACAAAACAATGAGATAAATAAAAAATTTAAAAACGATGAAAAGCTTTTAAAGTTTTTTATTACAGCTGAAGTAGACAAGGCTCTCGATAGTTACAACCAACAACCCGGAAACCAAGAACGAGTAGAGCTGCCCAAGCTGATCTACAGTGAAAAACCATTAGATACTGCAGCGTGTTACACAGAAGTCTGCAAATCACTTGGTGGCGAGATGCGGCTGTGTGCCCCGTGGGTTGAAGACTGCCCCAAAAACAATGGGATCTAAACGCGCCACTGTAGTTCTGATTGCGCTTTACACTATTGGGCGCGTACTGGAATTTTTCAGAAAAAAGAAACCCCCAACTGAAGGGGGCTAGGGGTTTCGTTATCCATACCCGCCGGTCGGAACACGGTGGAACCTAAATTCTACTCCTCTTCCTTACCTTCAACCAATACCGTCGGATAACTTTTAAACTTCTGATCCGAGGCGCGAATCGCAATACCCTTAAAGAAAGGTCTACCGTACTTACTGAAGGTTGATACGGCATCCATGCCCAGCTGGTTGCGGCAGCAATCCACCAACAAGTTGATAAACCGCTTCTGCCCGACCGCCTTGGAGCCAGTATCTTCCGCAAAGGAGCAGTAGCTGGGATACAAATGACTGCTGCTGTTGCAGTAACGCTCTGTCGGACCACCATTCTGCTCCCGTGGCGCTGGGATCTTCTTACCAACTGCTGAGACGTGGTTCTCATCGTAAACACACTCCGATTGAAGCCACTCAATCAGGTTGTTACTGTTAAGAAGAATATTATTCCGCACCTTCCGCAGCGACGGAACCAATTCCTGAGTGTCCAAGAGGTAACGACGCATATCCTGCTCCGACATAGCCAGAACCCAATTCACTAACCCAGGTAAATAATCCTTCCAAAGACCACTGATGCGACCTTTATCAATCTTAATCATGTCCTTGGCTTCACTACTCTTGTTATATAAGGACCTATTAAACTCAATTGTGAGGCGACGACGACTCAAACCGGACGTATTATCCGTGGTCTGAATCGGCTCGTTGGCAGCCACCATAACCATTCCGGTATAAATAAAAGGCTCACCAATATTCTTCAGCTTCTCCTCATAGCGGAGGGAGTCACCACCCGTCAGCGCCTTAAAGGTCTGAGCAGAACCACCGTACCGCTCAGAATCATTGATCAGCGTGAGGCGCTTACCTTTGATCGAGGAAAGCTCAAACCGACTCTGCTCCAACTGGTTGAGAGTGGTACTGGCAAAGTTTCCACACCCAACAAGAGCACAGCAGAGGTTGGCAAAGGTAGATTTTCCTCGTCCACCAGGACCGATAACCTCAAGGAATCGCTGGATTTCATTTCCTTTACCGACGAGACAGGAACGAAGCCAGGCCCGTAGAACCTGGACCCGAGCCTCATCTCCATATTGAGTGCGGAACAACCACTCAGTAATAGGACCGGGATCAGCAGTAGGATCATATTTGAAATCTAGCCCCCAGGTAATGTAGTTTTCCGCGCTGTGCTCCACAAACTCCTCGGTATCCAGCTCCAGGACACCATTCAGGAACGCGAGGCGCGTCGGATCAGTGCACCAGTCGTAGTGGGCGATGTGCCCTTCCATCAGGGAGGTAACATCAGCAATCAAGTTTGTACTGTACCCATTAGGAAGGTTCAGATTTTCCAGCTGGAACTGGACATGCTGCTTGAAATCCTTGCTGTGGTCTTGGCGATTCCAAACACCACGGTGCTTGTCATATTGCATGAAGACATCAAACTTGGCGTCGTACCGCCAACCCAATGCCATGAACATAGGCATGATGAAGTTGGCAATCTCAGAGGAGGGTGGGTTACGCGATCCCTTTTTGCGACCCATGAAGCAGCTACCGTCGCCGCCGTTATCATCATCTTCTCCGTCCTCACCTTCTTCGCCGTACCCAAACTTATCCGCCAGACGCCGATTAGGGAACAAATTCTGCGGTCCCAAAGGCATTTCAAGTCCCATCTCAGCCATATCAGCCGCTACACGCTTCTGTATAACCTCCAGATTAGGAACCTCAAACCCACCAATACTGACGTAACCATCCTCCTTTGCCTTTGCGCGTAAGGTCTTCAGCCCCCTTGCGCCCTCTGGAGAGTGACCACCTGGCAGACGTTCAAAACTGCCCCACTTCTCCTCACAGCAACCATCTTCAAAGTGAGAAGATTGGGCAGACCACTCAATCCAATCATTAAGCAGCAAGTCGTCAATCTGGTGGAGAGCCATCCCAACGGCCACCCACTCCTCATAATCATCAGCCCGTTCAGGATCTAACGTGGCAAGGTACTCCCTGGCCTCTTCAAGGATGGCTTCCTTTTGGAAATCACTATCCTCTTCGTAGTTCAGGTTGATGCTCTGAGCAACAAAAATCCCAGGTGTAGCAACGTTCCGTTTGCGGTACCGACTAGACGGATAAGCCTTAAAGATCTGCTCGTACAACCAATCCGGCATCTCCGGAAGGTTTTTACACCACTCAAAACCGCCATGAGGTGTGGTGCGGTACCCGTCTGTATCAGGGTGAGCACCCATCAATGCCCCCTGACGGCTTCTCCAGAGGATCTCCCATGGGGACTTATCAACCTTTAAGGTCGCCTTATCCGGCAACTGTTGAACCTTGCTAGACGGAACCCGGAACACCATCCGGAACCGACCAGGTTTCCCGCTACTGATGGTGAGGGTAGGAGGAAAGATCGAATCAATGGGACCGCCACCTAGGGCTTCGATAGCGGGGATAGCTTCCTCGCCATCTACGTCAACCATGATCAGAGCAAGCTCGTTGCTCCACTGACCGCAAAGAAGACCAACACCCGTGGCCCTGCCTTCGTCCAGCTCTTTCCGAATTTCTGCTATGGTTTTCGGATCCGAGGTCCAACCGGGGAGGTACGCTTTCTTACCCCGCAAGGGGGTTAGGGGAAAGTCAACCGGCAGCAGGTCCAGGTTGATCTGCCCTGGAGTAAGGTGTTTCTGTGGAGGTGTAGGCTCAGGCGCTGCGGTTGTCACGTTTCTTTACGTCGCTCGTTAGGTAGAAAACACCAGGATCACCATAGCCCAGATCGGCCAATCTGGAAAGGGGAGTGACCCCGTTGTTGCGTTCCTTCACCTTACGGTGCACAATCTTGTATCAAGCGTCGCCGTCGACCAATTCCAGATCAATTTTGTTTTGAGCCGGAAGAATCTCAGAGTAATACTTGGCTACAGCATCCAACCATTTCTGCTTGTACTTCTCAATGGTCGATCCCTGAATAGCAAAAACCTGGGATCGATCCTTGGTAGCAACAAAGGTCATGATGATCTCAGGAACAATGTTGACCGTGTGCTCTAGTGCTAGCGCATAGGCGCCCATCTGCATCTGGCACTTCTGGTACTTCATGAAGCCAGCACGCTTCATCCCGTACTCCGATTTCAAAGTATCGGGACCTGGCCATTTGGCGTAGTAGGGACCATTACTGGTTTTGAGGTCACCAAGGACAACCTTTCCCTTGTATTCGGCCACAATATCTGGTGCGCCTGCCCAACCCCAGTTTTCAGTTTCATGCACACCTGGATGCCAAACCCGACTGATGCCATCACCACCCATGGTCCAGGCAAAGTCGTCAGGGTTGGCTGGGTTTTCCGCCCAAACGACGCGCTCAAGCTTGTCCAGATTTTGCGGAAGGCCGTCCCAGAATTGGGCAATCTCTTCGTCATCAATGACAGGCTCCTTGTTAATTCCCAGAAGGTACTCCTCCATCAGACTGTGAACCCTGGTACCCCTGGCAGCAGCAGCTTCACGCCCACCAGGATTTTTTGCAGCCCAACGTTCTAACGCAGCCTTGTTTCCCCCAGTCGCTGACAGGATTGTCGTAACTGAAGGCAGTGCACCGTATGGAGTCTTGTAGTGACGGTTCCCATTAATCGTTAATCGGGTATCGCCGTCAGATCGGTAATCCAAGAACTGCTCATACGATGCAGTCCGAGAATAAGGTGTATAAATTTTGCGCTCCAGTTCCTTTCTTGTTAGAACTACTGCAGGAATTTCAAGCACTGCAGGGGACATAGGGGTAACTCAGTTCCCTAGAAGATAGCAGATCCCTTACCGCAACAGAGTTTTTCAAGAAATTCACTGGAAGTAAAATAATGAAAAACTACTGGTGTGACTCGTTGTCAGAAGTTGTAGGGCGCCACGTTATTGCTGAGCTTCTGGGCGGTAACCCGAACCTCCTTGATGATGAAAGGTACATCAGGTCTGCATTGAAAGAAGCCGCAGAACGTGCAGGCGGCACCGTTCTTGACGTGACCTCCCATAAGTTCAAACCCCAAGGAGTGACTGCCCTGGCCCTCCTGTCTGAGTCTCACATCTCGATCCACACCTGGCCCGAACATGGCTACTGTGCTGTTGACGTTTTTACCTGCGGCAGCCACACCAACCCTCAACTGGCGTCTGATTTCTTGAAGAAAGCACTGGAATGTGCCGGTGAGTCGGTGAAGGTGCTGGAACGCGGTACGGCTGTCAGCGCAGCTAAAGCTCAATCTTGATCCGTTTCCGGAGGCCGCTCGTTGTAATTAGGAGGCTTTCCTGAACCAGGATCAGCACGGAACGCGTCGTCTACCGTGGCGGCAAAAGCCATGTTTTGGTAGTTGGCAACGTGCCTCTGAATCCTGGAGTAGATGTCAAAGCTTGCCTTGATTGCATCCTCAGGCTGCATCATCAACTTCCCGTTCGCCATCAATCCAGCGGTCAGCACACAAATCGCCAACTCCTGGGGGTGATTGATGAATGAACGCAGTGACCTTCCGTTATCCGTGAAGGAACCTAGTAGATCTACTAGGTCAACAGCGGGATTATGTTGTTCAGCCATCTTCTTCTCCAGGGTCTTTGACCCAGTACAGCGTGCTGTAGGTCTTTTTAATCAGCGGCTCCAGCAACCCCTCATCCTTGAGAGCAGAGATGCGGCGATTGATGGTCCGATGATTCTTTTGGAATTTCTTAACAATGTCCGTAATCGGAATAAGGACCAGGTAGCCGCCCTTGAAAGGTGTAGCCTCCTCCAAAAGATACTCATGGATCTGGTAGGCCAGATCATCCATAAGATCTGTCATCACGGGTCGCACCATCCTGGCCCTATTTCCTTATTCAGACTGCACTTGATTCTACGCTGCTCAACTCTGTAGCTGCGGGGTCAGGACAACCAGCCTCTTTCCATTTGAGGATACCCTTCTTGGCTGTTTCCAAGTCCATAGTCCAGCATGGGGCAAAGTCCTCAGACCGTGGGGCACGATACAGGACGTGGTGGGTATTCCCGTGGCGCAAGGACTTGATTTCGTAGTCCTCGAACAGGATGGATTCCAGGATTTCGGAAGGACCGCCTTTGTACTTTGTCCGGGCTTTCATGGATGTTGGAAGTAACAACGGATTTAGTTTAAGGCTGTTCACCTGGAGCGAAACAGGTTTAAACTGAGCGAACGTAAGCAGTAGAACCGTGGCAACCATTATTGATTCAGTTGATCTCAACAGGTATGAAGTCATCAAAATGTCGCCGTATAACGATGCGCCGACGAATGTTGCTCTTACCGGTCAGCCGATCAGCGTAACCACAGACCCCGGCACGGGAAACAAGTCTGCGGCATTGGACGCCTTTGGTCGTCTGCGCGTCTCGAATCCGTTTACTCTGTTTGATTCCAGTCACCGCTACAAGGACAATAACCTGTGGAACACATCGGTAGCCTCTAGTGGCGCAGCAGTTTTTAATGCTAATGCAGGGTTAGTTGATTTAAATGTAACAGCAACTTCAGGCTCTAAAGTTTACCGGGAAACAGCAAAAGTGTTCAGTTATCAACCAGGGAAAAGCCTACTGGTGATGACCACCTTCGTGATGAACCCTGCGAAGGCCAATCTTCGGCAGCGTGTTGGTTACTATGGTGCGGACAATGGCCTATACCTGGAGCTGGACGGTGCCGGTGGAAACATCCTTGCTTTTGTTAAACGCAGTTCGGTCAGTGGCGCTCTAGTAGAAACAAAAGTTGTCCAGAGTGCCTGGAATTACGACAAGTTGGACGGGACTGGCCCCTCCGGGATGACACTGGACATTACGAAGGCTCAGATTCTATGGATGGATTTTGAGTGGTTGGGCGTCGGCACAGTCCGTTTGGGTTTTGTTATTGACGGAAAATTTATTCTCTGCCACCAATTTCATCACGCTAACTTAGTTACAGCAACCTATATCACTACAGCCTCACTGCCATTACGTTATGAGATTGAAAATACAGGAACCACAGCAAGTAATAGCACGTTAAAACAAATCTGTTCTACTATTATTTCAGAAGGTGGTTATCAACTTAACGGTCTTCAACAAGCTGTAAATATTCCAATTACAACACCAAGATCTACATCAACAGCGGGAACATATTACCCAATTTTATCTCTTCGTTTAAAAACTTCACCTAATTTTCTTGATGCAGTTATTATTCTTACAGCGCTGTCTGCACTTGGAACAGGCAATGGGGTTAACTATAACTGGCAAATAATAGCAAGTGGGACGACAACCGGCGGCACCTGGGTCAGCGCTGGCGCTAATTCCGCTGTGGAATATAACATTACAGGAACTAGTTTCACAGGAGGACGAACTTTAGCCTCAGGTTATCTCAATTCGTCTAATCAAGGATCGCAGTCTATTGATATCCTTAAAGAAGCTTTGTTCAAGTTTCAATTAGAAAGAGACACATTTACTTCTACAGCATTTGAACTAACCTTGGCTGTTACAAGCGACGGCGGCGGTAGTGTCTTTGCTTCTTTCGACTGGGAAGAAATTAGCAGGTAACCGATAAGTCGACACTGTGTTATAGTGTGGACTGCATTGCATAGCCCCCTGTGTCCATACTTCCGCAAAATCGACTGTCCCTCGAAGCACATCGTCAATTACTTGAAGAACGTTTTTACGTTTGCAGTGAATCCCCCAGCGGATTGCGTTACAGGGTGAGTCTTCGAGGACCTGTTAAAGCCGGTGCTGTTGCGGGTTCCTGTAATCATAACGGTTATTGGCAAATTGGTATTCGTCTTGCAGGAGCTTACAAAAAATTTCAAGCTCACCGAATTGCGTATTTTCTTCAAACAGGTGCTGACCCTGGAGAATTAATTGTAGATCACGTAAAAGGAGTTGAAAACCCCCTTGACTTAAGAGGCGGCACACAAAGCGATAATTGCAGTAATGCTAAAAAAAGATTATTAATAAATGGTAAACCAACAACTAGTAAATACAAAGGTGTTTCTTTTTTTAAACAAACCCAAAAATGGAAAGCAGAGCTAACTTGCAAAGGAAAATATTATTCCCTTGGTTACTATGATGATGAGGTTATAGCTGCCAGAGTATATGATGCCAAAATATTTGAATTAAAAGGAGATAAAGCCAGGTTAAATTTTCCCGAACAAATTTATGATTTAATTGAAATCCCAGAAACCAATAAAAAAACAAGCAAGTATATTGGCGTTTGTTGGTTCAAGCAGACGCAGAAATGGAAATCTTCAATTAAACATCAAAAACAAAAAATTCATCTTGGTTATTTTGATGATGAAATTACTGCCGCTTTAATATATGACGCAAAAGCATTTGAGTTGCGTGGCGATAAAGCAAGGTTAAATTTCCCACACTAGGTGAGTCGTTGAGGATTTAATTAACCTCCCTCTTCCAACCCAGCCGCAAGTTGCCATAATCCTGCGCCCCGGTGCAGGGTTTTACCTTGCCGCACACTTCGCAAGTTGTCGTCTTATATGTCGAGAAATGGGTCTGTGGACCGATGTATTCGCCATTAGAGTCGTACCACAAACCAAATTTGGACCCACAATCTGAACAGACCGACTTAGGTTGACGCCCACTGGCATCCGTCTTGTGGAGCACAGCCTCGGCCAAAGACTCTTCCATGGCCCGCATCTTATCCAACATGGAGTCGATACGAGCGTGGTCCGTACGGTCAATATTTAAGTTTTCTATTGCTCTTTTACGGTCAGATTCCTCTGCTCGATTTGACGACATCAAGAGAATTGGACCAGTATAGCCAGCCAAAAAACTATAACAGAGGCTGAGAGCAACAAATGGATAAGGATCAAACTTTTTGGACTTAGGCGCGTAAACATTCCAGACAATCCAGAAAGCAGATATTGCTGACAATATACCAACGAATCGCCATGTTCCAACTTGCTTTGAAACAAAGTCAGATAGTTTGTCACCTAACGTCATAATAAAAAATCTACCCTTACCACCATTGTAGTGAGGGTAGAGCTGTTCGTTATTCGCAAATAGCGATTATTTTACCGTCAAGGCAGCATGTTCGGTCCATGCTGGGACCAAGTATCCAAAATCCCTGGCTTCAGTACATATGGCATGGGAACCGCACACGTCACAATCTTCCATGTAGAAGGATGCACGGTGTTGCGCGGGGCCTGAGTACTCACCGTTTTGCCACCACTTTCCGTAGAGGCGCCCGCAGCTGGTACAGACAACAGCAGGTTGGTCCTGTTTTTTGTTCTTAGTCTTCATCGTTGTAGGGTTCGTAAATTTGCAATTGAGATAGAAAGGCATCGGCATCTTTCTTAGCTCGGAAGTAGCCCTCCAGCCATTCAGGACTGATGTCTTTCTGACCCATGTAGGCGATGTAGTTAGTCGCCATCCTCCGAACTAGGCTCTCCTTGATTGTTTTCAGATTCATTGAGTTTTACTTTGGTAAGAATAACTGTGCCGCCTGGAAGGATGTCAAAGTTAAGCTCGTCACCTTCTTTCCATCCCTGAAGATCTATAAGTTCATCGGGAAAAGTAAGAACTCCTTCATCATCAATTTCACAGATCCAGGTTTTACGTTCACTCATTGGGCTTACTCAGGTCAAAGAACTTTGCAACTTCTTCCCTCAAGATGTTACGCATGTCAGTTAGCATTTCTTCTTTCTTAAAGTAAGTAACATAGTCATAATCACCTTCAACAATGTTATTCTTCAGTTTGTGACGAGAGTCAGCAGCATATCCGATGGATTCCACCATACTGAACAGCTCACTGGTCTTTCCCACTGGAGGAAGACCTTTGCCTACGATCTCCTCATCGAGGATTTTCATGAAGGCCACCTGAATAGCGACCTCTTCTTTGAAGGATTCAATGTAGGACTCAGCGTCCTGTTGGTAGTACTTTGACATGTCAGAAGAAAAGGATGCAAACATAGGATAGCCCCTCCAAGTACTGGCGCCCAGGAGGTGTTAATAAATTTTTACACATAAAGGCTGGTGATAAAATAAAAGTAAATTGCATGAGATCCATGGATCCCTCCACTATTGCCATTATCGCCATTGTTGTTGGCGCTGGCTCTGAAGTTCTTAGCCTGTTGCCCGTCAAGTCAAACGGCTGGATACAGTTGATCTTTTCCGCACTGAAGACTCTTTTCCCTAAGAAGTAGAGATTAACCGGCGGCTAGGCGCTTCCTCCTTTCGTAAGTAAAGCTGTAACCAGGGATAAGCTGAGATGCTGTCGGTGCCTTACCGGTGTCGGCAGCAAGCTCTTCTCTTACTCGATCCTTGTCGGGTAGGTTCTCTTGCTTGACCTCCACTATGGCATCGTCTTTGATGCGGGTGATCGTGGTGATCTTACGCAAACCAAACTCGGCAATTTCTTTTTCTTCCCAACTGGAAAAATTATCCACTAGGCGAGGCTTGACCTTCCGAAACACCCCTTGGTACTTGAGCCCAGTTGGCTTGTTACTAATAAGTTCCTTTTGATAAGCAAATTTGATGATGTCGGTCATCATCTCTTTGTTCTTCTTCCAAGCATCTAAGTTCTGTTTGATTTCAGCCATCTCATTCTCAAGAGCAGCGATGTAAGCATCACACTTCTTGATCATGCCGATGACACCATCAAACTTGCTCTCCTGACGGGAAGCTAGATCCTGTAAATGTTTCTGCATCCTGGAGCGATCATCATCGTCAAGCTCCGGCATGTCACTGAGAAATCCGATGTGTTGGATCTGCTCAGCAATTTGAACGTATGAAAGTTTGTCAGACATGGTGATGTGCGTACGTGGTTTGGGTGGGGCGGCTGCACCCCACCTTTGATTAGCCTTTGCCCTGTCCGCGTGTTGGCTTCTTGCGCTGGATCTTCCAGGAGCTACGCTTGCGACGGCCTTGACCAACGGAAGTGCGCTTGGGGACGCCCTCTTTGTGCTGGATGCCGCTGGATGCTTTTTGGGCCATGGCTTGTGTGTGGTGAAAACCAGTGACAGTCTAGCTTCTTTGGATCAGGTGTCAAGCTCGTAGCAGATTGCTACTTGATTAAGGTTTGTGCCAACGTAGACTGTTACAACTACGCCACGGGTCAATGGCATTTGATCTTGTTGAAATTCCGTTTGAGGGCGAAAAATTTCAACAGTCCCTCGAAGACAAATTTTTGATAGCAAAGATCAAGCAAGAATTGGAAAACGTAACGAGTCTTGAGGTAATGAAGGAAGGGGCCATCAAGTTGCTAGAGCTTGCTGTGATGCGCCAAACGTTCATCCGTGGCCTCGTCAAGCGCCTGGTTGACCTGGAGTGCGCGTCGATAAAGACTCGATACAAAGAATAAAAAAA